>Ga0256404_1012643_pt1 | contig 10929 bp, 10 predicted proteins | sample RumenRJG_01DNA_FD_185990 | JGI IMG/M metagenome (GOLD analysis project Ga0256404, IMG submission 185990) | Bovine rumen microbial communities from Lethbridge, Alberta, Canada - RJG_01 | ecosystem: Host-associated > Mammals > Digestive system > Stomach > Rumen | place: Canada: Alberta | collected...
TGATGTTGCTCTAAGTGACTATACAGATGAGTATAGTGATAAGCCAGGATCAGATTCTTATCAGGATTATGCTCCAACCGATACTCAAGCAGTTCTTACAGCTACTTTAAACAAGCAGTATGATGGTGAATTTGAAGTATTTAAGGCAAAAGATACTAAGTTCGAAGATGCTGTTCAGGCATGGGATACAGACGATTTATTCTCTAGTGCTACAGGTAGTGCTGTAAAGGTTGATTCTGCTTCTAAGCTTACAGATAAGAAAGCTCTAGATGCTTTCCATTCAGGATATGCTGGAATCTACTATGTAGCAGATAACGGTACTGTAACAGTTAAGCTTGTTACAACAGCAGGATTAAAGCGTGGTGATTCATATGTTCTTACATTCAAGCAGGACAGTGATTTGAGTGATGAGAAGACATGCGTATCTGATTCATTTACTGCTCCTTACTTACCAGCACCTGTTGGTATTGTATGTGCAGGTACAACTAATGCATTAGGTTTAGCAACAACTACAAGTGTTGCAGTTATTGGTGAAACAGGATTGCCTTTAACATACTTAGGAAATAATGATACTAATAAAGATATTCATGCTCCAAATCCTACTCAATTAGGATTAACAATTACTGCTTATACAAATACTTCTAACAAAACAACTGGTGGAACACAAATGGCATTAGCTCCAACTAATTTAGGTTCTAATGAAGGAATAGTTGCCGGTGTTTCTGGAATGTATGCAAGCGCTTTAACAGGTATTGATCCAGCAGTTGTTGGATGCTATGCTACATTAAAGACTACTGCAGGTATTTACGGTGAAAAGGCTGTTACTTTAACATCTGATTTTGTGGCTCTTCCTGCAGAGGCAGCTGAGACGGTGGAACTTTCTTATGATGTGGCTGAACCATTTGATATCACAGCTGAGTTTACAGGATTAAAGACATCTGGAACTTTATTAATTGTAAGAACTGATGGGGCTATGGACACAACAATAGGTGAATACCAGACTTATAAAGATGCTGCTTCAAATACTGTTGCAGTTCTCCAATCTGATATGTCTAATGTTGTAGGTATGGCTACTGTTACAAAAGGTCAGTCAGAAGTAACTGTAGAAGATTGTGTTGATGGAATACATGCTGATAAAGATATGAATAATGAATTTGATATATATACAGCAGTTCTTATTCCAAATGATACAGAGAGCTTTGGACCTAAACTGGCAAATGTTGACATAACAACAATTCCATATCCAACTATAGGAGATGGAGTTACTGTTTATTCTGTACCTTGTATGTGGACAACAACAGGAAAGACAAACTTCAAGAGTGTTACAGGAGCAACTATTGCTGCTGATTGTGATACTGACGCAATTATCAATACACTAGATCAGTTTGGCGATAAGATGGAAGACTCATATCCAATAGATCCTATTATAAATGCAGAAACTGAACCAGTTACTTCAAATAAGTTTGTAGGATTAGAATTAAAGAAGGCTACTGCAGGTAGCGATGTTGGTGGAAAGTTTGCTGTAGATAAAGATGGATGTATCTTCTTTGTACAAACTGGAGGCACAGCACAAGTTGGTGATGAACTTAAATTCTTATTAGGTGATGACCAAGTTCTTACATTCGAGTGTAAGACAGCAGGTGTTGCTGGTGTTTCTAAGTGGACTGTATCTATTACAGAAGACTAAGAAATCATTTGATTAAATGAACCTTTTAAGGTTTGAAACTAAAGGGGCTGTAAAAATAGTCTCTAAATAGCAGACCTGCATTGGCCATTGCCAATGCAGGTCTGTTTCTTTATATATAATTATTATAAATGTTGATTTTTGAGGCACTTTAATAAGCCGTCGGATTTTTGATTTTTATAAGCAAAATCTATTCTTCAATGTTATAATAAATATAGAAACAGAGAATTAGTATTTTAACATCTAATTCCTCTATTATTAGTCGATAAATAAATTAGAGATTCAAGAGTAAAATACATATGAAAGGATGGTAGTAAGTATGACAGCTACAAGACAAAAAGCGATAGATATAATCAGTGTTATGCCTGAAGTAGAAGTTGAAAAATTTGTTAATCTAAATATTAAATATGAAAAAACAAAAAAAAGCAGAAAAGAACTCAACTTTGATTCCTTCTTTGTTCCAACAAAGAGAGGGGAAAATGTTGAAGAGTATATGGAGGAGATGAGAAAAAATGATCGATTATAAGTATTTCATAGATACAGCTCCTTATATATATTGTTTAGAAGGCGATAATTCCCTCTCAAATAAGACGCAGGAATTCTTTAAGAAAATATATACATCAAATGCAAATTTTACAACATCTTCTATTACATATGAAGAGTATTTAGTTCATCCATATAAAAATAAAGATTATGAATGTATAAAACGTTTTAAAGATTTTTTAGAAACTACAGAAACCAGCATTGTCAGTGTTGATGAAAGCGTTGCAGAACGCGCTGCAAAAATCAGAGCAGAATATACATCTTTTAGAGCAATGGATGCTTTACAATTGGCATCAGCGTGTCAAAATAATTGTGATGTATTTGTTACAAATGACAAGCAATTGCGTCAATTCAAAGATATTAAAATACAATTAATAGACGAATTATAATAATACACAAGTCAGGCTATTGTAAGCAGCAATAACAGTCTCGCATCTTGTCGATGTCTGGGTCATTGAAATCGACCATGTATTAATCGCTTAGTAAGCAGTACAAAACCATACTCTTCAAATATTAATGCCTTAATAATATGATTTCTAGTACCAAAGAAGAGGGATATATTTCCAGGCTCAAATGGATTAAGCTCAAACTCATTCTTTATTATCATAAGAAGACCGTCTTGTCCCTTTCTCAAATCTGTCTTATCTGCAGCAAGATAGACATGAAAAAACCCGTTAGCATCCCCTAACATATCCAACCTCATTCATTACATCAGATAACAATTGCATTGGGGCATTGCTGTTTATAGAAATGATTAGATTATTAAAAGTGATATTTAACTCAGGTATAAATCCTGCCAATTCATCTACAATATTAACAACATCTTCTTTCTTATCTCTAACCTTCAGTTCTACAAAACGTCCATTGTTAGTATCATCATTTGAAGCATCTAGCTTATCTAGCCAGTAATTAAATGTGGAAACAGGAATGTCATTAACACGACAATACTCTGATTTATTCATGCCTGATGATTCATATTCTTCAAGTACCATTTCCCAATATTCTCTTTTCTCGTCTTTAGTCATGTCATCGTTCATAACAAACCTCCAATCTTAATGATTTACAAAATTAGTATTAACAACTGGAGAGTTATTTTTCTAGGACGTGTGTTTTGTACTATTTACTTTTGTACTATTTACCTATTTACCGCAAAAAATCCCTCCTCCGATAAATCGGAAGAGGGATAAATAATAATTAATAATAGTTCAATCAGTCATCTTTTAAACCAATCTCTACTATATACAATTATGCATTAGGTAGTACAGTTACATTAATCTTCTGAGTGATTTCATCTGCTGCCATATTAAGAACAATTGTCTTTCCAGCTGCGAAATCAACAGTAGATGCATTGTCTAACTCGTCTCCACCAAGTGTTGCATAGTCGATATCAATAGCATTGCCATATTGATCAAAGGCAACAAATGTATATCCACCAATACTTACAACATCTACATTATAAACAACACTATTATCTAATGTTGCTGGAGAAGTTGTTACAGCTGAAATACCTGAGCTTACATCAGCAATTTTATTATCCTTAAATGCCATAATATATAATGCTTCTGGTAACTCATTAGAACAATCTAATGTAGCTGTTGTAACAACTTCACCATTTCTATATACAATTACAGTTGCTTCACTTTCTACCATAACTGGAAGTGCGACTTGAGTAGCAACACTTACCTGACCACCAGAAGAACATGTTAATTTAGCGGTATCAACATTTTCATTATCTAATGCTGCTGTAAATCCATCAGCAAGTCGAACCATATTGTTCTTTGAATCTAAACCATATACAACTAGCTGAGCTTTGTCTGAATATGCATCACCAACATAAAGATCAGTCTTTACATTCTTATATGTAGTTGTCTCAACAAATCCAGCCATATAGTTCTTGATTTCACCTGCAATTGTAACAGTTAGATTCTTACTACTTACAACTGAACCATCAGAATTCTTAATGATTGTTGCCTTATAAGTATCTGCTGCAGCTGTCTTAGGTGCTGTCTTAGAGTCATCGATAACAATATCATTTCCAACAATCTTTGTGTAATTCTGTGTTACAGGAGTAACCGTAAATGTATAACCATTAAAGACAGTATCTAATTGTGCAGGGTTAACAACCTCTCCATAACTATCGATAAATGTATAACTTGCTTTGTCATTGTAATTAGCTATTTTTATAGTCTGATTATCAAAGCTTAATACAGTGTTAGTTCCTTCTACAAATCCTTTTACAGAAGCAGGTGTTGCACTAGCATTAACCTTCTTTTGAAGAAGATTTACTTTGTTAGTAGGAGTTTGTACTTTTATAACTTCAGCCTTTGCTGCTCCTGCTCCATCTGAAGCAGTAATACAAATATTATCATCTACAAGACTAAATGTAGAACCGTATGTACACTCCACAGTAGCTTTAACATTTGTCTGGCCACCATCTAAATCTTTTCTTATAAATGTTAGTGTAGTACCATCATTTAGTCCAGTAATAGCATACTTATCTTCATCTGTATAATCTACAATGTCGCCATATTGATCTACTGCTGCTATTAAAGTAGGTACTGGTTTTCCAACCTGAAGATCACCAACTTCTACGTTAAGAACATCAATAACTTCATTTTGTTCAACATTAACTTCTTTATTAGCAGAGAATCCTGCTGTAGAAAGGAAGTTAATAATACCTTTTCCACTGTTAACATCATCACCAACTACTGGAAGCACAACTGCTCCTGGAATAGCATCGTAATTAGAAAACATAGGTATAGCTGTAGCTACACCTGTAGGTGCTCCACCAGCATAAGGATTCCAGTTTGGTGTAACATATAGACTCTTATTAGTCAACATAGTATTCAAAGCATCTGCATCTAGCGCATTTCCATACTGGTCTGTTGCAATAATTCCAAGTAAATACTTGTCATTTGCAGCAGGGTTTGCTTCGTATGCAATTCTTTCAGTTGTTACTCTTTCTCCTACTAAATCTTCATAAGCAGGATTTGGCTGCAAGTCCATAATCATCATATTAGCAACAACAGAAGTAGCAACAACTTCAAATGTTTCATTAACAACTTTTGTATCATTAGCATATACTCCAGCAACAGGAATCTTAGTTCCTACAGCAATAGCAGCACCGGAATTACTAATAGTAAGCTTTCCTTTGCCACCAGCTGCCTGCCAATTTGCCTCATAAGTGCCTGCCTTGAATTCAACAGTATCAGCTATAGGGTCACCAAACTGATCTACTGTAGCATATGCTACTGTTGCCTCCTTGCCGTCAGCAGAAAGAACTAGCTGATCGTCAACAAATACAAGATTAGCAACTTCGGCTTCTTCACCATCAAAATAAGCTGGCTCGTATTCTTCATCAGAGCATTCTACAGTATACTCATCTTCAATAATATTAGAATCAAGAGTAATAACTATAGTACACATATCCTCATCATAATCTACATCTTCAATAGAATCTTCGATTAAACCATGAGAAACTGTGAACTCATCTGCACCTGTAAATGGTGTAGTAGTTGTTACTGTAATCTCTTTAGCGCCAGTCTGAACAGCTGTCATTTCCTTCTCGCCTGGCTCTTCTTCCTTAACGCCGTAGAAGTTAACGCCCTCAGCCTGCCAACCGATAGAAGCCAACCAAGCAGCCTCGCCTTCATCAGTTGTATAGTAGTGAGAACCAACGCCATCTAAACCATTCCAGAGACGATAAACAGGAACACCCATGTTGTCGTCAGAGTAGAAAGCGATTTTTTCCTGAGTCCAACCCTGGCCAACTAACCAAGAAGCCTCATCAGCAGCTGCATAGTGATGCTCACCTGAATTAGGATTGTAAACACGATAAACAGCTAAAGAAGAGCTAACAGGAGCTTTCCAAGCCTCGCCCTCATCGTTCCAAGTAGGAAGTGAAGAAAGCCAGCTCATTTCCGATTCATCTTTAGTAAAGAGGTGCTCACCATCTCCGCCTTTAGTAGCATCGTTGTAGAAGCTGTGAACACTAACGATAAGGTCATTATCATCAGCAGCGAAAGCAACCACATTGACACCGGCGAGCAGAGTGCACACCATAGCGAATGAAAGGACGAAAAATAGAATATCTAATTGATGTTAACTCAGTTATAACTCGTATTTAATTCGATTTTAATTTTATTTTAACTCGATTTTAACTCGACAAATTATTATGTTCGAGTTATAATTGAGTTAAATTTAATTAGGAGAACTAATAATGCGTACTATACCAGTTACAGAAGACTTAATAACAGAATTTAAAAGTGATAAAAAAGGATACTCCGATACACTATTAGTAGAGGAAATAGTCGGAATGACTAACACAAAAGGTGGTACCCTTTATCTTGGAGTAGAAGACAATGGCGAAATTACAGGGGTATCAAAAAAGCATGTAGATGCCATAGGGGTAACTGCGCTTATTGCAAATAATACAGTACCACCTGTTTCTGTTCGCGCTAGCATTATCAAAGAAGAAGAAAAGGAAGTTCTGAAAATAGAGATTCCAATTAGCAGAACAGTTGTCTCAACAAGCTCAGGGAAAATGTTACGACGAAGACTAAAATCAGATAATACTCCTGAAGTTATTCCTATGTATTCATATGAAATATCTACTAGGTTGTCTGAACTGTCATTATTAGATTTTTCAGCTTCGCCTCTTTCAGGTGCAACAATTGAAGATTTTGATCCAAGATTAAGAGATAAATTAAGAGCTATTATACAGTCTAAACCTGACGGAGACAAAAGTCTTATGGAACTTTCAGATGAAGAATTAGATAAGGCTTTAAGGCTAACTACCGAAATTGAAGGTGTACTGCATCCAACCGTTACAGGCATGCTAATTCTTGGCAAAGAAAGTAGAATTGCTGAATTAATGCCTACTGTTAAGTCATCTTTTCAGGTCCTTGAAGGGACAAACATTAGGTTAAATATCACTACAACAGCATCTCTATTAGAAGTTCTAGAAAAGTTTGAAACCTATGAAGAAGCATGGAATCCAGAGCAAGAGATTGATTATGGACTCCATAGGATTGCTGTTCCTGAATTTGACAAATCTGCATTTCGAGAAGGTTTAATGAATGCATTTTGTCATAGAGATTATACTATGCTTGGAACAGTAAGAGTATTAATAGATGACGAAGGAATGACAATTAGTAATCCAGGCGGGTTCATTGACGGAGTTACACTAGATAATCTTCTCAGTGTTGAGCCCCATGGGAAAAATCCTACACTAGTTGATGTGTTAAAAAGAATCGGTCTTACCGAAAAAACTGGACGAGGAATTGATCGCATATATGAAGGTTCAATAATATATGGTCGTCCTTGGCCAGATTATTCCGAATCAACATCCAATAATGTTAAACTATTTATTCAGCGTTCAAAAGCAGATGAAAATTTTACAAGGTTTATTATTGAGGAACAAGAAAAAACCAAGAGACATTTATCAATATATTCCCTTATGATACTTTCGTTGTTAAATGAGGAGAATATGATTACTATAGATAAAATTGCAAAAAATACACATTTGCCGCAAAGTAAACTTAAAGGAGCAATTGAGAATCTGATAGATGATAAACTAATTGCCTGTACAATTAAAAATAATACAAAGCATTATTATCTATTAAAAGATGAGAATGATTACCTTCGTAAATCTAATAATGTATATGACGGTTTAGTAATTAACAAAAATGATTACCCAAACATGATAATTGAGCTTGCAAAAAAACAAGATGGTTTCATAACAAAACAAGATGTTGCTAACCTTTTGAATCTTACGCTCGATCAGGCATACAAAGAAATAAAAAAATTAACTGATACTAATCAATTATATATATATCAAAAAGGCAAATATACAAAATACAAATTAAAATAAAAAGACTATAGATTGATTAGCGATAAAAAAAACAGACAAAAAACATATGGATTGCCAAGAGGTGTACATTAAGTACTATGACGTTTGTTTTGTACTATTTACCTGTGTGTTATGTACTATTTACTTTACAAATGAGTCAGCAAGGCATTATTCTATGTTGCTTTTCATTACCCCGTCTAGATCTTGCAAATCATGAAACATTCTATCTATAATGGCAACATATCCTTCGATTCGATACAACAGATAATAATTGTGCCTTCTTAAGCGAATTTTTCTATACTCCTTTAACTCATCATCTTCAAGTGGCTTCAAGGAACCTGCAATTTTTGATAATTCAGCTACTGTTTCATCATAATCATCTAGTAATGCAATAGCGGCTTGCTCATTAAGTTTTTCTGTCAGAATATAATATATAAAATTATCTAAATCATTTTGTGCATCAAGGGATGCAATTACTTTATAACTAATCATAATCCATATTTTGACCTTATATTATTAGATACAACTTGAGCATCTATGACTTTGCCATTGTCAGCATTCTTCTTCGCAAGGTTTAATTGTTCTATTATTTCTTCTCTTGTCAAAGGCTTATAGGGATTATACATCTCTCGTTTAATCTCATTTTTATGAATCAGTCTATTGGCAAATTCTTTGACTAGAAGTAAATCATTATCAGGTAAATTATTCATCATAGATATCGTTGAATCGTAAGTGTTCATATTTTTTACCTTTCCTTTCTAAACAAGGTGGCTATGTACTTAATTTATTATAACATATTATACTAACATTTTATTATTTATATAGTTCTAATAATTTTTGGGCTAGATTTCGAGCTAAACGTATAAATAGTTGTTTATTAGTGATATAATAACAGAAGGATTAGTTGATGCTATAGATCTCTCGAAAATGGAGGAATAATCTATGATATTATCGCAGGAAGATGGACAACTGTATTATAAACTATGGCTACCACTACTTGACTATGTAAACAGTAAGTATCGAGTAAAACGCAAATTAAAGAATATTGCGTCAGCAAAATACCTGAACCCTTCAGATGTAAAAAAAGTTGCTAATAAGCTATGGTCCGATGTCACAATAATAGACGACTACCTAAATGAGAATGCTAATCTGTCAAATGAACACAGAGAGATTATTCATAGCTGGAAGCGTCGGATTCAGGGGAAATTTCTGATGGAACGACATCTGAAAAAAGGTACAATCTTCATTTCTATGGAGAATGATGAGGTATATCAAGTAAGCGGCATTATATCAAGTTGGGAAGAGATGTTCTATGGTGCTCCTATGCCGTTGGCACTAGAGGCAACATTCATGCCATTCCGGGATGTTATTATATCCGATGGCCTTGTAATGCCATACAATGTTTTGCTTGGACCTAATTTGAAACAATCGTATAAGGATATATATATGACTGCAAAAAAGAATGGGCAGATTCATCGTGCGCTTTAATTTTGATTATATTATTGCAACTCAAACGAGCAATGCTTATATAATACCTGCTGTCATAAGCGATTTTGCCTTGCTATCTTCATATTCATTTTCATCAACAAGTTCAATTGGGTTACCAATACCAAGATGATTACACAAAATGTTCATAATGTCTTTTGTATTTGAATCGGGCCTTCTTTCAAGCTGATTAATTATATCATCTCTAATATTGTCATCTTTTTCCATCCAACGAGCTGTACTGTTGACAAAATAATCATAACTCCCTGGTACCTCTCTTAATCTTTCTCTGATATTCATAATATCTCACACACATTTTATTTGAATTAATTATATCACATTGATGCTTCAATTAACATGAAATAGCTCAAAATATTTGCAAATATAATAAAAAAAAGAGCAGGTATTCTCAAGATATATGTTGATATATTTCGTCCTTTCATTCGCTATGGTGTGCACTCTGCTCGCCGGTGTCAATGTGGTTGCTTTCGCTGCTGATGGTGCTACTGAAACAGTAGCAGTTTCTAAGTTCTACAATGATGCTGATAAGGGTGGAGATGGCGAGCACCTTTTCACTAAGGATCAGGACGAGATGAGCTGGTTATCTTCTCTTCCAACATGGAACAATGAGGGTGTTGCTTGGAAGGCTCCTGTTAGCTCTTCTACATCTGTTTATCGTTGCTACAACCCTAACTCAGGTGAGCACCTTTATGTAGATGAAGGCTATGCTGATTACCTTGCTGGCATGGGCTGGAACAAGGAAAAGCTCGCTTTCTACTCAGATGATAACGAGGGCGTTCCTGTTTATCGTCTTTGGAATGGTCAGGATGGTGTAGGTTCTCACCACTTCACAACTGATGAAGGTGAAGTTGCTTGGCTAGTAGGTCTAGGTTGGACAGCTGAGGACGTAGCATTCTTCGGTGTAAAGGAAGATCAGAAAGATAAAGTTCAACTTATTGATATGGATGGACTTCAGGTAGATGGTACTGCTAAGAAGGGTGATACTTTAGCATTAGTATTCGGTGCTGATTTTGGTACTCCTAAGTCAGTTACTTGGTACAAGAATGGTGCTGTTGTATTAGTTGCTACAGAAAACTTCGGCCCTGGAAACCTTACTCTATGGACAGGTAGTGAACTCTTAGGCGTAGGTAACTACACTGTTACAATTGAGAATACTAAGGGTGAATCTTTCACAACAAACACTATTACTGTTGTTGAAGAAGGCGTTGCTATTATGACTGATGTTGCTCTAAGTGACTATACAGATGAGTATAGTGATAAGCCAGGATCAGATTCTTATCAGGATTATGCTCCAACCGATACTCAAGCAGTTCTTACAGCTACTTTAAACAAGCAGTATGATGGT
>Ga0256404_1012644_pt1 | contig 10929 bp, 6 predicted proteins | sample RumenRJG_01DNA_FD_185990 | JGI IMG/M metagenome (GOLD analysis project Ga0256404, IMG submission 185990) | Bovine rumen microbial communities from Lethbridge, Alberta, Canada - RJG_01 | ecosystem: Host-associated > Mammals > Digestive system > Stomach > Rumen | place: Canada: Alberta | collected...
TCTATCTTCCTCTTGGCTCCCCTTTCAGGGGAGCTGTCGCCGACGAAGTCGGTGACTGAGAGGTCGTTCCCCGTTGCCTTGTACAATCTCCACTTATCACAGCAGAACTGAATAGATACTTCCCAATTTCCCATTCCCAATTCCCAATTATTAAATCAGTTTTCCCCGTCGTCCGAGGCGGGGGTTTCGACCTGGACCTTGTGGCGGCAGGTCTCGTTGGCGCAGACGTGGTAGACGGTGTCCTTTGCGCCGCGCTTCAAGACCATGTAGCTGCCGCAGACGGGGCACTTGTCGTTGACGGGGCGGTCCCAGGAGACGAAGTCGCAATCGGGGTACTTTTCACACCCATAGAACTTGCGGCCCTTGCGACTGATGCGCTCCAGCAGCTCGCCGCCGCACTTGGGACACTTGACGCCGATGTTGTTGGGCAGGGCCAGCGTGTGGCGGCAGGCGGGGAAGTTGGGGCAGGCCAGGAAGCGGCCGTAGCGGCTCATCTTATAGACCATCATGGCCCCGCACTTTTCGCAGGGGATGTCGGACACCTGGTCCTCGATGGACACCTTTTCGATGGAGGCTTCGGCCTTCTCCAGGTCCCGCTCAAAGGGGCCGTAGAAGTCGGAGACGATCTTCTTCCACTCCATCTGCCCGGCCTCGACCTCGTCCAGCTCCTCCTCCATCCCGGCGGTGAAGGCCACGTCCACGATGTCGGGGAAGTTTTTGCACATCAGGTCGTTGACGATGCGGCCCAGCTCGGTGGGGATGAGGCGCTTGTTCTCCTTGGCGATGTAGCCGCGGCGGCCGGTGATGGTGGAGATGGTGGGGGAGTAGGTGGACGGGCGTCCGATGCCCAGCTCCTCCAGGGTCCGCACCAGCGACGCCTCGGTGTACCTTGGCGGCGGCTGGGTGAAGTGCTGCTCCGGGTCCATGTCGCCCCGCTGGGCGGCCATGCCCTCCGTCAGGTCGGGCAGGGAGGCGTTCTCCACCTCCTCCTGGGCGTCGTCCTGGCTCTCCACGTAGACCACGGTGAACCCGGGGAAGCGCAGCTTCTGCCCGGAGAAGTGGAACCGGGGGCCGGTGGAGGCGTCGATGTCGGCAGCCAGGGTGTCGTAGATGGCGGGGGTCATCTGGGAGGACACGAAGCGGTCGTAGATCAGCTTGTACAGCCGGAACTGGTCCCGGGACAGCGACGCCTTGACGGTTTCGGGCCGGCGCTCCACCACGGTGGGGCGGATGGCCTCGTGGGCGTCCTGGGCGGACTTCCGGGTCTTGTAGGTGTTGGGCTTCTCGGGCAGGTAGTCCTCGCCGTAGCTGTCCAGAATCAGTGCACGCACGGCCTCCACCGCCTCGTCGGCGATGCGGGTGGAGTCAGTGCGGATGTAGGTCACCAGGCCCTGGCTGCCCTCGCCCTGCAATTCCACGCCCTCGTAGAGCTGCTGGGCGATCTGCATGGTCTTCTGGGTGGAGAAGCCCAGCTTGCGAGAGGCCTCCTGCTGGAGGTTGGAGGTGGTGAAGGGGGCGGCGGGCTGGCGGCGGCGCTCGGAGCGCTTGATGCCGGTGACGGTGAAGCTCGCGCCCTCGCACCGTGCGATGACCGCCTCGGCGTCCTCGCGGGCCTTGAGCTCGGCCTTCTGCTCGCCCTCGCCGGTGTAGTGGGCGGCGACCTTCGCCTTGTCCAGGGTGAAGGTGGTGTCCAGGGTCCAGTATTCCTCGGGGATGAAGGCCTCGATCTCGGCCTCGCGGTCGCAGATGATCTTGGTAGCCACGGACTGGACCCTGCCCGCGCTTAAACCCTTCTTGACCTTCTGCCACAGTATGGGACTGATCTTGTAGCCCACCAGCCGGTCCAGCACGCGCCGGGCCTGCTGGGCGTTGACCAGGTCCATGTCGATGGTGCGGGGGCTCTTCACCGCCGCCTTCACCGCCTTGGAGGTCACCTCGTGGAACTCGATGCGGCAGGGGTCCTTTTCGTCGATGCCCAGCACGTTGGCCAGGTGCCAGGAGATGGCCTCGCCCTCGCGGTCCGGGTCTGTCGCCAGGTAGATCTTGCTGGCGGAGCGGGCCTCCTTGCGGATCCTGGACAGGATTTCGCCCCGGCCGCGTATGGTGATGTACTTGGGTTCAAAATTGTTATCCACATCCACGCCGATCTGGCTCTTGGGCAGGTCGCGCACGTGTCCCTGGCTGGCTTCCACCTTGTAGCCGCGGCCCAGGAACTTGCCGATCGTCTTGGCCTTCGCCGGAGATTCGACGATGACGAGCTTGTTTGCCATGTTTGCCTCCATGATCAGGGAGTAGGGAGCCGGGCGCGCAAGGGGCGGCGACCTGCGCCGACGCCATTTCCCACGGTCCGTTCCCCATTGGTTTTACAGATAGGCCCGGTACATGCCGCCGGGCACCTTCACTATTATTCCCCGAAGTTCCAGCATTGTCAAGTAGGAATTTATTTTTTGGACGGAAAATCCCGTGATTTGGGCCAATTCGGTGAAGGAAAGCTCCTGCTCCCGCAGGGGCTTTACCAGCATGAGCTCCTCCGGGGTGAGCTGGACGGCCTCGTGGGGGTCCCTGTCCGACACCTCCGGGCGCTGGCCCCAGCGGTAGTGCTCCAGTATCTCCCAGGGGGAGATCACCGGATTGGCCCCGTCCACGATCATGCGGTTGGGGGTGGCGCTCAGCGGGGAGTAGATGCTGCCGGGAACGGCGAACACGTCCCGGCCCTGCTCGAGGGCGCGGTTGACGGTAATCATCGCCCCGGAGCGCTCCGCGCCCTCCACCAGCAGCACGCCCCGGCTCAGTCCGCTGATGATGCGGTTGCGGGCGGGGAAGTGGCCGGGCAAGGGCTGCGTGCCGGGGAGATACTCCGACACCACCGCGCCGCCGCTGTCCAGGATCTGGGCCATCAGGGCGTCGTTCTCCGGGGGATAGACCACGTCCACGCCGCAGCCCAGCACCGCGACGGTGGATCCGTGCCCTGCCAGCGCGCCCTGATGGGCGCAGGTGTCGATGCCCCGGGCCATGCCGCTGACCACGGTCACGCCGTGCTCGGCCAGCCCCTGGGCGATCTCCCGCGCGGCGCGCTGGCCGTCCCGGGTGCTCCGCCGGGAGCCCACGATGCCAAACAGCCTGTCCCCGCCAAGCTCCGCCTCGCCCCTGACGTAGAGTGTGGGCGGCGGGTCGAAGATGTCGGCCAGGGCGGCGGGATAGTCCCCGGACAGCCGGGTCACCGCGCGCACGCCCTTGCGCTCCAGCGCGTCGAACAGCCGGTAGAAATAGGACTCCGTCCGCGCCTCCCGCAGCGCCTTCCGAACGTTGGCCTTCAGGAATTTGAACGCGGGCGGCATCCCCGCCTCCCCCAGCGCGTCCCAAACCGCCCGCGCGTCCTCGCAGACGGTCAGCAGCTGGTAAAACTGCTTCGGCCCCAGGCCCTCCACGCTGGAGAGCCAGATCCAGTATTGTTCCATGGCGGTGTACTGCATGGTGCCTCCTGATTGGGGAATGGGGAATGGGAAATTGGGAATGGGGAATGGAGAATGGAAAATGGAGAATGGAGAATGGTGGCGGAAATCCTTGCGGATTTCGTATCTATTCAGTTCTGCTGTGATAAGTGGAGATTGTACGAGGCAACGGGGAACGACCTCTCAGTCACCGACTTCGTCGGCGACAGCTCCCCTGAAAGGGGAGCCAAGAGGAAGATAGAGCGTCAGCCTTGGCTCCCCTTCCAGGGGAGCTGTCAGCCGTTAGGCTGACTGAGAGGTCGTCCCCCGCAGCCTGCCAAATCTCTGTTTGTCACAGGACTGAACAGTTACCGGATTTCTTTGATTGATTAGGGGGGGCGAGGCTGGGAGAGTCAGGAGGTTGGGGGATGGGGAAGCCAAGGCAGCGCTGTCGTTCCTCTTGGCGCCCCTTCCAGGGGAGCTGGCAGCCGACAGGCTGACTGAGAGGTCGTTTCCCACAGCCAGATAAATTGAGACTCAGTCCTGAACCGATCTGCGAAATCCAATCAGACAAATCCGAAGGATTTGCACCATCATTCTCCATTTTCCATTTTCAATTCTCAATTCTTCGTTGCCTCCTCCGCCGGCAGGGTCGCCTGGTAGGCCTGTATGGCGGCGATGGCTTCGGCGAAGTATTTCTGAGTGTCGCTGTCGGAGAGCTTGAAGGCCTCCTGGCAGTATTGGACCATCCGGGCGGGGCGGGCCTGGGCGTAGCGGATGATGCGGGCGACGTTCTTCTCCCAGTCGGAATACTTCCACTTCCAGCGCTTGCAGTTGTACTCCATCTCGGCGGCGATGCGGTCGCGGCGGGCCTCGATCTTCGAGACCACGTTTTGGGAGGAGAGGTTGTCGGCCAGCAGCTCGCCCATGCGGGTGAGGAAGCGGTCCCGGACCTCGGCGTTCTGCATCAGCTTGCGGAAGGGCAGGGTCTCCTGGCTGGTGGTTGAGCCCACCTTGTCGTTGAACCAGCTCTTGACGTTGTTGGCGGGGTCGGACTTCTTGTCGCGGAAGGACAGGTCCAGGTCGTACAGGATGTACTTCCAGCGGGGGTCCTCGGTCTCCGAGCGGTAGCAGCGGATGTTGCCCAGGTCGGAGTTGTTGGTGAACATCTCAAGGATGACGTAATCCAGGTAGCTGTCGATGTCGAAGGTCTGGCGCATGGCCTCCATGTCGGCGGCGCGGGTGAGGTCGGCGGTCTTGAGCCACTTCCAGAAGGCCTTGTAGCCCTGGGAGGAGCCCGCGCTGGCGCCGGCGCCCTCGCCGTCGCCGGCGATGATGGTCACGCTGTCGGGGTCGGTCCAGCCCTCGTACTGGCACAGCGAGTGGGTGTCCACGTGCTCGCGCATGTTGTACAGGCCCCAATACTGGTTGTTGACGTAGACCGCGCAGACCTCGCTCTCCTGATACCACACGTGGGTGCCCGCGGCCAGCGAGGTCAGCACGGAATCCAGCATGTGGGTGGACTTGTAGTCCTGGCCCGAGGCGCGGATCGTCACGTTCTTGACTTCCTCGTAGTCCCGGTTGGAGAACAGCTTCGCCCGGAGGCGGGTGTCGCCGTTGGCGCGGCGGGCGTTGAGCTTGAAGGACTTCTGGGTGTTGTGGGTGCGGGAGTGGTGGCCGGTGAGGGTGAAGTGGACCGACTGGCCGATGAGCTTCGTGCCGTCGGGCTCGTACATCTCCACGTACACGTCCGTGCCGTCCCCCTTGACGCCGGTGTTCAGCGCGCCGCCGGAGCGGGTCAGATCCTTCGCGCGGCCCGTGACGCACACCAGCCGCATGTCGTGGGGCCCGAAGATGTAGCTGGCCACGGCGGGCTCGGGATAGAGCACCGCGCGGGGGTCGGCCACGGCGCGGATCATGGTGTTTTCCTTCAGGGCGATGGGGCCGGAGTAGACCTTGGACTTCTCCGTGGGCTCGGTGCCGTCGGTGGTGTAGAAGATGTCCACCCCGGCGTCGCAGCTCAGGGTCACCTCAATGGCGCTGTCCCGGATGATGCCCGGGCTGGGGGACAGGGTCACCTGCTGGCCCACCGCCTCGTAGGACTGGGCCGCGTTGGCCGCGCCGGGGGTGGCCTGGCCGAACCAGCGCAGGGTGCCGAAGCCCTGGGCGCGGCCGTAGGTGGCGTCGTCCTGCTTGGCGGGCAGCATCACGCGGTCCACCAGCTTGCCGGCGCTGGTGGACAGGCAGAGCGTCTCGCCGGTCACCAGGCCGAAGTCCGCGGAATAGTCGGCCTTCAATACGGGCGCGGGGGTGGCGTTGGGCTCGACGGTGGCCTCGGCCAGCCGCTGGGCCTGCTTTTCCAGGCTCCCCGCCAGCTCTACCACCACGTAGCCTCCCGCCGGGATGGCCGCGCCGTCGGGGAACTGCCACTTCCGGGGCTTGCCGGGATTGTCCGACAGCCCCGCCCCGGACAGGTCCAGCCCGTGGTCGGCGGCGTTGTACAGCTCCACCCAGTCCACGCCCCGGCGGCCGAAGTAGATCTCATTGATGTAGAGGCCCGCGGCATTCTCCATGGCCGCGGCGGCCTCGGCCTGTTCGCCGGGGACGGGGCGGGGCCTGCCGGGGGAGGGGGCCAGCTCGCCGGTGACCGCGCCGTCCTGGAGCCGGGTCAGGGCCTGGTCGCTCTCGGCCCGGTCGTACCCGATCTGGGACACCACCTCGCCCGCGGGGTTGGACAGCCGCACCGTCTCGCCCTGGGCGGAGAGCTTGAAGTTGGTGTGCAGCTCCCCGGCGGGGTCCCGGCGGTTCTTCCCGGACGCGAACACCACCAGGTATTCCCCGGGTTGCAGCGTCCGCGCGGGAAAGACCCACTTGGCGCGCTTGATGTCGTCGTCCGTCAGCGCCCAGCCCTCCAGGCTCACCGGGACGGGGGTGGGGTTGTAGACTTCAATATAATCGGTAAAATCCCCGTCGGCGTCGGCCAGTATGGAGCGGTTCACGGGCATCAGCTCGGAGAGCATCACGCTGTTGGGGTCGAAGCCCACCGCCAGGGCGCGCTCGGCCTTCTCGCTGTCGGACAGCTCGCCGAAGGGCAGGACCTGGTATTCGCCGGTCTGGGGGTCGCGCTGGTACACGAAGCCCTTGCGCAGCGCCGGGACTGTCACCGCCGCGGTGCGCTGCATCGGGTCCGCCAGCAGCAGCAGCTCCCCGTCCGAGGACAGACGGAAGCCGGTGAATATGCCGTCGCCGTCGTAGCCCTCGGGGGTGTCGTCGCAGTAGACCACCCGGGTCGCGCCGGGGTCCACCGTCACGTCGGGCAGCGGAAAGGCGTCCCGCAGATCGCCCGTGTCCGTCAGCCGCCAGCCCGCCAGGTTCACCGGGTCTGCGCTCAGGTTTTCCAGCTCGATCCAGTCGTAATACTCGCCCTCCACGCTGTAGCACACCTGGGGGTTCGAGGTCATCACCCGTCGGATCACCACCGCGGGCCCCGAGGCGTCCGCCTCCCGCGCCGGCATGATGAACGTCAGCGCCCCCGCCGCCAGCAGCGCCAGCGCCACGCAGGCCGCCTTCATTCGATCTCCTGCCGACACCGCTGCCCTCGTCGGCCGCCAGTTCGCCTTTTCCGATTTGGAACGCTTGCTCATTTCAGCTTCCCTTTGATTTCTTGCGTAAATTGTGTATTTATCTACATTATATAACGAAAATAAGGCGACAGTTCGGCAGGCATACGATTTCTTGATAAAGTGTGGGCATAATGGGGGACGGGAGAGGGAAGAGGGAATAGGGAAAAGGGAATAGGGAAAAGGGGTGGCGGCTGCCGCGCGGAGGTTGGGGGGATGATCGGTTTTTTCCTTGTCTGGTCTGTCTGTGACTTATTGGTGTTTGTTGAATCAGGAATTAGGAATGAGGAATTAGGAATTAGGAATTAAAAATAGTGGCTGCCGCGCGTCCAACAACGAAGTGATGGGTACGAACTGGCGGGCGGCGCATTGACGCCCCTACGTGGCCAAGCTATTGTAATTCCCAATTCCCAATTCCCAATTCCCAATTCCCAATTCCTAATTCTCTCTCATAGGAAAACGCGCAATGCCGTTTTCGGCATTGCGCGTTTGGGGGTTCAGTGCGATCAGGCCTTGCCGTCGCAGCCCAGGACGTCGACGAGCTTGTGCTCGACCATCTCCTTGATGGCGACGCGGGCGGGCTTGAGGTACTGGCGGGGATCGAAGTGATCCGGATGTTCGGTGAAGTGCTTGCGGATGCAGGCGGTCATGGCCAGGCGCAGGTCGGAGTCGATGTTGATCTTGCAGACTGCGCCGCGGGCCGCCTGCCTGAGCTGCTCCTCGGGGATGCCGACGGCGTCGGGCATCTTGCCGCCGCACTCGTTGATGACCTTCACGAACTCCTGCGGCACGGAGGAAGAGCCATGCAGCACGATGGGGAAGCCGGGCAGGCGCTTGGCGACCTCGTCCAGGATGTCGAAGCGCAGCGGCGGGGGCACCAGGATGCCCTTCTCATTGCGGGTGCACTGTTCGGCCTTGAACTTGTAGGCGCCGTGGGAGGTGCCGATGGCGATGGCCAGGGAGTCGCAGCCGGTCTCCTCGACGAAGTGCTGCACGTCCTCGGGACGGGTGTAGGAGGAATCCTCGGCGGACACGTTGACCTCGTCCTCGACGCCGGCCAGGGTGCCCAGCTCGGCCTCGACGACCACGCCGTGGTCATGGGCGTACTCGACGACCTGCTTGGTGATCTTGATGTTCTCCTCGATGGGGAGGCCGGACTTGTCGATCATGACGGAGGTGAAGCCGCCGTCGATGCAGCTCTTGCACAGCTCGAAGCTGTCGCCGTGGTCCAGATGGACGACGATGGGCAGATCAAAGCCCGCGGACTGCTCGGCGTCCTGGATGGCGGCCTCAATCAGCTTCATCAGATACACGTGCTTGGCATAGGCGCGGGCGCCCTTGGACACCTGCAGGATCAGCGGCGCGCGCTTTTCGATGGCGGCCTCGGAGATGCCCTGGATGATCTCCATGTTGTTGACGTTGAAAGCGCCGATGGCGTAGCCGCCATTGTAGGCCTTCTTAAACATCTCGGTAGAGGTTACGAGAGCCATATCAAACACTCCTTTTATATTGGATGCTCTCATTATAGCAGTAATCAGGCATAAAATCAAGGGGGTTTTTGAGACGAGGCAACAGGGAACAGGCAACAACAGGGAAGAGGGAACAGGCAACAGGGAACAGGAATGGCCGGGGTACGTCGGGGCGGTGATGCGCCGCCTGCCAGGCGGTACGTATTGCTTCGGTATTGGGCGGGTGGCTGAAGTCCGCTCTGTGTTACGCGCGGCAGCGGCTATTCCTGTTCCCTGTTGCCTGTTGCCTGTTCCCTCCAACTCTGCTATAATATAGGCGAAACGGAAGGAGGATTCGATCATGGAAAAGCTGCCCAAACTCATCGCCGTGGTCGGCACGAATGCCTCGGGGAAGAGCGGGCTGGGGGTTTCCCTGGCGGAGCGGTTCGGGGGCGAGGTGATCTCGGCGGATTCGCGGCAGGTGTACAGGGGGCTGGACCTGGGCAGCGGCAAGATCGCGCCGGAGGAGACCCGGGGGGTGCCGCACCACCTGATCGACGTGTGTGACCCCGGGGAGTTCTTCTCCATGCACGACTTCCAGCGCCTGGCCTACGACGCCATCGACAGGGTGCTCGGCCGGGGGCGGCTGCCGTTTATGGTGGGGGGCACGGGGCTGTACGTGGCGTCGGTGACGGAGGGCTACGTCATGAGCGACAATCCCCCGGACCTGGCCTACCGCGCCCATCTGGAGACGTTCTCCACGCCCGAGCTGTACGACATGCTCACAAAGGCCGTGCCCGACACCGACGTGGAGCGCAACAACCGCAACCGGGTCATGCGGCTGCTGGAGAAGCTGCACGCAGGGGACGACCACGTGCCCCAGAGCCGGTCCCGCTACGACTGCCTCAAGCTGGGCGTCACCTGGGACCGGGAGACCCTGCGCGCCCGCATCGACGAGCGCCTGGAGCGGCGGCTTGAGCAGGGCATGGTGGAGGAGGTCAGGGGGCTGCTGGATGCCGGGGTCAGCGCGGAATTTCTGTACAAGCTGGGGCTGGAATACCGCTTCATCTCCCGCTACCTGCTGGGCGACATCCCCCGCTATGAGGACATGGTGGAGCAGCTCGGCACCGCCATCAAGCAGTTCGCCAAGCGCCAGATGACCTGGTTCCGTCGGGACCTCGACATCCACTGGCTCGACATGACCGGCGATCCGGTTGAGGAGGCTGTGAGGCTGATCGAGGGATTCTTAGGGAAGAATTGAGGTATCTGTCCAGTCCTGCCTCGATAAGCAGGGGTTTGTTGAATTAGGAATTAGGAATTAGGAATGAGGAATTAAAATGGCTTGGCTGCGTAGGAGCGGCGATGCGCCGCCCGCCGGGCTGTACGTATTGTTTCGATATTTAGCGTGTGGCCGTCACTACAATGCGCGCGGCAGCCGCCATTCATTCCTAATTCCTCATTCCTAATTCCTAATTCTCCCCGCCAAAGCCCCATTTGCCGCAATACTGAACAGTTACGAATTGAGAATGGAAAATGGAGAATGGAGGTACAAATCCTCGCGGATTTGTTTGATTGAAGGGGATTGCCCGTCTGAGCGGTAGATAGAAGTTTATTAACAGTGGGGAGCGGAGAGTTGAACAGTGAGCTGGCGCAGTTTAATCAAACGGCGTCAGCCGCCGTTTAACGCTCCACTTTCATTATTCATAAGGAGGAGTTATCAGGCATAAAAGTATTATAATTTGACTTTATTGGTTAACGCGCATATAATAAGACATTATCAAGGGGTGACGCGGTGTCGCCGGGAAGGGGCGAGGTATGCGGGACAGCACACAGGAGGCCAGGCTCTTCAACGACATGCCCATACTGCGCTCGGTGCTCACGCTGGCGATCCCCACGGTGATCAGTCAGATCATACTGGTGATCTACAACATGGCTGACACCTTTTTTATTGGCATGACGGACTCCGACGCCATGCTGACGTCGGTGACGGTCTGCATGCCGGCGTTCATGTTCCTGTCGGCGATCTCGAACCTGTTCGGCGTGGGCGGGGCGAGCGTCATCGCCCGGTCGCTGGGCTCGGGGCAGGTGAAGAAGGCAAAGCGCACCGCCTCCTTCGCGTTCTGGGGCTGCGTGGGGCTGACGCTGGCGTATGGACTGGGGGCGCTCGTGCTGATCCACCCCTTCGTCAACGCGCTGGGCGGGTCGGACCCGCAGGTGCACGGCAACGCCTGCGACTACCTGCGCTGGACGGTGATCGTCGGCGGCGTGGTCACGTCCTTAAACGCGCTGCTGGGCCATTTGGTACGCTCCGAGGGGCGGTCCATGCAGGCGGGCTTCGGCATCGCGCTGGGCGGGGTGCTGAACATCGCGCTGGACCCGCTGTTCATGTTCGTGCTGCTGCCCAAGGGGCGCGAGGTCACCGGCGCGGCG
>Ga0256404_1012645_pt1 | contig 10928 bp, 9 predicted proteins | sample RumenRJG_01DNA_FD_185990 | JGI IMG/M metagenome (GOLD analysis project Ga0256404, IMG submission 185990) | Bovine rumen microbial communities from Lethbridge, Alberta, Canada - RJG_01 | ecosystem: Host-associated > Mammals > Digestive system > Stomach > Rumen | place: Canada: Alberta | collected...
CAGATTACAGTCTTCAGGAAGCTCTGAATATGTTCAAAATTTAATCAAATGATCATGAATTTTGAAATTTGAAACATAATTCACAAATTATAATTGTGATCTACTTCAAAAAATGATCTCTCTCTACAGGGTGGCTGACTCCGTTGAAATAAAAGTTTCTCAGTGCGGCACTCTGGATTCTGCCGATAGCCCGTAAAATTGATTCTGAATAATCCGCTTTTGGACACTCAGCCGGACAGCACCAATTTTTCCTCTCCGCCGGCTCTTTTCTTCAGATGACGCAGTTCTTCCAGGTGTCCCTTACTCCTGCTATTTTAGCCTTCCTTCACAAAAATCAAATTGCGTCATCTTCACGGCCGTCCCGGTTCTAAGAATTTCTTGACAAAATAATTTGTTTTTCTACAATCCATAATACGGCATCTCATCTTTATTGAATCCTTGAGGAACTGGAGCATGAGGCGTGCCGCAAAGTCATTTCATAGCGGCAATAGGCCTGGGCGCTGAATGCCGTGGGGAGAGAGCTGATGCCTTTCGGCAGACCGGTATTCGGAACAGACCACAGACAGAATGACTCCCAGTCCGACAGGCCCGTTAAGAAGGATGAGGGCAGAAAAGAAGAGTCTGTCTTCGTCCCTGTCGAGCCCAAGTACACCTTCGACGACATTATTCTCCCGGATCCTGTCCGCGAGGAGGTCATGAACGTCGCTGACTACGCGAAGAACAGCAGGATCGTTTTCGAGGACTGGGGGCTTGCGAAGACTCACAGGTACTCCAAGCAGATCGGCATAAACCTTTGGGGAGAGCCCGGCACCGGCAAGACCATGGTGGCTCACGCCATAGCGAATCACCTCGGCCGGAAAATCCTCATCGTGAACTATGCGGACATCGAGTCCAAGTATGTCGGCGAGACGCCGAAGAACATCAGGAAGGTTTTCGAGGCAGGCAAGGCGACAGGCAGCATCCTCTTCTTTGATGAGGCTGACGCGATCCTGAGCCGCCGGGTGACGAACATGTCTAGCGCCACCGATGTCAGCGTCAACCAGACGCGTTCAGTGATGCTCATGCTGATGAACGAGTATCAGGACTTCATCATCTTTGCCACGAACTTCATCTCCAACTTCGATCCCGCGTTCATGCGCCGCATTGCGGTTCACGTGAAGTTCGAGCTCCCGGATCTCATGTGCCGGACGCTTCTCTGGAAAAAGTACATCCCCGATGAGATGCCTCTGCAGATGGCGAAGGATGAGTTGTGCGCAGATCTTGCCGGAAAATTTGAGGGAATTTCCGGAGGAGATATCTCGAATGCTGTCCTAAACGCGGCCTTCATGGCGGCGCGGCACGGGGAGAAGAGCGTTTCTGAAGATTATTTTGAGCAGGCTGTGACGAATATCCTGTCGAGCAAGAAGGCGAACCAGAAGACAGACGGTGTAAAAGTGACGGAAAGGCCAGTATCTGAAGAATATGTCAGGAGTCAGCTGGGTAAGTAGTGTTGCGTGGATAGCTGGGAGGTATTGACTGTGAGTTGGCTGGATTGGGCTGCAGCGGCAGTTGGTGGGTACTATGCCTATACTCATCGTGATGAGATTAGTAAGAATATATCGGATGGCCTTGATAGCCTTAAACGCCTGCCAGAAGAAATGCGAAGGATGGAGCTACAAGACTCAAACAAAGTGGCAGGAGAGACCACTGAACGGGTAATTGATGAGTCCGAACTTCCTGTAAAAGTCCGCAGATACCTGTCAGCAGAAGAGCAGAAGGAAAAACTCCTCGATGAAATAGCAATTGAGAATAATGCAGCTAAGAGAACTGACTTAATAAAGCAGCTCAAGGCTCTTAATTAACAGAGATCAAGATGTTGCTTCTTCTGCAAACCTGAAAAGTCCTGGATGTCAGAGCCCTGGTGGAGACAGTTCTGGGCAGGCTACGGGCGAATTTCAACGGACGTGGGGTGCGGAGGATGCAGTGCCAGGGCAGTTGTAAGGCTTGTTCAGATTTCGTGAAAAAACTATCTGCGAGAGCAGAAAACTGAATTTTGTCCGGAGGATGCAATGGGAATAATAGCAGATTTGGGGCTCGTTGTTGGCGGTGCGGTTGTAGGTCATTATGCCAGAAAGAATACGCAGGGAGCCGAGCAAATCGCCAAGAGCGCGGCAGCAAGCTTTGCTAAGATTGCTACGGAGGCAGTAGCTAATACCAGAAAGAATATGGAGTCAAACAAAGAGTCGGAAAGGTCCACAGAGCGGGTAATCGATGAATCTGAACTGCCTGAGGCAGTCCGCAAAAGCGTGGACAAGAAAAAAAAGATCTAAGAGCTATAGTGATTCTTTATGAAGAGAATGGCCGAAATTTAGAGGGGTGTTGATTATGCTGGAAATGCTGTTGCTCGGGCTTATTGGCGGAGCGGTAATTCTTGCAAACTGGGACAAGATCACAAGCTGGCTGGATGATCTGGTTCAGAAACTTAACGCTGTGTGGCAGCAGATAAGGGTAAACGTGCCTCATGCTGCACGGGTCTTCGGCGACCTTATTATGCAAGGCTTTCAGTCTGTTGCCAGAATCATGCACAAGCTGTACTTCAAGAAAGGCGACCAGTGGATTGAAAAAACAACGACCCGTATGTGCGATGAATCCGAGGTTCCTTTGGCTATCCGCAACAAGCTCAGCAAAAATGAGACGGATATTACTGATGAAATTCAGAAAGAGCTGCAGCTGGAGGTCTGAACTCTGCCAATAACACCGGCGGGTGATCATTTGGAAATCGGCACGGGAAGAAAGCAATGTGGTTTCATTTAAAGGGCGGATTGCAGCTGCTTAGGTTTTTGTCCAAAGCGGTGCCGGCAATCAGCATTGATGAGTTTGCAGCGGAACGTTCGAGGCAGATCGACAGACATATTCAGGAAAAGGAACGTGCCGCTAGACTGAAATTTGTTTCTGGAACATTCAGGATTGCATGGGCGTCACCTAAATTCAGAATGTCAATGGAGCTCTACTATCAGGATCAGGAAGGGCACTGGCAGAAAGAGGAAAGCTCAGAAGAGGAGCCTGTTGAATCACTTACAGAGGATTCAAGGCAATTGCTTGAGCAGCAGAAAGAGCTGACTTATCCGGTAGAACGTCCTGAGCCTGATAACAAGCCGCAGCCGTGACCCCTGAATTAGGCAGATACGGCAGCTCCTGTCCAACGGGTAAATGCATTGGACTCATGGCTGTTGTTTTAGCATTTGCTGTCGCAAAAGGGCTTACTGAGTGCGTAACTGCCCCTTAGCTGGAGATACTGCCATGGCAAAAGGAGATGATTCTCAGTTGCATAAGAGCATCGAGGAGGTTGCAGAAATAAACTCTGCTCTGATCGACGAGCGCATTTTGAAACGTGAGCGCACCGCAGGGCTGAAGTTTGTAGCAGGCAAGTTCAGTATCAAATTGGCCGGCTCGAAGTGCACCATGACTACAGAGCTCTATTTCAAAGACCAGGCCGATCAGTGGAAGAAAGAGGAAATCGCCTGCGAGAGGCCTCTTGATATTTTTACCGCAGAGTCAGTGAAGATGCTCGAAAGGCAGAAAGAAGTTACCTATGAAATCAGGCATCCATGAAGAGACTTTCCGAGGTCTTTTTGCCAGCTGTCTGCCGGAATTCCCCTCTGTCCAGTCATGAGGCGATGAATCTTTTGATGACGGGAAAGCCGTCACCGTTCAACAAATCTTAATCAAAGGGCAGTCAATCAGCTCTGTTACTGCAAAACACGCCAAAGACCGGCACTGGGGCTAAGTCCAGACTTCCTTCCAAAGAGAACTGCAGCCTTTTGCAGTGAGCGGTAATTTTACCAGATGCCAAGGGTACAGGATCGTAAGTACAGCACTAAGCAGCCACTCGGCGTCTACGCCAGAACATGCGCCAGGCTTATAAGCCTTTTTGTGCTGACTCACCTAGTCGGCAGTGTATTGTCGGGACACCGGATGATCCTGCTCTTGCATCTGAGTGAGTTTGGCTCTTTCCTTTCAGACAGAAGTAATAGTCCTCAACTCCAGTATTTTCCGTCTCCTGCGGAGCAGGCTTCGTTTCACACTCTCTCGGCCATCAGAAACAGGGCCGAATCTCTGCGGCAGTCTGTACTGAACATGTATTTTGCAGCATGGACTGATGGATTCCAGGAGAAGCATTCAAAAAAAGAGCCGGTCCGAAGACCGGCTCCAGTTCTTTTTGCTGTAGGTCCGCCTCAGTCAGCAGCCTGTGCAGTTCGTTATTCCGAGAATTTCAGTGCCACTTTGACAGGAGTGTCCTGTATCCTGTTAAGCTGGTCAAAATACTCGTTTCCTCCTTCTGCTGGCCATGCGGCGGACGTATCGGTGTATGAGAAATTGTTGTCATGATTGTCATAGCCTAGCTGTCCGAAAGTTGAGGAGCCCCAGCACCATAGATCTGGAACGGAAGGATCCGAAGCCTCATTGTCAGTAACCAGCGCGCATACTGAGCGCTTGTTCAGGGAAATGTCCTTAACCTGATACCTGTCGCTGTTCTTGAGGATAAGCGGCTCAGCCTTCCATCCGCTTTCACTGGTTTCCTGACCGGTTCCCATCATGCCATAGACATTGTTACCAAACTCAATAAACCTGCCCTTCTCGGTAACAATATATTCCTGGCTTTCCTCAGTCTGGGTCGTAATCCGTGCAACCTTATCGCCGTCAAGATCCTCTTTTGTTAACAGATACCACTGGCTGGCCTCGTCCTTATTGTTGTCGGTATATAAAGAACTGACTCCATCGTCGGCACTGCTTGTAAGGATCAGAACTGCATCAAATGCGGTGATGTTTACGGATCTGATGCGTTTCATTTCTATATCTTTCTGTTCGACCTGCACCTCATACCCACCATCGTCTGTGCTGACATAAGATCTTTCATTGGTGGTATATTTTTTTACATTGGTCACAGGCTGACCGAACATCGGTACCCAGTCGCCGTTTCGGGCAAAATACTGCCAGTACCAGGAATCTTCTGTATTGTAAATGATGCCCGGTTTGCGGATCTTTCCAGCCCAGTTCTCGCTGATTTTGTCCCTGTACTGGGTATTGTCACCTGATACCATACCGCGGATATCATCTCCCCAGCACCAAAGGTTGTACTCGTTCTCCTCCGGATCGGTGAGCGCGCAGTGAGTCCAGTATCCGCTCTTGGTCATGGCCGTGAATTTTGTTCCTTCAGGCGCAGGAACTTTTACCGGATAGGGCACTGCCCACAGATTCTCAGAAAGGTCATCGCCGTTGTTGTCGATAAAGGCAGTAAGATGGTGTACCCTCTCGCTCTCGAAAGCATCACCGAGCTCCAGGGCAGTATTGTCACCCCAGCAGTAAATGTCGCCATCGCCTGTCAGCGCGCAGATCTGATCCTGCCCGGCGGCCAGATCAACTATGTTGCCGAGATATCCAGACTTTGACTCCTGCTGTCCCTTCACAACCTTGACCGCGTAGGGAAGAGTCTCGTTTTCCTTGGTGAAGTTCTCAAGGCCGTAGCCGAGCTGTCCTTTGAAATTGGCTCCCCAGCACCAGACCTCATGGTCAACCGTAAGCGCGCAGCCGAAATTGTTCCCGGATGTCACTTTGGTTACGCCGGTGAGAGGCACATACTCAGGATCGCTGTCGGTCTTATAGTCAGGATTCTTTATCATGACTTGGACAGGATCCGCGGTCCAGTTGCCGAGAAGATTTTCAAATAAGTGCTCTTCAAAGTTCTCGGAGTATTTTCCGGTCATTTCAACCTTTTCAGAGAATGCCGGGTTGCCGAGGTTCTTCCAGGCGTTGTTGCCCCAGCACCAGACCTCATTCGAGCCTGTTACAGCGCACCTCCATTCATCGGCAGCGCCGCTGCTCATCGAGACAATTGAATCCCCGAGGCTGTCCTTCTGGTTCTGGATGGCCTCTGCCAGTGTTCCTGCATTATTTCCGTCTGAAGCTTCCTTGAGCACTGCGTCGGTCTTGTCATTGACAAGAGACATCTGCTCCTCAAGGTTAGCGGTCTTCTGCCCGTCTTCCATATCCTCGCTGTAGGCGTCAGAGTTGTTGGGAAGAAGATTGGAGGCGACAATGATTTCGCCGGTGACAAGAGCACGGTCTGTCTCTTCTGACTGCGCGTCTGCGGCGTTGTAGTCGGATGCGAGAACCTCAGGATCAACCTTCACCAGCTCTGCGACCTTGTCGAATGCCTCCTTGTAGGCGGTCTCGTCAGGCTGCGAGCTTCCGGTGCGGAGATGCTTTTCAACGAGGGTGGTGAAAGGCGTGACCCGGAATTCCTGGCTGCTGTCTGTTCCGGCCTTCAGGCTTTCAATATCGCTCTCGGAGAGATATTTTGTCCCGAGCAGAATTACATTTGTGCCAAGTTCCGCAGCCACGCCGCGGGTGATATTCCTGGCGCCCTTTGCGGCAACAGCCTTGAATTTCACGTAGGAAAGCTTCCCGAGCCTTTCTTCCTCGATCTTGAGAACAGCCCTGCCGCTCTCATCAGTCGTGGCAGTGCCGAAGGACTCATCGCAGGCAAGCGCGGGGTCATTTTCCTTGACGATACATACCTCGATGCCGGAGAGATAGCCGTCGATAACCTGGACGGGCAGGGAGACCTTATTGGTTTCCTCTGCCGGCTCCGGGGAGGGCTCGGGTGACGGCTCCGGAGAGGGATCTGTGCCGGCAGAGCTGCTTCCGCCGCCACCGCCGCCTCCGCAGCCTGCCATGAGACACGCTGCCATAGCCATAGCAAGAGAACTGAGTCTGAAATCTTTCATAAAAACCTCTCAGAAATGCAGTTGAATATAGTCTGAGCAGAAATCCTCAGGGCTGGCTGTTAGGGCGCCGCAGACGAGTTTCATCTGATTGCGCAGTCCTGTCTGCAGCCAGCCCGTCATAAACTCCTTCCGGGCCGTTAGAAGCCGAAGTCGATCTTTTTCGGATACTTCTCTATTCTGTTAGGCGCGTCAAAATACTCATTTGATCCGCCGTCCCAGGCATAGCTTGTATCCGTGTAGGAGAAGTCATTGTCGTTATTGTCGAAGCCGAGCTGCCCGAAGGTGGAAGAGCCCCAGCACCACAGATCCTTTGCGGTCGGATCCTTTGCCTCGGAGTCAGTGGCGAACGCGCAGACCGAGCGTTTGTTGACCGAGAGGTCCTTTACCTGATAGCGCTTGTCACTGAGCACCAGCGGCTCAACTCCCCAGATTCTCCACCCATTGCCTGTGCCTATATGCCCGTTTCCGGTCATGGCGTAGGAGTCACGCTGCTCGAATGCGTAAATCCTTCCCTGTTCGGTCAGGACAAATGAAAGCTGTGCCTCAGGGCCGGTTGCAACCTTCGCAACCTGATCGCCGTCCTCAGGAAGCTTGTCCATCACATTGTAGAGGTTGGCGTCATAGTTGTTGTCGTCGGTATATATGCCTTGGACCGAGGTGGCCTTGCCGTCAGTCAGACTGGAGAAGATCAGGATTGCATCATATTCGGTGATGTCGAGGGAACTGACACGCTTCATATCAGCGTATTCCTCCTTTCCGTAAACAGGCTCATACTCCCCGTAGTAGTTTTGAGACCATTCACTTGCCCAATTGATTTCGGTATCCCAAGTTACCTTAATCGGAGCGGGAGAAACATTTGCGGACATTTGCCAATTACTGGACGAATTTTCACCGTTTCTTATTGTAAAGTTGAAAGTACCTGACTCGTCAATAATATCAAGGGTGAATACCGCAAGGCCGTCCTCGGTCCTGGACGGTGTCAGCTTGGTGCAGTCCTTGCCCTCATTGCCGCAGAGGGCAGACGTTCCTATGATGTTGCTGTCATTCCAGGTATAGAGGGTATACTTCGCCAGATCCGAGGCTGAAACGCCTTCAACTGTAAGATAGATCGATACCTTTCCGTCAACACCGTCCTTGTATTTTTTGACCCAGTCTTTTACTACTGTTCTGGAATACGTCTTCACGTTGGTCACAGGCTGACCGAACATAGGCCACCAGTCTCCGCCGTTCTTCGCGCGGTAGTGCCAGTCCCATGACACATCGGCGCTGTAGTACCCAGGATTGCCGTTGCCGGTATCGTAGTGGATCTTGTCCTCCCAGTTTTTCTGGATCTCATCCCGGTACTGGCGGTTGTTGCCTGACACCATGCCGCGGGTGTCATCGCCCCAGCACCAGAGGTTGTGCTCGTTCTCGGTTGGATCGGTTATCGCGCAGTGGGTCCAGTGGCCGCCCTTGGTTATTGCGGTGAACTTTGTCCCGTCAGGAGCAGGAACCTTTACAGGATAGGGGACTACCCAGAGATACTGGGTAATATCATCGCCGTTGTGGTTTGTGTATGTCTCAAGGGGATGGACCCTGTCATCCTCGAAGGCCGCGCCGAGCTCATATGCGGTATCGTCACCCCAGCAGTAAACATCACCGTCACCGGTGAGGGCGCAGATATTGTTCTGTCCGGCTGAAAGATCAACGACATTGCCGAGATAGCCTGATTCCGTCTCCTGCTGCCCGCTTACGACCCTCGAGGCGTAGGGGACGGTCTCATACTCCATAGTATATTTGTCGCTGCCGAGTCCGAGCTGGCCGTGGTAGTTGCCTCCCCAGCACCACACCTCACGGTCGACAGTAAGCGCGCAGGCGAAAATATTGCCGGCCGCAACCTTGGAGACGCCCTTGAGCGGTATGTACTCCGGATCGCTCTCGCTCTTGTAGTCAGGGTTCTTGATGAGCACATGGACAGGCTCTGCCGTCCAGTTGCCCATAAGATCCTCATCCCTCTTCACTTCGTCATCAGCGACTCTCGGCGTGTATTTGCCTGCCGCCTTGACCTTTGCCGAGAACTCGGGGTTGCCGAGGTTGTTCCAGGTGTTGTTGCCCCAGCACCAGACCTCATTCGCCTCGGTTGTGCCGCATCTCCACTCATCGGCAAGACCGGTGCTCAGGGAAACAAAGGAATTCCTGAGGGTGTCCTTCCTGTTCATGATCGCGTCAGCGATCTTCCCGGAGTCAGAGCCGGATGCCTCAATGACCTTGTCGACATTTTCCTTTACTGCAGACATCTGCTCCTGCAGGTTGGCCTCTTTCTGCTCATCGTCCATGCTGTCCTTGTAGGCGGCGGCATTGTTCGGGAGCAGGTTGGAGGCAACGATGATCTCTCCGGCGGCAAGTGCCCGGTCGGCATCGGCGGACTCCGTGCCTTCCGCGTTGTAGTCAGTGGAGAGTATTGACGGATCAAGCCCGAGCAGGTCTGCCACTGTACCGAGGGTTTCCGTGTAGGAGCCTTCCTCGGGCAGGGTGCCGTCCGCGTTTCTCAGATGCTTCTCGACGAGGGTGGTGAAAGGCGTGATCTTGTATTCGGAGCCGGCCTTCTGCTCACCCTTCAGCCCTTCGATGTCATCAGCGGTCAGATACCTTGTCGAGAGCAGGGTGGCGTCATTGTCGAGGTCGGTCTGCTCGCCGCGGATTATGTCGGCGGCGCCCTTCTTCGCCACAGCCTTGAACCTGACATGGCCGCGCTCGGCAAGCTGTTTGAACTTTTCCTCGTCACCGGTGAAGACTGCCTTGCCTTCCGCGTTGGTCTTTACCGTGCCGAATGTCTCGTCACAGCCAAGTGCCGGATCATTCTCCTTGACGATGCACACCTCAATGTCAGAGAAATACCCGTCGATGACCTGCACCGGCATGGAAACAGTGGTTGAATCCTGTGAGGGCTCCGGGGTCGGTGCCGGCGCGGGATCGGTGCCGGCAGAGCTGCCACCGCCGCCGCCTCCGCAGCCTGCCATGAGGCAGGCTGAAATGGCAAGGACAAGAGGACTGAGACTGAACGTTTCCTTCATCATATAAACCTCTTTTAAATACAGTCAGAAGTTGAAAACTGCAGTGCCGCTGAACGGACAAACCTTCCTTTCATGCCTGACGCAATGCATCAGTGCTGACAGTTTGCTGTGTCCAAACCGGTACAATCCGATTCTAAACTTTGTAAATACGTCATGTCCAATCATTTATGACTCATTCATGACATAACTTGCTGGTACGGCTGTTTTTTTACAGTTTGTTTACACGCTCCTTTATTTAATTGGTATCCTTGATTTCCTTCGGCCTGGCATCCTGAAGAGACGGGATCAGCCTGAGACAGAAATTCAGTTTGAAGGCATTCTCGCCCCCCCCCCGACATGACAAGTCCAGTCATGTTAATTTGTTTTTTGACTTTGATCATGTTTATTTCGACTTTTTGCTGAATTATCAGACTGAGCCGCGAGTTTCTGATGAGCCGGTGCGGAGAAACGAGCCAGACGAGCATCTGTCTGAGCATTCGGGATCGATTCGTGTTGTTCCGCAGTGACATGAAAAGCTTTCGGTGCAGTGCACCTCAGGCGAAGCACCTCTTCAGTGCCGCGCATGAAAAAAGTGCACGATTTGTTACAATTGCACCACACAGATCACACTTTCTGTATGGCATGGATCCGATATTTATCCATACTGCACTGATTCTGCGAGAGTTTATTTTACTGTCGTTTAAGGCACAGAATGTGCAGGTATAACGGCAGAAAAACAGGACTTAACTGACGCTTTTCAAGGCGGCGCTGCAGGAACAGTGCAGGGATTCGGCGGAGGATACAGATATGGTAGAGGTTTCATTAATGAACGACGGCGGCTGCAACTGTCCGCTCTTCACCAGGGCGCTTCTGGCAAAGCGCCAGCTCTCACGCGGCGAGAAGCTCGGGCGTGATGAGGCTGTGTCATATATCGCCGCTTCCCTTTTCGAGGACGCGCACCGCGGCTGCACCGCAGACGAGCTTAAGAACATCGGCTACGGAATGCTCAGGAGATCCGAGGCCGTAAGCGGCGTTCCCGAGACCATTTCCCCTCTGTCCGTAAAGCTTGATCTCTTCACCGGTCCTGCAGTAATCACTATTGAATCGCCTTTCGCTGACTGATAATCAG
>Ga0256404_1012646_pt1 | contig 10928 bp, 12 predicted proteins | sample RumenRJG_01DNA_FD_185990 | JGI IMG/M metagenome (GOLD analysis project Ga0256404, IMG submission 185990) | Bovine rumen microbial communities from Lethbridge, Alberta, Canada - RJG_01 | ecosystem: Host-associated > Mammals > Digestive system > Stomach > Rumen | place: Canada: Alberta | collected...
GGGAGTGACTACGGTATTGAGAGTAATATTTCATGTTGCCTCATGCTTGTTTTAACACTCAAAGATAACCATTTTCCGCGAATTGAGCAAATATAATATGTTATAAACAATTAATAATCAGAAGCCTGCATTTAATTAGTAGACCCTATTTAAAGAACTGGTTAGTGCATTAGACTATCCGGGAAATGACCTATACGTCCACATTGATGCCAAGAGCGACATCTTTCAGTTCTGTGGCATTCAGACGAAGTATAGCAAAATCATATTCACTGACAGGGTCGATAATCGATGGGGCTCACAAAGAACCATAGAAGCTGAGAATATACTCTTTGAGGCAGCATCTGGGGGGCAATATGACTACTACTGTCTGATATCAGGAGCAGACTACCCTATCAAGACACAACAATACATTCACGAATTCCTGAGTAAAAATCGCGGGAAGGAGTTCGTTGCATTGACAAGAACCAGGAGTCAGAGAGAATCAAAAGAGGTAACATATAAGACAGGTTATTACTGGATATTGTCAAATTACTTCAGAACAACCAATATAGTTGTCCAGAAACTGATGAACTTGATCCGTAATATATTTGTCGGATTACAAAAGATCTTCGGAGTCAAGCGAAAATATAAAATAGAGTTACGAAAAGGCTCGCACTGGTGCATCATAACTGATGACTTCTGCAAATACTTATTGAAAGATAAGGCATATGTTTTGAAGGCATTCAGATTCACACTTTGTGCAGATGAGATATGGATGCCATCAATCTTGAACAATTCACCATTTATGAAGAATGTTTTTGACCTGACCAATCCCGGAAGGTCTTGTATGAGAGAGATTGATTGGAATCGTGGTAATCCTTATGTGTGGCAACTTGAAGACTACGATCAGTTAGTGCATTCTGACAGACTGTTCGCACGAAAGATGAACAGCTCGAGCCTTCCCCTGATTCATAAGTTAAAAGAAAATCACATCGTATAAAAAATGAAAGTATCGGTTTGCGTTCCTATATATGGCGTGGAAATGTACATTGAACAATGTGCAGTGTCCTTGTTTGAACAAACCTACAAGGACATTGAGTACGTCTTTGTCAATGACTGTACGCCTGATAAAAGCATTGAAGTGCTGAAATCGGTGATAGAAAGATACCCCGATAGGAAGAACCAGGTTAAGATAATAAACCATGAGCATAATCTTGGTTTGGCAGGAGCAAGAAACACTGCTGTTGAAAATGCAACAGGTGAGTATATTTTGCCAATTGATAGCGACGATTGGTTGGATCCTGATGCTATTGCCAAACTTATTAGTGCAGCTAAAGCTCAGGACTCTGACTTTATCGGATATGCATTGACTATAGAGAAAGGAGGTAATTCTCTTCATCGTATCCAACCCTTTAGGGAGTCAAAACATACTACTTTGAATTTGATACTTTCTGATAGCAACACAATTGGGCATCAGATGTGCTCAAATATGATAAAGCGAGATTTATTTGTTCAGAATGGTATCCATGCAGAAATCGGGGTAAATCAAAGTGAGGATTATTCCGTCATGCCACGACTATTTTATGTAGCAAAAAATCCCATTTTTGTTTCTGATGTGTTTTATCACTATAGAATGGATAATGAGAATTCCTATATGAATAACATCAAGCTTGCTTCATTGTGCCAGGCAATGAAGGCTATAGAAATTAACGTGAGGTTCTTTAAGGAGAATGGCGTTCTACAAGAATACGTTAATTCAATAGTCTGCGCATCAATGAACCCAATTAATAATGCAATACGAGCCGGTTTCGATTATAAATCAGTTGTTGCAAATGAAGGTTTCGCACTGTTCCCAACGCGCACGGATTTAAAGTTATTGTTCACATTGTATAAGCAAATAATCAAGCTGCGTAAATATATTCCAGCTCGTGCTATTACAAAGATTTATACTAAGGCATTGATTAGAACTTTGGAGAAATGATAGATAGCGAGAAAGTCTCAATTTGCGTTCCAATATACGGCGTGGAAAAATATATTGAACGTTGTGCTCGGTCTTTATTCGAACAAACCTACAACAATATTGAGTATATATTTGTTGATGATTGTAGCCCCGATCATAGCATGGATATTCTTAAGAACGTGATAGAGGAATATACAGACAGAAAGCCAAGTGTGCGGATAATACGGCATGAACATAACAAAGGTCTGGCAGGAGCGAGAAATACGGCAGTTGCTAATGCTACTGGAGAATTTATTATGCATGTGGATAGCGATGACTATGTAGATAAGGAAATAGTTCGTAAGGCTATTGACAAACAATTACAATTCGATGCTGATATTGTAGTCATTGATTTTAAAAAGGCTAGCCCTGGTTTTTCTAAGATAACTAGATATGCTTCATTCAGTAATCCTGAAGAATATTGTCTTACAGTTTTGTCTCGCAAAAATTCAAATAGTATTTGGGCAAAATTGATAAGACGTTCTTTGTATGTTGATAATGGCATAAAGTGTAAACAAGGATGCAATCAAGGTGAAGATTACCAGGTTGTTCCTATATTGCTATACTATGCTAAGAAAATAGTCAATCTAACAGAACCATTATATTATTATGATTGTTCCAACGAGGGTGCTTATTCTAATAGCTTTACTATAAGTAAACATGATCAGAATTGGGAGTCAATGAATTTAGTTAAGTCTTTTTTTGAAGATAAAAGTAACATGTATAGGTATGCTGTCGATTGTGGAAGAATGCGTCAGATAGCAGATGATTTGATGATCAGTGCAAAAACTAGTGGAGCTGTATCTAAATGTTATTATGAATATGCCCGTACTCAATTGAAATGTATTGCTCCGGGTTGTAAGAAAAACGTAACTCTTGGAAAAAAGATAGTTTTATCCTTGTCTTCTAATTATTGTTTGATGAAATCATATGCTCTATCTATGAGATGGTTGAGACATCATCTCTTGATGATAAAATCTAAGATATCAAAATGAAACCAATAGGATTAGTAACTTGCTACTTCCATCATAATTATGGTAGTATGCTTCAGGCGTATGCCACAGAGATGATAATGCAAAAGATGGGGCTTCCTTACTTGACTATATCTTGTAAGCGTCCACGTGATTACATGGTTGAGAACAAATATCTCTATTACCTAAAGAAAATTCTTATTGGTGACTGGAAAATGTTCTTAGGCAAAGAGCGCCTTAAAAAGGCTATCAGAGAGCATCCTGATTTCGGGGAAAAATGGTCTATGCGAGAAGCTGCTTTCGACGAGTTTGCAAAGTGTTATTTTCATACATCTAAGTTTTGCCGGAACAGAACAGAACTTGAAGCCATGGCCAACGACTTCTCTGCATTCCTTGTTGGTAGTGATCAACTTTGGAGAACTGACAGTGTAGAACATGGTTACTACACGCTGGAGTGGGTACCTGATAATATCAGAAAAATCGCATATTCCACAAGTATAGGAGTAAAAAAAATACCTTGGTTTCAAGTTGGCAAAAACAAAAAGTTCATGAACCGATTCAACTTTATCGCCATGCGAGAACAGTCTGCATGTGATATAGTCAAATCGTTAACAGGCAGAGATGTACCAGTTGTTCTTGATCCCACACTTCTCTTTACAGGTGACCAATGGTTGGGAATCCAGCAACAAGAGCCTTTAACAAATGGCAAATACATATTTTGCTATCTGTTGGGCGACAATCCTTCGCAAAGGGAATTCATTAAAAGAGTAAAGGAAAAGACAGGATACAAGATTGTAGCTCTTCAGCAATTAGATGACTATATTCCTTCGGATGAGGGATTTGCTGATGAGGCACCATACGTTGGTCCTCGTGAGTTCCTTAATTACATTCGCAATGCGGAGTATGTATTTACAGATTCTTTCCATTGTTCAGTTTTCTCTATCTTGTATAAGGAGAACTTCTTTACGTTTAACCGATTTGCGGAAGGTGCAAAGCAGAGTACCAATACTCGTATCGATAATTTGCTTCATATCACAGGTTTAGAAGGCAGAAGAATGACAAAGAATAAGACTGTTGAAGATGTCATAAGCTATAAAGGTTCCTTCGATGGGGTAGATGCTAGATTGAATGCCTATAGAAAGTCATCGATGGATTATTTGCATAGTGCTTTAAAGAATTTATAGCGATGATACCAAAGATTATTCATTATTGCTGGTTTGGCAATGCTCCGAAAGACTATATGGCGAAAAAATGCATAGAGTCTTTTGAACATATATGGGGGGGGTAAGATTATAGAATGGAATGAGACCAATTGTAGTTTTGACGAGACGGAATATGTTAAGCAAGCTTATGAGCAGCGGTCTTGGGCACATGTTAGTGATTATTATCGCTTGAAAAGGCTTTATGAATATGGCGGTATCTATATGGATACGGATATTCAGGTAAAAAAGCCCTTTCCTGATATTTTTTTCAAGGCAGATCTTGTATTAGGCTATATGTATGAGTGTGCCATTTCTACGGCTGTGATAATGGCAGCCCCTAAGCATCCATATATCAAAGGATTGCTTGATATGTATGAGACAATGGCTTTTGATAGAAGAATTCCAAACAATAGTATATTTAATGATTTTACGCTTGCCAATTATCCTAACTTTAGGTTGAATGGGAAGTTTCGAGAGTTTATACCTAATGGTTTTATATATCCGAGATACTATTTCGAAGTTCCTACTTTTGGTAAAGAAGGTGGTTATTCTGTTCATCATTTCATGGGGTCTTGGCATTGCCATAAAGACTCTTTTAAGAATGTAATTCGTAAGGTATTCAAATGGTCTAGATTTTATTGTCCTCTGCTTGACTGGTGGTATCAGAATTATTTTAGAAACAAGTTATTGCGTAGGTCTGGATATCATAAGCGATATCTTGAAGATTTATATAGAGATTAAGAATGGTAGATATAAAAGACAAAAGTCAATGTTGCGGTTGCTGGGCATGCAAGAATGTTTGTCCGGTACAATGTATCACGATGAAAGAGGATGAGGAAGGATTCCGCTATCCTCATGTTGATAAGGATAAGTGTATTAATTGCCACTTATGTGAGAAGGCATGTCCTGAATTGAAACCAGAATATAATGATGATGCACCGTTAAAGAGTTATGCTATTCAACAGAAAGATGATGAAATTCTTCGTGAGAGTACATCTGGAGGATTTTACTCGGCACTTTCTGCATATGTGATTAAAAATGGTGGTGTCGTATTTGGTGCTGCTTTTGATGAAAATATGGTTCTCCGGCATCAGTATGCGGAAACTTTGGAAGATTGCGCAAAATTTAGGGGCAGTAAGTACGTACAAAGTCTGATAGGTGATACTTATAGTCAGGCCCTTCAGTTCTTGAAGGATGGTCGTCTGGTCGCTTTTAGTGGAACTCCATGTCAGATAGCTGGCCTTTATGGTTTTTTGGGAAAGCGCAAATTTGACAATTTAGTAACCGTGGACTTGGTATGTCATGGCACACCAAGTCCACGGTTACTAAAAAAATATTTCGATCAGGCTGCTGATAAATATCAAAGTAAGGTAACTGACTATCGATCAAGAGATAAATACTATGGTTATCAGTTCAGTACTGCTACCATCACCTTTACAGATAAGGATAAGGAATATCATAAAGGTATGGAAGCTGACCACATGCTCCGACTCTATTTCAAAAATTTGATATCACGTCCCAGCTGCTATGACTGCCATTATAAGACAATTAATAGAATCAGTGATATTACAATATTCGACTGCTGGGATGCTCAGAACATATCAAAAGTCTTTAACGCAAATGGCGCTACCAATGTTTTTATTCATACATCAAATGGAGAGCATTTCTTTGAAGAAATTAAAAATGATTTTAAGTATGCTCCAACTGATTACCAGAAGATAGTTGCTACTGATGGTGTCATGATTAAGAAGTGCCCTCCATTGAATCCGAAGCGTACACAGTTTTTCAAAGATCTGAATAATCTCCCATTGGAAGAGGTAGAACATATTTATGATCCGATAAGTCCTTTACAGAAAATACTGATATCTATTAAACCGGCAATGTATCGTTTGGAAATTTTTAGAATATACATGAAAATCAAGAGGATAGGCAAATAGAAGGTGTGATAACTATTCTAAGGCGGGAAATTGAGTATTGTAGGATAAAAGTAAACTTACAAGCAATCTTGATAACAGGCGTGGGATAGTGATAGGAGATAACGTGGGCATTGCTCACAATACGAAGATTTACACTTTGGGTCACGATCTGGATGACCCGCAATTTAAAACTAAAGGTAAACAAGTAACAATCTGTGATAACGTATTCATCTTTTCCAACGCTACGATTATGCCGGATGTAACGATTGGTGAAGGAGCTATAGTCCTTGCCGGTAGTGTTGTGACAAAAGATGTGAAACCTTGGATGATAGTTGGAGGTAATCCTGCTAAACCAATCCGTGAAAGGAATCACGACATAGATTATAAACAGATATATCCTTACTGGTTTGCCCTTTAAGATCTGCAAATCATGAATATTTTATTTTTGCTTCGTGGTACCGGTATTGGGGGGCTGGAGGTTGTGACCTCCGTGCTTGCCAATAAATTTGTAAAAGAAGGTCACCATGTAGATGTCTTTATCTTTCGGAAAGAAGAAGGCAATAGTATTGTTGAAAGATTCGACAAGGATGTGAAGGTTTGCCAGCAGAATGATTATCGGATTACGAAAGATAATGTTCGCGTCCTAAGACAGATTCTTATTAAAGATAAGATTAACTTCATTATCAACCAATGGGGACTACCATTAGTCCCTATCATGGTTGCTCGTAGAGCCAGTAAAGGGCTTGGAGTAAAAATTATCTCTGTTTATCACAATGCACCAAGTTCAAATGGAAGAATTCAGGCGATAGACATCAAACTATCAAAGACTGAGAATCCTTTAAAGAGAATTAGTCTTCGTATAATAAGATATATGTTCAAATGCGTGACAAGTAGATCGATGGCATATATCTATCATCAGAGTGACCGATTCGTTGTTCTCTCAAAAGGCTTTATTCCGGAATTCCAGAAGTTTACACAATTGAGGGATTTGAGCAAGCTATGTGTTATTACTAACCCAATTACCATAGATTCAAATCATTATATCTATAATCCCGAAGAAAAAGTTAAAGAAATAATTTATGTCGGTCGGCTTGATTTCGTTCAGAAGCGAGTCTATAGAGTTATTGATACTTGGAATTTACTTGAAAATCATTATCAGGATTGGAAGCTGACCATTGTAGGTGACGGTCCTGATAGATCGAATCTGGAAAATCATGTAAAGGCTTTAAATTTAAAGCATGTTTATTTCGAAGGCTTTCAGAATCCAGTTCCCTATTATCGTAGGGCATCAATATTGATGCTCACATCTGATTTCGAAGGTTTTCCACTGGTCTTAGCTGAAGCTATGAGTTTAGGGGTTGTGCCTGTTGTTTATGATAGTTTCGTTGCAGTTCGAGATATACTGGACAATGGGAAGAACGGAGTTATCGTACCAAAAGTACATAATGATTTTTCTGCTGAGTTAATGGCAAAGGGCTTAGAGAAAGCAATCGAAGATTGTGAGAAAAACCACGATATGGCATTAGCGGCCATTGAAGAGAGTAAACGGTATTCGCTTGATGAAATTTATAGTCGGTGGCTGAAGTTTTTTGATGATATCAGAAATGATAAGCTTATTCCAAATTAATCTGTACAAGTTCAATATTGGCTGTCTCAAAGAAAGTTATAGTAGATTCAAAATTCGTTCTCTGCAAATATGGACAAAGAAAGAATACTAAATATAGACGTTCTCAATATTACTCGTCAGGAGTTGTTGGACAATCTTCATGCGGGAGTATTGGTCACGCCTAATCTTGATCATCTGATAAAGCTACAGAAAGACAAGATTTTTTATGATTGCTACAAGAAGGCAGAATGGGTAGTATGCGATTCAAACATACTTCGACTGTTCTCAAAATTGCTGAAGACACCATTTGTAGAGGCAATACCTGGATCGAGTAAGTATCTGAAGGAGTTCTGCTCCGAGTATGGTGTCAACTATGACAAGCTTATGAACTCAAACTGGAACTTGCATTTAAAATTTAGAAGCTAACTCCCGATCAGATTAAAGTGCGACGGGAACGACGATCCAAGACAATACTCAGCAAAGCAACCAATGACAAGCGGCAATTACTGCCCTGCTATATCAAAATATAGGTAAAACTTGGAAAATCATTTTTTGCATAATCCACATAACCGGCTGAAAAACAGCCGGGAGATGTGGTGTGGCGGAAAATAAGAAGTTTACATTTTTGATTATTTTTTTATAGTCATCATACTATACTTTTCAAATAATGATTATCAGAAGTAAAGCGCCACTTCGGCTTGGATTAGCAGGAGGTGGCAGTGATGTATCTCCATACAGTGATATCTATGGAGGACTGGTTTTAAACGCAACTATCAATCTTTATTGTTTCTGTACTATTGAGGAGACGGATGACAATAAGATAACGATAGATGCCTACGATGCTCATACGCATGAAAGCCAGCCGGTAAGTAGCCATCTTGAAATAGATGATAATGCTCCACTTATTAAAGGAGTATACAACCGCGTCATAAAAGACTTTAACATCGAGCCGCGGGCGTTCAAGATTACTACGTATAATGATGCTCCAGCAGGATCCGGCCTTGGCACGTCGTCAGGCATGGTGGTGTGTATTCTGAAGGCTTTCGTCGAGTGGTTCAACCTCCCTCTCGGTGATTATGAGCTTGCCCGACTGGCCTACGAGATTGAGCGCATAGATCTTGGCTTCCGTGGCGGCAAGCAAGATCAGTATGCCGCTGCTTTCGGAGGCTTCAACTACATGGAGTTTTTAAAGAACGACATGGTAATTGTTAATCCGCTGAAAGTGAAGCGATGGATTGTCGATGAACTGGAGGCATCCATGGTGCTCTACTTCACAGGAAAGAGTCGTTCTTCGGATGCCATCATCTCCGAACAGATGAAGAATACCAAAGAGAATAACGATAAAGCCATTGAGGCAATGCATGTTGTCAAGCAGACGGCGATAGACATGAAGACCGCCTTGCTGAAAGGTGACATCAACAGCGTGGCTGACATTCTCAAAGTTTCTTGGGAAAACAAGAAGAAGCAGAGTGCACACATTACCAATCCGATGATTGACCAGGCCATGGCTGTGGCATTCCAGCATGGAGCCAAAGCCGGTAAAGTTAGTGGCGCTGGTGGCGGAGGTTTCATCATGTTCATCGTAGAACCGACCAAGAAGAAGGAAGTGCAGGAAGCATTGAATCAGTTGGATGGCTTCACAATGCCCTTCTCCTTTACTGATGGAGGTGTTCATGGATGGAAGATCTATGACACGGATCATGTCGATTTTCAGAAATTTAAATTAAGCTAATAGAATGGAAGAGAGCGTAAAACAAAACTTGGATACACTCATTGAGCGTTATCCAATCCTAAAACAATGTCAAGACGATATTGCAAGTGCTTACAACATCCTTGAAGAAGCCTATGCCACAGGACGAAAACTGCTGGTTTGTGGTAATGGAGGCAGTGCTGCCGACTCGGAGCATATCGTTGGCGAACTGATGAAGGGTTTTAAGAATCCCCGCAAGTTAAGTGCAGAACAGGCTGGAAAACTAAAAGCGGTGGATGCAGAACTGGGCAAGGTTCTCGCAGAGAATCTTCAGGGGGCTCTTCCTGCCATTGCCCTCGACGGTCATCCAGGACTGACTACTGCTTATATGAATGACTGTGAGCCGCTGCTCTGCTTTGCTCAGCAGGTGAATGGTTTCGGCAAGAAAGGGGATGTTCTTCTCGGAATCTCCACTTCCGGTAACAGCAAGAATGTGCTTTATGCAGCGGTTGTAGCTAAGGCCCGTGGCATGAAGGTCATCGGTCTTACAGGTCAGAAGGAGAACAAACTCCAGCACTATGCTGACGTCTGTATCCATGTGCCGCAGACAGAGACCTATAAGATACAAGAACTTCATCTGCCTGTATATCATGCGTTGTGCCTAATGCTGGAAAGTCGTTTTTACGTAGAATAGCATCATCTCTATACCATAGGGGCAATTCGACAATTGGCGTAAATGCAGTAGCTATAAAAGATGTCCCAGAAAATAGCATAGTTATTCCCTCTCCAATGATGCTTATTCGTGAGAAGGGGCAAAATGTATATACAAAACTATAAGTATGAAAGTAGTTATTATGGCTGGAGGGCGCGGTACACGCATCGCCCAGCTCTTTCCAAATATTCCTAAGCCACTGATCCCGGTCGATGGTATGCCGATTTTAGAGCGAGAAATTCGTTCTTTGGCTGACCAAGGCTTCAAACACTTGATCCTTACAGTCGGCTATCTCGCAGAGAAGATACAAGATTACTTTGGCGATGGCAGTCGGATGGGAGTCCATATCGAGTACTTTGTTGAGAGAACCCCGCTCGGCAATGCTGGGGCACTCTTCCGTATCCGTGAGCAGTTGGGTGATGAACCTTTCTTCTTGCTTAATGCAGATGCAGCCTTTGACGTTGACTTCAAACGTATGCTCGCCTTTCACCAGCAACATGGAGGCCTGGTTACACTCTTTACACACCCCAATTCCCATCCATACGACAGTGGCCTGATTATCGCTGACAAAGATGGGCATGTTGAGCAATGGCTGAGTAAAGAAGATGTACGACCACAGTGGTACGACAACCGTGTGAATGCCGGATTGCATGTTATTGATCCGAAAGTTCTTGACCGACTTGCAGACGAGATCGACTTGTCGAACAAGGTAGACCTTGACCGCCAAGTGCTTAAACCATTGTGTGGTACTGGAGCGATGTACTGCTATGACAGCCCGGAGTATGTGAAGGATATGGGCACCCCGGAACGATTCCATCAAGTAGAAGCTGATTATAAATCAGGTACGGTACAG
>Ga0256404_1012647_pt1 | contig 10928 bp, 11 predicted proteins | sample RumenRJG_01DNA_FD_185990 | JGI IMG/M metagenome (GOLD analysis project Ga0256404, IMG submission 185990) | Bovine rumen microbial communities from Lethbridge, Alberta, Canada - RJG_01 | ecosystem: Host-associated > Mammals > Digestive system > Stomach > Rumen | place: Canada: Alberta | collected...
GTACTTCAGGTTCTTTATAATAAGCTTTACTGCTGCCCTGTTCTCTTCATCAGTGACTGCTGCTTTTATCTCTGCCGTTTTTCGTGACACTTCTTTTATTTTATCAAGAATTCTTCGGAATTTCTTCTCTGTTTTTTCTGTAAAGTCAGGACCGGATTCCTCTGATGAAGCTATGTCTGTTTCATCAGATGCGTAAGACTCTTCCTTGCTCGATGTCCCTGAAATGATGTCAGAGTCGGAATCGGAATCAGTTTCAGCCTTGATTATTTCTGAAGATTCTGAAACTTCAGAAACTATGCTGTCTGAGTTCACGTCAGTGGCAGCTGCTGTGAGCCGGTCCGTACCTATGACTCTGTCTCCCGCTGTGTCTTTGGGAGCTTCCCCGACAGGTGTTTCTGTTTCCGGACTTTTCGTTTCTACGGCATTTGATATTTCAGATTCATCAGACCGGGCATCTGCTTTTTCTAAATCCGAAAGGTCATCATTCGCAGAAAGGTCAGCACCTTTAGAGATGTTATCATCCTGATGAATGCCGTCATCCTTAGAAGGGTCAGCACCTTTAGAAATGCTATCATCCTTAGAAAAATCATCACTCAGAGAAATGTCATCTTCCCTGTCATCAGATTCACTTTCGTTTTCCTCATCCCCGGAGGAATCCATCAAGGTTATGAAGAGGAATTTGAGATTCATCTTCAGTCCACCAGGATCAAATTCCGCCTTGAAACGAAGGGCCTTCATAAGCCAGGTGGCATGAAAGTCAACATAGTAATCTGTGCTCGCCTCTCTCTTGTATCCGAGAGACCTGTATCTTACGGGAACGAAGAGCAGGATACTAAGCAGGAATAAAATAAGCAATAAAATAACGAGGAGTACAATGCCTATGACCTTTAATATTGTCAGGACAATCATGTAAGCCTCCTCGTTTAATCAGCGTCTCTAAAGCAAAAATAAGCTCTATAGACGTTTATGTGTTTTTATATAAATACAGATGTGATCAGCCGATTACATCTTTTCTTTGCATAAGCATCCTGGTGACACATTCGACGGCGCCCTTATAGCCGTAACCTATTCCCAGGATTTCAACATTTTCTGTATCCATCTTCGGGTTCAGGAACATAGCCTGATTATATATTTCATAAAGATTAGGCGCTTTCGCTTCTACGATAATATATGCACCGGGCTGAAAATGTCTGTTTCTCAGATTATCAAGAATATATTTCTTACGTTCTCCGGCATGTCTGCCCCAGAACAGATTCTTTGAAAAAATCATGAATAGAACCCTTTACATTCCGCCTTCTGTGATGACACGGATATTTTTTATCATGTAATCCACAAGAGACACGATGGTAAGTACCAGAGCGATACCTGCAATTATGGTAGTGATGAGCCTTAATGCAGGTATGTCTATGATCAGTAAAATGACTGTGAGCATCTGGAAGGTGGTCTTGAACTTACCCCACCAGGATGCAGCTATAACTATGCCTTTGTCAGCTGCCACAAGTCTGAATCCGGAGATGATGAACTCTCTTGCTATGATAACGATAACATACCATGCGGGAAGCTGATTCAGTTCAATAAGGCAGATAAGAGCTGAACACACTAGAAGTTTATCAGCCAAAGGATCCATAAATTTTCCAAAATCTGTAACCAGGTTCTGCTTTCTTGCTATCTGTCCATCCAGAAAATCCGTAAATGAAGCAAGACAAAAAACAATCAAAGCAGCAATGCGTAAATACTGATTCTGTCCGCCTTCAAGCAAAAGAAGAATTACGAATAGCGGAATCATGATTATACGAAGGAGTGTCAGTTTGTTTGGTAAATTCATTTAGATGCGCTCTCCAATCAAGTCATATCCATCTGCATCGATGATACGACAATCGATCATATCACCGGAAATCTTGTTGTTATATTCACCTGCGTCTACAAATACCAGACTGTCGATGTCGGGGTTGTCCATATAGGAACGTGTAAGGTACATATTGTTTTCAGGATCATAGCCTATGACCATGACACGAAGCTCTCTGTCGCAAAGCTCACGTGCCTTTTCAAATGCGATGCCCTGCTGAAGCTTCATGATCTCATCCTGACGCTGAAGCTTTATCTTTTCCGGAATCTGATCGGTCATCTCTGCTGCAGGGGTACCCTCTTCCTGTGAATAAGGGAATACTCCCAGACGTTCAAAACGCATTTCCGAAACGAAATTCTTCAGTATTTCGAAATCTTCCTCTGTCTCTCCCGGGAATCCCGTGATGAGTGTGGTGCGTAATGCGATATCCGGGATAGCTTTACGGAGCGCAGAAATACGTTCTTTAAGCTCTGCCTGTCTGGTCTTTCTGTGCATGTTCTTAAGAACTGCGTCGGAAGCATGCTGTATAGGTATATCAAGATAATGTACGACCTTTTTGTTATCACGGATGGTTTCGATAAGCTCATCTGTGATCTCTTCCGGATAACAGTAAAGGATGCGTATCCACTCTATTCCTTCTATCTCTGAAAGTTTGTTGAGAAGCTCGGGAAGAGCCTTTTTCTTATAGAGGTCAACGCCGTAAAGAGTTGTTTCCTGAGCCACAAGGATAAGCTCCTTTGTGCCCCTCTGTGCAAGCATCTTTGCTTCTTCTATGAGATGTTCCATGGGAACAGAACGATAGTGACCCCTGAGACTTGGAATGATGCAATAGGTACAGTATTTATCGCAGCCCTCCGCTATCTTGAGATAGGAGGTGTAATTCTCGGAGTTCTCGACACGTGTCATCTGGATATCCAGCTTGTCAACGTAGTCCTTGACACCTATGACTTCATCTACTTCAGGAAGCTCTTTTCTGATCTGGTCTTTGTAACGCTCAACTAAACAGCCGGCAACGATAATCTTCTTGAGCTTTGCCGACTGCTTATATTCTCCCATCTCGATGATGGTATTAATACTCTCTTCCTTGGCATCACCAATAAAAGAACAGGTATTGATGACAGCGATATCAGCCTCTTCAGGATCATCGGTTATCTCAGATCCCGGATACTTATCAAGTAGGTTGCTGAGCATCTTTTCGCTGTCAACTCTGTTCTTATCACAGCCAAGTGATATCATGTGTATTTTCATATTTTAACTCCATGGGTCATGCACGAATCGAGCTTGCTCGAATTCGTATATGACCCACTAATAAAGTTTGAAAGTTCACTTTCAAACTTATGCTTCGCTGTCAGAATTGTAATCATCTTCTGAAGATGCTGATGGGCTGTTATCGATAAGATCCTGAGTTCCGTCATCATCCTCGTCAAAATCTTCTGTTGCAAAATCAAAGCGCTTATCAACAGCGTTTGTTCTGAACTCGTCTTCGATCTCAGAGCCGCGCTTGATAGTGATGGCGTTCTTTGCAAGCTCCTCTACTGCGATTGAAAGAGGCTTTCTGCTTGGGTCTACCGGGAGAACCGGAGAAGCTCCGTCTATTAACTGTCTTGCACGCTTTGCACTTGCGATAACTACAGAGTATCTGCTTTCTACAAGTTTGTCTGTATCATCCTGGATCGCATTGGTGTTGTTTGCTGCATCGATCAGTTCGTTATATGATTGCTGTGACATCTTCTATCCTCCTAAGATCACTTCTAACATTTTCTATTATATCAATATGGTTTTTTGCCTTTTCGTGCTGAGCACGAATGAGATTATGCAATTTTTCGGTGCAGGTGTCAATATCATCATTGATTAAAATGTAATCGTAGGCTTCTACACCTTCTGACTCCTGAATCGCACGCTTAAGCCTCTTTTCAACCACTTCGGCTGACTCGGTTCCTCTTCCGATAAGTCTGTTTTTAAGTTCCTCTCCCGATGGAGGTGTAATAAATACAAGTATTGAGTCCGGAAACTTCTGCTTGATCTTGAGAGCACCCTGAATCTCTATCTCCAGAAGAACATCCTTGCCTTCTTTAAGCTTTGAGTCAACAAATGCCTTCGGAGTACCATAGTAGTTATCAACATACTGAGCGTACTCGATAAGATCATCTCTGTTTATCATATCGATAAATTCTTCTTTTGATTTGAAGAAATACTCTCTGCCATCCTGTTCTCCCTCTCTTGGATTACGGGTGGTACATGAAATGGAAAGAGCGTAATTGTCATATTTTTTGAGCAGACTCTTCATGAGTGTGCCCTTGCCCGCACCGGAAAAACCCGATACGACTACCAAAGATCCTTTGTTCATTATTACCTCCATGGGGCATGCACAAATCGAGCCTGCTCGTATTTGTATATGACCCACTAATTAAGTTTGAATGATAACTTTCAAACCTATCCTCTTAATGTCTGTATTCTGAAGCTTGTGCTGTACTTTGCCCTGTAGCTTTGTGTACTGATCACTCCAGATTCTGAATCTGTTCTCTGATTTTTTCTATCAATGTCTTAAGTCCGATTGCGTCATCGGATATGATAAGATCATTTGCCTTGCTGAGAGTGGTGTTGGCTTCTCTGTTCATCTCCTGAGCAAGGAAATCAAGTTCTCTTCCTACAGGACCGCCGGCTTCCAGCTTTCCGCGCATATTCTTGATATGGCTGTGGAGACGTACTCTTTCTTCATCTGTACATATCTTATCCGAATACATGGTGACTTCCTGAACTATACGGGATTCGTCAATGCCCGCTGTTCCGAGGAGCTCAGTGACCTTTGCACGAAGCTTCTGCTCATAGGCAGCCATGATCTCAGGAGAACGTTCATCTATACGAAGTACGATGGCTTCCATCTCTGAAAGCTTGCTTATGAGATCGCTCTTAAGGTTGATTCCTTCTGAAACCCTGGTTGCCACAAAGTTAGTGAGAGCCTGAGTAATTACCGGATAAAGGCGGTTCCAGAGCTCGTTATCATCTTCGGATTCCTCTGAGAGCACCAGAACTTCCGGAAGGCTTGCAATGTTGGTGACCTTGACATTGTCATCTACCTTGAGTTCGTTACATATCTTTCTCATGGAATCAAGATACTCTTTTGCAAGCTCCATATTGAGCCTGAGAGACTTGGTGCCTTCACCGAATTCATCATAAGTGATGTAAAGGTCTACCTTTCCGCGGGAGATGTACTCTTTGATGGTATTACGGATATTGGCTTCAAGTGCGTTGAACTTTTTGGGCATCTTGATGTTCAGATCAAGAAAACGTGAATTTACGGACTTGACTTCAACTGAAAGACGATAGATATCATTGGAAACTTCGCATCTGCCAAATCCGGTCATGCTTTTTAAATCCATAGCATACCTCTTTTTGATTTTTATGAAGAGGGCCTTTTCCGGGACGGATCTCTTCATATATTATGATAGTTGGTGAATCAATCGAATATATGTTATCCGAATTGTACTTATATGACGGAAACCTGTGCCCTGTCTGCGGCTTGTGTTTTCCGAACATTTGTTATAAATTATAATCTACCCTAAAAAATAAGTAAAGTTAAAGAGAAACAGCACTTGCTATTGTACATTATGAAATCGTTGATGGGGCTTAAATAAAAAGTTCCGGTCAAGGAATATATAATCCGTGGTCGGCTGTACTGTTACTAATAAGGAAATATGAGGTGATCAATATGGCATATGATGGACTGGTTGTTTCGGCAACGGTTAAGGAATTTCGTGAAAAACTGATCGGCGGAAAGATCTCAAAGATCACCCAGCCTGAAAAAGATGAAATAGATTTCGTCATACGAAATCAAAAGGATAATTACCGTTTGAAGATTTCCGTGAACCCTTCTCTTCCATTATGTATTCTTACGGAGGAGAAGAAACTCTCACCCATCTCGGTTCCAACCTTCTGCATGGCTTTGCGTAAGCATATAGGAAACGGAGCTATACTTGATGTGAAGCAGCCGGATCAGACATTGAAAAATGACGGACTTGAAAGAGTCATCATTTTTGAAATCGAGCATCTGGATGAAATGGGGGATCTCGGAAGAAGATATTTATCTGTTGAGCTCATGGGTAAATATTCAAATATCATATTATATAGAGAAGATTTTACCATCATTGATTCCGTCAAGAGGATTTCATTGTCCCAGTCTTCTGTTCGTGAGGTACTTCCCAACAGGGAATATTTCATTCCGGATGCAGGGGGAAAGAAGAATCCGCTGGAGCTTACCGAAGAGTCTTTCATCAGTCTCCTTGGGGATAAGCCGGAGCCTTTGTTTAAGGCACTCTTCCACAATATAACCGGACTCAGTCCCCTTAGTGCTTCCGAGATGTGCTACAGAAGTTCCGTTGATCCCGATCTTTCAGCCAACTGTCAGCCGGCAGAAGCATTGGCAAAGCTCTACCGAGGATTTGATGATGTGATCACTTCTTCTGTAAGAGACCGGAATCCCGATCCTGTAATCGTATATAAGGATGGAGTTCCTTCTGATTTTTCGGCATTTCCACTTACAATCTATGATACCGATATGAGCTACGAGGTTCGTCACTTTGAGTCCATGAGCGACGTGATCTCCCGCTTCTACAGTGAAAAGGATAAGAGCTCACGAATCCGTCAGAGATCCACTGATCTTCGTAAGGTCATAAATACTTTGATGGAACGTACCTCCAAAAAGCTGAACATTCAGGAAAAGCAGCTTAAGGATACCGAGGAGATGGATAAGTTCAGGGTCTATGGAGAGCTTCTTCATACCTATGGCTATTCTCTTTCGGGAGGTGAGGAAAAGCTCAGATGCGAGAACTTCTATACCAATGAGGAGATAGATATTCCTCTTAAAAAGGATCTCAGTGCATCCGAGAATGCGAAGCATTATCTTGAAAAGTACGATAAACTGAAGCGTACCAGGGACAATGTCACTGTTCAGCTTAAAGAAACCAGGCAGGAGCTTTCGCACCTTGAGTCTATTCAGACTTCTCTCGACATCGCCGAAAGCGAGGAGGATCTTCAGGATATCAGAAGGGAAATGGGTGACTTCGGTTTCATTCACAGAACCCAGGGAAAGGATAAGGGAAAGCTTCAGAGAAAGTCAAAGCCGTATCATTTTGTTTCTGAGGATGGATACGAGATTTTTGTGGGAAAGAACAATTATCAGAACGAGGATGTGACCTTCAAGATAGGTGACGGCGGTGACATCTGGTTCCATGCAAAGAATGTTGCCGGCTCCCACGTTATCGTAAAAACAGGAGGACAGCCTATGGAGGAGATTCCGGACAGACTGTTCATCGAGGCTGCGGGACTTGCAGCTTACTACTCTTCCCACAGGGATGATAAAAAGGTGGATGTGGATTACACCATAAGAAAGAATCTGAAGAAGGTTCCGAACGCGGCCCCTGGTTTCGTTATATATCACCAGAACTGGTCGGTCACTGTGGAGCCAAAGAACATGACAGAAGTGTCATAAGTCTTCCTCCGGCTGTGCTTATACAAAAAGTGCAGGATAGACTTCATGACACGCCCCACATGATTATTTCAGGAATAGTAAATAAACTAAAAAACGCATCCGTTAAACGGATGCGTTTTTTAGTTTATTATATTTCGTCGTTCTCTTCTGCCCAGTTGGTGTAAACATTCTGTACATCCTCAGATGCATCAAGGAGATCAAGAGTTCTGCGAAGTCCCTTGACTGCCTCAGGATCTGTTACAGAGACGTAGTTCTGAGGAACCATAACCACATCGGCCTCAGCCATAGGTATACCCTGCTTCTCGATGTTCTCACGAACTGTCTCAAAATCGCTTGGAGCTGTATAGATTACATAAGAATCTTCCTCATCCTGGATATCCTCGGCACCTGCCTCGATAGCCATCTCCATAAGTGTATCGAAGTCCTTGTCCATGTCATCCATGGCTTCACGGTCAAGGATGATCTGCCCCTTCTCATCGAACATGAAGGATACGGCACCCTGTGTAGCGAGGGATCCTTTACCCTTTGTGAAAGCGGAACGGATGTCTGCTGCAGCACGGTTCTTGTTATCTGTGAGTACCTTGACGATGAGTGCAACACCGTTAGGACCGTAGCCCTCGTACTGGAGTTCCTCGAAGTTATCAGCCTCCATGGATCCGGCAGCCTTCTTTATACCGTTGTTGATTGTATCGTTAGGCATGTTGTTTGCCTTAGCCTTTGCGATAACCGCTGCAAGCTTTGAGTTGTTGGAAGGGTCAGGACCGCCAGCCTTAACAGCAAGCGCAATCTCATGGCCGATCATTGTGAATATTTTACCCTTGGCGGCATCATTCTTTTCTTTCTTAGCTCGAATGTTAGAAAATTTTGAATGTCCTGACATATCATTCTCCTCAAATCATATATAAAAATCATTGTTTATAAATCAAACTCTAGTACTATAACGTAAAAGAGGCGCAGAATCAAGAGTTTCATGATGCTGCGCCTGAAATAATGCTATTAAGCCTTGATATGATCAATGATAAATCCGAGTGAATTTGCTGTGTCTCTCGCCAGAACTCCGTTTGTGCCGTATTGTTTTACGGCATACCGGCCCGCTTCTCCATGGATGATGACTGAAAGTACGGCAGCATCATAGGATAAATCATGAAGTTTCTTTGTATTTAGTAATTTAGCTTCGTCATTACTGAGAGCATTTTTTGCATCTGCCCTCAGCAGTGTGTATATGCCTGCGATGGCACCGCTCAGTACATCACCTGAACCGCCTTTACTTAGAGATGGGCTCTTCACAGAGTTTTTAAAGAGCTTCTCTCCTGTTCTGTCGGAGATTACGGTCTCGCTTCCCTTCATTATGGTTATCAGATGGTGATTTTCGGAAAATTCCGAAGCTGCCGTATCCGCCTTTTTCAGTATTTCTTCTACTGTTTTACCGGATAATCTGCTCATTTCCATCGGGTGAGGTGTGACTATGACCGGGATTTTATCTGATATTTCGATAAGACATTCTTTTATAGAAGGTGTTTTACTGAGAATATTGAGACCGTCTGCATCAAGAATAAGGAGTGGTGCTTTCTTTCCGATTATTTCATCATCGTGCCATAAAGCTTTTACTGATTTTAATGTCTCTCTTAGTACTTCCGTACTTAGTTCAGAGGTTCCAAGCCCGGGACCTGCAACTATAACATCCGCCCAGGAAACATTTCTTTCAGTGATCTCAGCTGCTGAAGTCTTCTCATCATAGCCTTCGTATACAGCCTCCGGGAGAAGTGTCTGGAGTATGCACCTGTTGTCTTCATGGGTCAGGAACCTAACGAGACCGGCACCTGTACGATAAGCGGCCAGTGCAGAAAGATAAGCTGCACCGCTCATGCCTTTACAGCCTGCAAGTACAAGAACCTTGCCATAGGTTCCCTTATTGCTGTCAGGAAGACGTGAAGGTATTGAATTGATATAATGGGATGCATCTGTTTGGATAGTCATGTATGTATCCTTTCATTTTCGTGGACCTTATTAAGGTTCCTTTCCTCCGAAATGTAATGAGCCTGTCAGATTTGGAGCTTTAAGTCAGAATTTATGCGAGAAAAACCAGGTGTAATATATGAGTACAGAATCTTATAAGCTCTATCCTTCCATCACTGCCACAGCTGAAACCAGATCTTTGGTATCGGTTATGGAAACATGGATGTTTTTACCGCCCAGTTCTTCATACTTTTCCAATGCTTTCCCATACAGTACAACGTAAGGCTTTCCGTTTTCGTTTCGCAGAATTTCGATATCCGCCGGGCGTATGCCTGAAGAGAAGCCGGTGCCGAAGCATTTGACCACACATTCCTTACATGCAAAATTACCGGCAAGCATCGAGTCTTTATCGGATGCCTGCCGGAGTTCTTCTTCGGTAAAAATGCGTTCTGCAGTATGGTTTTTTCTTGTATTTGCTATACGCTTAATCTCCAAAAGGTCAGTACCTATACCGATGATCATGTGTACCTCTTATTCTGCATTGAGAGACTCACCCATACGGTAGCTGAGACGCATAAGCGATTCGGAAAGATGTACGTTTTCTATAACGATGTTCTCGGGAACCTCAAGATCTACATGAGCGAAGTTCCAGATACCTACGATACCGTCGTTGATAAGCTGTTCCACAACCTTGATAGCTGCGTTCTTAGGGATGCATACAGCTGCCATCTTGATGTTTGATGACCTGATGACGTCATCCATATTTTCCATGGACTGGATCTCGATTTCTCCCACTTTCTTTCCGATGATGCTTGGATCCTTGTCGAAGATGGCCTTTACGATAAAGCCTCTTTTACGGAAATTGGTGTAATTTGCAAGAGCCTGTCCGAGATGTCCTGCACCGACTATGATCATCTCGTGTTCGTTGTCAATGTTAAGGATCTTGGCAATCTCGTCATGGAGATTTTTGATGTTATAGCCGTATCCCTGCTGGCCGAAACCTCCGAAATTGTTAAGGTCCTGTCTGATCTGTGAAGCAGTGAGCTTCATTCTCTTACTGAGTTCACTTGAGGAAATACGTTCGATACCCTGATCCATAAGGTCCTCAAGATATCGATAGTATCTTGGGAGTCGCTGTATAACAGCCTGAGAAATCTCTTTTTTTGCCATATAAAAACCTCTATATTATAAATCTTTTTATTAGCTGATGATTTATGCAAATAAGATGGAATTAATTTCCTCTCTTATCATCTGACATATTATACAGTTTCGTTAATTATATGTCAAAAGAATGTAGTAGAATTCTTAACAAAGTTATATTGGAATATTCTATTAGAAGCATTATACAGTTTGAATGGATTATGGGAAAATGTTTATAGCCGTAAAAAAGCGGACCGGATATGTTCCGACCCGCCTTGAATAAAATGCAATTGAAAAGCCCGATTTAAGATCTAAGGTGAATTTAAAGAGCTTATATCTTTAATGAAATCACTGTGAAAAACATCAGATCTTAGGTGTACGCTTGAGGATCTCGTGTCTTTCAGGACCGTTTGAAACCATGGTGATGGGAGTCTCGATCTGCTTCTCGATGAAGTCGATGTAGTCCTTACACTCCTTGGGGAGATCATCATAGTTCTT
>Ga0256404_1012648_pt1 | contig 10928 bp, 12 predicted proteins | sample RumenRJG_01DNA_FD_185990 | JGI IMG/M metagenome (GOLD analysis project Ga0256404, IMG submission 185990) | Bovine rumen microbial communities from Lethbridge, Alberta, Canada - RJG_01 | ecosystem: Host-associated > Mammals > Digestive system > Stomach > Rumen | place: Canada: Alberta | collected...
GAAAAGGACACACACAGGCCGGTATTCTACCGTGTGGTCCAGGGCTCAGTCGTTGATAAATCCGCGTTTATGGACGTTGTACACGCTTCCGGCTGCAGGGACTGTATCATTATTGCGGACAAGGGTTTTTACTCAAAGAAAAACGTGTCCGCTCTTCTGGATGCAGGGATGAAATATATTCTCCCGCTGCAGGATAACACCGTGAATGTCAAAACTGCTTTCTATGAGAACACGGACGACAATAAATGGGACGGTGTTTTTTTCCTTCAGCAAACGTGCAGTATGGTTCAGGAAAAAAGCAAGCGGTAGCAAAGGAAATTTCATCTACACATTTCGGGATGATTCCCGTAAGGCAAAACTTGTCGGACATTATGTTGAACAGGTTGATAAAAACTATTGCGAGGAAGAGCGAGCCCCAAAGGATGTCCTTAAAGAGATCCGGATGGGATACTTTCCTTCTGCAGCAACCTTGATCTTCCGGCAAAAGAGTTCTACCTGAGTTATAAACAGCGCTGGGATATCGTGCAGTGTTTTGACTATCTCAAAAACAGCGTTGTCCCCTCTGCATCTCATGCACACACCGATGACTATTTCAGAGGCTGGGCTTTTTTGAATCATATCAGCCTGCTGTATTACTATGGCCTGCTGAATGCGCTTCGTAATACCGGATTGGATGAAAAATATTCTGCGGAAGACATCCTGAAACTCAAGAAAAATGTATATCGTATTGTCACAGGTGATGGTCAGGATATCAAAGTTTCTGCAATACAGAAAAAAACAAATAAGATACTCAATACTTTGAATGTTGATTTATTACGTAATATTTAAGGTTTCAGTGTTTGTACTTGAATAATTTAGATATCCTTGTCTGATCAGGCTATGGATCAAGATGTAAATCCTCCGTAGAATTACTAGTCATGCCCGAAAAGAAAGGTTTTAATATATAATCTATGATAAATAGTACTCAATATGCACCAATCTATATTCCGACATTATGCAGAGACAGGCATTTTATTCTTGGTGTTGAAAGCCTGAAAAAAAACGGTTGGGCAAAATACACCGATGTCTATATTGGTCTCGATTATCCGGCAAAAGAGACACATTGGAATGGCTACAGGAAGATTTGTGATTATCTTGAAAATGGGGATTTTTCGATTTTTGCCAGCTTCAACGTGATCAAAAGGACCAACAATATTGGATCCCTGGCAAATATCGATACTATGAGAGATTTGCTGATGAAAAAATACAATCGGTGGATCATGGCAGAAGATGACATAGAATTTGCTCCTGTATTCCTGGAATATATGAACAAGTGTCTGGATTATTTTGAAGATGATCCGGACGTCTTTGCTGTGAACGGATATGCCTACCCGGTTTCATATGTCCATTCCGAGGGCAGCAATGTTATCAAACAGTATGCCACTGTCTCTGAGTGGGGGATTGGCTATTGGAAAAAGAAATACCTGAAAGCACTACATAGAATCGAGAATGGATATTTACGTAAAAGATTTCGCTATGCTGACCGATCAGGTATTTTAGAAAGTATGGTCAAAAGCCGGCGCTATGACTATATAAACTATGCCCTCTCCGGAAATGATGATCCTCTTTATACCCATATGGTAGATGTTTCCATGGGAATCTACTGCAACCTGACAAATAAATGTGTGATCAGCCCCATTATCTCAAAAACCAGAAATCATGGTTTTGATGGAACCGGACTGTATTGTGAGAAGATTGAGAATGCAACAGGAAAGCATTCCATGGATTTGGCTTACGAAAAACAGAGTATAGATGAGAGCAAAAGCATAGAAATTATCCCGGACCAGCAGGAATCTTTCGAGGAAAATAAAAGGATACTGGGTGCCTTTTTACATGAGCCTCCTGAAAGAGAACGCAAGATCAGAGCTATGTACACAGCCTACCGTCTGATTGGACAAAAGAACTGTTCCAGGATTTACAAGACTTTAAAGAACTTGAAAACACGTATATTCGGCGAGGTTGACAGATCTTCCTATTAAACCGGAAAAACAGGAATTGTATCAGGAGAGGTCTTACAGTGAAAAGACATATTGCATTTTGCTGCGATGATAATTATCTAATCCCTGCCAGTATTATGTTGGAGTCTCTCATGAGACGTAATGAGGACATACATTTTGTTGCACATACCTTTGCAGATGATCTTTCTGAAAAATCAATCGAACAACTCAGGAAAATCCTTGAGGATGGTGGTTCAGAGTTGGTCCTTCACGTTCTTCCCGAACATGCAAAGGAACTAATTCAGAATGCACCTACATTGAAGCATATTTCAATTGCAACATATTACCGACTCTTTCTTCCGTATGTGATTGAAAAGTCTGTCAGGAAAGTTCTGTATCTTGACTGTGACATTCTGGTACGACGCTCTGTAAAAGGCCTTTTCAGGAAAACTGATTCAGATATTGTCATTCTGGGCGCAGCTGATATTAATGAAGAGGATCATGCCAGCAGAATCGGAGTGGATGTTTATGTAAATACAGGTGTCCTGACAATGGATATGGCTGGTATCCGTGAGTTATATACAATGGAAAGCATGGCGGAGGAGATCGCAAAGATTATGTCCGAGCCAATAAAAATCGTTTTGGGAGATCAAGACATTATCAATCTGCTCTTTGCTGGACATATTGGAAAAGTATCAAATATATATAATTTCCAGCGTTTGATTCACAAAGCTTATTGTTTGAAAAATCCTTTGCTTGTCAAGAAAACAGTTATTGCCCATTTTATTACAGGAGATAAGCCCTGGCACAATGATTATCTGATGGTATATGCGAGGGAATACTATTCTTATCTGAGAAAGTATCTGACATTACCTCAGCGCATTGCATGGTGGGCTCAAAAGCCGAAGGGCATTAAAAATATGTATGACAGACATAAAGAATGGGTGGATTTAGTAAAGGGAGAATCCTGAATAAACGTGAATACACCTAAAGAGCGAAACGTATTGCATTGACAATCTTTTCGCTCTTTAGGTTTTATTCTTTATATAATATTTTCTATACAAGAAAAGGCACACAAAGTCATACTTAACTGTTGTATCTTGCCTGCCAAATATTTGTACGACAACCCGCTAAACCTTTATCTTAATAGAGTTTCAAATATTTTATAAACATTCCACATTCAAACCTAAATAATCACTCAGAAAGATCAATCCAATACCTCTCCACATATTCTTCATCAACTGGATCATAGACAATAGATTCGAATGTACCGCCATATTTCAAAATGATTTTTCTGCTTCCCTCATTGCTGGTGTTGCAAGTACACAGTACTTTATCTAATCCAAGCGTTCTGCATTTTGATAATGCCATTTTCACTATTTGTGCTGCATATCCTTTGTGCCGCTCACTCGGAACAACAGAAACACCTATATGGCCTCCGTACCGTTCAAGATAATCATTAAGAGAATGCCTTATGTTGATCATACCGACAATTTTCTGATCTTCTTCCCGCACAAGCATATATTGTGTTAATTGAACCCGCCCTTCAGGGACAGTGTTGGGATCTTTAAGTTTGTTTAAGAACGCTATCCAGTCTTGTGGGTCATCAAATTGTTTAAGCCTGCTTGCACCCTCCATCAGCTCACCACAATCAAGGAATTCTTTGCGATATTCCCGGATCTGCTTGTCAAATTCTATTGTAGGTTCAATCAATTTCATAATAGAAGCCCTCTATAATCTGCGATTATTCTATCGTGTTTACTTTGATACCCATTGATAACTGAATTACTAAGACTTAATCAATGTGTACCGATTCAGGATATCCTGAATCTCCGGAATGGAATTGAACATCATGACATCGATGATGGATAAATTGGGAACGAACTCCTTACCAAACTGATGATATACGATATCGTCAGTTTTCAGGAAGGCCAGTTCGATACCGTTCTCCATAAACTCTTCAAAATCATACAGTTCCATTCCTCCAATAGAATTGATGTATTCATCACCGCCAAGAATTCTGCATTCATCAAATATACTGTACTGTTTTTTCAAAGATTTATCAGAATTCAGTTCCGAAGAAAGGAGGATTTCCGTTTTGATATTCAGATAATTACAGACGAGCTTGTTAGAAGCCACGTTATATTCTGCAAGATTATCATAATCAGCCATCAGGAATTGTTCCAGTATAGGCATGACTTCCGAATAATACGGTGCTTTTCTATATGCACATTCTAAGGTTCTGATTTTTCTGGTCTTTTCCTCGATTTCATTAGAAATCAGGATCTCATTAAACCGTTGATCATGTTTTGCTTTCAGAAGTTTAACCCGGAAAAACCCGGGTGCACCGTTGATCAGGATTCTGTTCCTGTATGCATATTTATTTTTTGCATAGAGGCCGTCATCAAAGACCAAATACCTGTCAACCATGTTTAAAAGCTGAAAATATCCAATATAAGGGAAAAAATAGGGCTGCATAATGCCGATTTTCATTTTTGATTGTTCTCCTCTGTAGTTATAATTAATATGAAAATGAAGCAAATACCTCCGCTTGTTCAGTATTGTCCTCTGAAAAAGCCATAATATTTGAAAAACTGGTCTGACATATAGTGTATTTGTTTTTAGACTAGCAAAAGCATGACTAACATACTTATTTTATTATATACTATTTTCTTTCCCTGTTAAAGAGCGATATAATAGAATTTAATTTAGCGAATTGAATTTAGTGAATAGATTTAGTCGATAATTGAATATAGTGGAGTTGTATTTATCGAGACTTGATTATATCCAATTGTAAACGCTCCATATTAGATACCCCGCTATAAATCATTTGCAATTTAGTACATATTCATTTATTGTACATTCATTAATTACACTACATTGCTGTACTATAGTTCTTGAGGAGGAATTACCTTAATGAAGAAACTATTGATATTAGGAACATCAATCGGTAGTGTCGAGATTGTTCAGACAGCTAAAGAAATGGGGTATTACACCATTGTTACAGATAATCTGAATCCTGAACTGTCAATTGCAAAAAAAGCAGCTGATGAATATTGGATGATCAGCACACATGATGTTGACTGCTTAGAGAGTAAATGTAGGAAAGAAAACGTAAACGCAGTTTTTGCCGGTATTAGTGAATATAATTTAGACCGCATGAAAGAATTGACCAAAAGACTGGGACTGCCATGTTATATCGAAGATGCCAGCTGGAAATATGCAAGAGATAAAAGTGAATTTAAGAAAAAATGCAGGGAAATAGGCATTCCAGTAGTTGATGAGTTTGAATTGTCGGATCCTCCCCTTCCACAGGAACTTGCCCAAATCGAATATCCTGTTGTTGTTAAGCCGGTTGACGGTACTGGAAATAAAGGACTGAGTATCTGCTATTCAGAAGATGAGGTGGTGGCAGGTTGTAGAAAAGCAAGAAAATTAAGTAATAGTCCAAAGATACTCATTGAACGATATATTATTGGAGAAGAAACGTGGAACTTTTACTATCTTGCAGAGGGAGAACCTCGATACATCTACAGAGGACGTGTATTCAGACAACCGGGATATCCTACTTACCTATATTCTTTTGGTAGTTCAGCTACAGCTGATACCCGTGAGTTTGGGGAGCAAATGAATGATAAATGTATAGCTTTTTTAAAAGATATAGGCTGTAAAAATGGTATAGCCTGGTTCCAATTTATAAAAGATCTAGAAGGCAGATACTATGCTCTTGAGATGGCACAAAGAATGAGTGCGGGTACGCCTGGAAAGACTATGAAGAAAGCGGTCGGAATAAATGCCATTGAATGGATGCTGGAAACATCTTTTGGGGTTCAGCATACGGTGGAAATGCTTCCGAAAGCATGTCTGCCTCCATTTAATGCTGCACATTGTGTATATTGCCATTTTGCTGACAGAGAAGGCGTGATTAAATCCTTGAGGGGCTATGAGCAGCTCGATCCCCAAAAAATACAGGTTACTATAGTGACACAGGAAGGTTCTTATGTGAAAAAATACCGTCTAATGATCAGGATCACATTTATTGCAAAAAGCGGTCAGGAAATGTGTGATATTCTTCGGGAAATCAATGAAAAGACAAGTATTTTAGATGCTAATGGTGATAATATGTACATCCGGTATACAGATTATGAACATGTTTTAGAGAGCCATAAGGGGTTATTTGTTCATTAGTAATACACATTGCATTCAGCGGCAAGAAGAGTTGGAGAAATGAATGACATCTCTATTTTCAGCATTAAAGAGAAAGATTAAGAATAAAGCAATGCAATATGTTCCACGCAAAGTTCTCGTTAACAGAAATTATATTAAAAAAACCGGGCGTAAGCCAAATCTAAATAGCCCTAAAACGTTTAGCGATAAACTGGCGTGTATATCCTTTATTATCGGGATGAGAAAATGAGACTTTGTACGGATAAAGCTGCAGTCAGAGATTACATCAAATCAGTCGGTATGGGGTATTTACTGAACGAGTGCTATGGCATTTATGATTGTGTTGATGATATTGACTGGGAATCCCTTCCGCAAAAATTTGTAATCAAGCATAATCTTTCAGGGGAAGGACTGGGAACCATCCTGGTCTTTGATAAAAACTCTTTGGATCTGGAAAAAACAAAAGAAACGCTTCGTTCCTGGATTGATGAATGTCCACTGAAAAGGGCACGTGCAGGATTGTGGATCTTCGAAAACCGAAAAGCTCAAATTCTATTTGAAAAACTTTTAATTGAAGATGAAAATGATGATCTTCCGGATTACAAGTTTTTTTGCTTCAATGGACGGGTTTTTTGTTCTTATCTAATACGTAACTCTACAACCAAAGCAAATCGGCATGATGGAGAACTGGGCATTTTAGACAGGGATTTTCACCTGCTGCCTGCTTACGATGCAGATTTTCATGCAATTACAGAACAACCGGAAAAGCCGAAGAATTATGAAAAGATGGTGGAAATTGCGGAAAAACTCAGCGAGCCATTCCCGCATGTTAGAGTGGATCTATATAACTCAAACGGGACAATCATTTTTGGAGAATTAACTTTCTTTTCAAATACCGGTCCGAATAAGCATGTTCCTGAATCTTTTGAATATGAATTAGGAAGACAATTTATCCTCCCGAATAGAAACCATTGAGAGTTATATTGATTTAAGAAATTATTGTTTTACCAATAATATATTGGTGCAGTTACCTGGCAAAGAAATACTGCATTGGAGATGTGGGACACCGGGAAGCGGAACGTCAGAATCTGATCTGAGCTTAGAGATCCTGGCTCAGATTCATGTTTTTTGTACAGGTATTTTAGTAACATATTCTTCATACAGAGGAAAAGTAATGAACAAGATTTTAATGCTGGGTACTTCTTTAGGCAGTATCGAGATCGTTCAAACTGCCAAAGATATGGGATACTATACTATTGTGACGGACAATCTTAATCCGGACCATTCTAATGCAAAAAAAGTGGCGGATGAATACTGGATGATTAGTACAAATGACCTTGATCTATTGGAAAAAAAATGTAGAGAAGAAAAGGTTAACGCTATCTTTGCAGGAATCAGTGAATATAATCTTGACAGAGTTAAAAATCTGACTGACAGACTCGGACTCCCCTGTTATATTGAAGCTGTTACCTGGAAGTATGCGAGGGATAAAAGTGCTTTTAAAAAGAAATGCAGGGAAATTGGGATTCCGATTGTAGATGATTACACAGTTTCCGACCCTCCTCTATCAAGAGAACTTCATGACATTGAGTATCCTGTGATAGTCAAACCTGTAGATGGCACAGGCAATAAAGGCCTGAGTATATGTACTAACGAAAGCGAACTACTTGCAGGGTGCAGGAAGGCAAGAGAAAACAGTGAAAGCGGCAATATACTAATTGAAAGATATATTACAGGGGAAGAATCCTGGCATTATTATTTTCTTGCTGATGATGTGATAAGGCATGTTTACAGCGGCTGCGTCTTCAGGCAACCCGGATATCCTACTTTCCTGTACCTGATTGGTACTTGTGCAGTAACGGACTATGATGAATTCAAGGAACAAGTTGATGATAAGTGTATTGCTTTTCTGAAAAATATTGGTTGTAAGAACGGAATTTCCTGGTTCCAGTTTATTAAAGATAAAAAAGGAAAGTTCTATGCCTTGGAGATGGCGCAGAGAATGAGTGCAGATTGCTCTGGTATAATGTTGAAAAAGGCTATCGGTATAAACATTATTGAATGGATGCTTGATCTGGCATTTGGAAAAAAACATACTGCTGGAATGATTCCGGAACCTATTGAACCTCCATATAAACATGCACCATTTGTTTACTATCAATTTGCAGAAAGAACTGGGACTATTGTTTCCATGGAGGGATATGCTGATTTAGATCCAGAAAGATTTCAGGTAAGTCTGGTTGCACATGAAGGAGATTATATACCACAATACAGATTGATGGCCCGCATTGTGTCATATTCCTCTACTCCTGGTGAGATGTGTGAAATGATTCGTTATATTAACAATAACACGCGTATTCTGGACAAAACCAATGATAATATGTATATTCAATTTACTGATTTTGACAGGATTGTGGATAGCCTTAGAGGAGTATTTTTAGCTTTGTCATGAAGTCATTTTGGAAATAATGTTTTTCTATGATGATAATACCTATGCAGATGCTGGCCTCAGCAGGATGACAAAAAAGGCTCTTCGCCTTAAATGCAACTGCCGCGATATGCGGAGCTCAATGTAACTATCAATTTATTACCCAGCGGCATGCCGTTTGAAGCGAAACAGCATGCCGTCCCTTCGGGAAGCTCACTGCACACCTCCCATGATATTTTTATTTGTGTTTTGCAGACCCTCATTTATCTTATCACGGGAATTTGCTTATATCTGAAGATCTTCCCTCCCCCTGCAGAGCAGGGGGATTATTTTTGCCTGCGACACAAAAATGGAGAACAATATTGTACTGACAATACTGTCGTTTTCCTTTTTTATGAGGAAATATACATGAATAATGTGCGCATACATGTAATTACAACGTAAGCGTCAAATAGTTGGTGTTGTATCCAGGAAAAGTGGCTCTTTGTAGAATGAAGAAATAATCTTTCTATAGGAGGTCCACTATGGATAAACAATCGCTTGCGATCCGTACCCGCCAGTGGTATGAGATCGTTCTGGAAGCCAACAGCAGTTCTCTGAGCAAAAAGGAATGGTGCAGGCAGAACAGCATTTCCCCCAAGAGTTTTTACTACTGGCAGCGTAAGTTCCGCCAGGCTGAGTCGGAAAAGCTGTTGGAAATAACGCCTTCCATACCAGCCCGCCTTGAGGAAAAACCGGAGCGCCTATCGTCTGTTGAAGTACCTCTGTATGCCCTGGATCCACAGGATCGGATGCACTATTCCGGAGCAGAGGTCATCCCGGAACTCATTATGCAGAAAGGTGCTTATCATCTTCTGATCGGCAAAGGGATCTCCGAGGACACTCTTATCACAGTACTGAGGGCGATAGATCATGCTTAAAGAAGGTGCCGGGGTGAAACGTGTCATACTCCGGGCAGGAAAGACCGATCTGCGGCGCGGGATCGACGGCTTGAAATCTATCATCCAGCTGGCCTACGGGATGGATCCCATGGAAGAAGGGACACTTTTCCTGTTCTGCGGAACACGGAGGGACCGCATCCGCGGGCTCTTGTACGAAGGCGACGGATTTTTGCTGCTTACAAAAAGGATAACGGACGGCGTTTATCAATGGCCCCGCAAGTCAACTGACGCCAAAGAACTGTCAAAAGAGGAATTCTCCCGTCTGATGCATGGGTTTACTGTCACATCTTCGATCCGGTCATATCAGGATATCGGGGAACAGGACGGATCGTCGCATTGAGCTGTCCGTGAGATCCCTCCGGCAGCTTGCCTTTTTTGTCTCTAGGACAGACAATAGGAAGTGACATTTTTCCAAAATATTATGTAACTTTTTATTGACACTCGTTACATATAGTGATATAATTATCTTATAATTAATGTAACGAGGATCTCAAGGGAGGCAGAAATGGCTATCGTCAAACAATACCATAAAGATACCAACACAACCTATGTCTATGAGTCAGAGAGCTACTGGGATGCTGAAAAGGGCCAGTCCCGTTCACGCCGCCGGGTCATCGGGAAGCTGGATCCTGAAACAGGGGAGATCATCCCTACAGGAAAACGCGGACGGAAGAAAAAGGATCCCGCCCAGGACATCCCCGGCTCCTCTGACGGAATTGCAGCACTTTACGCCCAGAGCCTGGAAAAGATCCAGGTCCTGGAGGAACGGATCCGCACCCTTGAACAGCAGGTCTCCGGGCTGGAACGCCGGAATGAAAGGCTGGCCGCCCTGATCAGGAAGTCAGACAGGCTCCTTATGCAGAACCATCAGATGCTGGTGGATTCTCTGGGAGAAGAATGACTGTTACTCCGGGAAGGGGCGGGCTGACCGATGGACGCAAGGCTGCAGTGGTTCCGTGAAGGCCTCGAATGCCTTTCAGTACAGGAACTCAAAGATATGCTGGTGGAAGAGCATGCGAAACGCATGCAGGAACATGAAGAACGTATCCGGGAGCATGAAGAACGGATGCGTGAGAACATGCGCCTGCTTGAGTTCGAACGCTCTTCTGCTGCCATGTCCAGAGAGTACCAGCACATACAGGACAGGCTTGCCGCTGCTGAAAAAGAACTCTCAAAGAGCCGCGCGCTCTGCAAAAAACTTCAGGAACAGAACGATTCCCTGACAAAACACCGTTTTGGGCGCCATTCCGAAAAAACAGATGTCCTCTTTGAAAGCGCTGATGACCCCAATGAAGATCCCCTGGCTGAAGAACATATGCCGGAGGCTGAAAGCCGGACCTCCCCGCCGCTGAACTTCGAGGCGGCCGTCCGGAAACTGGCCGGAAAGACCGGGACCCGCGGCGGTAAAAGGAAGGG
>Ga0256404_1012649_pt1 | contig 10927 bp, 8 predicted proteins | sample RumenRJG_01DNA_FD_185990 | JGI IMG/M metagenome (GOLD analysis project Ga0256404, IMG submission 185990) | Bovine rumen microbial communities from Lethbridge, Alberta, Canada - RJG_01 | ecosystem: Host-associated > Mammals > Digestive system > Stomach > Rumen | place: Canada: Alberta | collected...
ACAGACATCCTTGAGCAGAAGATCATGGAGCGCTTCGCCGAGGAGGAGGCCGCGCGCTCCTAGCCAGTCCAAGAATACGTCCACGCTTCAGGCCCCCGCCATCAACGGTGGGGGCCTTTTCTATGCCGCGTGACGTCCGCGTGACCATGTGCCCGAGGTGATGCAGCATGGGGAACGTCGAGGAGTGCAGGATGGTGGCAGTGAGTCGACATGCTTGCGGCCCTAGGTGGGTAACCTAGGCATGTCCGTGCCCGAAGACGGCATGTCAACAAGAAAGAACCTCGCCGCGCACCTGCGTGACGAGGTCCCTCTCTTACGATGAGCTGTGCTCTGGGGCTACACGTAGAACAGCATGTCGTTGTAGCTCGGGACGGGCCAGTAGTCCTTGCTGGTGACGGTCTCCATGGCGTCGACGGCCGCGCGGAGCTTGTCCATGAGGGGCAGGACCTCGTCGCGGTAGGCGTTGTCCTCGGCAGCCACGTCGTCCAGCTCGCGGGCCTTCGTGTTTGCGGCCTCGAGCTCGTCGGTCGCGGCCAGGATCGCCGCGGAGCCCTCGCTCAGGGCCTTGACGGTCGCCTTGTCGGCGGCTGCGTCCACGCCGATTTCGGCGCGGGTTGCAACGCTCGTCGCGAGGTCGCCGGCGTATGCGCTGATGGCGGGCAGGTACATGGTGCGGGCCATGTTCACCATCGTGTTGGCCTCGATGTTGAGGAGCTTCGCGTACTGCTCTGCCTTGGCGACGTAGCGGGCACGGGTCTCCGCCTCGCTGAGGACGCCGTACTTCTCGAAGAACGCGATGTTCTCGGGCTTGACGATGCTGGGGATGGCGTCCGGCGTGCTCTTGAGGTTCGGCAGGCCGCGGCGCTCCGCCTCCTTCTCCCAGTCCTCGGAGTAGCCGTTGCCGTCGAACAGGATGCGCTCGTGGTCGCGGAACGTGTGGCGGACGAAGCGCATGGCAGCGGTCGTGAAGTCCTCGTCGGCGTGCTCGCCGATGTAGCTGACGAAGCGCTCGCACTGTTCGGCGACGGCCGTGTTGAGGACGACGTTGGGGTCGGAGAGGTTCTGCTGGCTGCCGCACATGCGGAACTCGAACTTGTTGCCGGTGAAGGCGAACGGGGAGGTGCGGTTGCGGTCCGTGTTGTCGCGCAGGACGTTAGGCAGCGCGGGGACGCCAAGGTCCATGCGGGCGCGGTCGTGGGCCTCGGGCTGCTCCTTCTTGATGAGTGCGTCCACGATCGGGGTGAGCGCGTCGCCCAGGAAGACGGAGATGATCGCGGGAGGCGCCTCGTTCGCGCCGAGGCGGTGGTCGTTACCGGCGGAGGCTACGGATGCCCTCAGCAGGTCGGCGTGGTCGTCGACCGCGGCGACGAGGAACGCGAGGAAGACCAGGAACTGCAGGTTGTCCTGGGGGTCGTCGCCCGGCTCGAGGAGGTTCTCGTTGTCAGCGGAGACGGACCAGTTGTTGTGCTTGCCGGAGCCGTTGACGTACTCGAACGGCTTCTCGTGCTCGAGGCAGGCAAAGCCGTGGTGGGTCGCGAGGAGCTTGAGCTTCTCCATGGTGAGGAGGTTGTCGTCGATGGCCAGCGAGCCCTTCTCGAAGATGGGGGCGAACTCGTGCTGGCAGGGCGCGACCTCGTTGTGCTTCGTCTTCAGGGGCACGGCGAGCTTCCAGAGTTCGTCGTCGACCTCCTTCATGAACGCGTTGACGGAGGGGCGGATGGTGCCGAAGTAGTGCTCCTCGAGCTCCTGGCCCTTGGCGGGCTCGGCACCAAACAGGGTGCGGCCGGTGAGGACGAGGTCCGGGCGGGCCTTGTAGTCGTCCTCGGTGATGATGAAGTACTCCTGCTCCGGGCCAATCGTGGTGTAGACGCGGCTCGGCTTCTTGCCAAACAGGCCAAGGACGCGCTTCGCCTGCTTCTCGAGGGCGACCTCGGAACGCAGCAGCGGGGTCTTCTTGTCAAGCGCCTCGCCGGTGTAGCTGATGAACGCGGTGGGGATGCACAGGACCTCGTCCTTGATGAACGCGGGGCTCATGGGGTCCCACACGGTGTAGCCGCGGGCCTCGAACGTGGCGCGCAGGCCGCCGGAGGGGAAGCTCGACGCGTCGGGCTCGCCCTGGACGAGCTCCTTGCCGCTGAACGCCATGAGGACGGTGCCGTCGCCGTTGGGGTTGATGAAGCTGTCGTGCTTCTCGCTCGTGATGCCGGTGAGCGGCTGGAACCAGTGCGTGAAGTGCGTGGCGCCGTGCTCGAGCGCCCAGTCCTTCATTGCGTGCGCGACCTCGTTCGCGATGTCGAGGTTGAGCTCCTTGCCCTCGTCGATCACGCGACGAAGCTCCTTGTAGGTGGGCTTCGGTAGTCGCTCCTGCATGTCCTGGTCGGTGAAGACCAGGCTGCCGTACTCCTCGGTGACCTTGTCCTTAGACATCAGTCCTCCTCTGCAAAGTCGACTGGGCCGCGTCCGCGGACCCTTCGTACATATTGCATGATAGCGGGGACTGGTTGCATTTGAGTTTCTCCAACGTGACGGTTACGAATGCGAAACCGTTTCAAAACCATTGCCCGCGCCGACACCCGCACGATCGTGCGCGGCTTCGGCGCGGGCCAGGACCTTGGGAAAAACGTGCAGGGGCGCGGGCGAGAAGAGCGGGCGCTCCCACCTGCGGGCGCTAGCCCTCTGCGAAGTGGTCGCGCGCAAACCCCATGGGTTGTACACACTCGAGCGTGCCGAGGTAGGCGCCCTCGCGGTCGCGCACGGCCATGTAGCGCACGAGCACGGGCTCGCCCTTCTTCTGCATCCAGACGTCGACGGAGTCTCGCTGCCCGCTGCGGAGCATGTCTATCACGTTTCGAACCATGTACTCAACTTTTGGCGGGTGGCACGACCACACCTCGCGGCCGAGCGCGCTTGCAGGCCGCTTGAAGAGCTTCACGCTGCCGTCGTCGTTCCAGTATCGGTTGATGTTCTTCTCGTCCACGAACGTGAGCTCCATGGGGATGGTGTTCAGCACGGCGTACAGCTGCGCGGCGGAAAGCGTGCCCGTGGGAAGCGCGATGTCGACGCCGTCAAGCGTTGCGCGCGCGTCCAGGGTTGCCGCGAACTTCTCGCCCTCGCCCCAGCGGCCGAGCTCGGAGGGGTCCACCATGCACGGCTCGTAGCCGCGCAGGTCGACGTAGCACTGCAGCCACTCCTGCTGTGTGAAGCACCTCACGCACAGCGGCAGCAGGATGTTCGCCTCCTTGTAGCACATCTCGTCCGCGCGACGGACCACCGCCACGGCGCGGTCGTGCCAGCTGCCGCGCTCGTCCGGCCGCGTCGCAACAAGGGCGCGGAGCTCGTCGCGGATCTCGTCGTCCACGCCCCACATCACGTCCGCGGGACCGGAGTATCCGTGGCGCACCTTGAGCACCGGGTACAGAAGGTCGCCCTTCTTCGCGTAGTGGCCGCTCACCTGGGCGAGAAGCGCAAGCTCCCGTGCCGCGGCGGCATCGTCGCCCGCGTCCAGCGCCTGCTGCGCCGCGGCCACCTGGCGTGCGATGGCCTTGTTCTCCAGCGTCAGGACGTTCACGGGGTGGCCCTTCAGGGCCGCGAGCACGCGGGTCTTGAAGTCGTCCTTGCCGCTGCCGCCCGCGATGGACTCCATCACCGCGGCCTCGGCGTTCGCGACGCGCTCCTCGCGCGTGGCGCCGTGGAACAGCGCGGAGTGCACGTCGCACAGGCGCTGCACGTCCTCCACCTTCGCGCCGCCCTCGATCAGGCCCTGCTCCGCGCGGGCGATCTCCGCCGCGTCCACGTCGCTGAAGTTCGCCACGAACTCGCGGCGCACGCTCTCCAGGTCCTCGCCGGCGGAAAGTCGGCTCACGTAGCTCGAGAGCAGGCGCGCGCGGCCGGCCTCGTCCGTCGCTGCGGCCGCTGTGCTCGCATCGGCGGCATCGCTCGCGTCTGCGGAACCGTCCGCGGCACCGGCGGCCGCGTCCTTCTCGTCCGTGGGCGCAGGCGACGCCGAAGCGGCGCCGGGCCTGCCTGTGACCTCGAAGCCGGCCGCCTCGAGCGCCTCCACCACGGACGCGAGGTCGATGCCCTTGATCTGGGCGCCCCTGGGGATGGTCATCACGCGGCCGACGGTCTCGAGCGCCATGGGCTTCGCGATGTCCGCAAAGCCCAGGTCACGCATGATGGTCGCCACCTCGGGGTTGTCTGCCACCAGGTCGTGCACGGTGCGCGAGAGGTCGATCGTCCTTGGCATTATTGCTCCTATCTGCCGCCGGCCGCGCCGGCGCTGTCTGTGCCGTCACCCTGCGCCGCGAAAGTTGCCGGCGCCTTGCGTGCCACCGATGGTAGGGGAGGCTCCGTCCCGCGGCTGTTGCATCTGCAACGCACACGATGTGTTGGAAAAAACGTCACAATTGTTGCGAAGGCCACGCCTGCGCTCCCGCGCGTTTCGCTATGCTCTAGGGTGCAACATTTCAGCCAGGTTACATGTGAGGTCGTGATACAAGGATGCAGGGATTCCTGGTTCTGCTCGCGGTCGCGCTCGTGGCGAGCGCGTGCGGGTTCAAGAAGTACGTGTGGTTCATCTCCATAGGCTACGGGGCGGCCGTCGCGGCGATCGGCGTCGCGCTGCTCGTCATGTTTGGCGCGCGCTCCGGCGTCGCAAGCGCGCTGCAGGCGCTGCTCCTGGTGGTGTACGGCTGCCGCCTTTCCGGCTACCTCGCGTATCGCGAGCTCCGCAGCCGCAGCTACAACCAGAAGATGAAAGGCGAGGTCAAGGGTAACGACAGCGTGACTCTGGGCGTGCGCTTCGCCATCTGGGGCTCCGCGGCGCTCCTGTACGCGTGCCAGACGTCGCCCGTGCTCTTCCGCATGGCGGCGGGCGGCCGCACGGACGCCTTCCTCGTGGTCGGGCTCTGCGTCTCCGTCTTCGGCCTCGCGTTCGAGACCACGGCAGACATCCAGAAGAACGCGGCCAAGCGCAGGAACCCGCGCCGATTCGTGGACACCGGGCTCTTCCGCATCGTGCGCTGCCCCAACTACCTGGGCGAGATGCTGTTCTGGACCGGCACCTTCGTCAGCGGCATCGGCGTGTACGCCGGCGTCGCGCAGTGGCTGGCGGCGCTTCTGGGGTACGTCGGCATCATCTACGTGATGTTCGGCGGCGCGCGCCGCCTCGAGATCCGCCAGAACCGCAGCTACGGCAAGGACCCCGCCTATCAGCGCTACGTCCGCACCACGCCGATCCTGCTGCCGTTCGTGCCGCTGTACTCCGTCGAGAAGTACGCGTGGCTCGTGGCGTAGGCCCCTCGGCCCCGGGCATCGACCCCTGGCCCTGGCCGTATAATCTTTGGACCCAACACGCACACGATGCCGCGGCCCGTGACGGCGCGGCAGACGGGAGCAGACACATGTCAGACAGCACCACCAACACCGCGGCCACAACAGGCGTGGCGACAGGCGCGGGCGAGAAGGTCGTGGACGTATCGGTCGAGCTCGCCCGCACGCTTAAGGCGCAGCCCGCGGTCGAGGGGCTCCTTCGCGAGCTTGGCTTCGAGGACCTGCCCGGCGACAGGACCATCCTCCAGATCTGCGAGGACGCCGGCGTCGACCCCTCCATCGTCACGCTTGCGCTCGCGGCGGAGGGCTTCGAGACCCGCGGCTACGCAAGCGGGGACGGCGGCGTCGCCGCAAAGACGTTCGAGAACGTGCTGAGTGCGCTCTTCGACCCCACGAGCACGCTCATGCCGGACGGATCCTCGTCTCAGGCACCCATGTTCAGCCACATGGAAGCCGCCATTCGCCGAGCGCAGGACAGGGGAGACCTTCCCAAGGAGTAAGGTCGACCCCACGTGCGCGAACGCCGGCCGGCGCGGGCAGGCTCCGCACGACAGTACGCCACCGCGGCGCGAACCCAGCGTCACGGCAGAAGGGAGCAACACCAATGCAGAAGAACATGACCCGTCGCGAGGCCCTCGCGACGCTGGCCGGCCTTGGCCTCACGGGCATCCTCGCCGGCTGCGGCACGGGCGCAAGCGACTCGTCCGCGTCCGACTCCTCCAAGTCGGGCGGATCCAAGGCGTCCAAGGCCAAGGCGAAGGCGACAGACGACGTCGTCGTACGCGTCGCGTCCCTGAAGGGGCCCACCACCATCGGCCTCGTCAAGATGATGGACACGACCTCCGGCATCCCCACCGACGGCGCGGCGCTGCCTGAGGACAACTCCGCGAAGAAGGGCTCCGGCATCACGTACGCGTATGCCGTGAGCGCGTCTCCCGACGAGCTTTTGCCCCAGATCATCCAGGGCAAGGTGGACATCGCGTGCGTGCCGTCCAACGTCGGCAGCGTCCTGTACAACAAGACGGAGGGCAAGATTCGCGTGATTGACGTCAACACGCTCGGCGTGCTGTCCGTCGTCACGGGCGACTCCTCCGTCGCGAAGTTCGAGGACCTCGCCGGCAAGACGGTCTACGTCTCGGGCAAGGGCTCGAGCCCGGAGTATGTCCTCGACTTCCTGCTGGGCAAGGCCGGCATCGCCGACAAGGTCACCGTCGAGTGGAAGAGCGAGCACGCGGAGGTCGCCGCGGTCCTCGCGTCCGATCCCAAAGCCGTCGGCATCCTGCCCCAGCCGTTCACGACGGCGACGCTCGTCCAGAACGGCTCGCTCAAGGCGCCCATCGACCTCACGGACGTCTGGAAGAAGTACGCCAAGGACGGTAGCGAGTTCGTGATGGGCACCACCATCGTGCGCGCGGCATTCGCCGACGAGCACCCCCAGGCCGTCGCGGACTTCCTCAAGCGCCACGCGAAGTCCGTCAAGCAGGTCAACGCCGATCCCAAGTCTGCCGCCTCGCTCGTGGTGAAGGCCGGCATCGTGGCGAAGGAGCCCATCGCGCTCAAGGCCATCCCGCAGTGCAACGTCGTGTGCATCACGGGCAAGAAGATGAAGCGCGCCCTCGAGGGCTACCTCCAGGTGCTCTACGACGCCGACAAGGCGTCCGTCGGCGGCGCCCTGCCCGCGGACGACTTCTACTACCAGCAGGCCTAGCGGGCAGGCCGCGTGACCCGCCGTCCCAAGGACATACTCGGGAGGCTCGCCCCCGTCGTGCCGTGGATCGTGGCATGGCAGGTGGCGAGCCTCGTCGTAGGGAGCTCCATCCTCATGGCGGGTCCCGTGGACACGGCGCTCCGCCTCATCGCCCTCCTGGGCGAGAAGAGCTTCCTCGCCACCGTGGGCTTCTCGCTCGCGCGCATCGCCCTCGGCTTCCTGCTCGCCTTCGCGCTCGCGGTCGTCCTCGCGCTCGTGGGGCGCCGCCATCCGCTCGTCGACAGGCTCCTTTCCCCGGGCATCTCCGCGCTGAAGAGCGTGCCCATCGTCTGCATCATCGTCCTTCTGCTCATGTGGGTCGGCTCGCGGAGCGTCTCTGCCATCGCCGTGTTCCTCGCGGTGTTCCCGGCGGTGTACTTCAGCTGCCGCGAGGCGCTTCTGCACGTCGACCCCAAGGTGTCCCAGATGCTCGGCGTCTTCGGCGTCGCGCCCGTGCGCCGCCTCCTCGCGCACACGTGGCCGCAGGTGCTGCCGTACCTCGTGGGAACCAGCAGGAACGTCTGCGGCATGGCGTGGAAGGCCGGCGTCGCGGCCGAGCTCATCGGCAGCCCCATGGGCTCGATCGGCGAGCGCATCTATAACTCGAAGCTCCTGCTCGACACGGCGGAGCTCTTCGCATGGACCATCGTGGTGGTCGTGATGTCGTGGCTGTGCGAGCGCGCGTTCGTCGCGGTCCTCGCGCGTACCGGCTCGTGGTCGCAGCATCTGAGCCTTCGCGTGGGACGTCCGCGGAGCGTCTGTGCCCAGACGGACGTGAGGCATCAGGCGGGCCGGCAGGGCCAGACGGCATCGGCCGGCCCGACGATCCTCCTGAAGGACGCGTCGGTGGGCTACGAGGGGGCGGTCGTGGCATCCGGGCTCAACCTCGCGGTGCTCCCGGGCGATCGCGTGCTGTTGGCCGACCGCTCCGGCACGGGCAAGACCACGCTCCTGCACACGGTCGCGGGCCTGCAGGACGTCCTTGCCGGTTTGTGCAGGCGCCCGGCACATCCTACTATGGCGTTTCAGGAGTCACGCCTGGTAGAGGAGATGTCCGCCGTGCAGAACGTCCTGCTCGTGATGGGGTCCGCCCGCGACGAGGCCGCGCGTGCGCGCGTGCGCTCCCTGCTTTCCGAGCTCCTTCCCGAAGCCGCCCTTGACGTCCCCGTCCGCAGGCTCTCTGGCGGCCAGCGCCGCAGGGTAGAGATCGTTCGTGCGCTCGCGGCCCCGGGAGACGCCGTCCTTCTGGACGAGCCGTTCTCCTCGCTCGACGCGGCCTCGCACGCGCAGGCCGCGGCGTTCGTGACGCGTCATCTCGACGGCCGTGCGCTCGTGGTCGCCTCGCACCTGCCGGACGACATGCGACTGTTGGATGCCACGTCCTTCTCGCTCAAGAACGGCGGATAGGGGAACGATTCCATACCGTTCTGATGTATCGAGAAGTGCGTATATTCCTTAATTGTTGATTTTCGTTCCAGATGGCGGAAAGTGTGGCCCGCGTGAACGGCGCGTGTGGCGTATATGTAGGCACTTATTGCCGCGGTTCCTTTAGGGTATCTTCTTCCGGTCGCCAAAAGGAAGGAACGACCATGTGTATGATGCTCGGCATCGACACCAAGGAGCCCGTCAGAGCAAACGAGCTGATGGAGGCCCTCTATTCGCACGGCAACGAGCACCCCAACGGCTGGGGCCTTGCGTACCTGCCCGCAGGGGACGGTGTGCAGCCTACGATCATTCGCGAAGCACAGAACGCGGCCGTGAGCGAGCGCGTGCAGGCGATCCTGCGCGAGCCGGTCATGACGGCGTACCTCATAGCACACATCCGCCGCGCTTCCGTGGGTTCAACGAGGCTCGAGAACTGCCACCCCTTCGAGGGGAAGGACCGTGCCGGGAGGCGCTGGGTGCTTGCGCACAACGGCACGCTCTTCGACCCTCGAAAGACTGTGAACTACCTGGGCCAGCGCCAGGGCTCGACGGACAGCGAGGCGATCCTGCCGTACCTGATCGACGCGTCCAACGCCGCCGACGCCCAGGGGCTTGACGAGGAGGGACGTCTCGAGGCCATCGACCGTGCGGTCACGGCGCTTGCGCCCGGCAACAAGCTGAACCTCCTCTTTGCAGACGGCGGCCACACGTTTGCGTACACGAACGACGCGAACAAGACGCTGTGGCGCCTGCGTCTGGAGGACGGCTGGGCGTTTGCGACCGCGCCGCTCGACGAGCGCGACTGGGAGCCGATGCCCGTGTGCCAGCTCCTCGTGGTGCGCGACGGCTTCGTCGTCTTCGAGGGCCAGGTGGGCGAAGGCGTCTTCACCGCCGACGAGGCCGAGTACGAGAGCATGATCGACCACATGAGGGGCTAGGCTCCGCAAGCCCTGGGTGCGTGGCGCCCAGGCAGGACAAGCTAGCCAAGTAGTAAACAACAGTTGCGACATCGTGGCCGGGCGTCCCGCGGGGCGTCCGGCCGCCTTTTAGAAGTCGAGCTCGGAGTCCTCTTCTTCCACGAGCGAACGCGCGACCTCCTGCCCCTCGATCGCCTCGCGCAGGCGCTTCCTGTAGTAGTACTGGCCGTCCGCGATGTCGATGCGAAGGCCGACCTCCGCGTCCTGGAACAGCTTCAGCGCGCGAAGGGGGTCGGCGTCGATTCCCCACCTGTCGCACTCTGGGTCAACAAGCAGCTGCGCGATGCGGATGGCCGGCTGGGCGCGCTCCACGACGTTCTGGGAAAGATCGAGGCTGCGCTCCCAGAGCATGTGGGCCTTGCGCATGTCGCGATCGACGGCCTTGCCGCGCGCGTACATGTCTCCCAGCTTGTACGCGGCCTCGAACGAGGGGGCAAGCGCGGCGGCGAGCGAGTAGCACTCGTACGCCTTCTGGAAGTCCGGCTTGCCCGTGCGGCCGTACTCGTAGATGAAGCCCAGGTTGATGAGCGACTGGAGGTTGCCGTGGTCGACGGCCATCTGGTAGAGCTCCTTCGCCTTGGTGAAGTCCTGCTCGAAGATGTCGCCCAAGTAGTAGTGCGCGCCGAGCGCGTTCATGCACGCGTCGCTCCCGAACGTGATGCCGAGGCGGTACCCCGCGAGGAGCACGTCTGCCACGGAGGGGTCCTGGGCGAGCGCCTCAAACACGTCGGCCCGATTCGTCGCTACGAACTCCGCGAACTCGTCCGGGTCAGGCGATATCGCCGCCTTCGCGAGCTCCTCGAGGAAGGCGTCGAGGTCGAGTGTGGGATCTTCCTCCTCGTCAGTGGACGTTAATTCCGCGAGTTGCGCCAGGCGACGTACTTCTCGAAGTAGATTTTTGCGAGGGCGGCGCACGGGACGGCGACGAACATGCCGACGACGCCTCCCACCTTGCCGCCGACGATGAGGGCGACTATCACGAGGATGGGGTGTACCTCGACGGAATCGGCCAGGATCTTGGGGTTCACGATCTGGCCGTCCACGAACTGGATGACGGCGAGCACGACGACCGCGAGCGCGTACGTGCGGACGTCGCCCGCGACGAGGCACGAGAGAGCGGTGGACGCGTACGCCACGATGGGGCCGACGTAGGGAATGAGGTTGCCTATGCCCGTTGCGATGCCGATGAGGACGGCGTAGCGCACCCCGACGACCTCGAGCGCGATGGTGACGGCGATGCCCATGAGCATGGCGTCGATGAACTGGCCGCGCATGTAGCCCGCGAACGCGCGACGCACGTCGAGCGCGAACGCGTGCAGGTAGCCATACGCGCGCGTCCCCATGAGGGAGCGCAGCGTGCGGTCCCAGTACGTGGCGAGGTTGTGCGCATCGATGAGGAAGTAGACGCAGAAGATGACCGCGAGGGCGCCGTTCGTGACAAAGCCCC
>Ga0256404_1012651_pt1 | contig 10926 bp, 10 predicted proteins | sample RumenRJG_01DNA_FD_185990 | JGI IMG/M metagenome (GOLD analysis project Ga0256404, IMG submission 185990) | Bovine rumen microbial communities from Lethbridge, Alberta, Canada - RJG_01 | ecosystem: Host-associated > Mammals > Digestive system > Stomach > Rumen | place: Canada: Alberta | collected...
AAGGCCATCACGAATTAATTTATCTGCGTACTGTCCGATTTTCAGGCTATTCAATCTGCAGAATTCCTTCAAATCTTCATATGTCTTATCACTTATTTCTATCTTATGTGACATACTGTTAATTAAAAACTATACAACACTATAATACAAAAAATCTTGATTTATACCAAATAATCAGCTATTTTCATTAAAAGAAGATTAAAAAATGGAAGAAAATACTGTTTATCCAAGGGTTATTTTAGGGCTTGACATTAGTACCGCATGTATTGGTGCTTGTCTTGTTGTAGATGACGGGAAAACCGACCTGCCACGGATTGAAATACTCACGCATAAGACCCCAAAGGTGCCAAGGAAGATAAAGGGAATTGAGGCCTTGTTTATTCGTAAGCAAATATTTGAAGATGAATTCATAAAGACCCTCAGCGGGTATGGAATAACGGATGTTGTAATTGAGGAGCCACTTCTGTCATCGAATAATGTTAATACTGTTGCGACGCTGCTTCGCTTCAATGGTATGATAGCAGAATCCGTGTATCGCAACCTCGGCATCGTTCCGAATTTCATTTCATCATACGACGCAAGAATGTATTCGTTCCCTGAGCTGGTATCCCTGAGGAAATTCAACAAGAAGGGGGAGGAATACTCGCTCTCGCACGTAAAGAAAGCAATCAAGGACAACCACCCGGTACTTTTCGGTGCTTATCCTTTTGATATTGACAAGAAGAGCGTGATGATGAATATGGTCAATGAGGTTTATCCTGAAATTCCGTGGATTTTGGATAAGAACGGGGAACTTAAAAAGGAGAACTATGACGCCTGTGATTCGCTTATCTGTGCCCTGGCCTACGTAAACATCAATCATCACGGTCTGGCCCCGATTGACATTGTTGACAGTTCAATTGATGAGAAAACTGACCCAAATAACATAATCGTTGAGTATTCTACCAGTATTTGGGACAGAAAATACACAAAAAAGATGCTTTTAGCCAAAACAAAGGAAGAGCCAGGAAAATAGCCTGGTTCTTTTGTTTTTACGGACTTTTTTTGTAAATTCAAAATATGGGAAAAAAGAAAAAAGACGGCAAGATATTCACCCCAAAAGAGACCGCAGATAGAATGTTGCACGATATTCTCGGGTGGGATAACTTGGTGTATGAAAATGGTCGCGTCTATTGGCCGAATGCAAGGAAACATATAATAGACAACTCTTGCGGCGACGGGGCGTTCCTGGCACTTATCGTAGATTTTTATATCCACAACGTAAGCGTAACAACCAGAAGAAACAAACAGGAGATTAAGAGACTCCTGGAAACTTATATTCATGGGATTGAACTTGACCCGACCGAATACCGGAAATGTATCGAAAGACTTGACCGGATTGCAGCTTTAGATGGAATTAAAGATGTAAAGTGGGACATTAAAAACTGTGATGCCCTTTCCTGCCATGATTATGACGGAAAGATGGATTTCGTCATCGCAAATCCACCATACATCAGAACCCACGACCTTGATTGTGACCTTTCCGACTATTCTTTCACGACGGAAGGGATGAAAGACATCTACCTCGCTTTCTATGAGCTCGGATTCCGTATGCTTAGCGAAACAGGAAAAATGTGCTATATCACACCTTCCTCTTGGTTTACCTCATTGGCCGGTCAAAAGATGAGAGACTATATCATTGAAAACCGGAATCTTGAATATGTTGAAGATTACGGGCACTACCAGCTTTTTGAAAATGCCACAACATATGTCGCAATAACTCGTTTCGGAAAGGATAAAACCGATACAGTGAAGCACGTACGAATGGAAAGGACACAAGATGATGATGGATTCTGGCAATGCGTGACCAATATCCCATTTGATGATATGAATATCGGTGGCAAATTCTATTTCGGTACAGAAAATCAACTGTCTCAAATGCGGGAAATCGTTGAATATGCCGGGAAGAAGGACCACGAAAAAATATTCCAGGTCAAAAACGGCTTTGCCACGCTTGCAGATGATGTTTTCATAGAAAAAACAAAGCCAATCACAACACAGGTATATCACGCTGTTCATCCATGGAATATCATACCGGTCATAAAATCTTCCACCGGAAAATGGGCATGGTGCTATTATCCGTACAGAAAAGACGGCAGGTTGATGACTGAAGAAGAAATGGACCCGATAGTCCTCGAGAGCCTCAATGAAGACAGGGAAAAACTTGAAAATAGGGCGACAACAGAGCCTTGGTACGCATTCGGCAGGACTCAGGCAATCAACGACACATATAAAGACAAGTGGGCAATCAAGAGCATAATCAAAACGATTGAAGATATAAGGCCATTAAAAGTCCCTGCTGGTACTGGTGTATATGGTGGTTTATATATCCTTACAGAACACCCGGAAGTCCTTAAAGTGCTTGAAACCCAAGACTTTATGAACTATGTGAAGATGCTTGGAAAATATAAGTCTGGTGGATATTACACCTTCTCATCAAAAGAACTTGAAAATTATTTGAACTGGGGTTATGGAAAGAAAAAAGATTAACGTCTATGTAATGATTGGACTTCCTGGTGCTGGAAAGGACACCTGGATTATGAATAACCTGCCAGAAGCCCATAAGGTGGTATGCAGGGACGACATAAGGGCTGAAATAGGCTTATGTAATGTCGGTGAAAAAATAGTGGCATCTCCACAACAGGAGAGTCTTGTCACAACTTTATTTAACACGAAATTAAAGGAATATGCAAGGGCCGGAGAGGACATCGCAATCAACAACACGAACCTGAAAAGGAGGTACAGGAATGAATATAAAAAAGTGTTGTCCGATTTTGATGTCAATTGGATTTATGTTGTTGTTGAGGCACCTAACCTTGATGCAAATAAAGAAAGGCGTAAGGGCCAGATTCCCCCGGAAGTGCTTGACCGGCTTGCACAAAGTTACGAACCACCGACGCCCGATGAATATGATGAAATAATTTATGCAAAACAAGAAAACATATGAAATTAGAAATCAATTTAGACGAATCTCGTTTCAAAGACCTCGTAGATGGGGAACTTGGAAAATTTAGCGATGAAGAAATTCATGACATACTTGGAAAAGCAATCAGTCAATATGTCATGGACAGCGACGTAATTCAAAGGTTGTTCTATGTTAAGAAAAAAGATTACTACGGTAACGAAACAAACGACTTCGTTCCAACCAGTCGTCTTGAAAACATTGTTAACAAACTTGATGTTGAAGATATGTTAAAAGGCGTAAAAGAACGTGTCCAGGAAACCTTGAACAGTGACGACATCATTAAAGAAATGACAGAAAATATGTTCTATAACTTCATTGCTGGAAAACTGGAACAGTTGCTGTGGAGAAGTGGAACACTATCCAGCATAATTGAATGCCGAGCGAATGAAATATTAAATAACAGACTCAATAACAATAGATAATGATAAACCCCAACCAATAAGGCTGGGGATTTTTTTAGTTTACATATTTCGTACCTTCATTTTCGGAAAGCCTTAGTAAATATTGCCCGTATTCGTTTTTAATCATAGCATTGGCTGATTTCAGTAACTGCAGCTTGTCAACCCAATGATTGTTGTAGGCAATCTCTTCAAGGCACGCAATCTGTTGGCCTGTTCGCTTCTCAATCGTTTCAACATAACTTGACGCTTCGGAAAGGCTATCAAAAGTTCCCGTATCAAGCCAAGCAAACCCCATACCAAGATTTTCAAGCCGAAGTTTTCCCATATCAAGATAGGCCTGGTTAACTGATGTGATTTCCAGTTCCCCTCTTGCTGACGGCTTTACGTTCCTGGCCACTTCAACAACACCAGCAGGATAGAAATAAAGGCCAGTCACACAAAGATTTGATTTCGGCTTCTTTGGCTTTTCTTCAATGGATATAACTGTCCCATTTCTGTCAACCTCAGCAATGCCATATCTCTGGGGGTCTTTTACTGGGGTGCAGAATATGCTTGCCCTGCCGCCATCCTTATCTTCTAAAATTGTGTTTTCGTTGAGATAGCCCCTTGAGTTCCACATTGCGCGGTCAAGTTTCTCCGTAAATCCTGGCCCGTGGAAGATATTGTCACCAAGTATCAACGCACAAGGCTCATCGTTTGACAGGAACCCGCAGTCATTGGCAATTATAAACGCTTGGGCCAGACCATCCGGAGAAGGTTGTGCCGCATAACTCAATCTTATGCCAAATGAACTTCCGTCGCCCAATAATGTCTGGAAGACCTGTGAATCCTGTGGCGTGGTTATAATGAGAATGTCCTGAATACCAGCCAACATAAGCGTTGATATGGGATAATATATGAGAGGCTTATCATAAATAGGGAGGAGCTGCTTGCTGGTTCCCTTCGTAATGGGCCACAAACGACTTCCGCTTCCGCCCGCCAAAACAATACCCTTAATCTTCTTATTTCCCTTGTATTTTTTCAAGTATTCATAATTTTCTTTCCTTTCTGGTTGTGCGGTAAGAATGTTTTTTATTTTTTCTTCATCAACAAAGCCAAAATGCTTGCAAATTGAATGCTCGTCAAGTTCAATGTTATCAATGTGCTTACAGCCACCATCGCGATATCCGCCATAACCATTATTGTTTTTACAAAATAAACATTCAGCCATATTTTCCATTTTCTTACAATATAGCCGAAAAGGAACTAAAAGTCAAAACAAGATATTTATGTACTATAAACAAAATTATTATGGAAGTAAAAGAAAGAGTTATTGAAGTATTGAGCGACAAGCTTGGAATTAACAAACTCGAAATTAAAGAAACACAAGACATAATGAATGACCTTGGTGCCGATTCACTTGATATGGTTGAAATCATTATGGAAATTGAAGAAGAGTTTGGTCTTAAAATTGACGACACGGAATTTTCGGAAGTAAAAACCGTTGGAGACCTCATCAAAAAAGTTGAAAACAAGAGACTTGGAAGGTAGTTTTTTTCAGCTTTTTAATGCTATTTATGAGAAAATAATCGCAATCATAGTAAACAAATATGGCTAAAATAAAAATAACAGAGGGTGAACTTAGGCAACTTATTGGCGAGAGCGTTGTCTCTGTTCTTAATGAGGCTAGATATAATACCTACGGCGTTAACTGGGATGACCTTACGGATGACCAAAAGCAAAACTATGCTAGTATGTATGGGAATAAAGCTGGCGCTGCTCAATATGTTGACGCTAATGGTAACCCATACCAAGGTGGGGGATATGCACCGGGAACGGGTTACACACGACAGTACAATATGGATAAAATGCGCGACTTCTATAACAAAGAGCAAGAGAGGTTCGCAAAAAACTCAAGAAGAAATGGTATAACACCTGAACTTTATCAAAAAGTATCCAAAGAAAACAGCTATTTGAAGACACAACTCTCCCAGGCTCAAAATTTAAATAATGGTTACAAGAGCGCAATTAGCCAAATTTCTCGGGCTATTGGAGGACAAATAGCCGAAGCTGTTGGCACTCCAGCGCCTATTGATTCATCATGGTCCGGTGCACCTGCCGCAAATACACCAACCGCAGACCAGCGTGCGGCAATGACCGTAAAAAGTGCGGTGCCAAACCTTGACCAAATTTTAAAATCAATTAATGATATGAAAACTAAGGTCACCCAATTAACCAAAGCAAACCAACAACTAACTTCGACAAATAAAAATTTGACGTCGCAAAACCAAAGTCTTGCAAAAAAAATCCAAAATGGTCAAAATCAAAAGCTTGCTTCACCTATTGCCGTGCCAAAAGCCACAGCACAAGCCACAACGCGGCAAACCGGTTTAGCTCGTCCAGGAGCTGCTGCCCCAGGTACTGCACAAGCATAAAAATAACAAAAGGAAGACGCAAATCCTCCTTTTTTTTGTATTATATACCGAGCCACGCTCTTGCTTCCATAAGTCGGTAAGTCTGCTTCAAGAGCCTCTTCTTGATAATTTCTTCAAGAGTGTTAGGCTCATCACCCTCACGTAGCCTGTTGATAACGTAGAGTGCGTCAGCAAAGCCAGGGCACTTACGGTACTTCGCATACAAGTCCTTAGCTGGTACTGTAGGGTCTTCCAGATAGATGTCAACGAAGTTCTGCGCCCGTTCAACTTCCTCACGGAATTTCTTCTGGGTGATTTTAATCAAGTCGTTTATCCTTTCACGGGTTTCAGCATCCTCAATCAATGAAAGCATATCGTCAATGGTTTCATTCAAAATCATTTCGACAATTACATTCTCTTGATAGATGAACTCAGTCATAATGTGATGCTTCGCAAAGTAATCGGCGGTCTTGACCTTTACCAACAGCTGCTCACCATCTGGCTTCCTGAAAGTTATAACGCTACCCTCCTTATTCTCAAGAGTCTCGTAGGCCTTCATCAAATCGTCCAGGGAAGTAAATTCAAACGTCTCGTTTTCGGCCACTTTCAGCCCTTCTGGGACACTCTCACCGAAAAGGTACTCTCCTGTCAGTCCATCCCTTATCTTGATGAGAGACAGGCTGGAAACACTGTATTTGATAACAATTCTGTTAAGCGGTGAAGTGTACTCAAAGAATACACAATGCCCCTTATCAAACTGCTCCCTTATAAAGGTTTTAAGTACCTCGTCATCGGAGAACATCTTCATAGCTCTGGTTGCCTGGTCAGCATCAAAGGCGTTCTTGGTCTTCGCAACGATTTCTCCGTCAGGTAACTCTATGAACGTAATCATTGAGCCGTCCAGCTTGTTTGAAACATTGATTACCTCGTAGTCCTTGATATCGTGAGCCTGGGTTATCTCGGTCTCGTTAACGTTGAAGAACTTGTGCAGCCCCAGGAACCTCTTGTAAACAGTGCCATCGGCATTGAAGACGAATGTAAGTCCACGCATCTCAAAGGCGTTCTCGGACCTGAAATCGTCGTAAGTCGCCAAACGATAGTTGAATACGGATACATCATACCCATTCACCTTGTGCTTCGTTTCGTAAAACACAGGGTTCCTCTGGCAGATAACAACCGCCTCGTCATATGAAGGTATAAAAAACATAGCTATTATAATAATACAAAAAACGTGCCAAACTTCAAAAGCCTGGCACGAATACTCTATCTTATGGTTTTTTAACCGACCAAGAATATAATTAGACCGAAAACACCGAATAAGATAACATAGGCAAGAATAACCTTCCAGAACTCCTTCCATGACCAGTTATCCCTTATGTATTGTAGGTCTTCCTTAATTCCTTTCCAAAACCATCCCTTGCCATACTTTGTCTTGTAGTCGTCAGACCAATGAAACATTGCCCGCCCGACTGGATACCACATAGATTCCAGGATGACAATGATACCTAAGTTGGCAACCGCATACTTTGCAATTTCAGCAAATAACGAGCCTTCAATAACCGAGCCCCAAATAAGGCCAGCAGCCGCAACAACAATGGTGCAGATGACGGCAACCCAGATAGCGCCTTTAATCATAAAATCGCGAAATTCATTTCTATTAGCCATAATGTATCTCTTTTATTATAAATAGTGTTATTTTACTTAAAACATTAATCTATTAAAATATAACGATAAATACACAAATAGTCAAATTATTCTTGCGCTTCTTCAATGTCAAAGTTATGGGAATTACCCTGAGAATTTAACAACGTCATATATTTGTCACCGTCTGGGTAGGTATACTTGATTCTATAATAGCTACCATAAAATGTTCCTGGTTCAGTAAATTTAACCTTAAATGACTTGTTGTCAATCTGTTGAAATTCTGCTCCAGAATAATGTGTGGTCTCTTCACAGTTATTCAATGTAATTGGCGTCTTATTGTAAACGCTCTGCGAATCACCGGTAATAGCAACAAAAGCTACGTCAGTGACAGCCGTATATTCTCTTTGTCCCTCTAAATTAACTTTTGGATACACCGATGTATAAGAAGTGCCTTGGGCGACTTTATATACGTTTCCATTCCCATCGGTTACAGTCCATTGCCCAGTATAGTATGATTCAAGCCCGTATTGATACCTAGAACTAAACTTCGGGTCATTTTTAAGGTCATCGCCAGTTACAAGATAAAATACACCACTCTTTAAATCGTAAACTAGCGCAGCCATTGTTGAATAACAAGTAATTGCGGATGATGCATTTTTAAGCGCAGCATGCCTATGAGAAGAAGCAAATACATTGATATTTGCCTGTTTCTTACTATCCCTAAATTCAGAATCATCAGACACCTCATACATAAATTTGTTGTCGCCAAGGTCTTTTCTTGTTACCTCACCACCTGTATATGCGGAAAATGCAATTGTGGCATATCCATCACCTTTTTCGCCATACCAGTTACCCATTAAATACACAATAACAGTTGCATCATCAGATAATTGTTTATTCTTGATGTGTTCGTTTAATTTTTTCAAATTAACCAGCGTATATTCACCACCTGTTTGTGTGTTATCCCCGGCAAACTTTAATATTGCTGAATCATAATCGGCTGTCGGGCCTAGCCAATTTTCTCTGCTACCGGACTCATGGGTTCTACCATTATACCAGCCAACGCCAGCATTATTCATATATGGCGCATCCGGAACCCCATCCATAAACGTTAGTGAATCAAGGTCTTTTCCGTTTTGAGAATCCCACTCATATGTAAATATAATATAATCAACGTCTGACAAAACCCAGTCACTCTTAACTTGTTGCAAGGTAACAGAATCTTCACAAGTTTGCTCATACTCGTCCTTTCCGTTTGCAGTGATTTCGAAGGTCCTTGGCTGATTTGTTGAGTCTACGGATAGTCTAAGTTTTACTGTCTGTATATTACCGTTCTGTTTCGTTGACATAACCTGGTATTTAATACCAGTTGCTGGGTCCATTTCAAGATTAACAAAAAATCCATCAGTTACTGTAACAGTTGCATTAACTATGCCTCCGCTTAACTTCAAGACATTCGTATCATCAAGAACAATAACTATTGTAGGTCTGGTTTCTGGCTCAGGGCACTTTGTTTGCACAACAGATAACTCAGCCGGAGTGGCCTGACCTTCTGTAACCGGTCTTACAACAACCAATCCAGTCCTATCGTCATCAGTATCATTGTCCGAAACCTTAACCTTAAATTCGTCGGTAGATGTATTAATATCATATACTGTTATCCAGTCAACATCATCCGCTGTGTCTGCTGTCCATTGTACCCCTGCTGGCACTGTTACTCTTATCGTATATATAGTAGTACCTGGCTGACACTCAAAGCTAATTTCGTCTTGGCTAAGGTTAATTTCTCCTTGTTTTTTAACCTTAACAGATGCCGTATCAGACAGTGGACTTCCGTCAGGTGCATCAAATTCTGCCTTTATTGTTACATCTTGCGTTTGGTCGCTTGTGTTATTTCCTGTGACAATAAATTTGCTGGCACCAGGCTCGTTTACAATAACAAACTGTTCGCCCTGCGGAACTTTCCAAGTTGTATTACTTGTTACTATCCTATCCATTGATGGTACTCGTACGCCACCTTTTTTTGTATACAGGATAGCGTCAAATCTGGCTTCTTCTTGGTGTGAAATTGTCTTTTGAGCTGGAACAATTTCCAAGCCGTAGGTTATCTTTGGTTCTGGTTCCGGCTCGGGCTGTGTTACCTGGCTTAATTTCCAATGGACTTTATATTTTATCCCATCAATGATAATCTCTTGACCTTCATCCGGAATTCCGTTCTCTGGGCTATATCCATCTTCAGGATTAAACTCGGTACCGGGTTCTTTATTTTCTTTAAAGTTAGGCAAATTAACCCCCAAATCGGTAAACCATTCGGTGGTAATATCCTCTTTTCTTGTGGAAGTGATATCGCCTATACTAACTGTTTTCCTTTGACACGCCAATGATGCGCCTTGGATAGTCACCCCAGGGCGATTGTGTTTAATATTTTTAAGTATCCATCTGCCTTGTTCTGCCATGTGTATAAAATAGTATTCTTTTATTCTCCGTTAAACTTCCAACGAAGGATAGATGTTGAAGGTATCATCTGCGTAAGGTATGGAATAACGGAATTCTCTATATATTGTCTGAATCCCTTTCTATCATCTGCACCAAAATCCGATGGGATGTTAAATTCTATATCAAGATTTTTAATATTGACAATTGAGTTTGCGGCAGCTTCACCGTTTACACCAACTCTATTTTCTGGGTCAAATGTTTTCAAATTTGTCGTTCTATTATACTTTTCACCGTAATTAACTGTGATTTTTTCAACATCGTAACCCTCATCTGTTTTGACATCTATAAATTCTTTTGTCGTTTGGAAATCACTTCTTGCTGAAGAACCAATTTTCGGGCCAGAGTTGTTGGTTGTAAGTAAAGTTGCAAGCTCATCCCAGAGTCCCCCAGTACATCCTTCTGACTGGGTTGGTTCTTTGCCGCAAGCCACCCTATCAAATGAATCATCGCCACTATCACCATGCGTTATTTTGAAAGGGCTTCTATCAAAGCATTTTCTGATATTGCAAATCATATCAGTTACATCAACCTCCCTGAATATAATTTTTTCAGAGGCTTCAACCCACGGACTTCCGCAATCAGAATCTGTTTCTGGCTTTCTTGAGGGTGTAAGGTATTTAACATTTTTACCGTACTTCTCGTTATAGTCGTCAGAAAAGAACCAACATTTGCGGTTATCTTCATATTTTAAAACGCCGAATTTGATTTCCTTGATTTTATTACAGGTGTCATCATCGATTCCGATGAAGTTTCTATTGACGTATGAATACCCAAAAACATCGCTCATTCCACTTATATACGACATACCATCGTCATAAGTCCCATTACCAATATGTGGATTGTTTCCGGTTGTGTCATCCATAATTGATTCAAGATACAATACGAGCGTTCCGGCTGAATTTGGTTGTGTGATTTCACTATTTTTGATACTTCTCCAGCCATATTTTTGACTCCCGGAATAATCACTTGAATAACCTAAAAATTGCTT
>Ga0256404_1012652_pt1 | contig 10926 bp, 9 predicted proteins | sample RumenRJG_01DNA_FD_185990 | JGI IMG/M metagenome (GOLD analysis project Ga0256404, IMG submission 185990) | Bovine rumen microbial communities from Lethbridge, Alberta, Canada - RJG_01 | ecosystem: Host-associated > Mammals > Digestive system > Stomach > Rumen | place: Canada: Alberta | collected...
TTGTGATTTTCATAAAAATCAGCCTCCCTTTGCAGCAGGCGAAAATGCCGCCGCAGGCAGTTTACTCGCTGTCTTCGGATTTTTCCTTCATCTGATCCATGGCATCCTTGTACATCTTATCCTTCCATTCCTGATGCACCCAGGGGATCTTATTGTAGCCTTCCTGCATGCCCGGAAGGATCAGGCCTCCGTCTACGTTCAGGGAAATGCCTGTAATATAGGAAGCCTGATCGCTGGCCAGGAAGGCGACCGCTTCGCCTATATCCTCTGCTCTTCCGACCCGGTGCAGGGGGATGGATTCCTTTACGAAGGGGCTGCGGACCCTTTCCGGATTGTTGGGGTCATCCGGCCAGATGGCTCCCGGAGCCACGCAGTTGACCCGGATATTATAGGAAGACAGATCCAGGGCCATCGACTTGCAAGCCCTTTGGATGGCGGCTTTCAGGCCGCCGTACAGATAATCCTCCGCATAAGCTCTCTCGGCCCTCGTCGAAGTAATAAAAATGATATTACCCGGGATCTGATCCTTGACCATATAGCGCGACGCCGCTCCCGCACACAGAATATAATTGCGAAAATTGACGGTATAGACCGCGTCCACCTCCTGCGGTGTGACGGACAGTACCGATCCCCTGAAGCCTCCGTTTCCGGCGTTGCAGACCAAAAGGTCGATATGGCCAAGATCTTCATGGGCCTGATCCATTACTTTTTGAACGGTATCCGTATCTTCCAGCGAAGCCGGATAGATAAAGCACCGGCGGCCTTCTTTGCGGATCTGTTCCTGCGTCTGTAAGGCCCCTTCCTTACGGCTGCGATAGGTGATGGCTACGTCATAGCCATGCTTTGCCAGTGTTATGGCGATCCCCTGGCCGATGTTATGGCTTCCTCCCGTTACGACGGCTGTGCGGACAGATGTATCCATGGCTGAACCTGTATTTTCTGTATTCATGCTGCTGCCTCCCTGATTCTCATCAAACACATGTTAAGGCCGGTTGATGGTCCCGTCCGGGCGCCGGCAGTTTGTCCATTTGGGCAGCGCGGTCGAGCAGGGGAACTTTTTGGCCAGGTCTTCGTCAATGTCGATGCCAAGTCCCGGTTTATCGTTGGGATACAGATACCCTTTTCGAAGTTCCGGACAGCCGGGGAATACCTCCAGAGAATGCTGACCGAAGCCGGCAAATTCCTGGATACCGAAGTTGCTGCTGGATACATCCAGATGAAGGTTGGCCGCGTGGCCGACCGGCGAGGTGTCTCCGGGGCCGTGCCAGGCCGTTTTGACTCCGAAAACTTCGCAGAAATCGGAAAGCTTTTTGGCGGGAGTGATACCGCCGATCTGCGAGATATGGCAGCGGATGAAATCGATAAGTCGGTTGGAGATCAGCTTGTTATATTCACTGGGATTGTTGAAGAGCTCTCCCATTGCGATAGGCACCGTCGTCTGACTCCTTACCATTTGGAACCAGTCCACCTGCTCGGGCGGCAGTGCGTCTTCCAGAAAATAAGGACGGTACGGTTCAAGGGCTTTGGCCAGGCGGACCGCATGAATGGGATCCAGATGCTCGTGCACATCATGGCACAGCCCTACCTTCATGCCGAAACGGTTCCGCATATATTCAAACAGTTCGGTAACCGAAAGTTCGTATCCCAGAGGATCGTAATAAGCGCCTTCGACGGCTCCTTCCGGTTTCAGACTATCCAGATAATCAGCGTAGGCATTTCCCCCGTATCCCCCGTGCTGGACACGGACTACCTGGACTCCCTCCTCCAGGAACTGCTGGACCCTGTCTCCTACGTCTTCCAGTGTTTTACCGTCTGCATGGCGGTAAACTCTGGCTGCTTCTCTTACTTTTCCGCCCAAAAGGTTATATACAGGCGTGTTCAGCATTTTTCCCTTGATATCCCACAAGGCTTCGTCTACGCCGGAGATCGCGTTATTCAGCACCGGCCCGTTGCGCCAGTAGGCCGATACCATAGACATCTGCCAGATATCTTCGATGCGGGAAACATCTTTGCCTACCAGGAGAGGCTTCATATAATCCGTTACTGTGTGAGCGACGCTCTGCCAGCGCTGGGTAAACGTCGCACATCCGATGCCGTACAGGCCCGGTTCCGAAGTCTCTACTTTTACGATGACCAGAGGGATCCCCTCGGGAGCCGTGCAGATAGGATAAATGTTACGGATAGTGACAAGAGACATGATATACGCCTTTCTTATATATTGGTAATATTGTCAACAAGCCCTTTGGACAGATTCCATTCACACGATAAGGGGAATGGCAGTCTGTCCGCGGGGCTGAACAAACAAAGCAAAGACGGGGACAATAATCAGCCTTTCAGGCCGGCCGAACTGTCGTTGTCCATGATCTGCTTCTGGAAGATGCAGAAAACGACGATCGGAACGATGATGGCAAACATGGCCGCTCTGAGCTGTGTGGTGACGACGGAACCCTGACCGGTCTGCTCGTAAAGTTTGACCATAACGGTTTCTTTTCCGGAATTGCCAAGCAGCAGATAAGGCATCAGGAAGTTGGACCATTCGCCTATAAAGGTGTTGATGGCGACAACGGTGATGATCGGCTTGGACAGCGGAACGATGATGCGGAAAAAGATCTGTATATGGCTGGCTCCGTCGATGCGGGCCGCGTCGATATAGTCGCGTGGGATGCGGTCAAAGAAGGTCTTAAACATCATGACGTTGAAAGCCGAGGCTCCGCTGCCCAGGATCATGGGCCAGAAGGATGCCTTAAGGCCAAACGCGTTGTTGATGGTGACCACATAGCGGTAAAGGACTACGAAGTTGCAGGTAGCCGGTACCAGCATGATACCCATCAGAAATCCCCAGATGATCTTTGTACCTCTGGGCCGCATGACGGACAGGACATAACCGAACATTCCGTTGAACAGGACCGATACGATAACGGCACCGATCGCCGAATAGAAGGAGTAAAAGTAGGCTTTACCGAACTGCAGCTGTTTCCAGGACCTTCGCAGCTGGTCAAAGCGCCATTCATAGGGCAGCAGTCTGGTCGTGGATTTCAGTTCCTTGGCATCTTTGAAAATGGCAAAGCACAGCCAGAAGATAGGATACAGAAAGATGATCGAAAGAAGGATCATGAATATATAGATCAATACCACCGCTGCCCGGTTGCTGCGTCTTTTCAGATCATAATAATGAATGATACCGTCCGATTTTTCTTTATAACTTTCAAACATAGCGGATACCTCGTTTACTCTCTTTCTTTTTCGGTCATCCGGCGTTCAACAAGGGCACGGATAATTGAAAAGGCGATCAGGAACAGGGAGATGACTACACCCATGGCGCAGGCTACACCGTAACGGTTATCCCTGAAAGCAAAGAAGTACATCAGCAGCATCATGGACAGAGATGCGTTGTTGGGGCCTCCGTTCGTCATGACCATAGGTTCGTACAAAACCTGGAACACACCGATGATCTGAAGGATGAAAAGAAGATTGAACTGGCCTTTGATAGCCGGCCAGGTAATATAGCGGAACCGCTGCCAGGGAGAAGCCCCGTCAAGGGCCGCTGCTTCATACAGTTCCTGAGGGACTTCCGTCAGGGCTGCCATATACAAAAGGGCCGTACCTCCGGCTCCCTTCCAGGTCATGGAAAGAACGATCCAGATGATAACTACCTTAGGATTCGTCAAATATTTAAACGGTCCCAGTCCTATTTTTCCAAACAGGATATTCAATACGCCCTGTCCGTCGCTTCGTAAGAAATATGTCAGGATCAGCAAAGAAGCGATCGCCGGCAGGATACCGGGAAGTCTTGCCGCGATACGGAAAAAAGATCTTCCTTTGGTTGTTTCCGCGCACAGGGCGGCGATGATCAGAGGAAGGAACAGACCGAAGATCAGTGACCAGAATACATAATAGACTGAGTTTTTGGCGGCCTGCCAGAACAAAGGATATTCAAATACGACTTTATAATTGCCGAACCCGAGGAAGTTTACTAACTTCATGCCCTTTGTCGAATAAAAGGACATTTTCAGGGTACCTAAAATAGGCAGTATGATGAAAAAAACAAAACACACCAAACTGGGGAGCATGAGCAGCCAGGCAACCAGCTCTCTTTTGCGCTGCTCACCACTCATTTTATGGTGACGGTCTGCTTTTGCTACCGTATTTTCTTTCTTTCCCGCCATGGCTCCTCCTTATATTATTATACCTATCGATTCAATACAGACAAAAAGCTGCCGGCATACCGGACAGTCTGTGTCCAGTCTTCCGGCAGCAAATAGAACGATCGTTCAATTAATTAATATGCAAGCATTTTCTCAAAGCATTATCTAGTTGGGATCCGGCTCATTTCTGGACATCGAACGCCGTATCCAGAACAGCCTGATAATCCTGCTGTGCCTTGTCGAATACGGCCTGGATATCACCGTCAGGATCGACCATGACCTGCTGAAGGGCGGACGTCAGGAAAGCATACATCTGCTGGCACATACCCTCTTCCTCTGCGTGTCCCGGATGAGATTCGGTATAAGCAAAGGTCGGATAATCATCCCAGTCGAAGTTTCTGTATTTTTCTACGACTTCCTTGACAGCATCATAGTAGGAACCGGATTTATAGATATTCATGTAAGCGGAAACATAAACACCGCCGTAATCCTCGGTATCAAGTTTTGCTGTCTCTTCCAGAGCATCTCTCTGAGAATCACTGATGTCCGGGGTCGAATCATACAGCTTGCGATATTCCAGATAAGCCTTGATCTGGTCGTCGGTCGCGTCAGGAGAGAACCACTGGCAGCTGCCGCCCATCAGCCAGTAATCGCCTTCGGGACCTGCCGGAACAGGGATCAGTGCCAGATCTTCGATGGGCATGTCGATACCATCATCTCTGGTCAGAGCCAAAGGAGAATCGGTAGCACCGAAGCACATTGCTGCCAGGCCGGAGGCAACATTGGTATAGCAGGCGTCACGGGTATCAACGGAGAAGTCACCGTAAAGCAGTCCTTCCTTCTGAAGAGTTGCATATACCTTAGCTGCTTCTACGACTTCCGGCGAATTCAGATTAGCCGTGAAGGATCCGTCGTCGTTCATGGTGCACAGGTCAGCCCCATAGTTCCAGGCTACATTCGAGAAGTTCCAGCCGCCCTGGTTATCGCAGATAGTGAAGGAAAATCCCTTAGCATCCGTTTTCTCGGTAATGATGCGGCTGTCTTCGATGACTTCATCCCAGGTCGTCGGATATTTGATGGATCCGTCGTCATTGACCAGTCCGGCCTCTTCAAAGATCTTTTTATTGCAGACGATCGACAGTGCATAAGTGGAATTGGGGATACCGTAGATATGTCCGTCCTTGTCGGAAACCAGATCCAGAAGGTCGTCCTTCCACTCTTTGTCCCAGCCGGTTTCTTTGATCAGATCAGTGATATCGCGGCACCAGCCGTTTGAGATCAGTACCTGAGGTTCCGTATTGGCAACCGTGAAGGTAGTCGGAAGGTTGCCGCCTTCGATCATTGCGGATACCGTCTGATAATCATATTTGAAATCAACTCGTTCAAATTCGCAGCCGGTCTTCTCTTTAAAATCTTTCTGTCTTGCTTCGTAATTGGCCAGCTCCTCTGTTTTCTCTGCAGAAGGAAGACCATCCATGGTAAAAGATACCGTTCCGTCACCGCTGCTATCGGACTTTCCGGACGAACATCCGCCAAGCATTGTGACGACCATTGACAGTGCTAAAACAACTGCCAGGATACGAGCTTTGCGAAATCGTTTCATGTTTTCCTCCTTTTTCTATCGTTTCTTATTTGTACCTTTTCATTTAAGATACATTTACGATATTTTCTAAAAACAAAATATCATTGTCCTTCCTGTTTGTCAAGAATTGACTGTGGATTTTACCCATTATTATTTTATTACTAATGGTGTTATCGTGATTTTTGCACAATTTACCTACTTTTACGAAGATAACATTGACGAGTCTTTTATGCGGTATTAAAATACATATGCGTTATGTTTTGTTGGATACCAGCAGAGGAGATGAAATACTTAATTTTTTTAATGCAAATACACGAAAAAGGTATATAATTGAAATTCAGTGATGCCATTTATTATTTCAAATAATACCTCAGTGAGGAGAATATCATGGGACCTAACCTAGCATATGTTCAAATATCCGAAGATCTCCGATCCCGGATCGACAAAGGGGAGTTCAAACCCGGGAGCCTGCTTCCCACGGAAGCAGAACTGCAGGACTACTATAGAGTCAGCCGTACAACTATCCGGAATGCTCTCGGGCTGCTGTCGAAATCGGGTCTGCTGGCCAGTAAAAGAGGTTACGGCACACAGGTCACCGATTTTTCATCCAAAATGCTGCTAAACGGCGGGCACCGGATAACCCGCATCCGCGAAAACCTGCTTCCCGAAAACAGCGACCCGGCCGACAGTGCCATTTCTTATGTGCACGTGGACAAAACGACCGCTTCCTGTAAGGTCTGTGATTTTCTTTCCATTCCTGTCTCGGAAGAGGTCTTCCGTATCCAAAGCCTCAGCATCAACCAGGGTCAGCCCCTTGCCTTTATTACCAACTACATGCGGACGGACCTTGTCCCCGGCCTGGAAAAATATTCAGATGAATTTCAGAATGATCTGGATACCTTCCTGCAGGACCGCTATCAGATCACCATGACAAAGGCAAACGACTCCATTACTGCCTGCAGCGCTACCTTGGTCGATTCGCGTATGCTCGGTGTCAGTGTAGGAGCTCCTTTGATCACACTGACCCGTAAAGCATATTCGTCCAAGGGGCCCCTTGAATACCGCATCTCCAAGATCCGTGCCGACCGTTTCAGCCTTGAGATAGATATGAAAGGGTAACGGTTACATACGATCCATACATAAAAACGCCGGAATGAGCGAATGATCCGGCGTTTTTTATTAGTGGTAAATTAACGATCAGGGACGTCTGTGGGGAGCCCGAAGGATGGATACCAGATTGATCGTTATAGGAATAATCAGAATGAAGGCTCCTAAATAAGCGACGGAGCGCGGGCCGAACCGGTCCATGACAAAACCACTGTAAGAAAGGGCAACCACTCCGGAGAAACTGCCATACATAGCGTCACTTAACGAATTAGCGGTCGTGATCAGCGATACGGGAACATTACTGCTGACGATCTCACGGGAGGTCGGCAGCATGAATCCGAAAGCAACATTGCTGAAAAGGGTGCCTATGATGATCCACGCCGGGCTTTGGGCAAAGCCGTTAAGAAGAAGCGTCATCAGCAGGCAGAGGGACATCAGTAAAAGTCTGGACCTGGTGGGGATCCGCTTGAGTTTCCCGGACGTAAAAATGAAGACTGCCTGGACCAGCACACCCAGAAAGCTGTCAAGGCCCAGGATCCCGACATCTCCTCCGACATTTTTCAGCATAACGATTTTCAGATTATTGACAGGAGAAACCGCCATACCGCTGGTAAACAGCACGATCAGGAGGATTATAAAGACCCGTACAGACAAAAGGCGCCGGACATCTGCTTTTTCTCCGGACTTGCTTACCTGAGTCATAGGTTTTTCGCGGATCAACAGAGTGATCAGAAATACCGGAACGTAAAGGACCAACGTCATGACGGGTATCATCCAATACCCTATCCGTTTGACCAATTGTCCCCCGGCCAGCATGGCCACCGCATACCCTGCGGAACCGATCCCCCTTGCTTTTCCATATAAGGCAGTATCATTGTCGAAGGAACGGATCATCCAAGTATCCAGGCAGGACCCAAGGGGAGCTACCAGAAAGCCTATGACGGGATATAGAATGGCTACTAAAAGAATATTGTGGGGAGCCAGGAAGAAAATAGCCAGTCCCAGGAGCATGGAAACCAGTAACAGAGGGAGAAAGACTCTTTTATTCGTCCGTTTTCGATCACTCACGGACCCCCAGAAAAAAGAACCGAGGAAAGAACAAGCCATATAAACAGCCAGAACGAGGCTGAGCATGGAATTCGTCATGCCGCATTCCAGGAAGTAAGTCGTCATGAAACCAAGAAAAACGGCAAAATAAGCCCAGAAAATCGAATCCAGTATACTGAAGACGACCAACAGACTGTTACTCTTATTCTTCATGGCTGCTCCCCTTTGTATGATTAGCCTTTATTTTCCGACCCCTGGAATTTACAAACTTTACAAAGCTAAAATACTCATTTTACAAGGCTATGTCAATTCATTATTTACAGATGATCAGTGGCCGATTTAAAGTCTTTTCCTGTCACATTTTACAAAAAAAAACCGCTGATACTCTTGTATTCAGCGGCTCTACAATAGACTTATTCCGGCTCAAAATCAGCCTCCGGCTCAAAATCAGCCTCCGGCTGATTGATATTTGCTCAGCCCAAAGTGCCAGAAGGCAACGGCTGCCAGGACCGACAGAAAAGCGGCAACAAAGGTCCCGATCCAGCAGAAAGCACTGTGGCTGACTCCTAAAAGAAAGGCGGCCGGATAATAACTGGTAAAAGCATAAGGGATGATAAAGGTAAGAAGGATCTGAAGCCCTGCCCTGTAGATAGAGGTCGGATATTTGGTGAACTCCGAGATATTCTGCATCAGCATCATGGCACTGGACGACTCGACCACCCAGAAGGAAAGGGTCGCGCAGATCATATTGACAGAAAAATAGATCAACGTTCCGCAGACGATGGCTGCGATCCAGAACAGGATCATTCCCGCTGTCAGGGTTATCTTCAGCTTTACCAGTGAGATAATACAAATTACGAGACCGAATAATGATGCTCCCAGGCCGTGAAAAGTTACATCAGAGGCAATGATCGAAAACATAGGCCCGACCGGCCTTAACAGCAGTCGGTCAAGGTCCCCTTCCTGTATCAGAGACGACACGCTCCATGTCCCGGCAAAAAGGAACTCATCGAGACCCAGCGTGATCGCCTGCATGCCGTAGACGAACATCATCTGATACAAGTTCCAGCCATGGATCTCAGGGACATTCCGGAACAGGACCCAGATAAAGATGAAGCCCAGGGACTGTCTCATGATATTGACAATGATCCCCAGAAAGAAGTCTATATTGTAGCTCATCTTGGACTGGATATTGCGGGACACGAAATAGGGGAATAAGCGCAGATAAAAAAGAATCCGTTTCAAGATTTTCATCTTTTCAACCTCCGTTTACGCTGATATGACGGATCGCTTTGGAGAACAGCCATTCCGTAAGCCCCCACATGATCAGCGCCCATAATAGCTGTATGCCGATCTTGATCCACATCTGACCCGTTGAATACTGTCCCATATAGATCATGGTCGGTGTATAGATGATATCTTTAAAAGGCAGGAAGTTAAGCACCGCCTGCATCCACCTGGGCAGCATGGACAGCGGCACCATGGCTCCCGAGAAAAAGCTGACGATGGCCATGCGGACATTTCTCAGTCCCCAGTTATTCATTAGCCAGAAGGAAAGCAGTCCGCTGATCAGGCAGACCGAAAACATGATGAAGTAGCCTATGATCAGACTGAGCAGGAATAAGAAAAAGCAGAGCCAGGAAGCAGGAGCCGAGATCTCCGGAATGATCAGTCCAAAGATGGCCAGCATAAGAAAAGAGAAGAAGACCTGCAGCATGGTCTGGCCCAGGTTCTCCGAAAGCCTGGCCGTTACATAATGGACCGGCCGTAACAGATCGAAGATGATCGTTCCTTTTCGGATCTGATGAGCAACCGAACGCGACGCATCATTTTTGAAGGCATATATGTTGCTGATGGTCTGTGATACAAACAAGTAGGTGACCATCATGGGAAAAGAAAATCCCGCAATGGTACTGCGCTGCTGATAGACCGCCACCCAGACCGCATACATGACAAGGGTCTTGACCACATCCGCCAGCAGGGAGGTAAAAAAGGAAAAGCGGTAAGCCATCGCTTTTTCCAGTTCGGCCAGGAAAAAGGCTGAATAGCGTTTTATCTTTGTCATGAATTATATACCTCCATGACCACATCCTCGATCTGCGGTCCTTTGATCTCGATATCCGAAACAGAGTAAGACTTGAAAATCTCTGTCAAAATATCTGCCGCGGCTACCGTCTGGGGATGCGTGATCTTTACATGGCGTCCGTCTTTATCAACCTTGACCTTGTCCTTCAGACCGGGAGAAAGATCCAGTGCCGCCACATCCGTTTGCAGAGTAAAGGAGATCGAATGGGAACCGCCCGCATATTTTTCAGATAGTTCTTCCATCGTTCCGTTAAAGCATACGGTGCCGTGGTTGATGACCACGATCCGCCTGGCCATCTGTTCTATATCCTGAAGATCGTGAGTCGTCAGCATGACGGTAACGCCGCGTTCCTGATTGATCTTTTTGATAAACTCCCTCATCTTCAGCTTGATGTTGATATCCAGGCCAATGGTCGGCTCGTCCAAATATAAAACCTTGGGACTGTGCAGCAAAGAGGCCGCGATCTCGGCCCTCATCCTCTGACCCAGAGACAGCTGCCTTACCGGCTGATTGATGAAGCTTTCCAGTTCCAGAAAATCCATGAAATCGTCCAGATTTTTCTGATAGACCGGATCCGGGATCGAATACATGCGTTTCAGCAGTTCAAAGGTTTCTCTTACCGGCAGATCCCACCAGAGCTGAGTTTTCTGACCGAAGACGGCTCCCACGTTCATTGCATTTTGTACACGGTTTTTGGAAGGTTCCAATCCGCATACCCGGATCTGACCCGACGTTGGCTGCAGGATGCCTGTCAGCATCTTTATGGTCGTTGATTTACCGGCTCCGTTAGGACCGATGTATCCGACCAGCTCGCCTTCTTCAATGGAAAGGTCCACGTTTTTGACCGCGTGTACGATCTTCTTTTCGGATTTGAAAAGGGATTTGGTCATTCCTTTTAAACCTTTCCCCTTGAGTTTGACAACGTAATCTTTTGTCAGATCCTTTGCTTCGATGATCAT
>Ga0256404_1012654_pt1 | contig 10925 bp, 6 predicted proteins | sample RumenRJG_01DNA_FD_185990 | JGI IMG/M metagenome (GOLD analysis project Ga0256404, IMG submission 185990) | Bovine rumen microbial communities from Lethbridge, Alberta, Canada - RJG_01 | ecosystem: Host-associated > Mammals > Digestive system > Stomach > Rumen | place: Canada: Alberta | collected...
CTCTTCAACTTTCTGCTGTTCTTTAACAAGTCCGTTGTATGTGCTGATAGCCCATATTACGATTACAGCAACTACGGCTAAGCCGATGATTAATCCTTTTTTCATAAGTCGTTATTATGTTATTGTTGTTTTTGTTCTTAGACGTTAATTCTCTGCATTTGGTTTCAAAAATACTAAGAAATAATTAAAGAACAACAAAAATAGCTTGTTTTTTCAATTTTTTTGCTTGAAAAGCTTATGTTTTTCCTTCTATAATTCCTTTATAATGCCTCTATAATGCGTCTATATTGACTAACTTTTGGTAGTTGTAAAAAAAAACGATGCTGCCTATTGAAGTGCAGCATCGAGTTTTTCTTTGAATTTTTCGTCTGATGGTCTGAATGCTTCCGCATTGTGTATTGTTCCATCTGGATTGATGATAAGGAAGCGAGGAATAGACATCACACCGAAAGCTTCAGATATAATCTTGTTTTCTTCAGCATTGGCTATGAATTGTGGCCATTGTGGCTTGTCTTTTGCTATTTTGTTTTGCCATGCCTTTATGTTTTCGTCAAGACTTATGCTTATGAACTGAACATTGTTGTTTTCTTTATATTCCTCTACGTGCTTAGCGAGTTTCGGAATCTCCATAACACATGGTCCGCACCATGTTGCCCATAGGTCAATATATACAAGTTTGCCTTTGAATTCACTTAGGTGATGCTTGTTACCTTCTGTATCAGAGAATGTGATATCAGGGCATGGCATTCCCGCCTTAGTTTTTTTTCTTGCGTCAACAATATATTGAAAGCGTGCAATGATTGCAGAATCAGCCTTTTCCTTGGCTACTTGCCAGAAAGCATCAATGTTGAATGGGGTGGATGTTGCCAACATGTTATTGATGGTATTTTCCATGAGCAAGTCGCGAATCTGTTTGTTGGTTACGTATTTGTCAACGGTGTTTATAAATCCTATGCCATAGTTTTCGGCAGGCATTTCCTTTGTTATTCGTTCTGGAAAATGCGCACGTATGAATGTAGATACAAGACTATTGCTAAGGTTCAGAGTGTCGTTAGGGTCAATCTCTGCAACAAGTTTCATGTATCTTTGATCTTCTCTTGGGTCACGATTAGTTAGATAGTCCTCGTTTTCAAGGAGCGAAAGGCGATGTGCGAGATATGTTTTTTCTATGTCTCTCAAGTTTGCCTCTATGTCGTCCTTGTCTTTTAGCTTTTTAGCCATATTAACCAGGCGAACATAGCGCTCATCGAGTTTCTTTGCTGCCTCGGCACGTTTCTTAGAAATAACGTCAAAATTACTTTCTTCGTTGAAATCTATCTCTGGCGAGAATTTAGTGAACTCGGTAAATAGTTCGGCTATATCAGTATTGGCTCCTGATAGTTTTCCTGCTACCTTGCCAGCTTTATTGTATGAAAGCTTTAGCTTTTGAGTTTTTCCAGGTTCACACACCATAACAAACATATTTCCATCCATCAGCATTAGAGTTGTGATTGCCTTTTCCTTAATGCTGTTGCAATTGTAGTTGGCTATGCCTTTGTTATTGAATGACAATGTGATGTATTCCCCCTCTGGCGTAGCAAACAAGTGGTTGCTTGTTATTGCAGTATCGGTAGTTTCTATTATAATTTGTTGTGCATTCGCAGGCATCATTATGATTATGCCTACAAATGCCAATATACTTTTCCATTTCATATAAAATCCCTGTTTATAGATGTTGTTTCAAGATTTCCTCTATTTCTTCTACACTTTGTGGCGATTTCATTACTTTTCCATCGGGTGCAATCATTACAAAATAAGGCACTCCGTTTCCAATTTGGTATTTTGTAAACAGATCGTTGTAGCCTTGAGCTGTAGTGCGATACTGTTGCCATTTCTGTGGATGTTTGTTCATAGCATTGCGCCATGCATTTTCTTTCACGTCAATAGAGAGGTCAATGATAGTAAATCCATCTTTGTATTTCTCTCCAAGTTTTTCCAATTTGGGGAAAGCAGCAAGACATTGACCACACCAGCTTGCCCAGAAATCAATCAGAACAAATCGTCCGTCCTGTGGCACAACATCTTTGAGGTGAGTAATCTTGTTGTCCTTGTCGTATATTTCAAGGTCGATAAGTTCTGCGCCTACAGTTGTTTTTCTTGCATATTCCACACGCCATTTATATTCTTCAAATCGTGAAGGATCATCTGGTACAGCAGTTATTGCCTTTGCCAGGCGTTCCACTTCTGCTTTTTGTAACCCATAGCCACGTTTCAACATGTTGTTTACGAGCATGGCAGAAACAACAGATGTAGGGTGTGTATTGATGAATTTCCATGCTAATGAGTCGTTGCCTCGCCATTCACCCATGTTCAATAGTTCATCATAGTCACGTTGAATTTGTGTGCCATGTATTTTCAAATCCTTGTCAACAGTCATCTCGTCGTTAGAGATAAACATATCTATGTAATTCCAGTGAATAGAATCATCTGGCCAATGGTTCTTTTCAACAAGGTCGAGATTGTTTGTTGTAAGTGTTCCTATTACCGGATGCTTTACGCTTCCTTTTAGTATGAATCTGCCGTTTTTCACTACAGCCGAAGCACATTCGGTGATAGAGTCTTCATTCTCGCCAACACCAACTACAGTTCCATCAGGGAGCGATGGTACGTATCCCTTGATAACAAATCCTTTTTGTGCGTAGCTGCTCATAGTTATTATAGCGAGCAGCACCAAAATAATTTTCTTCATACAGTTATTCTATATAACCTAATTCGTTGATAAGTTTCTTCATCAGTTTATATTTGCTGATGATATCTGGATAATCAGTATATTTCTGTTCAACCTCTTCTAAAGAGCTATTCATTGCCAAGTTAATATAGGCTTTTACATCCTCCTCAACAGTTGGATATGCCGACCAGATTGTTCCCCATGCGCCTTGATGTGGAGCAATAAAGCCTTTTGCATTTTGTAGAGGCATACCTTCTTCTTCTGTTTCAATCCATCCGTCCATCCAGATGCCATAGTAGTTCTTTCCGTAACTTGTGAACTGGTTGAAAGTATCGGTTGTTTGATGCGATATTATATTAGTCATAATATCAATTATCAATACTTTTGAGTAATCTTTTTTCTCGCTATCATCCATTTCTGTTATAGCGCTCATTGAAATGGCTGTTGCACGTACTCCAACAACAAACGAAGGGTTCTCTGTTCCGTCATAGGGTGTTAAGAGTAGTCCGTCTTGGTTGATGAAGTGGTTTATGTTTTTTACGAGAAGGAAAGCGAACGGACGCAACCTTTTTCCTAAATGTGGAAGAAGATATTGTTCTACAAAGTCAGCAGCAAGGCTTTTTTCCTCTATCGTCTTAAGATATTCATATATATATACATTGTTATTCTGCGAAGCAGTCATAACATATCCTATATCAAGCCGTTCGCCATCATTCAATGTGTCGTTGTAAAGCAAGTAGCTACCGTTTCTTGAAAAGAAGTTCTTGCGTAGCAAACTTTCCTCATCGTTGGCATTGTCATCAACAGAAAATGGATTCGTATCGGCATGGCTTGGCTGTAGTGAGTCTTCGCCCTCGCAGGCAGCAAAGCATATTGCAGCCGTCAAAATGCATATTGTAGTTAGAATCTTATTCATAGATTTATCCTTTTATAGATTTATAGAAGTGTATGTTCGCTCTCCACGTGTGTTCTGTTTCATTCCAATATTGTAGTCAATAACGCTTTGAGGCAAAGGCAATACCCATCCCCAGTCGTCAGCTGACAGTTTGAATGTACACAATGATGTTGCCACTGTAGATTCGCGATTTTCATAATAATAATAGTGATGCGTTATTTCTGTTTTCTGCTGATATTTTGTGTTTACAGCATATCGTCTGAGGTCAAACCATCTGTGTCCTTCGAGCAGCAGTTCGCGTTCGCGTTCATCACGAATATCTTCAATGAGTTTGTTGCCTGTAGAAGTAATTTGGTAGTCGGCTCCTTCGGCAAATCGATATTTTCTCAAGCTGTTTATAGCATTGCGAGCTTCAGTTTCCTTGCCCATGTATGCTAAAGCCTCTGCAAGGTTCAAATAAGCCTCGCTGCTACGTAAAAAGTTTTTATCGCTCACATCGTTGTATTGCTTTTGCAATCCATAATAATATCCTTTGAAGTAATAGGTTATGTCATCTTCCTTTACTTCTTCTTCTCCTTCTCTTTCAGGTTTTATGGCCTTGGTATTTGCTGGATATTTCTTGTAGCCGTGGAAGCTGCCATTTGTCCAGATATACTGAGTTTTGCGCAAATCATCGTTGCTATACATATCGTAAATGCTCTGTGTGATGGTGAATGACTTCAAATGGTTGATGGTATATTCCATAACGCTATTGCTACCCATAGAAAAAATAAGCTCTGGCGATGTTTGCGAAATGATACCAGATGTGTGGCTCATTGTTCTGAGATTAGCCAATGAAGGATGCTCGTCGATGGTTTTCTGAGCGTATTCAGCAGCTTTTTCCCAGTTTTGCATATAGAGATAAACTCTGCTCAACAGCAGGTGTGCAGCTGTTATGCTGGCACGGTATTTAGATGTTTGTGTGCCATATTCTGCAAGTTCCTTTTCTGAAAGGAGCAGGTCGCTGAGAATCTGGTTGTAACATTCCTGAACTGTGTTGCGGTTGAAGAATTTATCTTCAACCTCTTGTGATGTTTTTATTGGCACCGCCAAATCGGTAGCTGCCGTTGCCGGGTCGTATGCTTTTCCATAGAAATTGGTAAGCATGAAGTAGTAGTATGCTCTAAGGAAATGAGCTTCTCCGCATACCTTGAGCTTACCCTTACGTTGGTCCTCGGTATTGCCTTCAAGCTCGTTTGCGTTTTCAATAACGTTGTTGGTTACGTTGATAAGCTTGTAGTATTCTGCCCAGCTATCGTTTTCCTTGTTAAAGCCTGCGTATGTGTCAAGTTGTCCGCTACGCGCCTGCCAGGTGTAGTAGCCAAACACACGTTCCTTTCCATCGTACTCAGATGATTCTTCTTCATAGCAAGGCCCCTTGTATTCATCAAGTTCGTCGGCAAGGAAATGAATAAAGTATTGGTTGTCGCTTGTAGATCCCAGCATATCAGCAGCAAAGGTGTTCTGATAGGCTGAGCCAATAAGCAATTCATCAAGGTCGCGCCATGAGCGTACATAATCGGTGTCTTGAGAATATTCCTTCAAGAAGTCGCCACATGAAGTAAAAAGTAGAAGGGCAACAGGGATGATACCAGTGGCCTTTATCTTCTTTTTTATATTTTTATTTATCTTCATAATAATCTTTTTTGTGTATTCTACATATTAGAACTGAATGTTCACCCCTATGGTGTAGTATGGGTTGTCACCTAACTGCACCTCAGCAAACCCACTCTGGGTTGGTGTCTGTCCCTTTAGTTTGCTGTTACACCAAGTGTAAAGGTTGTTTCCTGTTATTGTTATAGCCAGGCGTTGCAACCCATAGTTTATGAGTGTCTTTACAGGAACTTCGTATGTAAGACTAAGACTTGTAAGTCGCAGATAGTCAGCGCTTACCACGCGTGCGTTACTGTAATCGTACATGCTCCATGCGTCTCTTCCAAATGTTACACCCTGATAGGAACTCTTCTCAGACCAATGTGATGTGTAGTTGTAGAATCCATCTCGATCCTTGCTCATGATAGAAGGAATGTTGGTGAACTGTTCATCACCCGGTTTCATCCAGCGATTGAGCAATGCTCTGTTAAGGTTGTTCTCAGGATAGATGTATCCAGGGCCGAGGTTGGTTCCTATTCCTTGGTTAAACAAGTGGAACAGGCGCACCTTGTTGCCAAGCGAGTAGTCCATGAACACACCTAATCGCCAGTTCTTATATGTGAGTGTTGAACTAAGGCTACCTGTGATGTCGGCATCTCTTTTACCGCTTAATTCCAGCACACGCATGGCTGTTTCGTATTTGCTAAGCCCAATCAGCTCGTTTTGTCGGTCTTTCCAGTCGTCGAAGAGTGGGGCACCATCCTCGTGATTCAGCCCAATAAAGCGGTATGAATAAAACGAGCCTATTGGTTCTCCGTTTACAATAGCTGTGCCATTAAGATAGTCGTTTATGTCATAAGCATCCTCTCCTGGAGCAGTATTCATTTTGTTCATCACCTTAGCCATTGTTGCCGAAAGCATCCAGTTCCAGTCGTCGTTCTGTATTGGTGTTGCTGTGATAGCAAAGTTATAACCCTTGTTGATAATCTGTCCGGAGTTTACAATATATGATGTATAACCGTTCACATCCGAGATGGTTTTGTTCATGAATGCGTCGTTGGTTTTCTTATAGTAATATTCTGTTGTGAACAGTAAACGTCCTTTGAAGAGTGAAGCTTCGATGCCGGTGCTAAATGATTGTGTCTTTTCCCATTTCAAATCAGGGTTGGCAAACTTATCCACCGTTGACGACATCTCGCCATAGTGTGTGTCATATGCGCCCTTTGTGATGGTAAGCTTTGGTGTTTGTCCTTCGAGCATGTTTCCCTGCCCTCCATAAGAAACCTTGTAGGTTAATGCTTCAAGCCATTTAGCATTTATATTTGCTATTTCCTTGATGTTTGCGTTTCCAGATACCGACCATACAGGTAGTATCTTTTCATTACTTCTGTCACCAAAGCGGTTAGAACCATCATAGCGTGTGTTGGCATTTACTGTGAAATATTGTTTGTAGCTATATGATGCAGTACCGTAAACCGAGGCAAGGTTGGTGAGGTTGTCTGTGATAGTAGGCATGTTGGTAGCCAACCAATTAAGATAGGATGCATATTTCTTAGGAATGGATGTGGTGAATTTGCGTCCTCTGTCAGCATAATATCCTCTTTGTGTGAATTGGTTACCTTTATATCTGCTTGAGCTTGCCTCCATACCCACAGCAATGTTGATGTTGTGCTCTTTGTTGGCGCCAAAGTCTTTGTTTATGTTTGCCTGCAATCTGGCAGTCCAGTCGTGTAATTCTGTGTTATCCTCTGAAAGCTCACCTCCGAAAGGCATTTCTGAGTTAGCAGGCGCTGGCACACCATATTGGCTCATTCGCAATGCTGCAGCGTGGAAAGTGCGTTCGCCATACCAGCCCTCAATATTAGTGTTTTTTCCGCTATATGCAAGTATGGCGTTGAAATTCAACCACTCTTTTGGTGCATATCGCAGGTTCATAGTAGCCTTAAAGCCATTTGTTCTTTGGCTTACATAGCTGTTATCGAGTTCGTTGAGGAAGCTATAATCGTATGCTCCCGAGCTTAATGTATTCTTTTTATATGTATAGTAGTTGCCATCGCTATCGTATGCAGGTATTGTGCGCGACGTGTTATAGGCGTAATCAATAGGCGATAATTCTGTCTGGTTGTAACGTTTCTTGTTAGTGTACATAGACAGATTCAGACTTGCCTGGAACTTGTCGTTGAGTGTGAAATCAAGATTGGTAGCTGCTGTGTAGCGCTTTCCTGTGTTATTGTTTATCACATCATCGTCATCTGTGTAGCCTAATGAAGCATAGTAGCGGAATTTGTCAGCACCACCCGAGATGTTCACATTGTGATCCTGTGAGAAACTGTCGTGTGTGAGCAGCTTGAACCAATCGGTGTTCTGTGTCTCGGCAGCAGCAACAGCCTGTTCAAACTCAGCACGGTTGTAAACACCACTATAGTATTTCTGTAAGGCATCTTCATAGCCTACATACGACATATCGCTTGGGAAGCTATAGTGCATATTAGCAAGTTCTCTTGAAACCTGGGTGCGCTCCAAAGAGTTCATAAGGTCAATCTTAGAGTCGGTGTATCTTGGGCGTTGACGCATGGTTCCTGTAAACGAATATGAAATAACAGGCTTTCCTGCACGTCCCTTTTTGGTAGTTACCACGATAACGCCATTGGCAGCACGTGTTCCATAGAGTGCTGTCGCCGCCGCATCCTTCAACACATCAATACGTTCAATGTCCTGAGGGTTGATACCCGAAATGGCATTACCAATGCGGTTAATATAATCTGGGTCGTTGATAACATCCGACTTTAGGTTTACCGGGTCGTTGATAATAATACCATCAACAACCCATAGTGGTTCACGATTACCAATGAGAGTGGAAGTGCCACGGATACGAATCTTTGGTGTTGAATTGATTTCACCACTATTGTTGCTTAGAACCAAGTCGGGAATTCGTCCTTGCAACATTTTGTCAACAGACGACACACCAGCTCTTGCGATATCATCCATCTTTACGCTTGTTACAGATGAAGTGAGGTTTCGGCGATCAATCTGCTGATAACCAGTAATAACCACCTCTTCAAGAGTAGCCTTGTCGTCAAGCATCAGAATAACAACATCTTTTTCTCCCGATTTTAGGGTTAGTTTCTGTGTCTTACAGCCAATATAGCTGCATGTTACGTGAATAGACTTTCCTTTAGGAACCTTTATGCTGAATCTACCCTCATAGTCAGAGGTTACTCCACCGTTTGTTCCGTCAATACGAATGGTTACTCCAGGGAGAGGTTGACCAATTTCGTCCATTACTTGTCCACTCACAACACCATCTTCTTTTGCTGTTGTTACACTCTGCGGACTTGTAGCCCACGCAGGAGTGATGGTTGATGCACATAAAGAAAGTAGAAGTGGAAGAACAATTCTCTTCTTACCCATAATTGATATATCGTTTATATTGTTTTTGTGAAAACTTTTAATTTATTCGCTGTATATCCTTGTTATGTAATAAACAGAAATATAATATTCGGTGCAAAAGTACAAATTATAAGTATAATATGCAAAATATTCGCAAAATTTGTTTTTTGAAATTTAAGTTTCGTGAGTAGTCCGAACTTTTCGGACTTCAAGAAGTTAAAGCAGATAATAGCAAAGGCGGCATTTGCCGCCTTCTTTATCATTTATCATTTTTCATTTAGCACGCCTTTGGCGTGCGCATGCTTAATTCTCTATATTAAAGAAAATAAAGATGAAAGAGCATTCTGCTCTTATGATGATTTTATGTTTCAGCCTTTATGAAAACACGTTTTCAACATTCTGTAACATAAACTCATTAGGCTAAAGCCTTTCATCTTTTTAGAAAATAGAGCGCTGATGCGCAATTGCACAATAAGTGCAAAAAATATCAACCTAACAATTTTGAACATTGCAGCAAGCCCCCCCCAAGCAAGTTGGTTAGCCCCAAGTAAAATTTAAATATTGAAAGAATGAAAGATGGAAATATTTAAAGCGCTTTGCGCTTCATTTTTCAATATTCAATGTTCAATCTTCAATAGCGAAGTTTACTTCGCGCTGGGGATGGGAGAGGCTCCCTTTATCATTTAGCGAAGCTCTGCTTCGCGCTTCATTATAGTAGGCTATTGATTTATCTCAATTAATTGTAGTATTATTTTAAAATGTTATTAAATTGCAATTGTTGTATTTGCAATATTTGATAGTTTTGTATTTGATATATTTATAAACATAAGTTAGAGCTAAAAAAATGAAAAAAGATTTTTGTATTTATTGTTGTTTGTTATGACGTTTGCGTCATGTTCATATGGCGTTTCTGAAGAGGATAGTTTTATTCCCCCCAGAAGTAATAATGATAATGAACAAGTTGCAAAAGTTATTATATGGTCCACATATATTTTTGCATCTAAAGGAAGCAAATATAAACAACCAAAGCAAACATATTCCAAGTGAATTTGGTAACGATAAGAGAACGCTAACATTTATAGAGATTTGATAATTCATTATGAAATGAGAAGAGTATTATATATCATATTTTTCGTTTTTTCTTTAATCTTTACAGGATGTTCTGACGAAGAATATACTTGTTATGGAACGGAAGTGCTTTTGGTTCATGCACATAAGGATTTTTATTTTTATCCAGGAACATCAATTAAGTCTAGCAAAAAGGGATATGTTGTAACGGGGGATAATGGAGTTGACTTTCCGCTTCAAACAATAGAAGGATTTGATGAACTTTATAAGGAGGGAACAGAGTATCGCATACTTGTAGCTATATTTTCTCCAAAGGAATTAGTGCTTGATGGTACTGATAGGTATAAGCTTATAATGATACTTGAGGAAAATAAAGTTTCGGAAGAATAGGACAGATAATAATGATGCAGCCGTGTTGGCATCTTCTTCAATATTTCTTCCCAGAGGTTAGAGAAAACTCCTTCCCGATGGTTTGTGACCGTTGGTTCATTAGCGATGCAAATGCATTGCGTCTGCTGATGCGCAATTGCACAATATGTGCAGATGATATAAACCTGAAACTTTGATTTTTTGTAATAAGAAACGCTAACAGTATGTTCTCCCATCGCTTTCCTTAACAATCGTTGAACAGCGATTGTTGGTTCCTCACCGGGAGAGGCGGGGAGAGGAGGGCTTTATATTATAAGGTGATAAGGGTATAATAGTTAAAATTGCTGTAAATATAATGGAAAAGTTACAGAAAAATTGCATTTTCTTTTGCTGTTTCTTTGGTAGTTCGAAAAATAGTACTACCTTTGCACTCGCTTTCGAAAACACGGGAGCAAGACAATAAACCAAGTGAGGTTTAGATTTCGTAAGAGATTAATTCTTTGAAAAGATTACATAAAACAGAATACGTAGTACAAGAAGCGGATGAGAGTGATCTCATCTGGGTAAAAGAAACGAACTCGTCAAGTAATTGACGGATAAGTTTACACTTTGAACTACAGTAATAAGGATTCGTTCTGAGAAACAGACAAACAATAAAGTTAGGAGTTAGAAGATAGGAGTTAGGAGTTTACTCTTTTACTTTTTTAGCTTTTTACTCTTTTACTTTAAAATCATATTTTTACAATTCTCTTAGGAGCGAGAGCAATGAAGCTTGCTTCTTTTGCCGAGTGACGACAGAGAATCGTAGAATATCGTAAGATATTATACAATGGAGAGTTTGATCCTGGCTCAGGATGAACGCTA
>Ga0256404_1012655_pt1 | contig 10925 bp, 7 predicted proteins | sample RumenRJG_01DNA_FD_185990 | JGI IMG/M metagenome (GOLD analysis project Ga0256404, IMG submission 185990) | Bovine rumen microbial communities from Lethbridge, Alberta, Canada - RJG_01 | ecosystem: Host-associated > Mammals > Digestive system > Stomach > Rumen | place: Canada: Alberta | collected...
CGCTCAACCCACGACACCGTGGCAGCGTATGTCTCTGCCTCTACAACAAGGCTGTCCACCCTGGGGCAGGTGGGGATATAGTCGAGTTCGACATCGTCGATGCAGCATCCATAGGCACCATGATAATACCAACGGAAAACGATATGTGTGGCGTTGGCAGGAAGGCTGGAGAGGTTGATCTCAACCTCGATGCCGTTATTGGGCTGCAGGCCATTGTCCAAATGCACGGTGGCCGACGAGGCCGCGATGGTGTGGATGGGGGTGAAGCCCGTGGTGTCGGTGCCGGTCACATAGCCCACCGTCATCACGCCCTGCGAGCTACCCTCGGAACAGAACCAGAAGGAGAGCTGCAACTGGTTCAGCGGCACATTCATCGCGGGAACCAGCGCATACTTGGTGTCGCCGTTGGATGCCGTGGAGCTGCAGTAGAAGACCAGGCTCTTGTCGCCCGTGCGGCGATAGACATAGCTGCCCGTACCGGTGACCACATGGGGCACATAGGTGGTGCTGGTGCCATTGCTGTAGGCATTCCAGCAATCGGGCATGCTGCCGGCCGCCGAATAGGAGGTAATGGCGGTTGCATCTTCGAACCCCTCAAAATAGGGCACCTGCTGCGTGCAGTCGCTTTGTGCACGCGCCGCCCACGGCGCCAGCAGCGCCAGGGCAAATGCAAATAATAGTGTTTTTTTCATTTTTGTTTGTGTTTTTATTGTTTTGCTTTTTTTCTACAATTACATAATCTATGCCTTCGCACCCGGGGTTCTTTCCCCGATGGCCAGGACAGGATGCCCAGAACCGACACCGCTTGTCAGCAGCGTCGGTCCTGGCTTAAAGAATTTCTTTGATGATTCGGGAGGATAGCCACCTCCGATGGAGGTCGTTGTCAGTGTTTTCCAATGCCACGCACCCCATGGCCGCCACTTCCGGCAGTTCCACCCGAGGCAGCAAATATGCCACCGGCGGCAGACAGGCCATTCTATATGCGTTGCATTTCATTTCCAATTGTTTACACAAAACCTCCACCCCTTTTCAAGGGTGGATTGTCGAGTGCAAATATACGAAAAATATTTTGACTATCAAAAAAAAATTCTATTTTTTTATACAAATGTTCCATCCATCTCCACCCCCCACCCCTACCCTACCAGAAAGGTATCCGATACGGCATATCTTATATTGTTTTTATATTGTTTACATATTGTTCGCATATTGTTCTTATATCCACAATATAGGAACAATATAAGAACAATATGTAAACAATATAAAAACAATATAAGATATGCCGTATCGGACACGTCTCGAGTAGGGTTTTGACCCCCTGTGGAGAGGGGCCGGAAGGATGCTTCCCGAATGCCTGTGCCGGCTCACTCGCCTTCCTCTTCGGGGGCCGGCGGGTTGCTGAAGGCTCCGAGGGATTTCAGCTGCAGGTAGTAGATGAAGAGGAAGAGGGCGGTGAACATGACGTCGCCGAGGCCGAGGTAGCCTTTGCCCAGGAAGAGCAGAGGCAGTACGAGCATCAGCAGCTGGGCAATGGCGTAGTAGTGGTAGCCGGCGCGGCGGAGGTTCCACATGAGCACACAGCCCACCACCGACATGGCGCCCAGCGCTGCCATGGCGGCATAGAGCAGCCTCGGTATGGCAGCCATGCGCTTCCACATGGTGAACATCTCGGCAGGCATGAGCGACTGGTTGGCGCGGTAGACGGCGTCGAGCGAGGGCAGCGCCACGGCCATCAGGATGCCCGTGAGGAACATCATGCTGCCATAGATGATGCTCAGCACCAACAGTATGCGAAGGGTCGTGGGGTTCTTGTTCATAGCACGGCAGCCATCTGTTGTTGCAGTTTCTGCGCCTCGCGGGCGGCGGCTTCGGCAAAGTCGGTGCCGTTGGAGGCGTAGATGATGCCGCGCGAAGAGTTGACCAAGAGGCCGCAGTCGCGGTTGAGGCCGTACTTGCACACCTCCTCGAGGCTGCCGCCCTGGGCACCCACGCCGGGCACGAGCAGGAAGGAGCCGGGGACGATGCGGCGCACGTCGGTGAGCATATCGGCCTTGGTGGCACCGACGACATACATCATGTTCTCCTCGTTGCCCCACTGCTTGGAGGTCTCGAGCACACGCTGGTAGAGGGGTGTGCCGTCGTGGTTCTCAGTGAGCTGGAAGTCGAAGGCCCCCTTGTTGGAGGTCAACGCCAGGAGGATGACCCACTTGCCCTCGACGGCCAGGAAAGGCTGCACACTGTCGGCACCCATATAGGGGGCCACGGTGATGGCGTCGAAGTTGAAGTCGCCTTTGGGGTCGAGGAAGGCACGGGCATAGCGCTCGCTGGTGTTGCCGATGTCGCCGCGCTTGGCGTCGGCAATGGTGAAGACGGGCTTGCCCAGCTGGTGGAGATAGTCCATGGTGAGCTTGAGCTGGCGCAGACCCTCGATGCCGAGGGCCTCGTAGAAGGCCAGATTGGGCTTGTAGGCCACACAGTGGTCGATGGTGGCATCGATGATGGCACGGTTGAAGCGGAAAATGCCGTCCTTGGCGTCGCGCAGATGCTCGGGCATCTTGGCGGGGTCGGTGTCGAGGCCGACGCAGAGGAACGACTTTCTTTCTCTTATCAGGCTGATGAGGTCTTGTCTATTCATGGTGTTTCTCTTTTTTTCGGAATATTATTCTGTCAGTTTGTGGAACTGCTCGGTAAGCTTCTTGGCGCTGAGGCCCTGCATGGGTTCGTCGGCCACGATGCGGCCGTGGTTGATGACGATGGCGCGGCTGCACATGGCCTCCACCTCCTGCATGACGTGTGTGGAGAGGAGCACGGCCTTGTCCTTGCCGGCACGGCGGATGAGGGTGCGTATGAACTCCAGCTGGTTGGGGTCGAGGCCGGTGGTGGGCTCGTCGAGGATGAGCACCTCGGGGTCGTGGATGAGGGCCTGGGCCAGACCCACACGCTGGCGGTAGCCCTTGGAGAGCTGGCCTATCTTCTTGTGCGCCTCGGGGGTGAGGCCGGTGAGCTCTATCATCTCGTCGGCACGCTGACGGCGGTCTTTGACACCGCTGATGCCGGCCACGAAGCGCAGATACTCGCGCACATACATGTCGGGATAGAGGGGGTTGAGCTCGGGCAGGTAGCCTATGTGGCGGCGCACGGCGAGGGCGTCGTCGTAGATGCTGTGGCCACAGACGGTGAGCTCGCCCTCAGTGGGGGGTATGAAGCAGGTGATGATCTTCATCAGGGTGGACTTGCCGGCGCCGTTGGGGCCCAGCAGTCCCACTATCTCGCCCTTGGCGACGCGGAAGGAGACATGGTTCAACGCATACTGCTCGCCGAAGGTTTTGGTGATGTCTTTTATCTCTATCATACTTTCTTTATGCCGGCAGGATGCCGGCGCTCCAATTTAATCAATGTTGAACCGACGGCCGTCCTTGATGCCGAAGATGAAGGCGTCCTTGAAGGGCGTGGTGGCCTTGATGGAAGCCAGGCGCTTGCGGGCTTCGGCAAGGGTTTTGTAGTTGCCGCAGGAGTAGATGTAGTACTTGCCGTTCTTGCTGTGGCGGAAATCTTTGATGCCGTGGAGGTCGGGGTCGCCGGATTTGATGACACGGCTGGCGGTGAGAATCTGTATGCGGTAGTGTGTACCCTTGTCTTCGGGGGCAATCTGCTTGGGCTTGGCAGGCTCGGCAGGTTTGGTCTCGGTGGGCTTGTTCACGGCAGGTTTAGTCTCGGCAGGCTTGGCCTCGACGGGTTTAGTCTCGGCGGGTTTAGCCTCGACAGGCTTGGCCTCGACGGGTTTAGCCTCGACGGGCTTGGCCTCGACGGGCTTGGCCTCGACAGGCTTGGCCTCGACGGGTTTAGCCTCGACGGGTTGGGCTGCCTGGGCAGTCTGTGTGTTCTGACTTGTCTGATTGATGCGACGGCGGACGGCCCAAGCATCCTTGAAGGGGGTGTGCTGCTGCACCTCTTTACAATATTCATTGGCCTCGGTGAAGGTTGAGAAACGTCCTACCGAGTAGCAGTAGAGCAGTCCATTGCGAGAGGAAATGACGTTCTCAATGCCGTGGAAGGCGGGGTCGCCCTCGAGGAGCTCTTTGCTGGAGGTAAGGAACTGGACGGTGAAGAACTCGGTGGCGCTGATGGCGCTGTTTTTCGGGGCCTTCAGCGTTGTGGAGGCACGGGGAGCCGCAGAGGCGGGCTTGGGTTCGGGTTTGGGTTCGGGCTTGGTCTCGGGCTTGGTCTCGGCCGCGGCAGTGGGGCGTGGGGCCTCGACGGGGTCGGCCTTCGTCTCGACAGGCTTCACCGCTTGGGGTTCGGGGTCTATCTGCACACGGGGAACGAGTTCGCGCGTGGGCACAGGGCGTTCGGTATCGGTGCTGAGAACGATGGTGGCCGTGTCGGCAGCAGGAGCCTTGACCACGGTGGCCGGAGGTTCGGGAGCGGCCTGGGGCTCGGGGGCGTCAGTCTTTTCCTGTTTGGGCGAGGCATAGCCGGGGATGTCGATCTTGGGGTTGGCAATCTTGTTGGTGCCCTCCTCGGTGGCCTTGAAGGTCATGAAGGCATTGAAAAGTGAAATGGCTATCTTGGCCTGCCCTTCGTCGCTGATCATGAAGGCCTCTTCGGTGGGGTTGCTGATGAAGCCCACCTCGGTGAGCACCGAGGGGCAGGTGGTCTTGTAGAGCACAAAGAGCTCGGCCTGCTTCACACCGCGGTTGATGGTCTTGAGGTTCTGCTTATACTGGTTCTGAATGGCCTGGGCCAGGTTGAGGCTCTTGTCGATGAAGGCGTTCTGGAACATGGCCAGCATAACGAAGCTCTCGGGGGCGTTGGGGTCGAAACCCTTATAGGCGTCGTTGCTCTTATAGTCGGACTCGAGGAGGATATCGGCATTCTCCTTCTTGGCCACCTCGAGGTTGGCGCGACTCTCGGAAAGACCCATCACGAAGGTCTCCACACCCGTGGGGGCTGCCGTGGGGTGGGAATTGGCATGAATGGAGATGAAGAGGTCGGCCTTGTTGCGATTGGCTATATGGGCACGCTCGGCGAGGGAGATGTCGACGTCGGTGGTGCGGGTATAGATGACCTTCACGTCGGGATAATTGTCGGAGATAAGTTTGCCGAACTTCTTGGCGATGGCCAGAGTGATATGCTTCTCCTGGGTGCGACCACCCTGAGCACCGGGTTTGGCTCCTCCATGACCCGGATCGATGACCACCGTACGCACCTTATAAATGTCTTTTTTTTGTGAAAAAGCAGGTGCCCAAAAGAGGGTCATTGCGACAAATAGGGTTAATAAGCGTTTCATTTTCAATTTAATAAATTTCTGTTTTTTAATTTGCATAAATAATCTTATCTTTGCAAATCGAAAATGCAAAGATACGAAGATATTTTGAATGTTCAAAATAATGTTTTAAAAGAGGCTTGAAAGAGGCAAAAAACATAGCAAAAAGAATCGTGCTGGCAGCGCTTGCGATGCTGGCTGCGGCACCCATGGCGGTGGCGCAGCAGGACATTGACACGCTGATGCGGGTGTCGAGAAACGCCGTGGACAAGGTCATCAAGTACAAGGCCAAAGACTCGGTGGCCATGGACCTCACGGCACGGCGCGCCTTCCTCTACAGCGACGGTTCCATCGACTACGACAGCATGATTCTGATGGCCGACCGCGTGGAAGTGGACTTCGAGAAGCACACCCTCCATGCCCACGGCACCGCCGACACAGCGGGCAACGTGGGGGGACGCCCCTTCTTCAAGCAGGACGGCACCGACTACCACGCCGACACCATCACCTTCAACTACGACACCAAGAAAGGCATCATCCAGGGCGTCATCACCCAGGAGGGCGACGGTTTCCTGCATGGCCAGAAGGTGAAGAAGATGAACGACTCGGTGATGTACCTCAGCGGCGGCAGCTACACCACATGCAACTACGCCCATCCCCATTTCGCACTGAACTTCACCAAAAGCAAACTCATTGCCGGCGACAAGATTGTGACCGGACCGGCATGGCTGAGCATCGAGGATGTGCCTACGCCTGTGGCGTTGCCCTTCGCCTTCTTCCCCATCACCCACTCGCGGACCTCGGGCGTGCTGATACCCTCCTATGGATGGCAGAACTACCGCGGCTACTACCTGCGCGACGGCGGCTACTACTTCGCCCTGGGCGACAACTGGGACCTGGCACTGCTGGGCGACATCTACACCAACCTCAGCTGGGCCCTGGAGGCCAAGAGCAACTACTACAAGCGCTACAAGTACAAAGGCTCCTTCGACGCCCGCTACGGCATCACCTACGAGGGCATCCGCGGCGACAGCAATACCTTCAATTCATACAACGACTTCAAGTTCACCTGGACCCACGACCAAGACGCAAAGTCCAATCCCTACAGCCGTTTCTCGGCCAATGTCAACCTGCAGAGCCGCAACTACAACAAGAATACCTCCAACCGCAACGACTACTTCAACTCCACCACCACGTCGTCCATCAGCTACACCACCAAGCTGGGTTCCTACTTCAACCTGGCCCTCTCGGCTCGCGAAAGCTACAACGTGCAGACCGGCGTGATGAATATCAAGCTGCCCAGCATCTCGCTCTCGTCCATTACCATCTACCCCCTGCGCCGCGCCAACCCCGTGGGCGGATACCGCTGGTGGGAGAATATCTCGCTCTCCTACGTGATGAACGCCGAGAACAACATCACCGCCGCCGACAGCGAACTCTTCTCGCGCCAGACCCTCGACGCCATGCAGTACGGCATACAGCACAGCATCCCCCTGTCGAGCAGTCTGAAGGTGCTGAAATTCTTCAACTGGACCAACTCGCTGACCTACAACGAGCGCTGGCACTGGAGCACCATTGAGAAGAGCTACGACAACGCCACGGGCACCGTGACGACGGATACCGTCTTCGGATTCCGCGCCAACCGCGACTTCAACTTCAGCTCCTCGCTCTCCACGCGCATATACGGCATGTTCCAATATAAACACGGACCGCTGAAAGCCCTGCGCCACGTCATCAACCCCTCGGTCTCGTTCAGCTACCACCCCGACTTCGGGGCCGCAAGCCTGGGATGGTGGAAACAATACACCGACACCACGGGCTATGTGCACCGCTACTCCATCTTCCAGAACAGCCTCTACGGCGGCCCCTCCGACGGAGTGAGCGGCAGCCTGCGCTTCTCCATCGGCAACAACCTCGAAATCAAATGGCAGAATCCCTTCGACACCACCGCCGAGGTAAAGAAGATACCCCTCATCGAGAACCTGACGCTCGCCATGAGCTACGACTTCGCCAAGGATTCGCTCAACCTCTCCCCTCTCTCGGTCAGCGGCCGCACCACCCTCTTCCGCACCCTGGTGCTGAACTACAACGGCTCCTTCAACCCCTACGTCATCGACAGCGACGGACGCCTGCACAACGAGTTCCTCTGGAACCGCGAACGGCGCCTCTTCCGTACCGACAATTCCACCTGGAGCGCACAGCTCTCCTTCAGCCTGAACAACAACACCTTCAAGAAAGAAGGTTCCACCCCCAACCAAGGCCGTCCCACCACAGCCATCCTCCAGACCCCCCACAACTACAACCCCGTGCTGATGACGGGCGGATACGTCGACTTCTCGGTGCCCTGGAACATCAGCATCAACTACACCTTCAGCTATGTCGACACCTATGTGGCCAGCCTGATGGACATGAAGAGCCAGACGGTGCGCAGCATCAGCCTTTCAGGCAATGTGAGCCTGACCGAGAACTGGCGCATCGCCATGACCACGGGCTACGACTTCGCCAACAAGGGCATGTCCTACACCACGGTGGACATCTACCGCGACCTGCACTGCTGGGAGATGCGCTTCAGCTGGGTGCCCTTCGGCTACTACCAGAGCTGGTTCTTCCAGATCAATATCAAAGCCGACGCCCTGCACGACGTGAAGTACGAGAAACGCCAAAGCTATCAGGAGAACAACGGATACTATTCGTATTAAATACAAGAAATATGGAAACCAACAAGCTCTACCATTCCATCGGCGAAGTTGCCGCCATGCTGGGCGAAGCACCGTCGGCGCTCCGCTTCTGGGAGACCGAATTCGACTGCATACGGCCCGTGAAAAACCGCCGTGGCAGCCGCAGCTACACCGAGCACGACATCGAGCTCCTGAGGCGCATCAAATACTTGACCCGCGACTGTGGCTACACCCTCGAGGGTGCCCGCGAGCAGATGCGCCAGCGCCCCATAGAAGACCCCAGGATGGAGCTTGTCAAACAGCTCCAGGAGGTCCGCAGTTTCCTGGTGGACCTAAAAGAAACCCTCTAAGGGTGCAACACGCACTGCCTTAGAGGGATTATCTACTTATCAAAGCCTTATCAAGTCCTTACCATCTCCTTACCAACTCCTACCAAAGTGGGAGTTGGCAGGGTGTTGAAATGGGGTTGGTGTATAGGACTGTCATGACATCAGGGGGTGACGGTGTAGGGTTCGAGGACGGGAACGCCAGAGAGCTGCCAACTCTTGCCGCCGGTGGTGGATGCGGAACCGGCATTGAGGGTGGAGACGAAAGCGGCGGACTTGGCTTCATCGGTAGTTTTGCTCGTGATGCCATCCTGGGTGCCACCAACCAGATAGCAAGAAGCATAACTGCCGGGAGGATAGGAACCGAAGAAGAGCGGTGTGCCAGCAGAGGTCTCGTAGCAGTAGCAGTTATTGACAAGACCACTGGTGCTGGTGCCTACAACGCCGCCTACATAACCGCCAGTGCCCTGGGTGGTGATGTGGGGAATGTAAACGTAGCTGTTCTCGATGGAACCGCCCAGGAGGTAGGCCGCGATGCCACCAGCCGAACGGCGGGGTGCGGAGCTGGAGGTGGTGTGGACAATCTGGGCGTCGACATGGTTGACGAAGCAGTTGATGATCCGGCCGCCGGAGATGGTGTCGACGATGCCGCCCACGTTGGGGGATTGGAGCTTTGCGCGGCAGTCGCAGTAGTTGATGACGCCGCCCAATTGCTTGTTGACGATGCCGCCCAGGGAGAGGGTGGTGATGATGGTTTTACCCACGTAGCAGTGCTCGACGGTGCCACGGTTCTGGTAGACGATGCCACCCCAACGGGAGGTGCTGTTGATGGTGGAAACGGCATAGTAGCAGTCGCGGACGGTGCAGTCGGCCAAATTGTTGTAGACGATGCCGCCGACGCAAGAGGCACGGCTTACCGTGAAGGGAGTGTTGAGTTCGCACTCCTTGACGACACCATGGTTATCGTTGGTGAGGCAGATGACACCGATGTTGTGTCCCGAAGCGCTGAGGTTGGCCTCATTGCGGCATCCTACAATGGTGCCGCCGTTGTTGCTGACACAGAGGCCCGCCAGGTCGGCAAAGGATGAGGAGATGGATCCCTCAGTGTTGGTGGGACGACGGGTAAGCACACAGTCCTTGAGGGTGCCTCTGTTGGTGATACAGAAGGGAGAGAAAGCGCTTTCGCCGGAATAGCTCACCTCGGCCTTGAGGGTGATGCGCTCGACAGTGCCTCCCGCATTGACGTTCTCGAAGAGGGGGTGGGTCGAGGTGGAAGTGATGCCAGGATGGGAGGAATTGGACTTGTCTTCCATGTGGCCGATGAAGTTCTGTATACCCAGCGTCCAACTGGAGGAGTTGAGCTCAATGTCGGAACGCATGATCCAAATATGGGTGTTGGCGGTGATTGGCCGGTTGTTGATGGTGCGGCTGGTGGAATTGTAGCAGTCGCGAAGATAGATAAGGTCGGCAGCGGTATAGACGCGGAAGGGGCGTTCAGCAGTGCCGTTGCCCGCCAGGCGGACTACGGTGTTGTGAGACTCCCAGCTGGTCACCTCCAAGGCACGCATATAGGTGATACCCGAACGGCGTACATTGACGGTGAAGTTGCGCGTGCAAGTGTTTCCATCCATGTTCTCGATGGTCATGGAGAGGCTGTAGCTGTTGTTGGCAGTGGCAGAGGTGTCGAGAGCCGGCAGGACAAGGTAGAAGGAGATAACCGTGTCGTTACCGAAAGCGCGTCCCCCGTCTCCACAAGTAAGGGTGAGGGTGCGGTTCTCCGCGGTGTTGGCGGCAGGTCTGAGGTAGGGGTTGTCCTTATTGTAGTCTATCACGTCGAACTTGCCCTTGAGCTGTTTGTCGGCCGAGGTGATGCGCACCTCTTTGATGTTGCTGGTATTGTTAGTACCATTGGTAAACTGCAGGCGGACAATGCCGGCCAACGAGTGGAAGTTGAGGTTGTAGGACACACTGCCGGGGGTTTCGTCCCAATGGCCACCGTACCAGGCCACCATGGGGAACACCTTGCGCGCAAACGAGAGGTCGGTGCGCAGCGGTTGCTCGGCAGGGATGTCAATGCTGGCAGAGAAGACCTTGGAGTCGGCGCTACCGGTGATGACATTTTTCTCGCTGTAGGGGAAGAGTCCGAGGAAATACTTCGACGACCAGGGCAGCTCGGAAATGAAGGTACCGTTGAAATCGGGGTAGTTGGGACCGCCGGTATTGGTGAGGGTGGCCACCTCCTGGCTGGTGGACTGGTCTGAGGCAATGCTGATGTTGTCGCCCAGTTCCCAGTAGATCCACTGTTCGTTGAGGAGATAGGTCTTGGCATTGGGGTCGGCGGAGGAGAGGTTCTCGATGGAAGCCTCGAACTCGAACGTCGAGCGCTCCTTCTCTTTCTCACATGAGGCAGCAAAGAGTGCCACTACCAATAGAGACAGGTATATGAAAGTTCTTTTCATGATGCGTTTCTTGTTGTTCTGCATGCAGTGTTAATTTTTAAAAGGTCTCCCACTCTCCCGTGGTCCATTCGCCAGAGTTGTCCGTATACTCGGTGACCTCATCGCTGGCACGGAGGGTTTCACGGTCATTGCCCTCGATGAGAGCATAGTCGGTTTTCAAAGCCACGCTGTTGGCATAGCCTTCTTCCGGAAGGTAGGA
>Ga0256404_1012656_pt1 | contig 10925 bp, 11 predicted proteins | sample RumenRJG_01DNA_FD_185990 | JGI IMG/M metagenome (GOLD analysis project Ga0256404, IMG submission 185990) | Bovine rumen microbial communities from Lethbridge, Alberta, Canada - RJG_01 | ecosystem: Host-associated > Mammals > Digestive system > Stomach > Rumen | place: Canada: Alberta | collected...
TGGCAGCATACCACTCGTCTTTATCATATAAACAACAGGCCGTATTGAGCATATCAGCTCCATACCTAAAATAACGCCAAATATACTCAATCTGTTCACTTATATTCGGATACCTCTGCTTGAAACTCATATTCATCTAACACCATCATCTGGTCGAAGATCGTCTCCTCAATAACCCTAATGCAATCATCAATGCTTTTTTTTATATCGTTCCCCCAAAATCTAACAACGATCCATCCCATAGATAACAACATTTTATCTATAGCAACGTCACGTTCTATGTTATATGAAATCTTCTTGACCCAGTATTCACCATTACTGCTCTTCGCCAGCTTTGGTTTCAAAACTTCCCAGTTCTTGCCGTGAAAAAATTCCCCGTCACAAAAGATTACAATTTTATATTTTGTTAGAACAATATCCGGCTTTCCAGGGAGCTTCTTATAATTTTTGCGATACCGATAACCGCGCTTCCACAATTCCTTTCGAAGAAGCAGTTCTATCGAAGTGTCCCTCGATTTGATTTTTTGCATATTCCGTTTTCTCTGCGCCGGCGTAAGATTATCCATTATCATCACCCTCTGCAGATACTGAAGAATCTTTTATTATTTTATTTCCAAGATCTTCCAGGTATTCTTCCTAATTCTAAATGTGTCACCAGTTTTTAAGCCTATCAAATCTGGTTTTGTTTGAAACTTTTTCTGCTTTATGGCAATCGGCATTTTTACACCATTATTTGCGTTTTCAACAATAATCCGACTGTCCTGTTGAACAAACCGTTCAACCTCAACTGCGGACGAATCGTCATCATAATTTTTTTCTTCAACCGGAATTGTAGTTTCAGCATTTTTCCCCAAGGATGTAGTAATTTCTGAATTCTGCTGTTTTCCTTCTTTTTCATTTTCTGACAGTTCCTCAGACAAAATCCTCTGAGCCAATCTATAAGCATCCTCAATAGTTAAAGAATCAAACACTACTATACCGCCAGCCTGATTCAACTTAACAAAGAATTTGCGGACATCTTTCCTCTTTAGTTCGCCATAGTTCTTTAGAGCCTTTAATGCACCTATAAGCAGTGCTTTATTTCTTGCAAGAGCATGCTCTGTTGATACTGCAAAGATATCCTGTTTACTGAAAAAATACTCAGTAATCTCGTACGGATCCTTGGTATTTGTTTCATCGTAAGTAAGATAAGCACCCCAATACAACCTTGCGATACCCTGTCGGACAAATGCTTTTCCTTTAGATGCTTTAAAGAAGTATCTTGAGCCTATTCTTGCTATCATTTTATTCGTCCCGGTATCTTCATCATCGTCATCCGAAACGACATCAATTGCCCACCTCTTTCGCATATATTCCCAATATGTATCGTGAGCGAGATACGCCCATAGTCTCAGGTCACTTGCTTGAACAGGGCTCAGGCTAACTTTGAAAGCCTCGAATAGATTTTTAGAATTTACAAAATCTGTACTAGAATCTCCGGCAATGAGATTAACATCTGGAACTGCAATGCCTGAACTGAAAGCATATTTTCCGATTCCTTTCTCTTCGAAATACGAATCTATCCACTTATCTTTTGAATTGTATCTTGAAACATTGTTTTGAATATCTGCTTCAAGCGTGTCAAGTGTCACATTTTTCATATAATTCAATATCATATCTACTCCTCCATCACGGCTTTACCGCTTTGGCGATAATATCCAGCGCTTGGGCAGAATTATCATTCATTAGCATTTGTGCTGTCTTTATCGGATCAGACAACATTTTGAGATAGACATTCTCAACATCTTTTGCCTTCCTTAGAATCATGACCTTTAATGTTTTATACCATGACCACCGTTCCAGCGTTCCAGATCCGCCGAGACAAGTATCTTTGTATATTTCTTCAATTCCCATTGCAATAGCAGGAATAACATAAATTGCATTCAACACAGGAACTTTCCATCCTTCATAAGTTCCGATACGGTTATATTTCTCATTCTGCTGTTTTGGAAGATGAATCCGAATCGTGTCAAAATCGTATTCACAGAACATAACTGAAGCTTGTTCATCGTTGATAAAATGCACAATAGGATCACCTTTTTTTATAATATCGTCCTTATATATAGCATCAAACTTTTGGCGTTCTCCAATAGCCAATACTTCCCCCGGATTTACGCTGAAGCTAATCCCTTCAAAGTCTTCCGAGAAATCTGAATTATTAAAGTCTTTTATTTCTTCCAGTGCAATGATACACGGGCACATATCAACACGCTCATGAATTAAATTAGACGATAATTTAAATTCTTGAATAGATGAACTGCTAATTTCAAGTTTTCTGAACCAGGTTGAAACGCACTGAATCTGGAGCGCATAAGCAGCTTTTTTATCTTCAATCAGCTGCTGAATCTCTGAGTTTGAAACACTGTAAATAGCATTAATTATATAGCCATCCTTTAAATTTTTCTTAGACAACTGTGCAGTAAATGTGCTGGTTTGATAGTCCGTTTTTTTTTCCCGGAGAATCGGGTAAGGATAATTCATGGAACTATTTAGCATACGCGGTCACCTCCAGCTGGCACCTTCTTGCATTATGTAACTTGACTGTCAGGACGACTTTCTCGCCTTTATCAACGTGCGAAATCAGAATAAGGCCGTGCTGCAGTTCAAGCTTACTTCCTTTCAATGAAGCCGACTGTATCTCTGCCTGACGCTTATCTTCATCGTCTGCGCCAATTCTTAACCTTACATAAACATCATCCGCTGCCTTTTCTGGAATAAAAGAAATGCGAAATTCATCTTTTGCACTATTATAAGGAGTCCTTACATTAGATATCCGCATGTTTCGCAGAGTATTTTTACCTTTCTCCTTTGCCCCGCCTTCCTGTTCGCTTGCCGGAACAGTCTGCGGACCTTCCGGAAACGGTTTGGGGTCTGGGTGTGGTTCTGGCCCCGGAAACGGACCTGGGAACGGACCTGGAGGCGGACCTGGATGCGGCGGCTTTGGTGTTGTTTCTGTCCCTCCAGCAGGAAGCTGCTCCTTACCATCATCGTCTGGGATTAAAATCTTTTCCGCCATTTGAGCATTAAGATTATCTGGTACCATGCTAACATCGGACGCCTTCTTTTTTGGTTTCTTTGAAAATGACGGTGTGATTTCTACCGGAAGCGGCTCGAACGAGATGTAAGCCCTTTCTTCTGTATCATCTTTTCCGTCGCTTTCCTGATTTGGCAACAGATCGCTTAAACCATATCCTTCAGTTTCATCCTGTTCCACTTCAGGCATCTCTTCCTTTATCTTCTCAAGAATCCATGAATGAACTTTTTTTATTATTCTTTCTGCCTCTTTTATATGATCCTCATATTCATCCTTGCTCCATGTGTCATGTGCCTGGTTCTCACATTTTCGCAGGAAGCTGTTGATATTGTCTTTTGGTTCATCTGACCTGCTACCATTTCCTGTTGCGATAAAGATACCATGAAAATAAGCCCCTATCTTGAACGCAGTATCTTCGGTTATCTTCATCCCTGCTTTTCGCATCTCTAATATGCGCTTCTCTGACAAATCCTGATCAACCAACAGATAGAGCTCGACCTCCCCCATATTCTCAAACACTTCTTTATAATGTTTTGTCCGCCCCGTCTTGTCATTCAGGACTCCCCAGAACACAGGTGCACTGAATTCGATTTCTTTCCGATGGCAGTAGTCCGCATATTTATTAATCAGTACGGGCAAATTTTCCATATTGATATCAATACGTCTATCACCATCAACAATGGAAACTTCAAGATCGCCGATATAAATAGTATAGAAGAAATACTCCAAAACGCTGATTGCAACTTGATCCATCCATTCCGGGTCTTTCCGAAAGCCAATCACAAATACATCTGTGCCACATTCTAATCTGCGGAACACTTCTGGAGCGTCTTCTACATCATATACAGCCTTACAGTCCTCTTCTTCCACCATTCCAAAGAGTCCTACGTTTTGTTTGAGTTTCCCATCTTCATCCCGAAAAGTAGTAAGAATGGTCTTCCCCTGTAACGCTGTTTCTCCATCTTTGTTATATGTTGAATATACAATTGTACGGATATCCGAGAAATTGAATGGTGCAAATTTACCTACGCCAAATGAACCGCTTTTCCCATTCCCTTTGTTTGTTGCACTGATTTCGCGAACTAGTCCGGTCCAGTTGCTCCCCTTTTCTTTCTTTGCTCCTGTAAGTCCTACCGTATGGTAATCGCTTATCTTAAGCACAGGAACTGGGCCATCACCATCCAGCAATGTTTCTGCCGCCCGCTTCAGAAGGCCCATTTTGACACCGTCATCACCTTCATGGTAATACTCATAACACTGCTTAATGACGTAAGAGAGCCTCTCTGCACCAGGAATCTGTGTTTTTGAGACAGATATAACCTCGAACACAGCTTTTGCCGGCCCCTTGATATCCTTATCCTTGGCATCAATGACATTCTGCAGAATCTCTTTTGCTAAGCCAATATATGGCTGTTTCTTAAATATTCCGATTCCAGCATTGTTCACTCCGACTTTATCCCCAGTTCCCAAAGGACTGAAGCACCATTCATATTTTCCATCCCATGAACCGGTCATGTAAGGCCTCCTTTAATCCAATGTAAATTTTGTGCCCTTTTGGCTGTCCTGTCTGCTGAATCTTTTTTTAGACTCTTCCAACTCCATTTGTATAGTTCTAAATATCTTGTCAACATCTTTTTGGGTATACTCATACTGACTTAAATTTGAACAATTCCCAAGAAGCTGGATCATATTAATAATCTTGTTTGTTCTAGCCTCTGCTAATCTTACAAACTTTTCACGCCTACTTTCTTCACTTTTCATATTCTTGCCTCCTGAATGCTGTCCAAGTTAAACTTATCATGACATCATGATAGCACCCCTGCATTTGCATGTCAATTATATTGCGCATATTTATCATATGCTACATCTATTTTTCATATACTACTTCTACAATATCATTATATAACATATAATCATTGCATACATCGTAAGGTCTTAATAATAGCAATTTCATTTTCAAATAATGGCAAACAAATACGCAGCATGAATCGCATTTCTAAATTCACGCTGCGTATATCTCATTTTTTTCATATTTTATAAATAATTTGCAAGCAGTTCGGCAATCCCCTTGGCCATCAATGGAGGTACCGCATTCCCAATCTGCTGATACATTGAGTCTTTTGTTCCTTCAAAAACAAATCTATCTGGAAAAGACTGAAGTCTTGCAGCCTCACGAACGCTTATCGCCCTGTCAAGTGTAGGATGTATCCACATAGATTTCCTGACATTGACCACGGTTTCACTTGGTTTGCTACTATCCAACTTTAAATATATTGTATTCTGAGTCCTTCTTGGATCAGCATAGTTACCTTTTAAATCATCCGAAAGCTTGTGAAAATTATCCCCTTCATTTAAAACGGCAAAACGCTTTTTCGCTGTACTCCGAGTTGCTGGAACAACCAAATTGCTCACTCCGCAGGATCCCTCTCTCATCCTAACAGCGTAGGGAGAAAGATCCTCCTGTTCATCGTATGGCACTGTTCCACTATAGCCCTTCTCAGCATGGACAGGATAGTGTTGCAAATCTAAGATGGCTTCTCCTACAGTCACTTCATCAGGCAATTCTCCAGAACCATCTGGAAGTATTATTTCTTCACCCTTCATGACATCGGATCTGACCCCCACCATAATAAATCTTTTTCTTTCCTGAGGAACGCCAAACCAAAGGGCATTGACTGTCTGGCTCTTTTTGATATACGCCTCCCCAAGAATTTTGTTCACATATTCGATTACAGGATAAGAGTGCACTTTTGCAATAATTCTTCCGTTTTCTTGATTTTGATTTAACTCATATATAATTTTGTTTTCATCCAGTTCGTCTTTCAAACGAAAGCTTTTTTGGAATTTTATAAACTTCCCTAGATCTTCAAAGCAGTTATTTAGTTCATCATCATATAGATGCGCACAGATACGGTGAAGTATGTCATAATCATGAACATCCTTCTTTAGATATGCATCCATTTCGCGAAGGAGTTTCTTTCCCTTCATTTTAATATATGTATTAAGCCTATCTTCTTTACTCTTTCTGTCTTTATAAAGTACATTCAATAACTTGAATAGTTTATCGGGTATTCTGTAAAGCTGAGAATTCGCCCCATCCAATGCTTCCAGGCCATTAATACCGTCATAATTCCGATCCATAATGACCAGCTCATCTTCTTCCATTTTTATTCCAAGCTTAACAACTCTATCATGATCAAGAACAGAGTCATAAAATCTATGTGTTTCAGATGAAAGCATACCCACATTTTCCATGACGAATGCTCTAGGCTCGATTTCCTTCACCGCCCTAAAGTACTCCTTCACAAGAGAGTTATTCATGCTAATAATATGATTCTTTTGGCGATTAGCATTTGAAAAACCTTGACAAGGCGGCCCGCCAATTATTACATCTATTTCGCCAAATTTTTCTTTTAACAAGTAAAATTCATATCCTCTCACGTCCGATATCATCAGGATATTTTCACCATCTATATGATTGTTAATATAAGTTTTTCTAGCATATGGGTTGTTTTCGGCAGCAGCAACTATTCGGAACTTATTAGTGGCTTCAAAGCCATAGCTGAGTCCGCCCGCTCCTGCGAATAAATCAACCGTCTTTAGCATTACTTAATTCCTCCGCATATTTTACTAACTTTCGAACCTGTTCATTGTCCATTTGATTCCGTTCCATCACCGCCAATAACAAGAACGCATTCCAATGATTGTTGAGATATTTCATCAAATCATCAGGAAGCTTATTTTTAGAACAGACACTCTGAAACAAAAGATCCTTCTATTCTGCATCATCTTGGCATAAAGCGACTGCCATTTTGTCTAAATCACATTCTGAAATTCACCATTGTTCCTCTTGTATCTTCAAGACCGAGCCGCTTTCCAAAGACAGAAAATATCTGGCACGGAGGCCCACCATATACCAAATCCACATCTTCACGGTTAGGACCCGCATCAGTTAGAAATTTAGATGTAGGGTATTCTTTGATGTTCCTTTAAACAATAAATCGCTTCTTTTAACAAGCCCTTTGGATTCAATGCTTTGTTTTTTCCGTAAAGTCTCACAGCTAAATGAATCTATGTCTGCACATAGCTTAGTAGTGAATCCTGCCACTTTGACTCCTAAATCAAGTCCCCAGCCCCAGATAACAGTGAGATAGCAAGATGTTTTTTCATAGTTGATCATACCTCAAATATCATGTTCTAAAGGTATCAGCCGATTGTTTTATTGGGCCGATTTTCCGCTTTTAACCCATTCATCTAATTCTGAACGTTTAAACTTCCACAATCTTCCAATTTGATGAGCAGGAAGCTCTTCCTTTTGTTTAATCCATTTCCTTAAAGTGACTGGTTTTACATTCAAGTATTCAGCTGCATCCTCTAGACTTATATAATTATCTTCCATTTTTTTATTCATTAATGTAACCTCATACTTAAAATGAACATAACACACATGCCTTGCAGTATACCACTAACACGGTCGGCTTTCAATATATTTAAGCCTACCAAGTGATATTTAATGATATATAATGTACATTTCTGTTTTATCACAATCACGTCTTTTGAAGAACACACGGAAGCCACCAGCCATATTAGTAAGCATCAAACCATGCGCCAGCAAATAAACAAACGCCGCTTTTCAGCGGTGCATGTGTTTATGGTACTGGGCTTGCAATTCCTCCGCCCAGGGAATCAACGGATCCAGCTTTGAAGTGTCTATATTTCTTTTTCATCAACTGCTTCACTAAGCTTTGTCAGCAGGTATTCGAAATATGCAAACGTGTTGAGATTGTTGGCTTTTGCTGTATCAGCAACAGAATAGAGCATCGCGCTCGCACGGGCCCCGTGTGTATGGCAAACATAACTCTTTATACGCAAGCGTCAAACCACTCGCCTTCACGAAATCCGGTTTTTAGAGCATACTCGAAAAAACTGATATGTAATGACCGTTGTCAAGAGGAAACTTGACAACGGTCATTACATATCAGTTTTTCGAAAAGTGCTAACCATAGTTTTCCATTTAATTCTTAATCAGCGTACAAATGCATTTATAGATTTCATGCTGATCACCCAATTATTATGAGTGTCATCATATTTCAAGAGAGTAGCCCTATATTTTTCATTGCATTTTATGTAATCATTTATATCAGAAACATAGCTGTTAGAGATCTCACTGATAGGTAAAAACACCTTTTGTTTAGTATTATTAGCTAAAAGATAACCAAAGGCAAATCGAGCTTTAATGTCTGTAATTATAATATTGACCTGATCACCCTCCTTATATTCCTTCATGTCTATCAACATATCTTGTCTATTATTAATTGAAAGTGCTGATTGTAATGCCGGATGAATAATAATTTTCCAATTATTATCACAAATAATTCTTTCATCACCTTTATGTTGCCATCTATACGATCCGCTCATATAATTACCAACTATTCCAAGACGATACAAATCAACAAGTATATTTTGTAATCTTTTCTCAAGAAAAGTATTTTTATAAAAGCTGTCGATTCGTACTAATAATTCTCTATATGAGAACACCCTTTTGAATCCAGTCAAACAATTCATTATAATATCTATTTCCTCAGCCGAATAAAGAGCTCTCATTTCTTCTTTTATCTCGTCCAGACTGTCTTGAGAATACTTTTTTCTACACAGATCGATTGTATTTTGCGAAAAACTCCCGTTATCTGCCGCCATGCAATTCTGGGCAGATAAAATCAATCTTACAATATCTCGTGGTTTACACCAACTATTGTTAAGTATGTAATTCGCTGCATCCGATCCATGAATACACTCCGGAAACCATTTTTCAATAATCTCTTTTTCATTCAAAGCATCCGGTTCAGCATATTTTATTCTTTTTATAAGAATTTTAAGTATTGGGTGTTGAAACGAATTTGTATTATTATAATCCCATTTTAAAGGTGTTTCAAACCCAGAAATAACCTTATTTAATTCTTTACTGATCGCAAATCTATTAATTGAATTTATAATCTCAGATCTCACTGAACAGATTATCTTTGTCACTACATTTCGGTTTCTCCCCATAACTTGATTTAGTTTCTTAACCGAAAAAATCAGATCTCTGATCAAGTTTAAATCTCTTTTAAAGATATTCTCTTCTCCATAGTATGCTTCAAGTTCATCAATAAATATAAAGTATGGAATATCCGTTCTATCACTAATAACTATTTTAGAGAATAACTCATCTGCTTCATCTATCATATTGACAAACAGTCTATATGCTTCTGTATCTTCAACTTTTGAATATCCAAAGTCCAAGTCAGCAGAGGGAGATAATACTGTTCCTGTTGAAGGATCCATCGTTTTACACTCGAGGTGTACTTTTTTAGGTATACTGAGAAATCTTTTCTTTTTTTTATATTCAATCCTCGAAATTGCGCTTTCGAATTTTTCCCAGCATACGCTTTTTTTAAACAGACCATAATTATTCTGTTGATTATCTTCTATTATTCTACAATATAGTAGCCATCTCCAAATGTATTCAAAATCCTTTCCATCAAGAACAACATCATTTTCAATAGAAATAGAAGAAAACAGTCTTTTTGAGAGCTGCTCTAACTCCTGCTTTTTAACGTCAGTAAAATCCCCCTTAAAAAAGATAAATGACGAACATGTTTGAGGATCTAACTGTCGAGTAAATGAATCTAAATAGTAAAGGAGCGCCGTCTTTCCAGTCCCTTTATATCCAGTAATATAATAAGAAGTCCCTTTAATAAGTGAATCTTTATTAAAATTATCTGGCACAACATAATTTTCAATAAATGGATCAATACCAATAGCCTCCACTTCGTCTTTAGCATCTGGTTTACCGGCATATATATCTTTTATTGTGGCCATATTTATCCTCCAATTGGGTCATAATGCTCATATTTTCCAAAACCAAAGTGCAAGAAAAACGCTTCACATAAAGCGCCCTTACTGTAATGGTAAGCTATCCCATGTTCTGTTTTCTCCTTTCTTACAAAGGACTAAGGTTGCATGAAAGATTGAAAGCATCTTACCAGCGATCATTTTTACGATTTGTCTGCTTTCGTGGTTTCAGCAAAAAACAGAATATCCACTGGCCCCAGTCCCACGCATGGTGTTGACCAGACCCCAATTTTGCCTATGCAGAATGGGCAGATCGCCCGCTCTACCGCGGAATTATCAACGGGTACTTCGCCGTCATCCAGGAATAATCTCAGATACTTTTCCTGATTGATACTGTAATTCAGCCCCTGGGAGGTCTTGCCCTTGGAAAGGACAGTTGTTCCTGACATCAAAGCATTAGCCCATGCGAAATACTCCTCAATAAGAGACCTGATGTTCTTCTGTCTCCCCTTGAGGCGCTCCTCCAGAGAAAGGTCTTTCAGGGCTTCCTCAAGCTTATAGATTTCCGCGATCCTTGTCAGCGCCTGGAAGGCGGTGCTCCTGTGAAGAACCACGTTGCTTTTTCCCATCGCCTTAGCGGCGTCAGCAAAGAAGCACCTCGCACATGTCCAGCAATTCGCATTGGTAAAACCTTCCAGTTCTTTTTCTGTCAGGTGATACTGCTACAGCCCATCTGTTCGTGATAATTGCGGTAGAACTCCACAGGATGCCTGTGGTGCCTGGTAGGCTACCACTCGTACCGGATGACTGGCCAACCACCGGAAAACTCACCGTGACGGTGTCCCCACGTGTAGCTCTTTGTTCGGGCGTCCCGTCCGTCATGGATGACGTCCACCGGCGTTTTATCGCAGTGGTTCACATGGCACCTCGAGTTAGCGTACCCGCAGCACAGGACGATGTGCCGGGTCTTGGTCACAGTCTCAAGCATGGTTGACCGTCTCCAGGATACGGATCCGAA
>Ga0256404_1012657_pt1 | contig 10924 bp, 10 predicted proteins | sample RumenRJG_01DNA_FD_185990 | JGI IMG/M metagenome (GOLD analysis project Ga0256404, IMG submission 185990) | Bovine rumen microbial communities from Lethbridge, Alberta, Canada - RJG_01 | ecosystem: Host-associated > Mammals > Digestive system > Stomach > Rumen | place: Canada: Alberta | collected...
AGGAAATCTTGTAGATATCTATTTAATTTACTAAATTTTATAGTTTATTCAGAGTGTATTAGCATGCGTATAAATTACATTTGTTTGAAAGGATTCAAGAGATTTCGTTTAGCTAATATTCAGCATTTCGAGGCTGAATTTCCTGAGGCTATAACTGTTATCATCGCGGAATCCGGTAAGGGCAAGAGTAGTCTCTTGGCTCAATTAAATCCTCTTCCGGCAGTTCGTACTGATTTTGAAAAGGATGGCTATAAAGAAATCAGAATAACTCACGAGAATCATGAATACAAACTGATTTCCGATTTCAGCAATAAAACTGCGCCTCATTCATTTATCTGCGATGAGATTGAACTTAATCAAGGACACACTACTGATGTACAAATGGAACTAGTAACTAAACACTTTGGTTTAACTAATTTCATTTATGACTTAATCTATTCTAGAATTAAACTAACTAATACTACTAAATCAGAACGTAAGAATCTTTTTCTTAAAATTAACCCAATGGATTTAGGTCTTATACTGGAAGCACACAAACGGGCACTCAGTAAACTCAAAGACTGTAAAGCTAACATTCAAATGCTACAGTCTAGAAAAACTGAACTCGAAAACTCTATGCTGGATGCTAAAGTACTTGAGCAACATATTACTACACGAGATAACTTACAGAAACGTAAGCAGGCGGTAGATCAAATAATTTATACACTTAGGCAGCATATACAGACTATACTGAATACTTTCAGTGAAGATGTTGATTATTATCGGCAGCATTCAACTAGCGTAGTTCCAGTTGACGATATTTTACAGAACTGTAAAATCATTCGTAATCAGCTGCTTAAATTCAGCAGTGTGGAGCGTGGGGATGCTTACGATATAGCTAAGCAGAAAATAGTTAGCGGTATAGAAAACACCAAACAAGAACAAACTACTATCCGCAGTTACATAGAGAAACTCTCTAAAGAAATCGATGAGTATCAGAGACATCTTGACGAAACTAAAGATAACCCAGTATCTAAATTAGAAGCTGAGCTTACCGAAATTAACGCAGCGATAGCCAAGTATCCAGAGAAAATAGATAAATATCTTAGTATTAACCAGTTAGGTAACTATCGTCATTTACACGACAAACTAACTGAAGAACTTTTAGCTGGCATAGACGCTGAGTCTAAATATGTTACTCCAGCTGAGTATCAGACTAAACTAGATCGTGGTAGAAGTTTATACGAATCTATTCAGTACTACAATCGTGAGATAGCTTCATTACAGGAAAGAGAACAGGAACTATCTAAACAGATAGAACAGGATAGTAAAGTAGCCAGTATACCTAGCGGCTGCGTATTAACTGGTTGTGGACTAAGGAATATCTTTACTCAGCGTAGTCAGGCTAAGCAGGATAAAGTTAAAGAATTAAAAGCAACTATAGATAAGTATGCCACGGAGAAAACTAAGTTAATTCCTGAATATACTGAAGTATGCAAACTACTGGAACCGTATAAGAAATATAACCTAGCTAATAAGTTCAATACTATCAAGAGTTATTTGAGTTATTTCAATATGACTTTTGATGATAGCGAATTAGTCAGATTACTGAATACCAGCCCTATGAAACTAGCCAGAGATGCACAGGAGCTTATCGATAACACTATCGCCCACGATGAGCTCACCAAATTACAGGTACGTAAAGAGAAACTCGAAACTGAACTTATGACGGTAGTTAAATCTACTGGAGTATCAGTAGACTTCTTAACTAAAGAATTGGCTAGTAAAGAAGCTGAAGTCAAAGCTAACTTAAGTAAACTTAATAAATGCGATACTAAACTTCAGTCGCTGCAGAATAAATACAATTTGTATCTGGAGTATAGTGCTGCACTAGCTAAAGGACAAGAACTACAGGATAAGTTTAGCCGAGGAGAAAGAGCACTGCTAGTTAAAAGTGCTTACGATTACTGGAACGAACTTAAGAGTATATTAGAGAAATATGCTACTGAACTGGATAGTCAATTACGTGAACTTGAATCGCTAGTGCGTGAACAAGAGGTACAACGTAAAATTTACGACACTGAAATAGTAGCTAATTTGAATAAACTACTAGATGAGAAAACTGTTTATGAAAAAATAGAAACAGCACTATCTCCTAACACTGGACTAGCATATAAATCTATGCTTAAGTACATGAACGTACTTATCAACAACGTTAATCACTTCTTAGCACAAGTATGGTCTTATCCTCTTAAGATAGATAACTACGCCGAAGGTGATACCCTTGACTACGGATTACCGCTGAAAGTAGGAACTATTGAAAGTAAGGATATCAGCTTACTAAGCGATGGACAAAAAGAAATCATGGATTTATCTTGGACTATTGCGATACTTCTTCAGATGAAACTTCTGAATAAAGTACCGTTTTATGCTGACGAAATAACTCGTTGTATGGATGGATACCACAGAGGTAAAACCATAGAGTTCTTAAATGCACTGATGGATAATAAACTAATAGAGCAATGTTTCATCATCAATCACTTCGTCAGTGTAAGCGAAGGATTTAAGACCTGTAATGTAGTATGCTTAAGTACTGAGAATCTAAGCGACATCCCTGAGAACGCTAACGCGCATGTAACGATTTGCTAAAAATAAAAAAAAAATAAACGGGAGGGTTTCAGCTTTTTGGCACCTCCCGTCGATTACTCACTTTAGCTTAGCATATGCTAAGCTAAGGCAGCGATACTTCCTCGCCGCCCTAGGCCGAAAGTTCCTCTCGGCCTGCTTAGCAAGTTCAAGATACATCTTAGCCATTTTAGCATAGTTAATCTTTTTCATAATTGCCTCCTTGAGGCGTCACAAGGTCGCGGCCTAAATCAGCGCGGAATTTCAACACCGCCTTCATTAGCACCTCCTTGTTCACTTCAATGATATATATATATCTAAATCTAGTCTACACTATCCCCGGGTGCGTCAATGCACCCGGGGATAGCTATTACCTTATTTAAGATAAAGTGCTTTAATATTCAACTCGTTATCATTAGCTTTATTACTATAGAACAAATCTAGTCTGGTGCTGTGCATATATTTCAAACACTCATCTATACCAGCATCTCTAAGACCTTCTAAATTGTACAGTCTTAAGTCAGCTATATTTCTATATTCTGTACTTATCTCATGTATACGATCCAGCACTTCTCTATGCTTAGTATCAGGCTGTTTAAGTTCAGTAAGAGTATGAGGTTTTATACAGTAATACACTTACCCTCCTCAGTCATCTACAACTGGAACTTCTCTCTCATAGATTCTATACCCGGTTAAGAACTTATCATCTTTGGTTCTGGCTTCGATGGTATCATCTTTACCTATACGAATAAAGGTATATCCCTGTTTAGTTAACCAAGCGGTTGCTTCATCGCCAGTAAGCTGACGGTAAGTAGATAGTATCCGTGGAGAAAGAAAGATAATTTTCTTAAATTTCATAAATTAACCCTTTAGATCATTTTCAGTAAATAGTGCATAACTGAATACCGGCTTAAAGTACTTAGTAGAAGTATCAATGATACGCATAAATTCATCATAGTCAGAACTGGAGGCTATAACCTGGCAACCAGCTGACCACTTATCTACATACTTGGAAACTCCTGATGCAGTGGCACGATGGATATGGATTTCAGCCATCTCTTCAGTAGTCCTACCGCCAAAATCTAAAGTAGAATTCTTATTATTATCTCTCCAAAGAGTTAAAGGCTTAATCTGTACCAGACAACGGTATTTACCATGGTGAAGTCCTATACCAAAACTGCTACGATAATAGCCATCTTTCAATATAGCTGTGCCGTTAACATTAAGAGGATGCTCACGATAATACAACCCGGGATCAGTAGTAGCGTCATACTTCTTAAGAGTCCACTTATCGTTTACTTTATACAGTAAGCAAATAAGATCATTGAAAGTATTAGCTTTATTATCATTAGCACGAATACCAATAATATTAAGATTGTAATCTCCGTCAGTAAAAGGCTTCCATCCACGTTTAGAATAAGCTGCAAGTAATACATCAGGAGTAACTTTACTAGCAAATGCACAAGTGCTCATTTATTTACCCTCTCTAAGTTTCTTAGCATAATCAGCTAAAGAAAATAAAGTATCCTTGGGAAGATGCAAATAATAACTATCTGGAAGTTTATAATCCTCCGGAAAGGTAGGAAGCTCTTGACCAAAAATAATCTTCTGTTCATATTTACGAACATCTGTAACAGTAGTAGCGTTTGTACTCATGAATAATAATTACCTCCTTATTGCATTCAAAGTCATATCATTGCCAAATGGTCAAGGCAATGCCCATCTGAGCATTGCCCGTGATTATGCAGATTTAATTTGTAATCGTCGAATAATCTTCAGTATTTTCGATTAAATGCAGGCCTAATACTTTAATTCGATTTTTATTCTTAATGGAGTTAAGCTGTGCATTTATCCGTTGAATGACTTCATTGGTTACCATGTTTCCTCTACTACCTTCATTATTTATAATGTCGAGAGCAGCTTGCATTTTAGTACTAGCTTTTAATAACTCTGATAATAATTCATTACCTAATTTAGTATTCCGATTGCCTTTATATATCTTTGCTAATTTATCTATTGTAGCAAGAACCTGCTGTAAGCCTAAACGTAAACCAAGCGCGCAATGATTATTTTTATTAAACCAACGATCCAGAATACCATCAAACTCTGCAAGATTTTGAGCGAGTTCCATATCGCCATCAATCTGAAAAGCCGTTGGATTATATTTACCGCTAGTTATTCGGCCATACGCAGCATCGCGCTGCCGCTGGGTTCTTTCTTCTTGCATTTTCTGCTGCTCAGCTTTTTCTTTTAATTCCTTAGCTCTTTTCTCGGCTTCTTGCTCCTGTTTTACTCTTGCCTCAATCTCGGCGTCTCTATTATCCCGCCATTTTTTGAGATCCTCAACACGTCGATTTGCACGTTTTAATTCTCTATCTTTACGATCTAACTCAGTTTTATTTTGATCAAGTTGCTTATTTCTCTCGTTTAATTCTTTTTCTCTCTCCGCTAATTGCCGAGTTTTATTGTCTAATTCTTGTTTAGCAGCACTGGCCTCTTTCCTAGCGGTTGCAAGTTCGCTATAAAGTAAATTAACTTCACTCTCCAAATCAACTACTTTCTGTCGTGCTTCAGAAAGAACTTTACTTTGCTGTTGTGAATCGTTCTCTAATTGAGCGATTTTATCAGTTGCTTTTTTCAATTCATCTGTATACTGCTGTATTTTATCGGTATTTATTTTTTTCTGGTTACTTCTTTTAAGCCACGCAAGTCCAGCTACTACTGCTGCCGTAGCCGATGCCCCAATAATTAGTTTTCCTTTATTATTTCTAATAATATTCGTTATTTTCTTTATACGGTTTCGGCCAAATCCGAAAATAGATTTAATTTTCTCCCAAATTTTAGACGCAATATTCTTAATCCAATTCCAGATCTTAGCAATAAATGCCTTGATCTTAGCCCAGAGACCACTGCCACTGCTCTCCATAGCTGCAATGAATGCAGTGGAGTACTGGCTATAGCGGTCTCCAACTACGTCCATGGACTCACAGGAAGGGAACTGCATACCGCAGACTCTATCGAGTTCCCCATGACGGTTATACAGGCTAACGAATGTACGATCGATACCGAACTGCTTAACATGATCGTACATATCACACATACGGCTAAGCATCTGAGATGCTACTTCGGTATCCTTAGCTTCCTCAGAAGCATCAGCAGTATCAGAAGCTACCTCAGCAGTCTGTTCAGCGATAGCAGTATCATCTACAGTATCAATGCGACTGATGCCATCGTCAAGGTATGCTTCCATACCGGCGAATAATGAACTTATAGACATAAAATCACCTAGGCTAAATTAATAATAAAATTACTATAACATTTTCACGATGGTATGAATTATAAGTACTATTATGCAGGAGAATAAACAATATGATCGGAGCATTACGCACCACACTCATGTATATCATGAGTATTATACCGCCTCAAGTACTAGAAGCAGCATTCAAACCCTATAAGTACAATACATCGTTGGATGACCGTATACTATCTGAAGTTATATTAGCTAGAGTTAGAGATGATGTTTCTGTACGTGGCGGAAGAGTATTCAAAATTATCCTTAATCAAAATTGGTGTAAATATACTAGTTCGCCTTCACCTTATGCGCTTGGTATAAGCGGAGCATACACCGTATTCCATATACCGCCTGAGGCAAGAGGTAACCGGGATATCGTCTGCGCTTTAGGTGTAAGATTCCCATACACTTTAGGAACAAGTAATAGCTGTAACTTCTATAGCAACGATAGTATCAAAGGCAATACGGTTAGCGGACTAGCTTGTGCTGCACTGCAAGCACAGACTGGAGCTAATCAACTTTCAGTACCGCAGGCTATAGTCAAAGAAGGTAATATTATTCAACTTGATCCTCCGCAGTACAATTTTGTACCTTGGGAGGTTATTACCAGATTAAGATATGACGATACTTTCAGTAGTATGGATGTTAGTAGTATAGAACCTTTTAAGAAACTATGCGAATATGCAGTTAAAAGTTATATCTATACTAACCTGATTTTTGATGTTGAGTCTAACCTAGTGTTCAGAGGGCAAGAATTAGGTGTTATCAAGGATATCGTTGGCCAGTATTCAGACTCTGAGGATAAATATAACGACATGCTTAAAGAATTCGGTGGCGCTGCTATATACGAGCCAGATAGATTACGCAATATACTGATACGCTGTGTACCTAAACGTTAATAAAGGTAGGTCTGACCGAAAGGTCAGACCTACTGATTTAACCAATTATTAATTACTGAGCTCTAAAAGCTTTATTACCAACATTTAGCCATTTAAGAAAGGCAACTGTAAGGCCACCACCTATCTGCGAAGCTACTTTAATTATCCATTTTCCAAAATTCAAATTTATTGTAAATAATTTTATTTTTGTAAAAGGAATTTTTACGTTGATTTTGCCACCGGTAATTCCCTTTATATTATCTATGTTTTTAGCTATAAGTCCAACTGCAGCACCAACACGTTCGTTAACATTAGCCGTTTCGTCTGATAACGTGGTTACTTGTTTACGAATCTTTCTAAGTCCTAGGAAAGCTCTTACCGTATTATAACCATATCGTGCGGTTTTAGTAAAAGCAGTATGCTCCGCTCGAGTAGTTTTTGCGCCAACGTAATTGTTAGCTATCATAAATTTAGCTTTAGCTTTTCCTAGCCAACTAGTAGATTTCTCATACTCCTCTTTATATTTCTTTATCTTAGCTTCGTATTCTTTAATTACAGCCTCTGTCGGAGCATCTGCGCGCTCAGCTTCTTTTTTCATCGAAAAAAACATGCCGCTGGCGGTTACTAATTGTGTAATAGCGGGACCAGCATTTTGAGTAAAATCTAAAAGTTTTTCCGTAAAGGATTCAGGCACTCGTCCAGCAGCTTCAGTTAATTCGGCCTCAGATTTATCAGCAACATTCTTCTCAAGATCGTCGGCTTCTTTACCAGCAAAACCAAATAAACGTTTTATACCTTTCCAAATAGCAGATACCTTATTTTTAATCCAATTCCAAATTTTACTAACGAGATTTTTGAATTTAGTCCAAAGGCCTTCTTTTTCATCTTCCATAGCTGCAATGAATGCAGCGGAGTACTGGCTATAGCGGTCTCCAACTACGTCCATGGACTCACAGGAAGGGAACTGCATACCGCAGACTCTATCGAGTTCCCCATGACGGTTGTATAACGATACAAATGTACGATCGATACCGAACTGCTTAACATGTGCATACATATCACACATACGGCTAAGCATCTGAGATGCTACTTCGGTATCCTTAGCTTCTTCAGTAGCATCAGCAGTATCAGAAGCTACTTCTGCCGATTGAGCTGCAGCTTCCACTTCTTCGGCAGAGCCATCACTGCTTGGTGTGGTAACGCTATTATTAATTTCAATATCGCCAGCGAGATATGTTTCCATACCGGCGAATAATAGGCTTATATCCGGCATAATTACTCCTAATCATATTGTGCTGACTGAAGTTTATTAATACCGCCGATCACTGATATACAGCCAGTAAGCCACGCTAGTGTCCTAGCTGATTTAGAAGTTACACCTGTATAGGCAGCAATAGCGCCTTGTGCAATAGCTATAATTTTAGTACCAATACTAACAATCTGGCGATCAACTCCGGTTTGATTAGGATCACGCCCTATTGCAGCACACATAGCTGATATGGTAGCTAACGCGGCGGTGGTATCGACAGAAGTTTTACTAAGCCTATCTGATTCTTTCTCGCATTTAGATTGCTCATCTTTTAACTGCTTTATATATTGCTTAGCTTGTTCTCTATTTAACGAAAATGTACCGGCTGCGCCATTAGCACCGTAAAATTTCTTAGCACCCTCTTCTGTAAAATTAAAAGATGCTTCCTTTACTAATCCAGCTTTTATTTGGCCAAAACTATCTTCTGCATCTTCGACGCGTTTCTTAAGATCTTCTAGTTTATCATTATTTTCAGCTATCTTTTTTCTATTCTGAGCTAACCAGCGCCATTCAACTATAAGAGAACCTATCGCCGCAAATATACGCCAATTATCTCTAAAGAAAACGCCAGCTTTACCTAGATAATATAAAGCTTTTTTACCAACACTATAATGTTTTACCGCAACTTGGCCATCTATGCGTTCGCCTAATCGTTCAAGAATATCTGAAAGTTTATTATTTACTGGATGAAACAGTTTAGCTACAAGTTTAATAACCCAGCCAATCTTATTCCTTATCCAGTTAATAATCTGCATAACTAATCTTTTCAGAGTAGCCCACAAACCTTCGCCTTCCGATTCCATCGCTGTAATAAAAGCAGTAGAATACATATCGCTATTATCACCAGCTAAATTCATAGATTCACAAGAAGGAAATTGCATATGCAATGCATTGTCTAATTCGTGATTAGAATTATACAGTCTTAAAAAAGTTCTATCTACGCCAAACTGCTTAACATGACAGTACATGTTAGTAAGCTGGTCAAGAGCATATCTGCTAGTAACTAACTGAACAGCTTCATCTGATGCAGCCTCTGCTGCATTAGAGATAGCTTCGCTCAGCGTTGCTATTTCCATATCGTATTTTGCCATAAATCTTCACCCGCTTACTCATCGTCAACTGTTGCATCGTCTACAGTACTTTCTACTTTCTGAGTAGTATCTTTAGTTTCGCCAACGTCTGCCGTATCAGTAGTTGTAGTAGGCTTTTCAGACTCTCCATCGGATACAGTTAACGCAAGATACTTTCTAATCTTAGTAGTATCCCAAACTAACTCATAAGCTATCTGTGCATTAGTCTGATATGCATAAACTGACATCTTAGCGATATCTGCGTTAATTTCATCTGGAGTACCTGCAGTTACATACATAGTACCGGGAGTTACTGCATGAATACTATTCTTAAATCCGAAGATATTGCAGCCAAACGGAGTAATATGTAACTCGAACTCCTTATTATCAGCATCACTTACAGTAACTGCAGGAGTTAATACGCTGTCAGCAGTGAGTTTAACTAAAGCAGTTGCAGGAGTATTCAAACTAGGAATAGAAGCAGTCTTAGCTTGCTCAACCAAAATAGGTATTTCGGCAGTAGACAGTGCGCTTACTCCGCCAGTTAAATCATCAAGAACTAGTTTAACTGATGCCTCACCAGCAGTCGGGCAAACAATTACTAGACCGCGAAGAACTGCGTTGAGTCTCTTCGGATCTCCGGTAACGGTGATCTGAGCTTTATTCTGAATAGTAACATCATTATCGATAGATGAAATATAGCCGTTAGTTGCCGTAAGAGTTAACTTAAGTGCTCTATCTTCAGTATCAAGAACTGTTACGCGAGTAGCAAACTTACTAGCCCTATTAACTACGGCCGAAATGATATCGCGCTCGCCATTAATTAAACTAGCATGTTTAACTACAACAGTAGGAGAAACCGGCTTATGATCCTTATCATAGAAGTAAGCTAAATCACCAGAGATAGTGATGTACTCGGATAAACGAGCACGCTCCTTCCTAAGTGATCTGGTATAAGCTAACTTAAAAGCGTCAGATGAATCACGAATTCCACACCAATCAGCTATATCACGCCAACTGAGATGGGTGGATTCCTTAATAGAACGAAGTACGGCACTTACAGTAATGTCGCCATCGATACTAAGCGGAGAAATAATATACCTATTATTAAGACTATCAGCGGTAGCAATAGGTTTCTTGGGGTAACGAACAGATGAAGTATTCATGCATTAGACCTACGAAGGTAAATTAATCAAAACCTGTAACCTACCCATACTGCTTACTTAATGTAAGTAGTTGTTTAGGTCAACGAATAATACGCAAATATATTGCTCTATTGTATAACGGCTGCAAACCGCTGTACTGCCAAATTAACAAAAAATAAAAGTAGGGGACTTTTACAAGTCCCCTACCGAACAATCAGATAACAACCAGCGATTTATTACTTATCGCCGTACTCCTCAACACGTTCTACTATATAGCTGACATAATCAACATTACTATTGGTATCACGTGAGTTACTGCCATCGGTCTGCTTCATTCTCTCGCTAAGCTCACGCTGCCATGAAGCAAATTCAGCCTGCCGATCTCTCTCCATGTGGCGATCGATCTCGATCTTGAGCTTGGTAGCTCTCTCACGGCACTCCTTGCAGCGGCTATTAAGATCCGCTACGGTCTTCTCCATCTCTGGAATAAGCATACGTACTCTCGCTATTCATAATACCCCAACGTGTTAAACAAAGGCGCTAACTCATCTATCGCCCTTTTCACATCCTCATCGGATGAATCCACACCTAACTGACGAACAGTCGGTGAAAGTTTCTTAGCATAA
>Ga0256404_1012659_pt1 | contig 10924 bp, 9 predicted proteins | sample RumenRJG_01DNA_FD_185990 | JGI IMG/M metagenome (GOLD analysis project Ga0256404, IMG submission 185990) | Bovine rumen microbial communities from Lethbridge, Alberta, Canada - RJG_01 | ecosystem: Host-associated > Mammals > Digestive system > Stomach > Rumen | place: Canada: Alberta | collected...
CTTTCCCACACGCAGAAGGCCATTCTCACGGTCAGTCACTGCTGTGCCGAAGAAAGTGCCGTCCTGAGCGTATATCCTGTAGGTATCGCAGTCCGGGAGTATCCCTCTGACCCTTGCCATATCCAGCTTTACACCGTTACGGTACATTCTTGCCTGTGCTTCGCCCAGAACAAGCTTCGGAAGCGAAACGAAGACCTTATCAACAGACAGAAGCAGTTCTTCAAGCCTGTCCTCGTCCTTTGCCTTCTGTATCTCATCGAAGGTAAAGCAGTCAGCAAGAGCAAAGCCGCAGGATGAGGTCCTGACCAAAGATGTCATTATTCCTCCGCAGCCAAGTCTTTCGCCGATATCATTTATGATAGTACGGATGTAGGTACCCTTTCCGCAGGCTATCTCAAGCTTTCCCTCACGGGTATCGGCAGCGTATTCAGTAAGTTTCAGCGAGCTTACCTCGATCTGTCTTGCCTCACGCTCCACCTCTATACCCTGCCTTGCAAGGTCATAGAGACGCTTTCCGTTCACCTGCACTGCTGAGTACATAGGCGGGAGCTGCATTATCCTGCCGGTGAACTCCGGCAGCACTGCGAGGATATCGTCCTCGGTGACAGCCATATCTGATATGCCCCTCACATTTCCCCAGACGTCCTGGGTATCAGAGGTCTGACCCAGCCTGAATCCGGCCAGGTAGCTCTTTGTATTATCGGGCATTATATCGCAGGCCTTTGTGGCATTTCCCACGAATACCGGCAGCACTCCCGTAGCCATAGGGTCGAGAGTTCCTCCGTGGCCGAGCCTTTTCATCCCGAGTATTCCCCGGAGCTTTGCCACTACATCGAAGGAAGTGAAGTCCTGGGGTTTATTTACGCAAAGTATCCCGTTCATCAGCCCAGCGCCCTTTCAACAGCTGAGATCAGCAGCTTCTTTGCGCTTTCCAGGTCGCCCTCAACGGTGCAGCCTGAAGCCTTTGCATGACCGCCGCCGCCAAGTTCCTGACATATAGCGGATACGTTCACATCATAAGCTGAACGGAATGAACACTTATATACACCATCCGGGCGCTCACGCATGAGTATGCCCACCTCGGTATTTTCCAGCTGTATAGTCAGCGGAGCAAAGCCTTCCAGCTCCTCCATTTCTATGCCCATATCGTTCATCATTTTCTGAGTTACGGCAATTATAGCCAGCTTTCCGCCGAGATAGAGCTCCATGAGCTCATTTATCCTGCTCTCCAGCTTCATTCTGCCCTCTGACTTGACATCGAACATATAGCGGTTGATACGGGCGAAGTTTATATCGTATCTTCTCATCATATCAGCAGCTATCTCATGCGCTCTCGGAGTTGTACAGTCGTACTTGAAGCAGCCTGAATCCGTAGCAATGCCTGTATAAAGGCACATAGCGCAGTGACGTGTGATCCTGACTCCCATAAATTCAGCCAGGGAGTAGATGATCTCACAGGCAGCAGTAGCCTCTCCGTGAAGGAGGGTCTTCTCCGCATAGTTCTTATTTGAGATATGGTGATCTATACAGAGCTGCACCTTATCGCCGTAGATCTCCTCATATCTGCCCATGAGCTTTGTATCAGCGATATCCACAGCAATAATCGTCTGAGGCTCGAAATCCTCGCCGGCGCCGGTCTCAGTTATAAAGTCGTATCTTTTCGGGAACTCATCGTGGCAGACCACTCTGCTCCGCACACCAAGCTGTTCAAGGATATCCTTGAGTCCGAAGCCTGCGCCTATGCAGTCTCCGTCGGGATTGCGGTGTGTGATGATGACAGCGTCCCTGCAATTGCGGAGAAAGGTCTCCGCCTCGCTGAATCCGATAAACATGGTCAGTCCTCCTCGCTCTCAGCATTGAGTCTGCTGAGCTTGCGGCTTATCTCAGCGCTGCGCTCTATGGAGTTATCAGCAACGAAGGTAAGCTCAGGTGACTTTCTCATTTTAAGGCGGGCGAAAAGCTCCCTGCGGATAAATCCGGAAGCGCTTTTCAGGCCCTTAACGGACTCGGCAGTACGCTCCATGCCTTCAAAGCTTGAGACATAGACCTTGCATGAGGACATATCTCCCGAAAGATCAGCCCTCACGACTGTCAGCATTTTATCTATCCTCGGATCCTTGAGTTCACGGAGGATAGCAGTAAGTTCTCTTTTTATATCCTCAGCCATGCGGCTGTTCTTGAAATTAGGCATTTTTCTCCTTTCGACCTCAGAGGTTCACTGTAAATCCGCCGCCGGAGGTCTCCTCATGTTTTTCATTATCCTCAGAGGATTTTCCTTCGGTGTCTTCCGGCTTCTCTTCCTTAGCGGCATTTCCGGCAGGTTCTGTCTTCTCATCAGCCTTTTTATCCTCAGGCTTTTCTTCGTTTTCCGGCTTCTGCTCATCGAAGAAGCCCTCTGAGAAGATAGCTGCGCTGAAGGCCTCATCCTCTGCACTTACGCTGTAATCCGGGATATCATCGTCGCCTTCTTCGCCGTAGTAGATATCCGCATAAAGGCCGTATTCCGGTTCAAGCTCGATATCTCTTACCGGGCGCTCTATGCCCATAAGATCGTCGACTACCTCTTCAGGTTCTTCCATAGCACTGCACTGTCCGAGAAGTATCTTCTTTACTGACTGGAAGAAGAAGATATCTATCGGTCCGAAATCGTCCCATGCCAGTGCCTCGTTACAGTACTGCAGCATATCGGCAGTACTCATTCTGCTGTTATCCATTTTGGTCTGACCCCCTATTCTTGATAATGATATAATGGTGAAAAAGTGAATAGTGAACAGCGGCCTGCCCCCTCAGGGGCAGATGCGGATCAGTTATCCGCAGCCGCAGCGCCGATCAACAGATCGCTCAGTCCTCACGGTACTCCTCGACCATATAGGTCTCGAAGATATCGCCTTCCTTGACGTCGCTGAACTTTTCAAGGCTGATACCGCACTCGTAGCCCTCAGCAACATCCTTGACATCGTCCTTGAATCTCTTAAGGCCTGAAATCTTATCATCAGCAATGATGATACCGTCACGGACTACTCTTACCTGGCAGCCTCTTGATACCTTACCGCTGAGAACGTAGCTTCCTGCTACCATACCAACGTTGGATATCTTGTAAACCTGACGAACCTCAACACGGCCAAGCTCAACATCTCTGAACTTAGGAGCGAGCATACCCTTCATAGCGGTGGATATCTCCTCAATAGCGTCATAGATGATGCGGTACAGACGGATATCAACTCCGTCACGGGCAGCATTCTCAGCCGCTACAGGGTCGGGTCTTACATTGAATCCGACGATGATAGCATTTGAAGCGCTTGCCAGCATAACGTCGCTCTCCTTTACAGCACCAACGGCACCGTGGATGACTCTTACTCTCACCTCGTTGTTGGAGAGCTTTTCAAGAGACTGCTTTACAGCCTCAACAGAGCCCTGTACATCAGCCTTGACAACGATAGGAAGCTCCTTGATCTCGCCCTCAGCTATCTGGCTGAACAGGTTATCGAGAGTTACCTTGCGGTAAGCATTGAACTGCTCCTGCTTCTGCTCGTGCTTTCTCTGCTCAACGAGCTCACGGGCAAGTCTCTCATCCTCAACAGCGTTGAAGATATCGCCTGCACTCGGAACTTCAGCAAGACCTGTTATCTCAACAGGTACGGAAGGACCTGCGGACTTAACAGTTCTGCCCTTGTCATTGGTCATAACTCTTACACGGCCTACTGCTGTACCTGCGATGAGTACATCGCCCTGCTTAAGAGTACCGTTCTGTACCAGAAGTGTAGCGATAGGGCCTCTTCCCTTATCGAGGCGAGCCTCGATAACAGTACCCTTTGCAAGTCTGTCAGGGTTAGCCTTGAGTTCCTTTACCTCAGCAACGAGGAGAACGTTTTCGAGAAGTTCATCGATACCGTCGCCTGTCTTTGCTGATACAGGAACACAGATAACATCTCCGCCCCAGTCCTCGCAAACAAGGTCATACTTTGTGAGTTCTTCCTTGATGCGGTCGGGGTTAGCGCCTTCCTTATCCATCTTATTGATAGCAACGATGATAGAAACTCCGGCAGCCTTTGCGTGGTTGATAGACTCTACAGTCTGGGGCATGATACCGTCGTCAGCGGCAACAACGAGGATAGCTATATCAGTGATATTAGCACCTCTTGCACGCATTGAAGTGAAGGCCTCATGTCCGGGAGTATCCAGGAAAGTGATATCCTGTCCGTTTACATTTACCTGATAAGCGCCGATGTGCTGAGTGATACCGCCGGCCTCACCTGCGGCAACGTGAGCATTTCTGATGCGGTCCAGGATAGAAGTCTTACCGTGGTCAACGTGTCCCATAACAACTACTACAGGGCAGCGTGGCTGGAGGTTTGTATCGTCGTCATCAGTATCGTCGATAAGACGCTCCTCAATGGTAACGATGACTTCCTTCTCTACCTTTGCGCCCATCTCGTCAGCAACAAGTGAAGCGGTATCGAAGTCTATCTCCTGGTTTATAGAAGCCATTACGCCCAGCTTCATAAGCTGCTTGATAACGTCTGTAGCAGTAGCCTTGAGACGTGTAGCCAGCTCACCCACAGTGATGCTGTCAGGGATGAGCACCTTGAGCTGCTGCTTTCTTGCACGCTCAAGCTCCAGTCTCTTGAGCTTCTCAGCCTCGCTCTCCTTCTTTGAGAACTGCTGTCTGCTTCTCTGAGCGGACTTCTGATTTATCTTCTGCTTCTTTGAAGAGTAATTGTCGTTCTTATGCTTGTTTGAGGTAGCCATCTGGTCGTATCTCTCGTTGTACTTATCAAGGTCAACGTAGCTTCCTCTTGTATCAACAGTTCTGCGCTGAGTTGAAGTCTGAGCGGTCTCAGAGCTGAATGTGGCATTGAACTTTGTGCGCTCGCCTCTGTCCTGAGCCTTAGCCTGCTCCTTCTTCTTCTCGTTCTTCTTGGACTTCTGCTGAACGGGCTCAGGCTTCTTTTCGGGAGCCTTGGGAGCTTCTTCCTTTACCTCGGGCTTCTTCTCGGGAGCCTTGGGAGCCTCTTCCTTTACCTCAGGCTTCTTTTCAGGAGCCTTGGGAGCCTCTGCCTTTACTTCGGGCTTCTTCTCGGGAGCCTTAGGAGCCTCTGCCTTTACCTCGGGCTTCTTTTCAGGAGCCTTGGGAGCTTCTGTCTTTACTTCGGGCTTCTTTTCAGGAGCCTTGGGAGCCTCTGCCTTTACCTCAGGCTTCTTCTCGGTAGCCTTAGGAGCTTCTACCTTTACCTCGGGCTTCTTCTCAGGAGCCTTGGGAGCCTCTGTCTTTACCTCGTGCTTCTTCTCAGGCTTCTTTGCAGGGGCAGGCTTTTTCTCCTCAGCAGCAGCCTTGGGAGCCTCAGTCTTTGCCGGACGAGCCTCACTTGCTGAAGCAAAATAATCATCGAAGGATGATACTTCATGGAGCTTTGTATAGTGTTCAAGCACCTGGTTCATCTCTTCCTCTGTAAGAGCAGAACCGGCCTTTTTCTTATTATCTCCGCTGCTTGCGAAATAGTCGATGAGTTCCTGTGATGAAACGCTGATATCCTTTGCAGCGTCGCTTAACTTTATCTTTTTTGCCATAGGCTGTAAATACCTCCATATGTTTCCGCCGCCTGATGCGGCATTATTTTTGTGCTCCATACAGGGGAGCTGTTGTATGAATATATGTCAACACAGCTGGCTGTGATCAATGAGAGATCAGTTTTGCAAAGGCATCTGCGAAGCCCTTGTCACATATTGCAAGGACGGCAGTCTCTTTGCCGCAGAGCATACCCATCTCTGCTTTGGTCATATCGGAAACGAGTACCGGAACATTGTATTTTCCTCCGATATACTCTGCCTCCTTTATGGTCTTAGCGGAAGCATCAGCAGCTGCAAGGATACAGGCGGCGGTGCTGTTTTTAACAGCCTCACAGGCACTGTCGAATCCCTTGACCGCTTTTCCGGCTTTAAGGCATATACTCAGCAGATCAGCTGTTTTCCGTTTCTTTTCCAAGCTCATCTGCCATCACCTCATAAACGCTCTCTTCTATTTTACATGAGAATGACTTCTCGAATCTTCTGCCCTTTCTGGCTTTATCGAAGCACTCAGTGCTGCGGCAGATATAAGCTCCTCTTCCGGACTTCTTACCGGTAAGGTCGAGGCTTATCTCTCCCTCAGGAGACTTTATCACACGGATAAGCTCCTTTTTCGGCTTCATCTCGTTGCAGCCGAGGCACATTCTCATGGGTATCTTCTTTGGTTTCATGCTCATTCCTCTTCGGCAGGAGCAGCATTCTCCTCTGCGGGAGCCTCCTCAGGAGCCTCTGCTATCTCAACAGCAGGCTCATCAGCAACGAGCTCAACATTCTCTTCGCTCTCAGCAGGAGCGATCTCCGGCTCCGGCACCTTGAAATCAGGGCTGAGTTCGGGAGCTTCCTCATTGGTCAGTGTATCGAACTGAGGCTTGATATCGATCTTGAAGCCTGTGAGCTTAGCGGCAAGCTTAGCATTCTGGCCCTTGTTTCCGATAGCAAGTGAGAGCTGATTGTTGGGAACGATAACTGTGCAGGTCTTCTCCTCAGCGGAAGTGATGACTGTCTTGAGGACCTCAGCAGGAGCAAGAGCTCTTGCGATAAACTCCTCAGGCACCTCGCTCCAGGGGATTATGTCGATCTTTTCGCCGCTGAGCTCATTTACAACAGCAGTTATTCTTGAACGCTTTGCACCGATGCAGGCACCTACAGCATCAACATTTGGATCCTTTGACCATACAGCGATCTTGGTTCTTGAGCCTGCCTCACGGGATATTGACTTGACCTCAACGGTACCGTCGTATATCTCAGGCACTTCGATCTCGAAAAGTCTCTTTACGAGGTCCTTGTGAGTACGGGATATCTTTACGATAGGCTTCTTTGTCTTGCCTACGATGCCTGTGATATATACCTTTATATTCTTGCCCTCTTCGAGCACCTCTCCGGGGATCTGCTCATTTCTGAAGAGGTAGAGCTCAGTTCCCTGATAATCAACAGTAACAGTACCTCTGCCGGGCTCTATCTGTGAGACCTTGGCAGTAATGCACTCATGCTCCTTGGACTCGAATCTGCTGAGCATCTGCTCACGGTTGATCTCTCTCAGGTCGCCCTTTATGGACTGCTTTGCAGAGAGTGCAGCCATACGTCCCAGCTTTGAGATATCTATCTCCTTAAGGATAGTGCCGCCTACATAAGCGTTGGGGTCGATAGTCTTTGCAACGTCGATATTTATCTCATTTTCATCGATCGGGTAGTCGTCGATGACTTCCTGAACGATATACATCTCGAACTTCTTGGTAGCAGGGTCTATCTCCACACGGATATTCTCCTCACTGTGGGGATAAGCCTTTCTTGCTGCCTTGAGCATTGCTGACTTGACCTTCTCGATAAGGAGTGCGGTCTCTACGCTGTTTTCCTCTCCAAGGGATTCAAGAGCCTTGAAAAAGTCATTATTCTTGTTCATTTCTGTTAATTCCTCCAGTATAAGTATATTTATTCAAATTCCATGTAAAGCTTTACAAAAGCTATATCTGCCAGGGGATATTTCTTTTCTTCTCCGGCCTCATCTCTTACTGTCACAGCCTCCCTGTCAGCTGACACCAGTTCTGCGACCGCCTCTTTAATGCCGTCCACCTCTCTGATGAAGCGTATCCTGACTGTATCGCCCTGACAAACCTCGAAGTGCTCCTCCTTGACGAGCTCTCTTTCAAGGCCTGCTGAGCCGACCTCCAGCATATAGCTCTGGGGGATGGGGTCTTTTTCATCGAGTATCTGATTTATGGGAGCTGTAGCTCTTTCGCAGTCCTCGATACCGATGCCCTCATCCTGATCGATGAAGACACGGAGATACCACATTGCGCCTTCCTTCTCATAGCACACATCCCAGAGGTAATAGCCCAGATCGTCAGTAATAGGCTTTATCAGGTCATATACCTTCTGTTCGGTGCCGCCGAATTTCTTGAATTTCAACCCTTAATGATCTCCTTTCGTCCTGTTAATGGCAATAGTCCATAATAAACGAAAGACCGGAAGGTTCCGGTCTTTAGCTTAAACTATCATCATATAGTATTATACCACCCGTTTCCGGAAAAATCAAGTGTTTTTTGAAAAAAATCCCGGTTTTTTCGACTTTTTCGGTTCCGTCCATACTTTATTCACAATTTTATGCGTATCAGGTGGATTTTTTTGCCTTTTTCCTCTTGCAAGGCACATGGATTTATGTTATAATGAAAGTAGTATTTTGCTGACGGGACTCAGATGGCACTGTTCGTTTCCCGGAAGCCGAAAAGGAGAATGAATTATTATGCAGTACGGACATTTTGACCTTAAAAACAAAGAGTATGTCATCACTGATCCTGCGACCCCGGCACCCTGGGCAAACTATCTCGGCGACCCTGAGTACGGTGCTATGATCTCAAATAATGCTGCCGGCTACAGCTTTGTAAAATCCGGAGCAAACGGACGTATCTCACGTTTCCGCTTCAATTCCGAAATGGCTCTTCCCGGAAGATACATCTATATCCGTGACAACGATACCGCTGATTACTGGTCCGCATCCTGGCAGCCTGTAGGCAAGCCCCTGGACAAGTATAAGAGCGAGTGCCGCCACGGTACAGCATATACAGTTATTTCCGCAGAATATGCAGGAATAAAGTCCGAAGCCACCTACTATGTTCCCTACGGCAAAACATATGAGGTATGGCGTGCAAATATCACAAATAATTCCGATAAGGAGAGAAAGCTCTCCGTTTTCGGCTTCGTTGAGTTCACAAACGAACCTAACTACGAACAGGACCAGGTAAACCTCCAGTACACCCTCTTCATCACCCGCACAAGCTTCGAGGAAAACCGCATCATCCAGCACATGAACGAGAACACCGGCTTCGATGAGACCGGCTCCAACCACAAGGAGCGCTTCTTCGGCATGGTTGGACAGCCTGTGACCGGCTATAACGGCTCACTCAGCAACTTCATAGGCCCCTACAGGACTTTCTCTAATCCTATCGCTGTTGAAAGAGGGAAGTGCGACGGAGTAATGAACTTCAACTCCAATTCCTGCGGCGCCCTCCAGAGCGATATCACTCTTGCTCCCGGCGAGACAAAGGAATTCATATTCATCATGGGACAGAGGAACAGCGCTGAGGCTGCTGCTATCCTCGATGAGTACAAGGCTCCCGGCAAGGTCGATGCTGAAGTAAAGCAGCTCAAGGACTACTGGCACGGCCAGCTGGAGAACTTCCAGATAGAGACTCCCTCCGATGAATTCAATAATATGATAAATGTATGGAACGCTTACCAGTGCTTCATCACATTCATCTGGTCAAGAGCAGCTTCATTCGTATACTGCGGACTCCGCAACGGCTACGGCTACCGTGACACTGTTCAGGACATACAGGGTATAATCCACCTTGCCCCTGAAATGGCAGCAGACAAGATACGCTTCATGCTCTCCGCTCAGGTAAGCAACGGCGGCGGACTTCCTCTTGTAAAGTTCAACCACAATGCCGGCCACGAGACCTGCCCTGACGAAAATGATGAGCACAGCGTTTACGCTAAGGAGACAGGACATCCCTCCTACCGTGCCGATGATGCACTCTGGCTCTTCCCGACTATCGTAAAGTATCTGGGTGAAAGCGGAAACAAGGCTTTCCTCGATGAAGTTATAACCTACGCAGAAGAAGGCGGCGGCGAGGCTACTGTTTACGAGCACCTCAAGAACGCTATCCGCTTCTCAATGGAGCGTCTCGGCAGACACGATATGCCTGCCGGTCTCCACGCTGACTGGAACGACTGTCTCCGTCTCGGAGCTCAGGGCGAATCCACATTCGTTGCTTTCCAGCTCTACTATGCTATGAACGTTATGAAGGAACTTGCTGAAATGAAGAACGACAGCGAATATTCCGCATATATCGACAGCGCAAGAGCTAAGCTTGCTGAGGCTCTCGGAAAGTGCTGGGACGATGACAGATTTATCAGAGGTATCCGTGAGGACGGCGTTATAGTCGGCGCAAAGAAGGATCCTGAGGCTAATATGTGGCTCAATCCTCAGAGCTGGTCAGTTATCTCACGCTTTGCTTCAGATGAGCAGGCTGAAAAGGCTATGAACAGCGTTCACGATATACTCAATACTCCTTACGGAGCTAAGCTTCTTGACCCGCCCTACAAGTATCACCACTTTGAAGGTGCTCTCATGCAGGTATTCAACCTTGATACAAAGGAAAACGGCGGTATCTTCTCACAGTCTCAGGGATGGCTGATCCTTGCAGAAGCACTCCTCGGCCACGGTGACCGTGCATTCGAGTACTTCATGGAGAGCTCTCCTGCCGCTATGAACGACAAGGCTGAGATAAGAGTTATGGAGCCATATGTACACGGTCAGTTCACCGAATCAAAGGCTTCTCCCTATGAGGGACGCTCACACGTTCACTGGCTCACAGGTACAGCTTCCACAGTTATGGTCGGCTGCGTAGAGGGTATCTGCGGTATGAGACCTGACCTTGACGGCCTCCTCATTGATCCTTCTATCCCCTCTTCATGGGACGGCTTCAAGATCCACAAGAACTTCCGTGGAAAGAAGCTCAATATCAATTTCGACAACTCTGCACACGTTCAGAGCGGTGTAAAGAGCATCACTCTCAACGGTACTGCACTTGACGGCAATTACATCCCCGCAGACAAGCTTTCCGAAACCAATGAGATAACTGTCGTTCTCGGCTGAGACTGAGAGTTATCCTCACGGCGCTCCGGGAGGTGTGCCATGAAAGATAAGATTTTAAAAACGCTTGACGGCATAAGGAAATTCCTGCTCAATCCTCACCTTATGATATGCTACGGCATCGCCTGGATAATCACCAACGGCTGGGCATATATCGGTATCGGTGTGGGGTCATACTACGATATAGAATGGCTTACAAATATATCT
>Ga0256404_1012660_pt1 | contig 10924 bp, 5 predicted proteins | sample RumenRJG_01DNA_FD_185990 | JGI IMG/M metagenome (GOLD analysis project Ga0256404, IMG submission 185990) | Bovine rumen microbial communities from Lethbridge, Alberta, Canada - RJG_01 | ecosystem: Host-associated > Mammals > Digestive system > Stomach > Rumen | place: Canada: Alberta | collected...
CAGCGGTGCTCCTAACGCCCGCCGGATTGATGCCATGGCAGCAATCCGGCGGGCGTTTGGAGCACCGCTGCTGGCAGAGCCGCAGCGGTTGCGTATCGAGCGTGAGTTGTGCCAGGGCAATCATGCCAAGGCACAGCTTTATTATGCGGTTGGCGGCGATGATAAAATGCGTGTTGCTAATTGGGCCTTCTGGCGGGAAAAGCAGGCGCAGTATCGTTTGGCTATGCGTAACCTGCAGGCGCGGTTGAAGGAGTGCCTGTCCGTATATCGGCAGCCGCTATCGGTGCTGGGGCATAAGGGCAGGCTGGATGCTGGCCGTGTATGGCGTGCAGCGTATCTGCAGGACAGCAGGGTGTTTTCCGCCTGGCAGGAAAGTATCCAGGCTGATTTTGCCGTGACATTGCTGCTCGATGCTTCGGAGTCGCGGCAAAATCAGCAGGGGATCATCGCGGCGCAGGCATATGTGATTGCGCAGAGCCTGCTGGCCTGTGCAATTCCTGTGCAGGTTTTGTCGTTCTGCAGTCTGCATGGAGTTACGGTACTATGCCAGCTTAAATCGTTTGCAGAGTCAGATGCGGCGGGGGTATTTGGCTATGCGGCACGAGGCTGGAACCGGGACGGGCTTGCGCTTTTGGCTGCGGCAAAACTTTTGCAGGATAAAAACGGGCAAAGGCAGCTGCTGCTGGTGCTGACGGATGCAAATCCTAGTGATGAGCTGGGCTTGCCGGGAAAAGGGAAATTTATGAGCCAGCGGTATATGGCAGATGCGGCCATCGAGGACACAGCAGCTGCTGCCCGCCAGTTGCGACGGCAGGGCGTGCGGCTTATCGGTTTGGTGAATAGCGTCCTGCCTGGGGACGTGACGGGAGCGGCAGTACAGGCGATATATGGACAGGAGGCTGCGCGCAGCGAAAATATCGGACAGCTCGCAGCTGTCGTCAGTGGCCTTATTGAGCGGCAGATCCAGCAAAACAGCAGTTGAACGATTGCTTGTAGGACGTAACACTTGCATTTTTTAGGGAAACAAGGCAAAATAGAATAAGGAAAGTTTCGATAAGTATCGAGACTTGTAGGGAATGGGTTTGTTCTGGATAAAATTTTTGCTGATAGGTGATACGAGTTTATGCAAGTGGATTTGATGCGGCAGGCCTCGGTGCTGGTGGTGGATGATAGCGAGACGGATCGAAAGCAATTAAAAAATATCCTGGCGCTGCGTGTGAAGCTCTGGGGCGTGAATGCGGGCAGTGAGGCTTTGGCTTATATGGGAAATGCCAGCCCTGATCTGGTGTTGTTGTCAACAAACCTGCCAGATATGGATGGATTCGAGCTCTTGCGCCGTATGCGTGAAGATGTGAAGCTGCGGGAAATACCAGTCATTATGATGACGACGGATCAGAGTCAGAAGGCTGAAGCAGCAATCACGATGGCGGGTGCTTTTGATATTGTGCGCAAGCCATTTGTGCCGATTATTGTCGTCAAGAAAGTGGAGCAGGTACTGGAGCTTGAGTACCTCCATCGTCATTTGCGCAGTGAAGTCAGACGCCAGACGCGGCTGGCTGAGGAACGGCTGGCATCGAGCCAGCGGCTGTTCGAGGAGACAGTTATGGCGCTTGCGAAGACTATCGATGCCAAGGACGCTTATACGCGCGGCCATTCGCAGCGGGTTGGCCGCTATGCGCGCTTCATCGCGTATAAGCTGGGCTGGCACGAAGAGGAGCAGCAGAAAATATACTTTATGGGGCTTTTGCATGACATCGGCAAGATCGGTGTGCCGGAAGCCATCATCAACAAGCCGGACAAATTGACGGATGAGGAATATGATAAAATCAAGCAACATACTGTCATTGGATCGGAAATCCTTGAGCTTGTCGCGGAGTTCCCTGAGCTGACGATTGGTGCGCGTTCGCATCATGAACGCTTTGATGGCAAAGGCTATCCCGATGGGAAAAAGGGGGACGAGATTCCCATCTATGCGCGCATCATTGCTGTGGCTGATGCCTATGATGCGATGACTTCCAAGCGCAGTTATCGCGATGTGTTGCCGCAGAATGTCGTACGTGATCAGATTGCCAAGGGGCGGGGCAGCCAGTTCGATCCTGAATTTGCCGATGTGATGCTGCAGATAATCGACGAGGATGTTGATTATATCCTGCATGAGCGCTGATTTGAGATTACCGCATGAACGTGACGACGTTCTGCGGTGTTTTTTTATAGCTTGAAGTTATCGAAATAATTCAAAAACTTTATCATATATAGTTCGGAATATATAGACAATTCACTATACTTATGCTAAGATAATTTACAGGCAATCAATCGTTTCAGTTGTAGTTATATTTTAGAATGGGGGGACACTCAATGGTTACATTTCTGGTTGCTTTACTGGCACTTATTGGTGGTTATTTCATCTATGGCAAGATAGTCGACAATTTGTTTGGGCCTACCGATAAGCCGACACCGGCTCTCGTCCATAACGATGGTGTTGACTACATACCGTTGCCAACCTGGCGCGTTTTTATGATTCAGTTGCTTAACATCGCTGGCTTGGGGCCGATATTCGGTGCTTTGGGCGGTGCGCTTTGGGGGCCGTCGGTATATCTTTGGATCGTTCTTGGTACGATTTTTGCCGGTGGCGTCCACGACTACCTTTCGGGAATGATTTCCTTGCGTGAGGATGGCAAGAGTATTTCTGAGGTTGTCGGTCATCACATGGGCGGTACGATGTTGTTCATCATGCGCGTGTTTTCCGTGGTGCTGCTGGTACTTGTCGGTACCGTGTTCATGACGGGGCCGGCAGGCCTGCTGTCAAAGCTTACAGGTGTAGCCGTGACGGTTGTCCTGCCGTGTGTTCTGCTGTACTACTTCCTGGCAACGCTTTTGCCGATTGATGCACTGATTGCCCGTTTCTATCCGCTGTTTGGGGCCTGCCTTATCATCATGGCGCTGGGCATCATGGGCGGCATGCTTTTCGGAGTTGGCGGGCACACGATGCCAGAGCTGCAGCTGGCCAACCTGCACCCTAAAGGCGATGCAATGCCAATCTGGCCGCTGATGTTCATCACGGTTGCCTGTGGCGCTGTTTCGGGCTTTCATTCCACGCAGTCACCAATCATGGCCCGCTGCCTTCGCGATGAGCGCCTGGGGCGCCCGGTGTTTTATGGGGCGATGGTTTCTGAAGGTATCATTGCTCTAATTTGGGCGGCAGCTGGTGTTACGTTCTATGATGGTACGGGCGGTCTGGCTAAGGCTATGGCGGCGGGTGGCGCTGGCACGGTGGTCTATGATATATGCGTCGGCTTTATGGGAGGCGCAGGCAGCATGACCGGATACATTGGTGCGACGCTGGCAATGCTAGGTGTCATCGCTTGCCCCATTACGTCAGGTGATACGGCTTTCCGCAGTGCACGTCTGACATTGGCGGACTGGTTTGGTATCGAGCAGACCAAGTCAATCAAGCGCCTGCTGTTTGCTGTGCCGCTGCTGGCCATCGGCGGAATTCTCTCACAGATGGATTTCAACATCATCTGGCGCTATTTCTCTTGGACCAATCAGACGTTGGCCATGATTGTTCTCTGGACAGGTGCGACCTATCTGTATCGTGTCCATAGGGGCAGCAAGGCGTGGTTGATTCCAGCTATCCCGGCAACGTTTATGTCGGCGGTAACGTTCACGTATATCCTGCAAGCACCAGAGGGATTCCAGCTGGCTACGAGCATTACGTATCCGTGCGGTATTATCTTTGCCATTTGCTGTGTGGCGCTGTTTACGAAGCAGATTCTCATGGGCAAACAGAATTGATGTCTGAGGCCTTCCCTGCGGGGAGGGCCTTTTTGTTTCTGCCTTGACATCCGGGCGCTTCGCGTATAAGATACATTTATAAGTCATGCGAATGATTATTGATTTTATCGTGGAGGTGAACGTTTGAAAAAAGAAAAATTTGCAGTTACCGGAATGACTTGCTCGGCCTGTTCAGCCCGCGTACAGCGGGCCGTTGAGAAAATAGCAGGTACGCGGGCGGTAAGTGTCAATCTACTGACCAACAGCATGCAGCTGGAGTACGATGAGCAGCGCACGGATCCGGCAGCCATCGTGGCCGCGGTCGAAGCGGCCGGCTATGGAGCTGTGTGTCAGGGCAATCAGATGGCAGCGGCGGTGCCGCAGGAAAAGATTGCCGATACACAGGCTGCAGACTTGCGTCATCGGTTGATTTGGTCGCTGGTGTTCTTGCTGCCGGTCGTGCTGGTGTCGATGCATGCGATGTTTTTTATGGCTCTGGGCATGCCAGTACCAGCGGGTGTGGCAGCATTGCTTGACGGTCCGGAGAATGCGATTACGTTTGCTTTTGTCCAGATGCTGTTTGTGTTGCCGGTCATGTATCTGAACCGTCATTTTTATGTTGTTGGGTTCCGGACGCTATGGCAGGGAGCGCCGAATATGGATACGCTGGTTGGCTTGGGCTCAATGGCAGCGGCGCTGTTTGGTGTTTTTGCGATTTTCCGCATCGGCTGGGGCCTGGGACATGGTGATATGGCGCTTGTGCTGGAATACAGCCGGAATTTGTATTTCGAGTCTGCGGGCATGATTGTTACGTTGATTACCGTGGGCAAGTATCTTGAAGCACGGGCCAAGGGGCAGACGAGCCGGGCACTTGAAAAGCTCATGGATTTGGCGCCAAAGCAGGCGGTGGTCTTGCGGGCGGGTAAGGAGCAGCTCGTTGCTGTGGAGACATTGGCGGTGGGCGATGTCGTTGTTGTCCGTCCAGGTGAGCGCATCCCAGTAGATGGCGTGATACTCGACGGCACGACGAGTGTGGATGAGTCGGCTATATCGGGCGAAAGCATTCCCGTTGCAAAGGGAGCTGGTGATCGGGTGATTTCGGCGACTATCAATAAGACAGGCTTTATCCATTTTCGGGCAGAGCGTGTCGGCGAGGATACGACTATCAGCCAAATCATCCGGCTGGTCGATGAAGCCAGTGCCAGCAAAGCGCCGATTGCGCGGCTGGCCGATAAGATCGCAGGGATATTTGTTCCCGCTGTCATTGCCATTGCGCTGGCTGCGGGGGGCGTGTGGCTCATGCTGGGGGCCAGTGTTGAATTCGCATTCTCGATTGCCATATCGATTCTTGTCATTTCATGCCCGTGTGCGCTGGGACTGGCGACACCGGTAGCTATCATGGTCGGCACGGGCAAGGGAGCTGAGCATGGCATATTGATAAAATCCGGTGAAGCGCTGGAACTGGCGCAGGCCATCGATACGGTGGTCCTTGACAAGACCGGTACGATTACTGAGGGCAAGCCGCGGGTGGTGGAAGTCCAGCCGTTGGGAATTGATACGTCTGAATTTTTGGCGGCAGCTGCTGGCTTAGAGCAGGGAAGTGAACATCCGTTGGCTGAGGCGGTGATGGCTTATGCACGCGAACAAGGTGTGTGTCCTGTGATGATGACGGAGTTTTCAGCAGTCTTCGGCCGTGGCGTCAAGGCCCGGCAAGGTGCGGCAGTGTGGCTGGCAGGCAATATGCAGTTCCTGCTGGAGCAAGGCGTTGCTGTTGAGCGCTATCGGCAGCGTGTCGATGCACTGGCTGATACTGGTCAAACACCACTGTTGTTTGCAAGGGGACAAGAGCTGGTGGGCATAATCAGCGTGGCTGATACGGAAAAGCCGACGAGTGCTGAGGCAATTCGCCAGTTCAAGGCTATGGGCATAGAGGTGGTCATGCTGACTGGCGATAATGCGCGTACAGCCGAGGCTGTACGCCGGCGTCTGGCTATCCCGCAGGTCATTGCCGGCGTCCTGCCTGTGCATAAGGAAGAGCATATCGCATCATTGCAGGCTGCGGGCCACAAGGTGGCGATGATTGGTGATGGCATCAATGATGCTCCTGCATTGGCGCGTGCTGATGTAGGCATTGCCATTGGGGCGGGCACTGATATCGCCATTGAAAGCGCAGATGCTGTGCTCGTGAAAGATGACCTGCTTGCTGCGGTTGACGCTGTTCGCTTGTCGAAGGCAGTTATCCGCAACATCCGCGAGAATCTGTTCTGGGCGTTTTTCTACAATGTTGTCTGTATTCCGCTGGCGGCGGGTGTATTCTATACGGCATGGGGTCTCAAGTTATCGCCGGTTGTGGGCGCGGCGGCTATGAGCCTGTCAAGTGTTTGCGTTTGCTTGAACGCATTGCGCTTGCGCTGGTTCCAGCCTGTCGTGGCAGAAAAGGTGACTGCTAAGGCTATGTCCTGGATGCCAGCAGAAGAACATAAGGAGGAAAAAGAGATGGAAACGACTTTGAAAATTGAGGGCATGATGTGCCAGCATTGCCAGAAACATGTTAATGAGGCACTGACGAAGATGGATGGTGTCACGAGTGTTACGGTTGATTTGGAAGGCGGTAAGGCCGAGGTGAAAGCCAGCCGTGAGATTCCTCGTGCGGAATTCAAGGCGGTCATTGAAGCGGCCGGCTACGAACTGGTGGATTGATTATAAAATATAGCGGAGGAGCGGTTGGTCTATGCGACCGCTCCTCCGCTATATTTTATGGCAGGTTTTTCCTTTTCTTGCGCGAATAATAGTATAAACGGAAGCTGGGATTAGTGGACAAGGAGGCAGGAAATCCTATGTACTATTATTGCTTGATTGATTTCTTGGCTTTGCTGGTGCTGCTCATCATCAATCATGACGTCCTGCTGAAAAAGGAAGATGCAGTAGATTCGCCGACGCAGAAGTATTACCGCTACTTCTTGTATGCTGTCATTGCTTATTATTTTACCGATATGCTTTGGTACTGGCTGTATGTCAAGTCGTGGATCAGCTGGCTGTATATAGATACCGAAGTATATTTTATCGTAATGGCAGCGGGAATCCAGCTTTGGGCGCGCTTTGCGGTGGAGTATCTTGGAGGTCGGAATGCTTTCGGTAAGTTGCTGACGTATGCTGCGCGAACCTTATTTATTTACGTGCTTATTGTCACGCTGCTTAATCGCTGGTATCCGCTGATGTTCTGGTTTGATGCTGACGGCGTTTACCAAACGGGCATAGCCCGCGAGCTTATGTTCAGTGCGCAGGTGGTGCTATTGCTGTTGACGGTCATGTATACCCTTTCTGTATCGTCACATAGCGTCGATAGGAAGCGACAGCGCCATCAGACTATCGGCCTTTCGGGATTGATCATGATGGTTTTTGTGGCTGTGCAAATCTTTTTCCCAACCTATCCGCTCTATGCTATCAGTTATATGTTGGGATGTTGTTTACTGCGTACCTTCGTTATCGAGAATGAGCGGGAGGAGTATCGTTGCAGTCTGGAAATCTCGCTGAAACGGGAGCAAGAGCAGTTTCAGGAATTGAAAAGCGCTTGGAAGCTGGCTTACACCGATGCGCTCACTGGTGTCAAGACAAAATTGGCCTATGTGGAAAAAGGAGAGCAGATTGACAGGCAGATTTCCAATGGGACTATCGGAGAGTTAGCGATCGCAGTCTTTGATGTCAATGATCTGAAGATTGTCAATGATACCTTGGGACATGATATCGGCGATGCGTTCATCCAAAAGGCCTGCCAGCTGATCAGCGGGATATTCAAGAAAAGTCCCGTATACCGTGTGGGCGGTGACGAGTTTGTGGCTATTCTGGAACATGAAGATTATGAAAACAGGTATAGCCTGTTGCAGGCATTCAATCAGCAAATAGAGGCCAACAGGCAGAATAAGTCTGTGGTTATCGCAGTGGGGATGGTGGAATATAAGCCCGGCGAAGATAAAAGCTATAAGCGGATTTTTGAACGGGCGGATATGCAGATGTATAAGCGGAAACGGGAGCTCAAAGCGTTGGCTGGAGAGACTTTTTAGTATTTTAATGTTTTTGGGGGATTCTGAGTGTTTTTTATGTTACAATAAGAGTAATGTTAGCGTATTAATACAGAGGGGGATTTTGACGATGAAGAAATATATTGCAGCGTTATGCATGGCTTGCTGGCTGGCTTTTTCAGCTAGTGCATTGGCGGCGACGCCGGATGCTGCGGCATTGTCGGGGGAGCAGGAGATTGCTGTTAAATGGATGGATGCTATGCTTGTCAAGCAGGATTCGGCAGCGGTTATCAAATTGCTGGAACCAGAGAGACAGAAGAAGATCTCGCAAGATGATCTGGCAAAGAATTTGTCGCAGCTCAGCCAGAAATACGGGAAATATCAGGAATCTCGCTTTATCAGCTGGACGCGCTTCGATCAGGCGGATCAGATGATTTATCTCATGCGCTTTGAGAAAGAACAGCTGGTACGCTGTGAGCTGCTGTTCAATAAGAAGGGACAGCTTGAGGGATTCTCGCTGGCAGCGATCAAAGAGAATGCAAAAGACCAGCAAACGGAAAAGAAATAAGCAGCAAGAGCTTTTCGGCCGGCAGTCGTCACTGCCGGCCGTTGCTATTTTTTGATACACTGTTATAATGGGAGATAGAGTATCAGAATGGAGGAATACGGATGAAACGCAGTGAGCGCATCTATCATTACATCCAGGAAAAGTCAGCGGCTTATACAAAAGAACGGCTGACGGGACAGGTTGGATTTGATGCGCAGGAGATTGCAGCCGCGCTCGATATCCTGCGCAATAATGTATCCAAGGAACTCAATGAACTGCATCGGCAGGACCGCATTGTCAAGTTTGCGGGCCGGCCGGTGCGTTATTTTGACAAGGAGACGCTGGAAACTTTGCTGGATACGGATTTTGGGGTGGGGCCCTGTCAGTTCCAGGATATTGGCCAGTGCCGGGAGTCCAGCGGCGAAAGTGCGGCGGATATGAATCCCTTCGAGCACCTTATCGGCGCGGACAAGAGTCTCAAGCGGCAGGTCGAGCAGGCTAAGGCGGCCATCCTTTATCCGCCGGATGGCTTGCATACATTGATTGTTGGCCAGACCGGTGTTGGCAAGACTTTGTTTGCGCATATGATGTTTGCCTATGGCAAGTCGATGCATCGTTTTGGCAATGAGGCGCCGTTCATTACGTTCAATTGTGCGGACTATTATAACAATCCGCAGCTTTTGATTTCGCATGTGTTTGGACATATCAAAGGGGCATTCACCGGCGCAGATACAGCGAAGGCTGGTCTTGTGGAGGAGGCCGATGGCGGCGTGCTGTTCCTTGATGAGATCCATCGCTTGCCGCCGGAAGGCCAGGAGATGATTTTCTATTTCATGGATACGGGAACGTTCAATCGTCTGGGGGAGACAACGCGCAGCCGCCGGGCGAAAGTCCTGATTATCGGGGCGACGACGGAGGACCCTAATTCGGCCCTTACGCGTACTTTTGTGCGCCGCATCCCGAATATCATCACGATACGGCCGCTGGCTGAACGTACGCTCGAGGAACAGCTGGATATACTCAAGCTGCTGTTTATGGATGAGGCACAACGGGTCAAGAAACCGGTGCGCATTAGCGTGGAGTCGGTCAAAGCGCTGATTGGCAGTATTGGCAGTGGTAATGTCGGCCAGCTTAAGTCCAATATCAAGCTATTGTGTGCGCAAGCGTTCCTCAATGGCATCGATAATCCCAATTATATCGAAGTCGATTTTAAAATGCTGCCGAGTAACGTCAAGGATGGATTGCTGACCTTATCGGCCAACCGTCAGGCACTGGCAGAGTTAACGAAATATGTTAGTGAACCGCTGGTCGTATCACCGCCAGGGCGAAAATTGCAGCTTGAGGATGAGAGTGGTGGAGAAGGTGGCTTCAATCTGTATCAGGTCGTTGAAGACAAAGTGGCCCTGTTGAAGGGCGAGGGAATCAGCGATGAGCTCATCAAGCAGATTGTTGCCACAGATGTCAATGTCTATGTCAAAGACCTTTATAATAAGAAGCATTCAGTCAATATGACGACGCGGGAACGTCTGCTGAAGATTGTCGATGAGGCGCTCGTTGATTTTTCGGAGCAGGTTTCGTTGTTTGTGCAAAAACGAATGAACCGCAGTTACCGCGATCGTTTTCTCTATGCGTTCAGCCTGCATCTGTCGGCATTTCTCAAGCGTGTCAAGTCGAAAGAAACGATTCCGTATACGGAAATCGAAGGGGCAGTGCCACAGGATTCGCAGTGTTTGCAGGTGGCAGTAGAAATCGGTGAGATGGTCGAAAAGCACTATCATCTGAAGGTGCCGCGCAATGAGATCGAGTATATCGCTCTACTGCTGGAATCTTCCGATGATGATGACCTTGATGAGAAGGTAACGATTCTTGTGGCAACACATGGCAAGAGTACGGCAAGTTCGATGGTCGATGTTGCGCAGAAACTTTTCAGTTCGGCGGATATGAATATCATTGCCGTCGATATGCCGTTGGAGGTCAAGCCGCAGGCAATTTTTGACAAGACAGCGGCAATGCTGCAGGCGATGAAGTGTACCAAGGGTGTATTGATCCTGGCGGATATGGGGTCACTTTGCAATATCGGTTCGATGCTGGCAGAGAAACTCAAGATTCCAATCCGCACGCTCGATATGGTATCGACGCCACTGATTCTTGAGGCTATGCGCAAGGTGGATATTGCCGGGATGGACCTTGACAGCATCTATGAGTCCTTGCGTAACTTTAAAGGCTATGAAGCGGTGGATTCAACGGATACCATTGCCGAAGGGGAAAATGGGCCGGAGGCTATCGTGACAATCTGTTCGACAGGACAGGGGGCAGCGCTCAAGCTCAAGTCTTTGGTGGAGGAAATCCTGCGCAATGCTGGCCGCTCTGTGGAAGTCATCCCCATCGGGCTGGTGCATATGGATGAACGCATCGAGGAAATTGCGAAAAGCTATCATATCGTAGCCGCTGTCGGGATGAAAAAACCGCAGGTACAGGTGCCGTTCATTTCGCTCGAACAACTTATTGATGGCTCAGGTGAGCAGCTGCTGGCTGAGCTCATGCTGGATCGGAAAATAAGTCTGGTGCCTAAAGCCAAAAGCAA
>Ga0256404_1012663_pt1 | contig 10923 bp, 7 predicted proteins | sample RumenRJG_01DNA_FD_185990 | JGI IMG/M metagenome (GOLD analysis project Ga0256404, IMG submission 185990) | Bovine rumen microbial communities from Lethbridge, Alberta, Canada - RJG_01 | ecosystem: Host-associated > Mammals > Digestive system > Stomach > Rumen | place: Canada: Alberta | collected...
AACTTCTCCAATACGCCGTAAACGACATCGGGGGTGTAGATCGAGCCGTGCTCCGAGATGTGGTTAGCCAGCTTGCGCGTGTTCAGCGTCTCGAGGTTCTTGATCTGTGCGTACCACTTGCCGAAGGCCGCAGAGTGCGAGTTCTGGTTTTTCTTTACTTCATACAAAATCTTTGCCATAGTGCTTAAAAATGTGTTTTTACATAGTATTAGATTCACTTGCGGCCAGCTACATCGGGTGGCCGAATCCCGCTTTGTGTCTCTCATGATTGACAATGCAAAGGTAGGAAGATTATCCTATACCTCCAAATTTTGACCTTCGATTTGGGCCGATTTTCAGCATAAAATCGCCCAATTTCAACGAACCGTAATTTCGAGCCCTCGAAGCCGTAATTTTCGAGCCTCGTGTATTACTTTTCGTCGATAGCGGGCAAGGTGAACATAATTCGTCTGCTACAACGCCACTTTGCCACTTTGCCACATTAAGCACCTTCGATATTGCACAAATACCCTTTTTTAATTATTATATATTTTAATATATGATAATTCTATAATATCAACTCTTCCAATCCGTCACCATTGCCACTACCTTAATGTGGCAAAGTGGCATTGTGGCAAAGTGGCGGATTGCTGTTTATTAAATAATGTGTAAAAATCTCGCCAAATCACATAAATATCAAAATTTAATTGTATCTTTGCAATCTAATGAGAACGATTAGTTTATGGATGTATTGAATGATATATACGTCGCCATAGCAGCTGAAGGTTTTACCAACAAGACGCTGCAAATGATAGATAACTACACGAACGACATTAGATATGGAAGAAAAGATTTTAATGGATTTACTCTACCAGAGCATGCAGGACTCTGCAAGGGAGGCTCGCCTCTCATTGGGGCGGCCATCGTCGTCAGCTACGCGCGAAGAAGCCTTACAACAGGTTGCAATGTTGAAAGCAGCCAAGGACAGAGCAAGTCGAGTGCAGAAATAAGCTCGCTTGATTTCTGCCGAGACGCAGCCTGTGCTCGCTCGATAGAGCAAGGAGGTAGCCCAGCCAATTGGCAAATAGACGAGGAACAAGAACGCCTGCTTGAAGCGTGGGCCAAAGCAAAAGGTCTTTGGTTTGAAAACTCAGATAGTATCATCCGAAAGAATTTTGGCCCGATGATTGCCCAGGGGGCAGAGGCCAAGGTGTATTATAAGGAAGGTGATCCATCGGTAGCCAAAGAGCGCACATCCATCTACTCCACCACCAACAAGGCTCTAGAAGCCATTGCTCTTCATAACTATCTCTTTCCTGAAACTGCGATGAAAGTTATTGGTTTTACTCGCGACAGCGATAGTTTGATGCGCATTGTGCTGACACAGCCATACGTGACTTGTCTGCGTCTGGCAACAAAGGAGGAAATAGATGATATGGTCGCGGCTAAAGGATTCCGTGACAACTGGAATGGACATGGCGTAAATTACATTTCCGATCGCTTGGTGCTCGAAGACATGCACCCAGCCAATGTGTTTATCGATGTCGTGACGGGTAAACCAATATGCATTGACTGCATAGTGAAATTTGTAAATCCTACAAACCAATAATTGTATGTCTGAGGCACGTAGAGACATAAAGGCTAACCTCAGAGGCGCACTTGCAGAAGCAAAGGATGCGATAGCGGGTAAACGGAAATTGAACACGCTAGACAACTTAATTACTGAACTTCGAGAGACTGTTGACGAGGGAAAAGTTAAAGGCAGCGGAGATAAAGAATGTTGGTGCGGATTGGCTGGTTGATTACCATTAATAGAATTTTCACTCTATCAGCTTTGACTTGGAGGCTTTAAAAATCCTTTAAAGCCCCCTAATATATTAATAGTAGGCTATCATTTAATTTGTTACATGCAAGATGGTTAATTTGTGTTTCAAATTTGTGGATTTATATTTAAATAAGTTAATTATTGCCTTAATAGAATAATTTTCTTTTTAAAATATTTGTCCATTTTGAATTTTGATTTTATCTTTGCACTGGAATAAAATTCAAAAACAATCGGAATATGGGCAAAATCTTAGATTACATAGTCAAGAAGGGTGAGGGCAACTACCTATGCTATAAAACTAATAAGGTAAGCCTTAATATCTCCGATACGGATGTACTGGATTACGACGATAAGCCCGCTTCTACGCGCAACAAGAGTCGTATTGCGGAATCTGACTTAACTCTTGTGCCTACGGTAGTTATTGACCGTATGCTGATAGAGTATTCACGCCCCATATTCAGTTTTTTCCTTGATGGTTCGCGCCATGTTTATAAGGTAGATGATATGGCCATTGGAAAGAAGATTTTCCCTGTTCTTGCCGGCCAGATTGTTGTCGGCTGTTGTGAGCGTGAAGACCGCGACACCTTCCATCCCTACCAAACTTATCATAAGATTGTGATTTCTCTGCCTGATGATTTTGACGTTGACGATGAAGGTGAGGATTTCTGCCGTCTTTACTGTGATGAAATTAATGAGGAGTTGAGAAAGCTTCCATACGTCGGTGAAGTTGGTATCAAGATAGACAAGATTCTCCTTTATAAAACTGACAAGAAAGATAAGTTCAACTCAGACAAGGACAATTACAAAAATAGAGGTACAGCAAAGATTCAGGCAGAAATGACTGATGAAGAGCAAAGATTAGTTGCAGACCTCTGTGCTCACAATCGTTTGGACGACGAACATTACCTTATTAAAGATGGCTCGTTGGAATACAACCCCAGCTTTTCTAACGTCAACCGTCCAGACAAAACGATGCTTCGTGAAAACTATCGTTATGTAGTTGGCGTCTCAAAGCGGTTTGACCCAGAACTACTACCCGATTATGAGGGGCATCGACTTTCCAAGACAATTGCAAACTTAAAGCCTTTCGAGAGGACAAAGGCTTATCGATATACTTCTGAAGCAAACGGTGTTCAATATGCCGTTTGGTATCTGCGTCTCCGTAACAGTGATTTCCGTGAGACCAATTTCTCTGATGTGGTGAAGTGTGAAATGGTGATTATCAACGAGGAAGAACAAATGGACACCGATTTGATAAACATCATTAGTGCAAACCTCATTAACGAGGCCTATCCTGTGTGTTATGGAAACGATACACGATGGGCCAATCATCTTTATCCGGTTTTCCTTACGGAGAGCTTCTGCAAATCAAAGTATTATAATTCTGACATCATCTTAAATTTATTCTAAATGGCAAAAGTAATAGGAAAGGTCTCAGCAACCGAGAAATGTCCGTCAACTATCGATGAGTTTTATTTTTGGACGGACAAAAAACAGATTCTCAGCCCGTTCGATGTGGTTAAGGTGAACCACGAATCGGGTTCTATCACATTTGGTGTGATTGAGGAAATCAATCATATCACCGATGCTCCCAGCCATTTTACTGGTTACATTTCCAGCGATTTTGGCAGCACCGATGAGAAGATTGGTAATATGAATCGTTTAGGAATGAATTATGTTCGCGCACGTGTGAGCGGCAATACTGCAGGAATTTACACACCAGTTCTTAATGGCCAACAAGTTTCACTTTGCGATGCTGAAGAGGTGAAGAAAGCCCTCGGCTTGACAGATGATGATGTAAAGAACCCGCTTGTCTGCGGCTACCTTGAAATGTATAAAGGTGAAGACAAAATTAAAGTTCGTGTGATTTTGGATTCTCATTTCCTGATTGGGCCTGATGGTGCACACATCAATATCTCGGGTATTTCTGGCTTGGCCGCAAAGACTTCATATTCTATGTTCCTGCTTAGAGCCATTCAGAACAAGTTTAGATTGGAAGGTGGTGAGACCTGTGCATTCGTCCTTTTCAATGTCAAGGGGCGTGATTTGATGGCTATTGATGAACCCAATTTAGACCTTAGTAGCGAAGATAAGCAGATTTATGCCGACCTTGGTTTGGCGGATACTCCATTTGAAAATGTTCGCTATTACTACCCTTACAGCAAAAGCGACGTAGCCAAGGTGCAATCATACGCAGCTCCAAGTGACATTGAGCAACAGAAAAGAGACAAGAAAGCCTTTACCTATAAGTTCACTTTTGCTAACAATAAAGAGCGACTCGACCTACTACTTGCTAATGAAAACGACCCCACAAACACCCTGGAAGCCTGTGCCAACTTCATTATGAATGAAGAGGGCAAGTTTAAGGACATAGAGAAGTGGGAAACTTTGAAAGAAACTATAGATGAATACACCAAGGCTGGTAATGCTGATGCCAATAAAGAGATTCAAGTTGTCAGTTGGAGAAAATTTAAGAGGTGCATTCGCAAAGCCATTTCGAACGACGTATTTGGAAAAAGTCTTGTAAATGAAGTTGACCTGACAAACGAAATTCAGAACCATCTTAGAGCGAATAATGTAATGGTGATAGACATTGCTCGCCTTGACGGTAATACCCAGAGCTTTGTGTTCGGTAGCGTTACACGCGCTATTTATGACCTAAAACTTGATGGAGACAGAAGTGACATACCTGATAAAATAATCGTATTTGTGGATGAGCTGAACAAATACGCTTCGAGTGATGCACCAAAAAACTCTCCCATTTTAAATCAGGTTCTTGATATCGCTGAACGTGGCCGTTCACTGGGAATCATTTTGTTCTCAGTGGAGCAATTCCGCAGTGCTATTCACGACAGAGTAAAAGGTAACTGCGCTACCCAAGCATATGGACGAACAAATGCAATCGAAGTTTCAAAACCTGACTACAGGTATATACCGAAAGTGTACCAGAATATGATGACGCGTCTCTCACCTGGCGAGTACATCATTTCTAATCCTGCTCTCCGCTCACTTGTGAATGTAAAATTCCCAAGACCCGCTTACAAACAATTCCCCAACGGCTAAAACAAAACGATCAAGGAAGAAGATTTTGAGTATGCTGATGTTTCAGCTGTACTCTGACGAAAGAACGATCTATCGTGAGTATGTGCAAAATGCACTCGACTCTATCAATAAGGCAATTGAAACACGAGTATTGGATCAACCCAAAGATGGAGTTGTGACCATCGATATAGATGCCAAGCACAAGGTTATTAAAATCAAAGATAACGGTGCCGGTATTGAAGCAGCCAATGCAGTACGGACTTTGCTTGACATTTCCCCGTCAACCAAAGATGGAGTAAGTTATGCCGGTATGTATGGTATTGGCCGATTGGTAGGTGGCGGCTATTGTCATGAACTGATTTTCCGTACTTCTGCACGAGGTGAAGCCATTGGTACACAAATAACCTTTGATGTCGATAAGATTTGGCAGATGGTGGAAAAAGATGACGAAGACTACCTTGCAACATTCGTAATTAATGAATGTACAACAAGAGTGCCCATACCTGCTGAGGAATCTGACCATTTCTTCGAAGTAGAATTAAGAGGAGTAAAAGATGATGCAGCACCCTCTTTGTTAGAGTCAGAGGCTGTTTGTAACTATTTAAGAGAGGTGGCTCCTGTTGAATATAAACCAGAATTCAAAAATACCCTTATGTATAAGAGTACTGCCGACAACCCAGAATTTAAATCACTTCACGAAGGGTTAGAGAAAGTCCAGGTATTTGTCGGAGAAACAAGAATACTTAAGCAGTACGGATTATCAATCAAGGGGACAAAGGATACAATAAATAATTTGGAATACTTCAAAATTGAAGACAACAAGTTTGGTGTGCTAGGTTGGGGATGGTATGCACTCACAAAATACACCATTCAAATACCTAAAGAAGATAAGTTGGCTGGTATCCGACTAAGATCTCATAATATACAGGTGGGTGATGCAAATCTTTTATCAGGAACAAAATACTGGAAAGAAGATAGAAGTAATTCATATTTCTATGGTGAGTTTTTTGTAACCCACCCACAGATACGCCCAAATGGTGCCCGTGATGGATTGGTACCTACGCCAGAATCTAAAGCATTGGAAAGTGGATTGAGAAAATATTTTGAAAACCTCAAAACTCTTTATACGAAGGCGAATGAGGCAAAGAAGTGTATTGATAAAATTAAGGAAGGCATCCAACGTATCGAAGTTTCACATAGCACTGCCGATTATAATGCTAAAGATTTGATTAATAATCGTGGTATAGGTAAGTTTGAGAAGTTGCTGAAGACTGCAAACTTTGAAGCTATTAAACGAATGTTGTTATTGTATCAGCCAGATTTTCTTGAAGCAAAGGCAAAAGGTGAAGAGATGCTTAGGCCAACTACGGCACCCCAACAGGAATCGACACCCCAAAAGGCCGCCCCTGCGAAAGATGAACCTGTTGTTGAATCAGATAACATAGAGCAACCGACAGATTTTACTGCTCCCAGTACGGCCACTGAAACGCATATTGATTTCCCAACGTCGCCGACTGTTGATAACACAACAGCATCCTCTTCGCCTATGGATAATCAACAGAAACCCGTTTCCGTTCAGGAGCCTGCTACGTATCAACATGAAGCATTATTGCCTGGCCAGCGCATTGTTACACCTACATCAACGCCACTTCTTGGTCAGCAGGACATTATTGCTCCATTAAACAATGTGCTCGACCCAAGTGAAATATGGTTGCTGCGTCGAGTTTTTAAAGTATTGAACTCTTACTGCCCAGATAATGAGCATGACCAAAATTTAATTGCCGAAATGGAAAGGCTAATTGTGAAGGAATTTAATGATGAAGTCTAAAAGAAAGAAAGTCCTCCTAATTGAACCGAATTATGCCAATAAGTATCCTCCTATTGGCCTAATGAAGATTTCCACCTATTATAAGAACTTAGGTGGATGGGATGTCACTTTCTTTAAAGGAGATTTAAAACAATTTGTAATAGAACGTATTGCCGACCGATGCATAGAGGATTTTGAAAAGACCGATAAAAGCATTGATTGGTGGCTGAAACGTGACGAATTTATTGAGTATATCAAAACCCGAAAAAGAGAGTCCGCAGATAAGATTGCTATCGACCGCTCCGACATGGAACTGATTCTGTTGGCAAAACTGACAGAGTGGAAAGATTTCTACTGGAAAGGTATTTGGAAGAAGGAACCCGAATGGGATAGAGTTGGTGTAACCACATTGTTTACCTTCTATTGGGACATTACGGTAGAAACTATCAACTTTGCAAAGCTATTGGTAAAGAAGAAAAAGGATCTGATGGTTGGTGGTGTCTTGGCATCTATTCAACCAAAGGAACTTGAAGAAGCTACAGGAATTAAGCCTTGGGTGGGTATTCTTGGTGCGCCAGGTATCTTAGACAAGGGAGACACCCAGATTATTGACAATCTGCCCCTTGATTATTCTATACTTGACGAGATAGAATACAAATATCCGATGTCTAATGCATTCTATGGATATATGACTCGTGGATGCATACGTCATTGCGCTTTTTGTGCGGTACCGACACTTGAAAACAAATACATCCCTTACATTCCAATGCGTGAGCGTGTTGAAAAAGTTCGAGAGGTATATGGCGATCAGAAGGATTTGCTCTTAATGGATAACAACGTCCTAGCTTCCGAAAACCTTAAGGAGATTATTGATGACATAGTAGCATCAGGGTTCGGTAAAGGTGCAAAGTTTGTTCAGCCAAATTTGCTCGACATTTCTATTCGTAATCTGAAAAATGGAATTAACGACCGTGCTTATATTCGAAAGAGTCAGGGATTGATACAAGACTTCTATCAGAAACTTAAGCCTTTGAAGGGTGATGAGTCGTATGAGGTATATAAGATTATCAGTCGTTATCACATTAACAAGTTGTCAACAACCAGAAAGGAAGCATTGATTGCCGCTTATGAAGAAATAAAGCCATACTACGATAAGCATCAGCATCCCGTTCCCAAGGCGAGATATGTGGATTTCAATCAAGGTGTTGACGCACGATTGTTTACGGAAGAGATTGTTGCTCAGTTATCAAGAATTGCTATTCGTCCGCTACGTATTGCTTTTGATGATATTAAAACCTTCGATTCATATAACAAGGCTATCCGCATGAGTGCTGCGGCTGGGTTGAAAGAGTTTTCAAATTATCTACTTTACAACTTCATGGATCAGCCGGTAGATTTGTATAAACGACTTCGCATCAATGTTGAACTGTGTGATGAGCTGAACGTAAATATATATTCGTTCCCTATGAAGTACCATCCGATACGAAAAGGAAAATGTGATGCTGACGATTATTCGCACAATCGCGACTATATCGGAAAACATTGGAATCGAAAATATATACGCGCGGTACAGGCAATATTGAATAGCACGAAAGGAAAGATTGGTAGAGGAATGTCTTTCTTCCTTGAGGCCTTTGGCTCTACTGAAGAAGAATACTTTGAGTTACTTGAAATGCCTGAGACATTCATCCTTTATCGTTTCTTCTTTAAGTGGCTCGATGAAAAAGGTTCCATGGGAACTGACCATTGGAGAACGTGCTGGTGTCATTGTATGAGAACACTGGATGAAGTAGAAAAGCAGAATGTGCTTGATATTATCCATCGTAATGTTTTCTCACAAGAGGAGATTGATACCGTCACTTCCGAAGATGCTCTCACGTTGTTAAATTTCTACACGAATTACAGAAAAGACATTATTACGCCAGGTACAAAACTCTACGAGTTGAAACAGGAGTACGATGCTCACCCAACAATAGAATTAAGACGTAAAAAGTAAGGTTATGAGAAAAGAAAACAGAGATACAGCAGGTATTTGGGCAGAAAAACTGGGCGATGCTCACGTAGGTTGTTATGGTTTGTTAGATGACTTGGAAAACGATGAGGCTACAGAAGCTGAAATCGGTAATATTGTTGAGGCAAGCAATCTTATTGATCGTGCTATAGAATTGCTGAATGCCGTTTACGAAGGAACCGTTGAAGATACTAAAAAGTAAAGAGATATGGAATTCAATTTAGACACGACCATCAAGGACTTGTACGACTGGGGGCAAATCTCAGTTCGTACCGCCAATAGTTTACATTATGCCGGAATGGAAACCCTTGGAGAAGTACTAAATAGTATTGAAACTCCTATGGATTTGCTTAGTATCCGGAACTTCGGTCGTAAGTCGTACACTGAGATGGAGCCGATTCTTAACAAGATGATACGAAGTCATGCCAAACCAACACCGCAGACAAAAGAAGAACGTTTTGCTGCTTTGGGTGAACATCTTGTCAGAATAATTACCGATGCTTATACAGCAGTAACAGAAGGTGACTCAGAAGTGAAAGCATATCTTCAAGCTGCCTATCCCCTACCAAGTGATTTCCATTTCTTGGTTATGGGTGATGTGGATAATATGCTTGCCGTCGTTGAAGATTACTCGCGAGACGAGAATCTGGCAATTCGTCATTCATATAAGCAATTCATAGCAATCGCATTGGCTGGAATGGAAAATGCTCAGCAGGCGGAAAACGATGTCTATGCTGAATACAAGCGTAAAAGCATGGACCTTGCTATGAGGATGGAAGATTTTAGCTATGAACAGGTAGCTATGTATTTCTTGTCGCCAATTGCTAAGAATTATCTGGAAAAGAGTTATCAGGAACAGGTTGAATCGAGTTTAAGCGTTAGAAGCAAGAATTTCGCAGCCAAATTTCTTCCTCATTTCTCAGACCTAATTAAGTATGCCGAAGAGCCTTTGTCTTCCTATCGTAATATCTGTCCTGGCCAGAGCATGATGAAGACACTTACTGAGATATTTCAATTCAACCAGAAGTTCAGACGAGAGTTTGATAGAGTGTCGAAACTCACAGATGATGAGATACAAACTGAGTTCTTAAAACGTGACTATCCTTATCTGGTAAGCAGACAACGGCAATTTGTATTCGACTTTATAAAAGCGAATAATCATGCCCCTTTGTTTTTCTTAATGCTCCAATATCTTCGATTATCTGAAAACAGGTCGAACAAGATTTATTGTCTGCTGCATGGAATATTCGATGGCAAGAAAAGAACGCTTTATGAGATAGCCGATGCACTGAACCTCACTCGTGAAAGATGCCGCCAGATTGCAGGCGGGACGATTGAAGTGCAGGAATCGCCTTTAGCTAACAATGAAGGTTGGGATTATTACAAAACCCTGTTTGACCTACCGTTTATTTATGAGAAAACGGAAGAGTATGTTAGATTAAAAGACGCAGAACGTTTGACTATTGATTTTGACGTCTTCGCTTCATTAGTAAGGTTAGTTGCCGATTTCAAGGTAGAAGACGTTGAGGGACACGCTGTCCTTATGAACAAGAAATACAAGGACATGAAACTCTCTGACTGTCTAGATACACTCTTTAGTATTGTAGATGCGAAATATTCAACTGATACATACATTACTGTTGATTCTATTCTTTTCACTGTGCCGGAGCCATTGAGGCTCCAAATGAAAGAGCTTGTCAAATATATTGCTGAAGAAATATATAAGGTACAGATTACAGAAGACGATCGACTATATCTACCCCAGAACTACATCGATATATCAGAGGAACTATATGATATATTGGCCAAGAAAGGTGAACCGATGCATGTTGAAGACATCTTCAACGAATTCAAGAGGCGGTATCCCGACCACAAATATACCGATCCTTTACAGATAAAACCGTATATGTTCAGGCATAAACATATCAAGGCAGTTGGTAAGACATCGTGCTATGCACTTGATAGTTGGGAGGGCGTTTATTTTGGTAGCATTCGAGATTTGCTCGTTGATTTGCTAAGCGAATCTGACGTTCCTCTGCATATAGACAATCTATATGATGGCGTAACTGAGCACTATCCGAACACCACTAAAGCAAGTGTGGCTGCAACGATGGAGGATGAAAATTTCCAGCGGTTTGTTGAATTTGAAGGTGGTTATTTTGGTTTGACTTCCAAAAAATATCCCGATGAATATGTGGTTGCTGCGTCTGTTCAGCGTTATCGATTTGAAGACCGCTTCCAGATGTTCAAGGACTTCAT
>Ga0256404_1012666_pt1 | contig 10920 bp, 9 predicted proteins | sample RumenRJG_01DNA_FD_185990 | JGI IMG/M metagenome (GOLD analysis project Ga0256404, IMG submission 185990) | Bovine rumen microbial communities from Lethbridge, Alberta, Canada - RJG_01 | ecosystem: Host-associated > Mammals > Digestive system > Stomach > Rumen | place: Canada: Alberta | collected...
CCTATCGTAACACATTTCCGCAGAAATGCAAGCAAAAAGCACCACTTTCTCGAAAAGTAATTGTTTCGTCCAGGGATTTTTGTCAACTCATAGCGGAGTACGTGAAAAGAAAGACAAGTACGAGCGGTAAAAGGGTTGCGTCTGCAACCGAAAAAACAAATCCTTCGGCACGCAAAAGAGCCTGGTCCGCAACCTCTTCGGTGTGCTTTCCAGGCTCTTTGTGCTAGTTTCCATCATCGTTTCAGACCGTGACCTCGATCTGATTCCCCTCGAAGCCGATGACGCAGTTTTCATAATAGCCGTCGCCCGTCGTGTGCGGACCGCTGACAACCGTGTAGCCGTCATTCACGAGAAACAATCATCCATGTTCCATCGACGCTGCGCGGTCGCGGATGGCCGACCGCATTTCTTCCAAAAAGACCGTCGCAGGCCGCGTGAAGACCTGGTGCTTCTTCCAGACGAGGTAGAGCCGCGCCTCGATGACGGGGTCGAACGGACGGAAGCAGAGCGTGCCGTTCTCGGGCGTCGGGACGAGGTTCGCGAACGTCACGGCGCTGCCGAGCCCCTGCTCGACCATCATGGCGGGCGTCGTGATGAGGTTGAAGCGGGCGACGACGTTCAGTCCTTCGACAGGGCGGCCGAGCCAACCGTTCAGCACGTTGCCGTCGAGTTGCTGCCTTGCGCAGAGGAGCGGCTGATTCTGGATGTCGCTTGGCGTGATGACGGATTTTGCTGCAAGCGGGTTATCCGCGCGCATCAAGAGGCCGAAATGGTCGTTTGCCGGCAGCTGCAAATAGTCGTACTTCTTCATATCGATGGGCTCGACGAGGACGGCGAAATCCAGCAGGCCGCGGTCGAGGAGCTCCGTCATCTCGATCGTGCTGCCGCTCATGAGGTCGAATGTCACATGCGGCTGCTTTTCGCGCAGATGGCGGATGACGTCCGCGATAAAATGCATCATATTCGTCTCCGCGCCGCCGAGATGCACCTCGCCGCTCGTCATGTCGTCAAACGCCGCAATCTCCTTCGCCGTACGCTCCTCGAGATCGACGATCTCCTGCGCGCGGCGCTGCAAGAAGAGTCCTTCCTCCGTCAGATGGATTTTGCGGCTGCCGCGCTCAAAAAGCCTCTTGCCGAGCTGGTTCTCGAGGTCAGCGAGCTGGCGCGACAAGTTCGACTGCGACGTCAGCAGTCGCTCCGCCGCGCGCGTGATGTTCCCTTCCTGCGCGACGGCGAGGAAGTATTTCAAGATGCGGATTTCCATAGCGCTGTCCCCTTTCGCTTTGCTTTCATGATACCACAAACCATGAATAAAATACATGGTTTTATATCAAAATGAAGTGTTGGTAATACTGGCGGAAAGCTGGTATGATGTAGCCATCAAGAGAAAACAACACAGAAGCCAAGCAAGCCTGAGGAGGAACCATCATGAACAGCTTCATCTACGATATCCCAACGAAAGTCTACTTCGGTGCAGGCCAGCTCGCGCACCTCGGCGAGGAGCTCTCGAACTATGGCAAGAACGTCCTCGTCTGCTATGGCGGCGGCTCCATCAAGAAGAGCGGCCTCTACGACCAGGTGATAGCGGAAATCCGGCGCGCCGGGCTCACGGCGTTCGAGCTTTCCGGCATCGCGCCGAATCCGCGCGTGACGTCCGTGAACGAGGGCGCAGCCATCTGCAAGCGCGAGCGCATCGACGTCATCCTCGCGGTCGGCGGCGGCTCCGTCATCGACTGCGCGAAATTCGTCAGCGTCGCGGCTTTCTATGACGGCGACGCCTGGGACATCATGGAGCACAAATACGAGCCGACAAAGGCGCTGCCGCTCCTCGACATCTCGACGATTTCTGCGACGGGTTCGGACATGGACGCCGGCGGCGTGATCTCGAACGAGGCGACGCAGGAAAAGATCGGCTTTTCCATCCCCGGCCTGTTGCAGCCGAAAGTCTCGTTCCTCGACCCGACGCTGACGTACAGCGTGAGCCAGCGCCAGACGGCCTGCGGCAGCGCCGACATCCTTTCGCACATCATCGAGACGTACTTCGTGCCGGAGGACGGCAGCATGTTCCTGCTCGACCGCTTCAAGGAAGGCCTGATGCAGACCGTCGTGAGATATGCGCCGATCGCCATGGAAGAACCTGAAAACTATGAGGCGCGCGCGAACCTGCAGTGGGCTGCCAGCTGGGCCATCAACGGCTTCACGAGCGCGCTTCAGAACGTGGCCTGGACGTGCCACCCCATCGAGCACGAGCTCTCAGCCATCTATGACATCACGCACGGCCTCGGCCTCGCGATCATTACGCCGAAATGGATGAAATACATCCTCGATGAAAAGACGGTCGGCCGCTTCTATGACTATGGCGTGCATGTCTTCGGCATCGACGGCACGCAGGCGCCGATGGACGTCGCAAAGCAGGCCATCGCTGCGACGGAACGCTTCTTCTATGAAACGCTTGGCCTCGCGTCCACGCTTTCGGCCATCGGCATCGACGACCAGCATTTCGCCTTGATGGCAAAGCGCGCCTGCGGCGGCGACGTCCTGCCAGGCTTCCGCCCGCTCCAGCAGGCAGATGTCGAAGAGATTCTTCGGATGTCGCTCTGAGGAGGGACGGCACATGGAATACGCAACGCTTTCCTGCGGCGAGCGGATGCCGCTCGTCGGCTACGGCACGTACCAGCTCGGTGGCAAGACGGAGCGGTGCGTGCGCGAGGCGCTCGCCTGCGGCTACCGCTCGATCGACACGGCGCAGTATTACGGAAACGAGGCGGACGTCGGCCGCGCAATTGCCGCATCCGGCGTGCCGCGCGAAGACCTCTTTTTGACGACGAAGCTCCAAAGCGGCCACAACGTGGCCGCCTCCGTCGAAGCGTCCCTGCGAAAGCTCCGCACGGACTACCTCGACCTCCTGCTGATCCATTGGCCGATGGGCGAAAGTCTCGCCATTTATCACGCGATGGAAGCCCTCGTGCGGCGCGGCCGCGTGCGCGCGCTCGGCCTCTCGAACTTCTACGGGCATGTGTACGATGAGATCATCGCGCATTACGCGATCTGCCCGTCCGTCATCCAGCAGGAGACGCATCTCTATCTGCAAAACCAGGAACGGCAAAAAATCTACCAGCGCCAGGGCGTCACGCTCGAAGCCTGGGCGCCGTTCGGCGAAGGAAGGGAAAACATGTTCCGCCTGCCGCTCGTCGAAGAGCTCGCCGCCTCCTACCGCCGCACGCCGGCGCAGATCATCTTGCGCTTTTTCGTGCAGCAAGGCATCGTCGTCATCCCGAAGACGCGCCACCCGAATCGCATGGCAGAAAACCTCGCCGTGTTCGACTTTGCACTCTCGGATGCGGACATGCGGCGGCTGAAGCGGCTCGACCAGGAACGGAGCTTGTTCGGATGGTATCAATGAACAGAAGGAGGCATTCCCCATGAATCTTTCCAGACGCAATTTTGTGAAAATGGCCGGACTGACAGCCGCTGGCGCGGCGCTCGACAGCATCCTGCCACAGGCAACGCCTGCTGAAGCGGCAGGAAAGCGCATAAAGCTCGCATCGCAGGCACCCGTCGTCGCCAGCCGCCTCGTCACGGAAGGCGCGGCGAACGGCTCCGTCGCCAAGGTCTACTTCACGCGCCATCTCGACGCGAAGCACCTGATCTCCATGTATGACCGCATCAATGAGGGCATCTACGGCAACGTCGCATTGAAGCTGCACACCGGCGAGCCGAACGGACCTTACATCCTGCCCGTGGACTGGATCAAAGAATTCCAGCAGCACGTCCCACACAGCACGATCTGCGACACGAACACGCTCTATGTCTTCGGGCGCGACACCACGGAGAAAAACCATGAGACGCAGAAGCTGAACGGCTGGACGTTCTCGCGCGTCGACATCCTCGACGAGGACGGCGGCGTCGACCTGCCCGTGCGCGGCGGCAAAGTGCTCGACCACGTGACGATGGGCAGCCATATCACGAACTACGATTCCATGGTCGTCCTGACGCATTTCAAAGGCCACGCGATGGGCGGCTACGGCGGCTCGCTCAAGAACATCGCCATCGGCAACGCCAGCGGGCAGGTGGGCAAGCGCCAGGTGCATGGCTACTTCGACACGAACCCGCCCGACGGTATCCACTGGGGCGTGCTGAAAGAAGGCTTCATGGAGCGCATGGCGGACTCCGCGAAGGCGACTTGCGATTACTTCGGCAAGCACATCGTATTCGTGAACGTGCTGCGCAAGATGTCGGTCGACTGCGACTGCGCCGGCACGACGGCGGCCGTCCCGACGATCCCCGACATCGGCATCCTCGCCTCGACCGACCTCATGGCCATCGACCAGGCGAGCGTCGACCTCGTCTACTCGCGTCCGGAAAACGAGCGCCACGACATCGTCGAACGCATGGAATCCCGCCACGGCCTGCACCAGCTCACGGCCATGGCCAACTTGAAGCTTGGGAATGACCAGTATGAATTGATTGACGTCGATTAAAACAGCAAACGAGGAGCAGTCATCATGAAAATCCAGACAACTCATGCCCGCAAACTTTTTTGGGTAGTGGCGGCAGGCCTGCTGATGGCGGGGATGTTTGCAGGATGCGGCGGCGCGGACGTGGCAAAGGAAAGTGTACCTGCGTCCACAGTTTCCGCGTCGGCAAAGGCGGAGACGAGCGAGAGCACGGCGAGCGATGCGCAGAAAGGGGCACCGATGGAAACATTGCAGACGACGACGTATGAAGTGAATGGCGTAAAGTTCAAGATGATCCTCGTCGAGGGCGGGACGTTCCGCATGGGATCGGACGATCGGAACGTGGAATTCAGCGAATCACCGGCGCACAACGTGACGCTGACGAAAGATTACCTCATCGGCGAGACGGAAGTGACACAGGCGCTCTGGAACGCTGTGATGGGCAAAGGCACGAGCAAGAGCACGCTGCCGCAGACGAGCGTGACGTGGGAAGACGCGCATGCGTTCGTCGACCGCCTGAATGAGATCGCGCACGCGCAAGGCATCATCGCCGCCTCGCAGTCGTTCTGCCTCCCGACGGAAGCACAGTGGGAATACGCGGCCAAGGGCGGCAAGAGGAGCAAAGGCTATCGCTACTCCGGCAGCAACGACATCAACGAGGTCGCCGTCACGCGCGAGAACTCCGGAAGCGATCATCCGAGCAACGTGAAGACGAAGCAGCCGAATGAGCTCGGTCTCTACGACATGAGCGGCAATGCGTATGAATGGGTCGATGACTACGCGGGAAACTACTCGGCCGAAGATCAGGTCGATCCGCAGAACACGACACCATCCGGCCGCTACGTCAAGCGCGGCGGTAGCAATTACCATCGCTTCAGCGACGAGAGCTACCTTTTCACGACGACGGGCCGCTACTTCTACGGCAGCACGGACTGGACGATCGGCTTCCGCCTCGCGCTCGTGAACAAATGAAACCGTGCGCCTTGGCAAACGCATCGGACTGCGATATAATAGGAACAAATGATTTGCGAGCTGGAGCACGCACCATGGCGTGTCTCCGGCTCTTTCCATACCAAAGGACAGAGCGAGAAACGAGGCGATCGTTATGAAAAAGATCAGCAGGCGCACGGCGCTGAAGCTCATGGGCGCCGGCATCCTCGGGCTCGCGGGCATGGCGGGGTGGAACCGCGAGCAGATCATCGCGTTCCTCGACCGCGATGCAGCGGCGCATGAAAATGGCGATGACAGCGTCCATGTGAAGCGCCGCCTCTATCCCGCGAGCGGTACGGAGCTCAGCCTGCTCGGCTTTGGCGCCATGCGCCTGCCGACGCGTCAAGGCGACATCGATGAGGAGCTCGCGCAGAAGATGGTGGACTACGCCTACCGCCACGGCGTGAACTACTACGACACGGCCTACATGTACCATGGCGGCGAATCCGAAGCTTTCATCGGGCGTGCGCTCAGCAAATACCCGCGCGAAAGCTATTTCCTCGTCGACAAGATGCCGACGTTCATGATTACGGATCCCGCGGACGTGCCGCAGATTTTCGAAGAGCAGCTGCGGCGCTGCCGGACGACGTATTTCGACAACTACCTGCTGCATTCGCTGAGCAGCCGCGCAGACTTCGAGCGCATCTACCTCGACGGCGGCGGGCTCGACTACCTGCGCCAGCAGAAAGCGGTCGGCCGCATCCGCTATCTCGGCTTCTCGTTCCATGGGGATCCGCCGTTTTTCGACTACCTCATGGACAATTTCACCTGGGACTGCGTGATGATCCAGCTGAACTACCTCGACTGGAACGAGCCGGACGAAGCGCCGGACGGTGCACGCCAGGGCGGTTCGCTCTACCGCAAGGCCATGGAGAAAAACACGCCGTGTTTCGTCATGGAGCCCGTCAAGGGCGGCCGCCTCGCCGATATTTCTTCGAGCGCGGAAAGTGTCCTGCGCGCGCGGCAGCCAGACTGGAGCCCGACCTCGTGGGCGCTCCGCTATGTCGCGAGCTTCCCCGGCGTCGTGACGCTGCTCTCCGGCATGAGCACGCTTGCGCAGGTCGTCGAGAATGTGCAGACGATGGCGGATTTCGAGCCGCTGACGCCCGTCGAGCGGCACGCGCTCGCCATGTCGCAGGGAAAGGGCACGGGCAGCGCAATCAACTGCACGTATTGCCGCTACTGCGACCCATGCCCGTATGGCGTCGACATCGCTGGCACGTTCCACGTCTACAATACGTGGGCGGAGCGCCTGCACCTCGGCGAGGGCGAAGATGCCGCTGCAAGCGACAGCGAGCGCACAGAATTTCTTCGCCACTACCACAATGAAGTTGCAAAGAAAGCGCGCGCTGACATGTGCATCCATTGCAACGAATGTCTCCCGAAATGCCCGCAGCATCTGCCGATTCCCGACCTCCTCGCGAAAGTGAACCAGCTGGCTGGCGCGTCTGGCAGAAAGGGGGCTTCCGCATGATGCAGAAACACTTCGGACGCCCGCTCCGCATCCTGCTCGGCTGGCTTGTCATGAGCGCGTTCCTGCTCGGCTTCCTCGGGGTCGCAGGTGCGGACGTGCTCGCGCACTGGCAGCTCTTGCCCGCGCTCTTGGCAGGAAACGTGTTCACGGCTGCCATCCTCCTGCTGCTGACGTTGTTCTTCGGCCGCGCGTATTGCTCCATCCTCTGCCCGCTCGGGCTCTTTCAGGACTTCGTGAGCTTCCTCGCCGAGCGGCGAAAGGGCGGCAAGCGGCGCTATGCATATCGGCAGGAATCGCGAAAGCTCCGCTATGGCGTGCTCGCCATGCTTGCCTTCGGCCTGCTCGGCGGCGCGGCGGCCGTCCCGCTGCTGCTCGACCCGTATACGATCTTCGGACGGATGGCGACGCACCTCTTCGCGCCCGCCGTGCACAGCGGCGCGAACCAGCTCATCCACTGGCAGATCGTGTATGACGGGCCGGACGTCGGGCTCGCGCACACGGATGTCGTCACATTCGGCATGGCGGCGATCGCCGTCGCGACCGCGTACCTCGTCATCATCAGCGTTGTCGCCTGGCGCTATGGACGGCTATACTGCCAAGCGTTCTGCCCCGTCGGCACGCTGCTCGGCACCGTCAGCCGCCATGCGGCCTTCCGCCTGCACTTCGGCGCGGACTGCATCTCGTGCGGCCTCTGCGCGAAAAGCTGCCCATCCTCCTGCATCGACGTCGCGCACCATCGCGTCGATGCCAGCCGCTGCATCGACTGCTTCACGTGCGTCTCCGTCTGCCCGAAGGGCGCGCTCGCCTTTGGCCGGCCGCCGAAAGCAAACGCAACCGCGAAGGGACAAAGCGACGTGGCCGATCCCAATGCTTCGAATGGTGCCCCCGACCTGACGCGGCGGCAGATGATTGCAGGCTCCGCCCTTGCCACCCTCGCAGCTGCTGGCGCGCTCACGAAAGGCGCACGCGGCACGGCGCTTGCGGCCGCGCCCGAAAAAGTCGTGCGCCCGCCCGGCGCGCTTTCCTATGCATCATTTTCTGAGCTCTGCACGGCCTGCCACCTCTGTGTCGCGAGCTGCCCGCAAGGCATCATCCGCCCCGCGAATCTCGAATACGGCCTCGGCGGCATCTTCCAGCCGCGCCTCGATTTCACAGACGGCTACTGCGATCCCTCGTGCACGCGCTGCAGCGACGTCTGCCCCGCTGGCGCCCTCACGCCCGTCGCGAAAGAAGAGAAGCGCCAGCTCAAAATCGGCACGGCGCTCTACCATCCCGAGACCTGCGTCATCTTGACGGAAGGCCGCACGTGCGGCCACTGCGCCGAGGTCTGTCCCATCGAGGCCATCACGATGGAAGACGATGGCAATGGCCACCTGCTCCCGCGCGTCCATCACCGCCGCTGCATCGGCTGCGGCTCGTGCGAATACCACTGCCCCGCTCAGGAGAAAGCCATCCGCGTCGTGGGCAAGGAAGAACAATCCCTTACGGAACCCGGCGGCCGTTTTGGTGCCCCAAAGAAATAATTGACAATATGCAAATTGCATGCTATCATGAGGACAGTTGATTTAGGAGGTCTTGCACCATGAAAAAGAAATCCATGATCCTGTCTGCCGTACTCGCGGCGAGCCTGCTCTGCTTCGGCGGAAATGCCGACGTCTCCGCATCCTCAGCGCATCACGATGAGGCCGAGCACGTCCACGCCACCCATGCCACCGCATCCGTCGACGGCGGCTGGACGGTGACGGAAGGACGCACGAAGCTCGACAAGCATGCCAAGAGCGTCTTCACGAAGGCTATAGATGGCCTCCTCGGCTGCGACTACGAGCCCGTCGCCCTGCTCGGCACGCAGGTCGTCGCCGGGACGAACTACTGCTTTCTCGCCCGCCTGACGCCCGTCGTGCCAGACGCGACGCCGTACTGGGGTCTCGTGTATGCCTATGAAGACTTGCAGGGCAATGTAAAGCTCACAAGCGTCAAAGACCTGCCGCTCGGCGAGTGACATCTTCTCACGCACCAAAAAACTGCTGACCAGCATCACGAACTGGCAGCAGCTTTTTTCATGGTAAATGACCTGCTTTCTCTTTTTCCGCCCACGCCCGGACTTTTTCGAGAAACAGCCGCACGGCCGGCGAGAAGGTCTGGTATTTCTTCGTGACGAGCACGGCGGGCACGGTCACGGGCGGATTCATGGGGCGAAATGCGAGATTCCGCGCGCCGTGCGTGTCGATGAGGCGGTCGAGGCAGAAGACGAGGCATGTGCCCTGCTCTGCGAGGAACGCTGCATTGTAAATCAGGTTGTACGTGCAGATGACGTTTTTCGCGTCATTGTCTTTCCACATGGCCGGAATCGTCGGATGCTGCCCGTCCGCCGCCTGCTGCGGCAGGGCGAGCGGCACGTCTTTGAGGTCGTCAAACGTCACGGCCGTTTTCGCCGCGAGCGGATGATCCTTTGGCATCAGCACGCCAAATTCATCGGCATACGGCAGATCGAGATAGTCGTATTTATCCAGCCGATCGACGCCGAGCAGCAGGCCGATGTCGAGGATGCCCTTGTCCATGCGTTCGAGGATGCTCTCTGCGTTGCCGCTGTAGATGCGGAGGTGGATGTCGGGATGCTCATGGTGGAGCTCGTCGTAGATCCTCATGAGCGGCGCGACGGCTGGCGACTCGCCGTAGCCGACATAGATGTCGCCCGCGACGACGTTGCCGCTGTTTTTGAGCGTTGTCTCCGTCTTTTCCATGAGCTGCATCATTTCCTGCGCCCGCGCGCGCAGATACACGCCCTCTTCCGTCAGCAGCGTCTGCCGCTTGCCGCGCACGAAGAGCTGCACGCCGAGTTCCTCCTCGAGCTCCTTCATCTGCCGAGACAGTGTCGGCTGCGAGAGGAACAGTGACTCCGCCGCCCGCGTGATGCTCTGCTCGCGCGCGATGGCGAGGAAATATTTGAGCAGCCGCGTCTCAATCATATGCCTCCGTCCCTTCGTTGCTTGTTTTCTCCATTATATGGGGATTTTTCCATCGTTGCAAGATGGCAAAGACGGGACGCGCCTGCACACGCAAACAGAGCCGTTGCCCTTCCGCAATTTCCTGCGGATGACAACGGCTCTGTTTTTGTCTCTCCAAGAGATGTTATTTCAAGTTTTCTTCGAAGAACGACGTGATCTTGTCAAATGGAATCTTCTCGGTATCGTAGAGGTCGGTGTGGCTCGCACCCGGGACGATGAGGAGTTCTTTGTTCGCCGCGTATTTTCCAGACGTCAGCTTTTTGTATGCCGCCTCGCTGAAATAGCGCGAATGCGCGTTTTCGCCGTGGATGACGAGAACGGGCGTGCGAATCTCGTCGGCATACGCGAGGATCGGCGTGTTGATGAGTGAGAGCGCGGTGGTCTGATTCCAGCCGTCATTCGAGTTCACGGAGCGCGCATGGTAGCCGCGCTTCTCCTTGTAGTACGCGTGATAATCTTTGACGAACTGCGGCGCGTCCTCCGGCAGCGGGTCGATGACGCCGCCGGCTTTCTTGTACGTGCCGTTTTTGTAATCCGCCGTGCGCTGGTCGTTCAGCGCTTTCTTTGCCGCATAACGATCTTCCTCGCTGTCGTTCGCGTCAAAATAGCCGTTTGCGGAGACGCGATGCATGTCGTACATCGTCGTGGCGACCGTCGCCTTGACGCGCGTGTCCATCGCCGCATCGTTGATCGCGATGCCGCCCCAGCCGCAGATGCCGATGATGCCAATGCGATCCGCGTCGACATCCGCGCGGTTCGACAGATAATCGACCGCCGCCGAAAAATCTTCCGTGTTGATGTCAAGCGACGCCACGTCGCGGACATTGCCGCCGCTCTCGCCCGTGAACGACGGGTCGAACGCGAGCGTCAAAAAGCCGCGCTCCGCCATCGTCTGCGCATAGAGGCCGGACGACTGCTCCTTCACCGCGCCAAACGGACCCGAGACTGCGATGGCTGCAAGCTTCGCATCCTTTGCAGCATTCTTCGGCTTGTA
>Ga0256404_1012667_pt1 | contig 10919 bp, 6 predicted proteins | sample RumenRJG_01DNA_FD_185990 | JGI IMG/M metagenome (GOLD analysis project Ga0256404, IMG submission 185990) | Bovine rumen microbial communities from Lethbridge, Alberta, Canada - RJG_01 | ecosystem: Host-associated > Mammals > Digestive system > Stomach > Rumen | place: Canada: Alberta | collected...
GTAAAGGCCGGCCAGCAACAGCGCCGATTTCACCTGGGCACTGGCCACCGGACTATGATAGCACGTGCCCTGCAGCTTCCCCGCGGCCGGCACTACGGTGATCGGCAGCTTCGTGTTCTGCTCCCGGCCGTATATCCTGGCTCCCATGGCGGTCAACGGCTTTATGACCCGTCCCATCGGGCGCTGGCTCAACGAGGCATCACCAGTAAATGTCGTCAGGAACGGCTGGGCCGCCATGAGCCCCAGCATCAGTCGCAGCGTCGTCCCCGAATTGCCGGCGTCGAGTATGCCGGCTGCCTCATGCAGTCCGTGCAGGCCGTGCCCCTTCACCGTCAGCTCGGTGTCGGTGAGGAAATTTATATCCGCGCCGAGGGCTGCGAAGCATTTCGCCGTGGAGAGACAGTCCTGCGCATGCAGGAAGTTCGTTATATGCACCTCGGTATCCGCCAGACTTGACAGCATGATGCTGCGATGCGATATCGACTTATCTCCCGGTATAGCGACATCGCCATGCAGTCCTCTGCTCAGCGGCCTTATCATCTTGTTCTGATTCGACATAGCGCCAGCCTCCTCATGATGCTCTCGTATCATTTAACGCCATCAGGCCATTCCTCTGGCGTTCCTCCCATTATACAATTATACCAGCCCCGGCCGGAAATATCAGCCCATATTCCAGGCTGCCCATTGACCGGCAGCAGCCCCCATGGAGAAGGCTGCCTGCAGGTTGTAGCCGCCCGTATAGCCATCCACATCGACGACCTCGCCGGCAAAGTACAGCCTGTGCACCAGTTTCGACTCCATGGTCTTCGGGTTTATCTCCTTTACGGACACACCTCCGGCCGTGACGATGGCCTCGGCAATCGGGCGGATGCGTGTCACTGTCAGCATGAGCCCCTTCAGCGTCTGCACCAGCCGTGCACGAGCCTCAGCGGTCAGCTGGTGAGCCGGCTCATCCGGGTCTATGTAAGCCGCGTCCAGTACGACCGCTATCAGCTTGTGCGGCAGCAGATCCACGAGCGCATTATGCATCGTCTTGCGCTGGTATTTCTGCAGATCGCGCTGGATGCGGGCATCGAGCTTGTCCGGTGTCAGGGCCGGCTTCAGATCGAGGCTCAGCTCGACGAAATGATTGTCGGCCAGCAGCATGGCCGCCTCCCGGCTCAGGGACAGGATGATCGGCCCGCTGACGCCGTAATGCGTGAACAGCATCTCACCAAACTCCGACGCATGCTCCTCGCCGTCCGCCAGCAAAGTTGCTTTCACATTGCGCAGCGACAGGCCCTGTACCTCGCGCACCCATTCCTCCTCGGTCTCGAGCGGCACGAGAGCCGGCGTGATGCGCGTCACCGTATGCCCGACGGCTGCTGCCATATCATAGCCATCCCCTGTGGACCCGGTCCCCGGATACGAGGCGCCACCGACGGCCAGGATGACGGCCCGTCCTTTATAAATCTCTCCCCGGCGGGTGCGCACGCCTATGACGCGCCGCTCCTCGCCATCACCGGCGGTCAGTATATCCTGCACAGGTGTCTCCGTCATGATGCTGACATCCAGTTCGTGCAGGCGGCGCACCATGGCGTCGACGACGTCCTGGGCCTTATCGCTTACCGGGAACACGCGCTGACCGCGCTCGACCTTGAGCGGCACACCCTGTTCCGTGAAGAACTCCATGACGTCGTGATTATCGAAATTGCGCATCGAGCTGTTCAGGAAGACGCCATTGCCCTTGATATTCTTTATGATCTCGGTCACATCAGCGGCATTCGTCACATTGCAACGTCCCTTGCCGGTAATGCGCATCTTGCGGCCGGGCAGCTTCATCTTCTCGAGCAGCAATACCCGGCTGCCATTTTCGGCGGCCTTGACGGCTGCCATCATGCCGGCCGGCCCGGCCCCGATAACTATGACACGTTCCCCAGACACCATGCTCACCTCTTTTTCTGGCCATGCTCCAGCCCGGCCAGCTGATACAGCCTCTCTACCTCGGTCTGGCTCAGCTGCCGATGCTGTCCCCGGGCTACTCCCTGCAGCGTCAGGCCAGCGAACTTCACGCGTCGCAATGACTTCACCTCATGCCCTAGCGCTGCGAACATGCGCCGCACCTGCCGGTTGCGTCCCTCATGGATCGTCAGCTCGACGCGCGAGCCATGACCACGGTCCGGTAGCAGTCTGGCCCGGGCCGGCGCTGTGCGTCCGTCCTCGAGCTCTATGCCCGTCGCGAGCTGCTGCAGCTCCGACTCCGATAAATCATCCCGCAGTTGCGCGACATAGACCTTGTCGATCTGGTAGCGCGGATGAAGCAGGCCATTCATGAGCTCGCCGTCATTCGTCAGCAGCAACAGTCCCTCCGTGGCGCCATCGAGCCGCCCGACCGGATATATGCGCTCCCGCACCTCGGGCAGCAAGTCCAGCACGGTTCGCCGCCCCCGCTCATCGTGGACAGTCGATATGTAGCCGCGCGGCTTGTTCAGCAGATAGTACCGGTGCGTCTCCGCGCCCGTCAGCGGCTTGCCATCCACTGTGATCGTATGAGCCGCAGCATCATATTGCTGCCCCAGCTCCGTGACCGTGTGACCGTCGACAGCCACACGGCCCGCAAGTATCATTTTTTCGGCCGCCCGCCGCGAGGCCACGCCGGCCTGGCTGATGATCTTCTGCAACCGCTCACTCATACGACGCTCCATATCTGCTGCCAGAGCTTTCCGAGCTCATGGAAGAACGATTTCTGATCGACATCGCGCGCCGCAAGGAGCTCCGTCGACGCGATATCACGGCCATCCTGGCGCAGGATGAGCCGCCCGACCACGTCGCCCTGGCGCACCGGCGCCTCGATATCCCCGTCCAGCTCGACGACACGCTCGACCGGCTTCGTCTCCTGCTCGCTGATATCAGGTACCATCAGCGTCTGGGCCGCCTGCAGCGGCAGGCTGCTCGTCTTGCCGCTGCGCACATGGGCATAGCTTACGGTCTCGCCCTGCCGGACGGCCTCATGGGCGCTCACATTCGCGAAGCCATAGTCGAGCAGCTCCATGGAATCATTCCACATGAAGACGGAATCGAGCACGACGGCGACGAGCTGGATGCCATTGCGGCGCGCCGCCGATACGAGGCAGCGGCCGGCGGCATCGGTATAGCCGGTCTTGACGCCGTTCGAACCATCGTAGAGCCAGAGCAGCTGGTTCTCGTTGCGCAGCATGTGGGTATCATCATGCACCCAGTCGAATGTGGCTTCCTTCGTGCTGACGATGTCCTCGAATTCCGGCAGGCTGTAGCCATGCGCCGCTATGAGCGCCATATCATGCGCCGTCGTATAGTGGTCGGGATCGGGCAGACCGCAGCTGGTTGCGAAATTCGTATCCACAGCTCCGAGTTCATGGGCACGCTGCGTCATGAGGCGGGCAAACTCCGGCACCGAGCCGGCTATATGCTCAGCCACGGCCACCGCTGCATCATTGCCGGAGTGCATCATCATGCCGCGCAGCAGCTCGCGCAGCGTGACCTTGTCACCGCGCTCCAGCCAGAGCGTCGAGCCCTCCATGCCCTCGGCATTGCTGCTGATGGTCACTTCGTCATCGAGATTGCCGCGCTCGAGGGCGATGATGAGCGTCATGATCTTCGTCGTCGATGCCGGATAGCGGCGCTCGTTCATATTGCGCTCGTATATCACTTTACCCGTGCCGGCCTCGATCAGGGCAGCTGATTTGGCTGTCAATCGCTGGATGGCATCATCCGGTTCCACGACGAGCCCCGGTATGTCCGGACGTTCCAAATGCTTGTACGCCTGCGCCGGCGCTGTCCACAGCAGCAGGACCGGCAGCAACAGCAGCAGGACTATATTCTTGCTGCGGTGGTAATCATATCTGACACTATGCAAGCTCATACCTCTTTATATACTTGATCCTTCATCTTATCTTTACGGCTCCGGCTCCGAGTTTTTCCTCCAGTTCCTGCTGCAGTTCCTCGCAGTCCTGCACGCGCGGGAAGAACACATTGAGCCTCGATTTGCCCTGATAGACATTGACATCGCTGCTACCGGGATAACGCCCCAGTATCGCCTGGATTTCAGCCTGCAGGGCGGGCAGGTCTGCCGCATCGGTGGCGGCAGGAATGAATACGTAATAGGTCGGTATATAGTCATCAAGCGACCATATGCTGTCTGCCAGTATCTGCATCCCATCCTCGCTCCGGTTCGAGCTGTCGGCATGCCCCTGGACGACGACCGGCTGATCCTGCACGAGCAGATCCATTGCCTGGTAAAACACCTTGGGGAATACGGTCACTTCGACGGTCTCCGAATAGTCCTCGAGCACGGCGAAGCACATCGAATCGCCCTTCTTCGTCGTATGGCGCTTGACGCTGGACCACATGCCCCCGAGCCGCACCAGCTGACGTTCCTTCACCCCGGCTTCCTTCAGGTCGTGGATCGTCGGCAAGTTTTGCAGTGTGCGCTTATAGGCATCGAGCGGATGACCGGATATGTAGAAGCCGGTATTCTCCTTTTCCCAGTTCAGTAATTGCTGAGGCGACGCCTCCGGCATATCAGGGATATCATCATCGTATTGATCATCGACGATATCGCCGAACAGGTCGATCTGCCCGGTCGCTTCGTCATTCTGCTTCTGCTGGGCATGAGCCACGTCCCTGTCCAGCAGGAACAGGAGCTGGCTGCGCTTCATGCCCATGCCATCGAAAGCCCCACACTGGATCAGGCACTCGATGGTGCGCTTGTTTATGAGCTTCATGTCCACGCGGTTGCAGAAATCGCGCAGCGAGACGAACGGCCCATCCTGACGGGCGGCCAGGATGGCATCGATGGCTCCGCTGCCGACATTGCGCACGGCGGCCAGGCCGAAGCGTATCGCCTCGCCATCGACGCTGAAATTGTGACCGCTGACATTGACATCGGGCGACAATATCTTGATGCCCATGCGATGAGCCAGCTCTATATAATGCGGTACCCGCTGGATCTTGTCGATGATGCTCGTCAGGATGGCCGCCATGAACTCCGCCGGATAATGAGCCTTCAGATATGCCGTCTGCCATGCCACGAGGGCATAGGCTGCACTGTGCGACTTGTTGAAGCCGTAATCCGCGAAATGGGTCAGCAGGTCGAATATCTTGTTCGCGAGATCAGGGTCTATCTTGTTCTTCGCGCAGCCTTCGAGGAAATTCTGTTTCTGCGCCAGCAGGATATCATGCTTCTTCTTGCCCATGGCCCGGCGCAAGATATCTGCCTGACCGAGCGTGAACCCAGCCAGGACCTGAACGACCTGCATGACCTGCTCCTGATAGAGCACGACGCCGAATGTCTCCTTCAGTATCGGCTCGAGCAGCGGATGCATGTAGTGAACCTCTTTCGTCCCTTTGCGTCCGCCGATGAAATCATCGACCATGCCGCTGCCGAGTGGTCCCGGGCGATAGAGGGCCACGGTAGGTATGAGATCCTCGAATCCCTCGGGCGCCAGATCCTTGACGAGCCTGGTCATGCCAGCCGATTCCATCTGGAATACGGCGCCAGTTCGTCCCTCGCAGAGCATTTTGGCTGTCAGTTCATCCTTCAGCGGTATGTGATTGATATCGACATCGATGCCGCGGGACTGCTTGATATTGACTATGGTATCACTGATAGCCGTCAATGTGCGCAGGCCGAGGAAATCCATCTTGAGCAAGCCAAGCTCCTCGACGGTATCCTTCTCGAACTGCGTGACGAGCGTGCCATCCGACACCGAGACCGGCAATGTATCTGTCAGCGGATCGCGGGCGATGACGACGCCAGCGGCATGGATGGACGAGTTGCGTGGCAGCCCCTCGATATGGCGGGCTGCATCGACGATCTGGTGCACCTCCGGCTTCGTCTCATAGGCGTTGCGGAATTCGACCGATTCGCGCAGCGCCTTGTCGAGCGTGACCTTCGGCCCGTCCGGCACTAGCTTGCCGATCGCATTGCGCTCAGCGAACGGGATATTCATCGCCCGTCCGACATCCTGAATCGATCCCTTGGCCGCCATCGTACCGAAAGTGACAATCTGGCCGACATGGTCATAGCCATAGCGCTGCTTGACATACTCGATGACCTCGCCGCGCCGCCGGAAGCAGATATCGACATCGATATCCGGCATCGTCACGCGCTCCGGATTCAGGAAGCGCTCGAACAGCAGGTCGTATTTGAGCGGATCGAGCCGCGTGATGTCGAGCAGATAAGAGACAATGCTGCCTGCTGCCGAGCCACGCCCCGGTCCTACCGGTATGCCCTGCTGCCGCGAATGATTGATGAAGTCCCAGACAATGAGGAAATAGTTATCATAGCCCATGCGGTGGATGATATCGAGCTCATAGGCGAGACGCTCCTGCACCGTCTTATTCTGCTGCCAGTCCGGATAACAGCGCGGCAGATTCTCCTCGCAGAGATGGCGCAGGTATTCCTCCCCATCTTTGTATGGTTCCGGTATCGGATAATACGGCAGCTTGATCTTGCCGAACTCGAACTCTACATTGCAGCGGGCCGCGATCTTCTCCGTATTGGCCAGCGCCTCTGGATGCTCGGGGAACAGCGTCGCCATTTCCTCCGGCGATTTCAGATAGTAGTCGCTGTTGTTGAACCGCATGCGGTCCGGATTGTCAACGGTCTCGTTCGTCTGGATGCAGAGCAGTATGTCATGATACTCGCTGTCCTCGCGCCGCACATAGTGGCTGTCATTCGTCACGACGAGCCCGACCTCATACTGCTGAGCCAGCTCGATGAGCCCCTGAGCCGCTTTCTTTTCCTCCGGCAGCTTATGGTCCTGCAGCTCGAGGAAGAAATTATCCCGGCCGAATATATCGATATATTCCTCTACGAGCCGCGCAGCTCTTTCCTTATCCCCTTTGATCAGGGCCTGCGGTATCTCGCCCGCGATACAGGCCGAGAGGCAGATGATGCCCTCATGATAGCGGCGCAAGAGTTCCTTGTCCACGCGCGGCTTGTAGTACGTCCCCTCGATATTGGCCAGTGAAACCAGCTGTACGAGGTTGCGGTAGCCGGTCTGATTCTCGGCCAGCAGTATCAGGTGGTAGTACTTCACGCCATTGACTTCCTGACGCTCGCGGCGGTCTCCGGGAGCCAGGTATACCTCGCAGCCGATGATCGGCTTGATCCCCTGTTTTTTTGCTTCCCGGTAGAAATTAATGACGCCATACATATTGCCATGGTCCGTGATGGCTATAGAGTCCATGCCCAGTTCCTTCGTCCGGGCAATGAGTTCCCCTATGCGGCTGGCACCGTCCAGCAGACTGTACTCCGTGTGGACATGCAGATGAGTGAATGACATCTTAGCTTTGTATCTCCTCAGCTACCAAAATTCATCGAAAAGAAAGGCTGCCCGACCAATAAGGCGGCAGCCTCTCTCAATAAAGTGAGACTTATTCAGAGGGAGTTTTTACTCCCTCTGAATTTAGTCGAACTTACCCAGGGCCTTAGGGGCGCTTATCTCCCACCTGAAGAGGTGGGAGTCTTAGCGCCCCTTAGCATCGGATAAACCGTCAGATTTCCATGATGATCGGCAGGATCATCGGCCGGCGGCGCGTCTTATCGAACAGATAGCGGCCGAGTGCGTCTCTGACATTCGACTTGATCGCCGCCCATTCCTTCACGCCCTCATCCTCGCAGCGCTCGAGCGCCTGCTGGACTCTGGCCCGCGCCTCGTCCATGAGGGCCTCCGACTCGCGCACGTAGACGAAGCCGCGCGATACGATATCCGGGCCGGCTACGACACGGTTGTTGCGATCCATGGTGACGACTACGATGAGTATGCCGTCCTGCGACAGCTGGCGGCGGTCACGCAGTACGATATTGCCGACATCGCCGACGCCGAGGCCATCGACCATGACCATGCCGGCCGTCACTTTGCCGGCCACTGTTCCCTTATCCCGCGTGAACTCCAGCACCTGGCCGTTCTCGCTAATGAAGATGTTCTCCTTCGGCATGCCGAGCTCGCGGGCCAGTTTCGCATGCTGCACGAGATGATGGTACTCGCCATGAACCGGGATGAAGAACTTGGGCCGGATGAGGTTATGCATGAGCTTGAGCTCCTCACGGCTCGCATGTCCCGAAACATGGACGCCCTGATTGCGCCCATATATGACATCGGCCCCGAGACGCATGAGGTTATCGATCGTGCGCGTCACGAATTTCTCATTGCCCGGTATCGGATTGGCCGAGATAACCACGGTATCGCCCGGGACGATGCCGACCTTGCGATGATCGCTCATGGCCATGCGCGTGAGCGCCGACATCGGCTCGCCCTGGCTGCCGGTCGTGATGATGCAGATCTCATCCATGCGGTAGTTATTGATCTCATCGATATCAATGAGCGTCCCCTCAGGGGCCGATATATAGCCGAGCTCGAGCGAGATGCTCACAACGTTCACCATCGAGCGACCGAGGACGGATACCTTGCGGTGATAGCGGACAGCGGCATCGATGACCTGCTGGATGCGGTGCACGTTCGACGAGAACGTCGCCACGATGATGCGGCCGCGGGCATTGTGGAAAGCCTTTTCAAAGGCGGCCCCTACCGTGCTCTCGCTCGGCGTATGCCCCTCGCGCTCCGCATTCGTCGAGTCAGCCATCATGACCAGCACGCCGCGGTTGCCGAGCTCGGCGAACCGGCGGAAGTCTGTCATCTTGCCGTCGATCGGCGTATAATCGAGCTTGAAGTCACCGGTGTGTACGATCATGCCGACCGGCGTCTTTATCGAGAGCCCCACCGCATCAGGAATGGAATGATTGACGCGGATGAAGCCGACGCTGAAGCAACCGATGTTTATGATATCTCCCTGCATCACGGAATGCAGGTTGCCAGAATCAACTCCGGCCTCTTTCAGGCGTCCCTCGAGTATGCCGAGCGTCAGGCGCGTGCCATAGACCGGCACATTGATATGCTTCAGCACATAGGGCAGCGCTCCTATATGGTCCTCGTGCCCGTGTGTCAGCACGATGGCCTTTATCTTGTCAGCATTCTCGAGCAGATAAGTGATATCGGGGATTACGAGATCCACCCCGAGCATATCCTCTTCCGGAAACATAAGTCCGGCATCTATAACCAATATCTCATCATCCACGCGGATGACTGTCATGTTCTTGCCGATCTCCCCGAGACCGCCCAGGGGGATGATCTGCAGTTTCTGTTGTCCTTTAGACAAAGAAAATACACCTCCATCAATATATAGAATTACATCTGTAATAATATCCAGTTTTATACACGTTATTTATTTTTTATGCCACACACGCACGTCCCTGATGGCATAACAAGTAAAAATAATTGCAGCGAATCTCCGTTCCGAAACGGGATAAGCTGCTATCCGCACAAAACATTCCTGTATATTATAGCAATATGCGGCCGGGAATGCAAATAAATTGGTGCAGGCAAATACGTTCTGTAGTAGAATATCTTCATGAATCTATGTTAGGAGTCTGCAAATGAAAATCAATATACCTCAGATCTATTTCAGCAAACTGATGCGCGCCATTGTCGAATTCCAGATGATCGACGACGGCGACCGCATACTTATCGGCGTATCGGGTGGCAAGGACAGCATATTCCTCTGCTACGCCCTGGCCATCATGCGCCAGCGTCTGCACAAGGAATTCTCGCTCGGCGCCGTGACGATTAATCCGCAGTTCGATGCGCCGGAGGGATTCGACACGGAACGCATAACGGAATTCTGCACGAAGCTCGGCATCCCCCATGAAGTCGTCGCCGTCGATATCGCCGGCACCATCGCGGCCGAGCCGGAGACGAATCCCTGCTTCACCTGCGCGTTCTTCCGTCGTGGCTCCGTGAACAACTATGCCGTGCAACACGGCTACAACAAAGTCGCCTACGCCCATCACCACGATGATGCCGTGGAAACATTCCTCATGAGCCTGTTCTACTCCGGGCAACTCACGACCTTCACCCCGGTGACCTACCTGGACCGTACGAAGCTGACCGTCATACGCCCGCTGGTCTATTTCCGCGAGCAGGAGCTCCGCGACGCCGTGCAGTACCATGGCTTCCCGCCCGTCAAATCCCCCTGCCCCTATGACGGCCATACCATCCGCCAGCATATAAAGGAACTGATCCCGCAGCTCGAAAAAGACATCCCGCACCTCTACGACCATCTGGCCGCCGGCATGCGCCTCGGCTCCCTCGGCGAACTCTGGCCTGCCGCCAAGAACCGCGCCCAGATGCGCGAAACCTACTACCAGTACATGGGTAGCCAGCCCGCTGGAAAGCCGAAAAAATGAGCGGGCCTAGATCCGACCCGGATCCGTTGCCCGCCTATTGATACGGAAAATGAAGAGGAGCTGCAACAAAATACCCTGCCATTACCTGCCGCGGTAACTACGTTCGTTCAAAGCTGGGCAAGCAGCCGATGCGTCTGCGGCAGGACGCGCACATCCGTCAGGACAGTCAGTGCGGCCTGCTGGGCTGCAGTCACCTGCTGCGGCGTCGGCGCCGCGCAGCCATTATACGGCGTCACCGGCTGCAGCACGAACATCGCCTGCGGAGCCAGCTGAGCTGCCAGCCCGGCAGCTTTCTTTATATCGGTCAGCGGCGTATCAGCCGTCAGCACCACTTTCAGATAGACATCGCGCAGCCGGGCCAGTCGCAGGAACGTTTCATGCTCGCTCCAATGATCGCCGGTCTCGCCGGGCATCTTGATATCCATGCTGATGATATCGACGATATCGAGCACCTCGGCCAGCTGCCGGGGCAGCGTGCCATTCGTCTCGATGAATATAGCGACCTCCGGATAATCCGCCTGCAGCCGTTCTGCCAGTGCGCGCAGGAAAGGCGCGTGCAGCAACGGCTCACCGCCCGTGAAGCTCACGGCCTGATGCGGCATCTCTGCCAGGAATGTCTCTATCGCCTCGGCCGCGGCATTGACCGTCAGCG
>Ga0256404_1012669_pt1 | contig 10918 bp, 13 predicted proteins | sample RumenRJG_01DNA_FD_185990 | JGI IMG/M metagenome (GOLD analysis project Ga0256404, IMG submission 185990) | Bovine rumen microbial communities from Lethbridge, Alberta, Canada - RJG_01 | ecosystem: Host-associated > Mammals > Digestive system > Stomach > Rumen | place: Canada: Alberta | collected...
CGCGTCCAGAAAATATGCTTGCACCTGTCAGTGCATGGATCAGGATACCCAACAATAACGGGAACAGAACCGCCGGAAGAAGACTTGTGAGGATGATAAATTTCTTCGAGCATTTGCGATATTCTTTTTTCCCCACATAACGGAACTGCGGAGTCCCATTTCGGTAACGTACATAGACATCATCGTCATGGGAACGATACGCTGTGTGATACGACCTCGGCTTTTGGCTGTATCTTGCTCCAGAAGAGGAACTTCCACCTCCTCCGCTGTGATGGGAACTGGAACTGTGTGAACTGGAGCTGTGATGTGATCCACTGCTTGATGAACCTCCGCCTCCACTGTGTGGCATAGCCTTTCTCCTTTCTGATACTGTCAGACCTCATCTGGGACACGGTAGAATCGTTCTTCCCGTCCGTCATTATACTTGACCCTGACATAGCCTGTCTCGGAAACGACTTCCGCGATATTGAGCGGATGTTTGTACAATTCCGCATACAAGGCAAGCCTTTCCAAAACCTTTTCCTGATCAGTGTAAGAAAGAGGATGTCCTGCCTGTTTATCACGCATTTCCTGCTCAATCTGTTCCGCTTTTTCGCCAGAGAAACGATTTTTTGTTCGATTCCCGCAAATCGGCAATGGATGTTACCACAAGAATTGCCGCTACGCCCGCCGCAACCGCTATCGCCATTTTTTCCATTTGGCGTTCATTTAAAAGATTATTGACACAGTTCTTTGAACCGTCCATTTTCTTAAATAAGATATGGAACGAGATGGTCGAAAAAGGGGCTTGCAAAACCCACGTATTTTGTCAGACGTTGGTTTCTTGCACGGACTTTTGTTTTTTCTTTCTTCCTCACCCTAGCGTCTTCTGTCAGATCGGTACGGCATCTGTCCTCAACAGTTCCCACCCAGTATAGCATTTCATTACGCCGTGTCACAGGGGGAGAAATATGATGTTGCTCCATTACCTTCAATTATATCAGCAACATTGCAAAACACATTGAACTGGAATTTGTGTGGGGCACAACATCCTATCGCCCTGCCTTAGCTTGCTTATATAGCAAAATGCCTTTGATAAGCAATAACAGGAATGTTACTGTTATCGCATACGGCTCTCTCGCCATCGTCAAAAACAAAACAGCAATTATACTGAGTCCTACAGAGATGAATGTAACCGCTTTTTTGTCCTTTTCAAATTTGAAATAGACCATTAGTATTTTCACGATTCCGGTAATCGTCAAGCCGATAAACAATGCCCAATAGATTCTGATTATGAAAGCATTGCCATCTACATACCCAAAGAGATTTACCGAATAGATATATCCATTGACCGGTTTGGGATACAGCGGAAGAAATATCAGCATCAGCGAGAACAAGTCAACAAACCCCAATAACAAATCGCATACACGATTGAGATTTGATTTGTTTTCTTTTTCTGCTATGAAAATCAATTGTTCTCCGGATAGCAAATCATCAATTGATACAGAAAAATAGCTGGATATTTCCTTTAATGAATCTATGCTTGGATATCCCCTTCCGGACTCCCATTTTGAAATAGCGGTTCTGGAAACAAATAATGCCTCGGCTAATTCTTCCTGTGTCAAGCCTCGCCTTTTTCTTAATTCCTGAAACTTTTCATGAAATTCCAAAACCTGCACCTCCACACTAATTCTATCTTTCTTATAACGCCCGCATAACTGCCGCTTTATAAAGCTTAAACAATCCGGCACTCAGCAGTTCACCACCTACGATATCCGTAAACCAATGTACTCCGGAAATCAATCTCCCAGTCACCATGAATACTGAAAAAGTGATTGCCGCAATCGTTATTATCCTGAATTCGGCATAAGGCCGACAATAGTATTCAATCGCTTTTTTCGTTGTTCCTGTTAATTTTGCGGCTTCATTGATATACACAAGTATCACCTCCAACTAAACCATAAGCCGCCCCCTGAGGGAGCAGTCAAGAGGTTTTTTGAAAGCAGCGTATTGCTTGAAAACTGCACTGGCAAAATCAACTTCCTATCCTACTTGTAATTGATGTTTGCTAAAGTTAGTTGAGTTTTCTTCTCAGATAATTGAATTTTGTCTTCGGATAATTGGTTTTTACTTTTCTCAATCTCACAATACCATAGTGTATCTAATAAGATAGCCCATGAAAGTTAATTTGCAGCAAGATCTCCGTTCACCACCTCGTATTCCTCTTCCGGCTTCAGTTTCATCTGCCGGTTCAGGAACTTCTCGATGTCAAACAGGTTCTTCTTGTCGCAGTCCCCGGTCAGGTAATAGTTCGGATGCTTCGTCAAATCATACTTGGATGACAGGAATGGCCGTACACCTCTGAGCTGAAGAATATACTTGGATCCATCAAGCACAGCGAGTTCATCAACGGACAGAAGATCATGCCCAAGCTTCTGATAGTTTAGACTGTGCGACAGTTCCCGTCCCCGGCTCTCCCCGGTATTGTAGGTATCGATCGTCTCCTTGCCGAGTGCCTGATTCAGCTCCTTCAGTGTTGTCGGCTCCGTGCCGCCAAGGAAGATCCGCGAATCCATGTTGCCGATGATCATATCTGCGTTGTCCTTGTAGATCGCCTTGAGCTGCGACTGCGCCTGCAGCACCAGACAGGCAGAGATCTCACGGCTGCGGATCGTTGCAACCAGCTTTTCCAGATTCGGAATCTGACCGATGTTGGCAGCCTCATCAATGAGGCACCGCACATGCACCGGCAGGCGTCCTCCGTAGACATCATCCGCCTTCTCACACAGGAGGTTGAACATCTGCGTGCAGATCATGGCGATCAGGAAGCTAAATGTATGCTGCACTGCCGATCAGCCGTCCGGCCAGGACTCTCCGAAGGACGCAATGACACCGGAATGGTGTATAATTGCGCCCTCATAAATTCGGAACTATTCCCGTTCCTGCATTTCTGCTTCATTGATCATCTCCTGTAGCATCGTCTGTACATCACTTTTGTGAAACACATAAGTGAGCAGCTTCATGATCTGCTCATCAGACAGAATGTCTGGCCGTTCGATAAACTTCTCCAGCATTCCTCCGTGACTGCAAAGTCTGTGCGTCCGCTCGGCGCGGGTCAGGTGTTTGATCTGGCGCTCCTTGATCCTGATCTCGTTCTCGTAATATTTCTTTCTCTGCTCCCCTTTCTCGACATCAGCCCTCAGCTCCGAGAGCGATTTTCTTTCTCTTCCGCTCATTCATATCACCACCTTTGAATAATAAAAATCAGCCTATCGAATTTCGTCGACGGCTGATTATATAGAACATTTTCAAAATAATGTTGCGTTTCTCCAACCAATATGGATTCCTTCCGGTTTAATCCTTAAGGTATTACATATTCCTTGATATAACCAACACCTTATTCCATCATAAAACAACTTTTTATTGGAATCTCTTACCATTTCTGCCGGTTTAAGGCTTGAGATAATTGACTTTATTCCTAGCTTTCTATCCTCTTCTGTAAAATCGGTCGTTAGAGGGACATCTGATTTTGTCAACTTAATACCTTCGCTAGGTTCATACAGCTTTGCTGTAATCCCTATCATATTGAACGGCATGGAATAATCTTTAACATCAAATGAATATATTCCATTTATCTGATATTCATATTTTGGCGTGTCAAACACATTCTTATAGAACTCTGCATAAATATCGGGCAACTCATCAAACCATTGCTCAATTATAGTCTCGATAAGCTTTGTTGATTTCTCATTACCTTTAAATATATCATAAATATCATATTTCCATACTTCTTCTATAGTTGTAATCCCACGACGTTTCAATTCACTCAATACTATATAGTATTGAATACACTCTTTTGTGATTACGTTTAAAACCAAATCCACATTAATTTTATGATTTTGCTTTGGCTTCACTTTTTCAATATAAGCATTAATTTCAGCCTTGATATCAATCCATTCTGGTGATCCAAAATCGATTGAATGTTCCCTTATCCGTCCATTGTTAATATATTTATTCCGAACTTCATTCTCACTATCGCTCAAGTCATTAGCTGTCAGCATTCTGAAAAGATAATCCAGCAAGTAATAATAATTTTCCAAAGCATCGCTAACATCACCTGATGGCACATTTAATAAATCACACAACTTATTGTGACGATCATAAACAATCTCCATCAGTACCTTAGTCGGCAATAATTCAATCGGAGGGTTTTCGCAAAATGATTTAACAATTTTATGGATCACATCATTTATATACTCATCCGGAGACTTACTTCCGCCTATATTGATGCTTGTATAATAATTCTCCATTCCACGAAAATCACGTATACCAGTATCAGGTGTTCCTCTATTCTGAGGATACAGCCCATAAATCACAGATTTTTCTTTTATTATGCCACGCTGTTTATTATTCTTATCAAGCACGCTTATTTCTGTCTCCGAACCAGAAGAGGTAGCTATCCCAAATCTATAAAGTTCCGGAAGCACAGCTTCCTTAATACGCTTGAAATCCGTGTCAAGTAATGTATTCAATTTATATACGGCGTCCTGAAGATCAGCATAATTTTCCATTGGTCCCATAAAGAAATGTTCATTCCTTTCGTTTGTAATATATGACATTTCTCTGTAAAAACGTTCTTCATTTAAAATATTGCTATCATTGAACCAAAAACTTATTTTGTCTTTGTTTTCAAAGTTAAGTTCGCTTAATAGCTTGTCCGATAGATATATGTAATATGCAATTTTATTATCAATATCTACAACAAAGTAAATAGCCGGGTTTTCTGTTACCTTGTTTTTCACATAGTAGAGAAAGCTTGTCTCTGCATCGTAACGATAGTATCCCTTATGCAATCCCGATTTGCTTTTCCTAAATGCCTTTGTTTTCTTAATCTGAACAATAAACTGTTTTTTCGGAATCCCTTTCCCCTCAATAATTTCAAAGCTTCCATCATAGTTTGGTGTTCTGTCATTGCTTTTAAAAAACGTTTTTATTCTTTTTCGAGACTCCAAAATTTCTTCAAGGAATCTAACAGCAGTCTCCTCATTAAATGCGCTTTCTGAATGGATAGCGGGTCCATATCTTCTGCTCAATTAAATCACCAGTCCTCTTACAATTTACTCTCAGCTATTGTCATATACATTTTCATCAACTCTGCAACACAATCTGCTTCTGACATTTTCGTGGAGAATCCATACGCTTTCATGACAGCTATATCATTTGCTGTATGCGCTTTTCGAAGTTCCGGTGGCATTGTGAGCGGGTCATAAAGATCAGCAAGGGAACTATCTGGATAAAGTGCTCTCGCATCGAGGATTCCCTGAGCAGTTTGCTCAATTTTAGATTTCTGCTCTTCCGTTGGAGTTGGCCAAGGAAAGTTATTGTACACCACATTTACTGAATATCTGTAATCTGATTTAAGCCTTCCAGCAAAGGCCCGTGTCCAAGAGTTGTGGACATTTGACATCATAATGCCAAATTCGTACAAATGCGCATTTGGCATAATAAGAAGCATGTCGTTCGCAATCAAATTCGTGGATGTAAAGCCAAATGGAATGTATCTCCGTCTGCCCGATGATACCTGTGGACCCACAAGCATCATGTCGCTACTAGGCTGTGTAATCGTAAAGAATAAAGTTGGTGTCTCAGCCTTTTTTCTGGTCGCTGCAGCGCTACTTTGCAATCGCATTTTTCTTACCCTATCAACTCTTGCTAATATCTGTGGGCATTTCTTTAAAACTGTCGGATTAGCTCCGACTAACCAAATACAATATCTCTTCTTACCATTAAGATAATCGCCTCCGCTAGCAAACGGTCTGATAAATTGCTCTGAAAGTGGTTCCTTTTCAATCAGTTCTTCTTTTTCTTCAGGAGATAGAATCAAATTACCGCCGTCACTTGGCTTACTGCCATGAAGTATTTTAGGAACATCGCAAATTGGATTTGATCGACTCTTTATGATAATATTGGGCGCATCTAGCAAATACGGGTTGATATTTTCGCAGGAAATCTTATTTTCGCCGTCAAATATTATTTTATTTCTATCTGCTTTTTCAGAAAAGCCAATTATTACAACGTGAACGTGAGCTTTTTCTTTGGCTTCACTATCCCAAACAAAAGTCCTCCAACCGAAATTGATGTCAACATCAAACCTCTTATAAAGTGTTCCCCATAACGGTTCAACTTGTTCTCCTTGTGTTATGCTATTGGTCGAAACAAATGCACAATGAATATCTGTTCCCTGGATCAACTCACATGCTTTAAAATACCACCCACCAACATAATCGATTGAGTTGGATAATTTGATTTTCCCGAATAAATCTACAACTTCTTGTTTTTGATGTGCTGAGCAATACGATGAACCAACAAACGGCGGATTACCCATGATATAGTTCAGCTTGCTCTTATCGACCACCTCGTTCCAGTCGATCCGAAGCGCATTCCCCTCAATAATATTGGCATTCGTCGTCAGCGGGAGGAAGTCCAGATGCTGGACAATGATTGCCTCTGTCTCCTTCATCATCTGGCTCTCTGCGATCCAGAGAGCTGTCTTGGCGACCGTCACAGCAAAGTCGTTGATCTCTATACCGTGGAACTGCGTGATGGAGACCTTGATCGGGTCAAGTACATCACCGAGTACCATCTGCCCGCCCGTAAGATCGCTTACCACCCGGTTCTCCAGCCGGCGCAGACTGAGGTAAGTTTCCGTTAAAAAATTTCCGCTTCCTGCCGCCGGGTCCAAAAACTCAAGCGATGCCAGCTTATCCTGAAACTGATACAGTTTCCGGTTTCTTGTATTCTTTACCTGTATTTTCTCAATCTCTGCAAGCTCTGCTTTCAAATCATCAAGGAATAGCGGATCAATGACCTTGTGGATATTCTCTATGGATGTGTAATGCATACCGCCGGAACGTCTTGTCTCTGGGTTCAGCGTAGATTCAAACACTGCACCGAAGATGGTCGGGCTAATGTCGGACCAGTTGAAGTTCTCACTGGCCTCCACCAGCAGCAATTCCCGGATTTCATCCGTAAACATCGGGATCTCGATATTTTCATCGGAAAACAGCCCGCCGTTGACATACGGAAATGCTGCAAGCTCCGGTTCGAGGTATGGGTCTCTGTCCTCCGGCTTCTGATCCAGTACGCGGAACAGATCGATCAGAGCATTCCGCATCCGCTCCGTCCGGAAGCTCTGCAGATAATCGTGGAACATGGCACGCTCGCCAAAGATACCAGCATCCTCTGCATAAAGGCAGAATACAAGCCGGACACAGAGTGCATTCAAGCTCTTCAAAGAATGCTCATTGGTCGGATCCTTATACTGCTTGATGAGAGCATCGTAAAGTTTCCCGACGATATCACCGGCCTTGATGGAGATCTCCATTTCATGAGAAATCTCCTTCACATTCTTTTTGATCAGAAAGTCGAGCAGTGAATACTTGGTCTGAATATCGGCAAGTTCCAGCTTTACCGGGGCAAACTCCTTCGTGTTTGCCTGATCCATGTCATAGATCCAAATCTGGGCAAAGTTGCAGGTGATGATCCACCTTGCCCTCTCGCTGAATGCCAGATTGTCGTTATACCGCTTTGCCTGCTCGTATGGCGTTAGATCGATGTCCCCGGAGTTATGGATCTTCTGATCCAGTGCTTTTCCGAGGCTCTTTTGCTCGATCAGTACACGCGTCTCCGGGATATATGCGTCGATCCGTTTCTTGTTGCCATCAACATAGACCTTCTTCTCAAAGTCAACGCGGTCCGTCACATTCTCCATGCCAAGAACGTTATGAAGCAGATCGATCCAGTAGGATCGACCGTCCTCATCCTCATTTCCTTTTCCGTGCCATTTGTTTACAAACTGCCGTGCGGCTTCCCGCTGTTCTGCATCTGTCATGAAGCAATCTCCTTTACTGTCTGTCCTTTTCTTCATAATCGGCGATCCAGCTTGCCAGCACGCCTGCCATCGTCATGCCCTTTTGCTTTGCAATTCTCTGCAATTTTTCCTTGTTCTCTCTTGATATGGACAAGGTAAGCTGCGTACGTTCAGACTTTTCAGGATATCCGGTATCATTCGTAAGTGCCATTTAGTACCTCTGCCAATTACATAGCAATTCAATATTCGTTGCTTTTCAATTATTTCTATGATACCAGAAGTATTGATCCTGCTCAATGAGAATGGCTATTTCTCATCATTTATTATCGCTGCATTGATCCTCTTCATCCGCTCCCTTGCCTGTTCCTTCTGAACCTCGGACAAAGTTCTCGGCTTACGATACTTGACGCACGATTTGGAGAAAGAATAGGTCTTATCGATGTCTGTCTGACTGTCAAGGTGATAGATGTCCGGATACTTGCTGACAAGCTCATCCATTTCTCTCATGACTTTGCGATCCCGTGTATAGAGCGTGGCATTTCTTTCCCCGGCGTTGAAATTGATAATGGTCTCCTGTTCGTATTTCGATAGTTTCATAGGCTCCGATCTCCCTTGTTTTTCGGCTTGTTGCGCCCGATAGTTGATGTTCGTTCCGATTCTCTTTTGCTCTCCCTTAATAATTCCAGCACTGACCTTCCCTGCTTTGTGACAAGCCGTTCCTTACTGATGCATCGGAGCGAATTTTCATCACTCTGATAAGCATCCCGCATCGTGATCAGCCCCGATGCATCCGTCTTTGTGACAATATATATATTCTTTCCGGTGCGTGAGATCGTGAGCCAATGGTACCTGTCACCTTCCTGCGTATAAACGTGTTTGTCCGAGGATGAATATTTCTGGTTGATCCGATATTGGCCTTCCGGATCGTACAGTCTATGAAGCTGCTTTTCGATTTCCTTCTCTGTCATCTGTTTTCTCCGTTTCTGACCATAAAAACAGCGGTGACAGTTCTCTCATAAGGGAAATGTTCACCGCTGTAGGTCTGATGCAAAAATGTCCGGTCTGGATCAGTGTTTTGATCAGAAATTGCCATCACTTTGTCGCCTTGTCTGCATTGGGCAGATAGTAAACGCCGTTCTCCCGGTCCTCCGCGCGGAGCGCCTCTTTCATGGCATCCATCTTTGCCTTCTTCTCACGTTTCTTTTTCCAGTAATACGTCGACTGCCATCCTGTGGACTTTCTGCGAAGGTATTGCTCATGCCGCTTTGCCGCGATCCTGGCCTTACGTTCCACAAGTTCTCTTTCCTCCGCTGTCGGCTCCTGTTTCATATTGGGCGTCTCGAACTTCCCGACAAAGTTGAAGTAGATCTCAATCGTCTGCGGAGAATCCTGTCTGCCCTTCTGCTCACGCTCATGAACAAGGATCTTGTAAATGAACTCGTTCAGCATGGTATTGGTCATCTCGTCAAAATTCTTATACCGCCGGACCAGTTCGATAAACTTGTCTGCTGACCGCTTGCTTTCCTCGTATCCGTCCACAAGCTCCTGCAAGCCCTCGATCTCCTTGTCCACCTTGGCTTTTTCTGAGGAATATTCCGCGTCCAGAACGGAATATCTGTCGCCGGGCAGTTTTCCGAGGATATTATCCTCGTAAATCCGGCAGAGCAGTTTTTCCAACTCCGCACTGCGCTTTTTCAGGCTGTCGAGCTGATATTCCTTTTCCTTCGCACCGCTGTCCTGTTTGGAAGCGACTGTCTCCTTCACCAGCCGGACGAACTCTTCCTCATCCTCCTTGGAAAATGTGATCAGTTCCTTCAGCGTCTCCTTCACAAGCGTCATCACCACATCACCGTTGATGCGATGCTGTGTCGGACACAGACTTCCCACCGGAATTTTGCTGTAATTAGAACACGTGAACTGCGGAATCCGCTTGCCATTATTCGTTCTGTGTACATACATGACCGAGCCGAAGTCGGCGCAGTAGAGAAGCCCGCTAAGCGGATTGATCTCTCCCCAACCGTTCGGATACCGCCGGATGTTGCTCCGAAGTCTCTGCACATTATCAAAAGTCTCCTGATCGATGATCGGTTCCTGTGTGTTTTCGATAATGGTCCATTGGTCGGAATCGACATAATGACTTTTCTTGTCTTTGAAGTGCTTGCGGGTACGATAATTAACGGTGTGTCCAAGATAGGACGGATTGCAGAGGATATGAACTATTGTTGAGCTTCCCCATGTGTAGGGTTTCATTATTTCACGTGTTTTCCAGAGGCCGATTCCCAGCTTCTGATGGTAGTATGCCGGAACCTCGATCTTCTCATCACTGAGAATCTTCGCGATCTGGTACGGTCCCTTTCCTTCCATCGCCATGCTGAAAATCCGCTTTACGATCTTCGACGCTACCGGATCAACGATCCACTGATTCTTGTCATCCGGCGATTTTAGGTATCCATACGGCACGGAACTGCTGGTGTGCTTTCCGGCAAGGTTCTTTGCCTTGAACGCGGAACGGATCTTCTTGCTCGTGTCCCGTGCATACCACTCATTCATGATGTTCCGAAACGGCGTGAACTCGTCCTCGCCGTGAATCGTATCCACGTTGTCATTCAGGGCGATCAGACGCGTATCATTCTTCCGGAGAACTTCCATATAGCTCCCGACTTCCAGATAGTCACGCCCGAAACGGCTCATGTCTTTGATCACTACCGCTTCCACGTTTCCCGCCCGGACCTCAGCAATCATGTTCTGAAATCCCGGGCGGTCAAATCTCGTCCCGGAGATTCCGTCATCCGTGAAGTGCCGGAATACCGCCATGCTGTTTGTCCTGGCATAATCCTCAAGCAGCCGTTTCTGGTTCGATATACTGTTGCTCTCGCCCTGAAGCTCGTCATCATGGCTCAATCTCTCATAGAGTGCGGCATATCGGTTTGTCTTTTTCTTTGTCATATTGTGCTCTCACCATTCCTTTCATCGCATAAAAATAGAGAATGGCTTTTTGCTGTCTCCCTCCCCTTGGAGGGGGATACTAAAAAGCTATTCTCATTCTGTTACACCAGCGGCCAGTTTGTA
>Ga0256404_1012670_pt1 | contig 10918 bp, 10 predicted proteins | sample RumenRJG_01DNA_FD_185990 | JGI IMG/M metagenome (GOLD analysis project Ga0256404, IMG submission 185990) | Bovine rumen microbial communities from Lethbridge, Alberta, Canada - RJG_01 | ecosystem: Host-associated > Mammals > Digestive system > Stomach > Rumen | place: Canada: Alberta | collected...
ATGGTAGAGTGGTCGATTACAACGGTCTTGAAAACCGTCGTACCGAGAGGTACCGGGGGTTCGAATCCCTCTCTCTCCGCAAAGTCCTGTAAGTTTTTATTTACAGGACTTTTTTTATTGATGAGCAAGGAGTCTCTTAATTAATCACTAACATGCATTAATAATGATAGAAACAGATTAGCTATTATAAAAAAAACAAATAATACCACAGAAGAATAAAGAAAGATTTTTTTTGAAGAAATATCAGTCTGTGTAAAAAGGCTGCACTAACCAGCGATACCTTTGCAATGTCATTTAAAGAAACCTCGGAATAGTTCCAAGGTATAGACAATTGTAAATGTGACATCAAGGATGGCAAAGTACGAGTTACTTATACCGTTCCATTCTATAGTGTTACCAAGATGATTGGTGGAGGTTGGGTCTCTGCATTTGGTGGATATCAAAGTCGCCCAACCCGATCAGATGAAAAATGGACATTGGACACATGCTTCCCTTTTGCTGTCAAGGATTCACACAAGAAAACCTCTTGTAAAGCATTGGTAATGTCTCACGCCTATTCCAATGTTGTGATGGACAAGATAGAAGAATGCTTGAAGAATGGTTTGGCTGGTAATGAAAATGAAGACTGGTAAACAAGGTGTAATCATTCACACTATTTAAACCTTATCAGCGAATTGTTAAAAGAAAAAGTGTCGACCTTTTGCTCCATCTAGAACGTACGGGAAGCATTCTGCCCCCGAAAAAGCATGGGAAATACCCCTCAAAAGGTCAACATTTTGAATGAAGTTAACTTCATCAGCTTATGAAGTTAACTTCGTAAGCTTGCGCGAATAGGTACGTAGCCTTACGCAGTTAACAGAATAAGGCTACAAATCTGGTACTTTTTGCGGTTAAAATCAGAAACCAAAATTATAACTTACTGATAACCAAACAATTGCATTTTAATTATAATTTTAACATTCATAATCAACTCGTCTTCAATGCTGAATTTGCGAATTATGAGCATCTTTTATCGATAGAGAATTAAGGAATAAAAAGTAATTTTAACATTCACAGGATTCAACAGACAACTGCAGTTTCTTATTGTATAAATACCTTTTCATCCTATACTATGCGTTGGGCTACGGAATGTGCATATCGCGATTGCAAGACTCTTCTGAATCTTGGCAGATGCCAGTCGATTCATTTCTCTGCACAGATTGCTAGTTTTACACTAACTTTGATGCAGTACAACATACTTTGTACAGTGAAGCGATTTGAATCGTATGAAACCATCGGTATGCTCTTTGTAGATGCTATGGATGAATCTCTAGAGCTGTCTGTAACGGACAAGATATGGGAACTCATACTGGATACCATTCTGGAAATAGCAGCATTGGTATCTGCTGATGCCAGCGAGTTGCTTAGCGCACTTATTGAAGATAATCCAAAGTTCCATAAATTGTATAAAATGCACAATTTAAATGTCGCTTAATGAATACATATTCACTTGCGAAACTTTAGTAAATTATCATTACAACAGTTTGTTCATCAGCACATCAAGATTGTCGCCCAAGTCGCGTGAGTAGTCAACCGAAGCAAACACCTCATGCGCTGGCATCCATACCCTCAATACGTTCAGTGCTTCATAAGATATGATGGGAAGATGAATATTGCCAATTACAAAACAAATTTGCCTTCACGAGCCGTGTAATCGCTTACTTCTTGCTTGAATGACCTTGATACGCCTATTATATGTTCTTAATCAATCAAATATAGACAGAATGACAAAAAAATAAATCAAGAGAGTAATTTTAGATTAATAAACTTTGCCTATCTCATTTATTTAACTTACCTTTGCATCGACTGAATGGCTGTTTGTACGCTCGGTTGGAGATTCGTTCTCCTATAGATCTAACAGATAGCATCCCATGTTGTGCTGAAATAGGCAAGTCTTAAACGACAACACCCTTAAGGCGCATGTAAGTGCCAGTAATGGCATTTCGTTGGAACTTTCAGTCATACACATCCAGTATGAATTCGTCGATTGATGAAATAACCCGACAAGGCGGGAAAAAACCTTCAAGGAAAGAGACTACCCTCAATCCTCCCCCCAAGACAGAGAGATCTACAATTGGGGTGACCTCGAGTTATATCCTAAACAAAAGGTATTCCGATGAAGAAAAAAAGGATAAATGGTATGTCTTAAGAATTAGATATAATCATGACGAGGATGCTTATAGAGAATTGCTATCTGCTCAAATAAGCAAGGTGTATTTTGCGACACATCAAGTTGTAAAACTTGTTCATGGAAAGCGCAAAAAGATAAAAGCTCCCCTTTTACCTGGGCTACTCTTTGCGTTTTCTTCAAGAAAGAACCTGGACTACTTCATGTTTGGAAATTCACCTATGGCAGAGCATGTGAGATATTATAGAAACAGGTTTACGGGCAAGGATGAGCATGGATATAATGATCCAGTTACCGTCCCCGACCGTGAGATGGATAGTTTTATGAAGATTTGTGATGCTGAAAATCCATACGTTCAAGTGATTCCCCCAGAAAAGCAGCAGCAAATTCGAAAAGGTGATAGGGTTCGCGTTATTGGTGGTCCATTCAAGGATGTCATTGGCCGTACGGCTATAGTTAAAAGGCAAAGATGTGTATTAGTTGAACTTCAGGGCATTTGTTCTATATCTACGGCATTTATTACTAAGGCTCTTTTGGAGCCTTTACCAACAAAAGATAAATGTAACGACGAAGTTTAATTAAAAAAATCGACCGGTAAACGTCTTATTTTCCGCCTTGACACCGGCACATAAAAATATTACCTTTGCGGCATCAACCTTAAAACAGAAAAGTTATGCCGAAAGAAAAAGTCAATTATCAGGAAGTCTACGATCTGTATCAGCTGTGCAGTGAGACTAAGGATCTGAAGGAGTTCTGCTCCGAGTATGGTGCCAACTATGACAAGTTTATGAACTCAAACTGGAACTTGCATTTAAAATCCAGAAGTTAACTCCCGATCAGATTAAAGTGCGACGGGAGCGACGGTCCAAGACAATAGTCAGCAAAGAAACCTATGACAAGCGACAATTGCTGCCTTGTTATATCAAAATATAGGTTAAACTTGGAAAATCATTTTTTTGCGTAATCCACATAACCGGCTGAAAAACAGCCGGGAGATGTGGTGCGGCGGAAAATAAAACGTTTACGAAGTATCCATTACCATAAGTACGAGCAAAATTAACAGTTACAGATAAAGATCAATGTCTGACAATCAAGCAAATAATAAGCGAATAGCAAAAAATACATTAATGTTGTATCTGCGGTTGTTTATAACAATGGCCGTGGGTCTATTTACAAGTCGTGTTATATTAAACACATTAGGCATATCAGACTATGGTATTAACAATGTAGTGGCTGGATTCGTTTCTATGTTTTCATTGCTGACGGGTTCTTTGTCGGCAGCTATTGGCAGGTTTATCAATGTGTCATTAGGCAAGGGAGACATAAAGCGTTTGAAAACAGTTTTCTCATCAAGCGTGACTATCATGCTGGTAATGGCGGCTGTTATTCTTGTACTTGCCGAGCCTATTTCAATTTGGTTTTTGAACAACAAAATGAATATACCAGAAGGTCGAATGTTTGCAGCCAATTGGGTTTTACAATTTTCTCTTCTTTCATTTGTTGTTAACCTCATCAGTGTTCCATACAATGCGACTATCATTGCTCACGAGAAGATGAACGTTTACGCATATATGAGTATATTTGATGTTACGATGAAATTAATCATCGTCTATATGCTTTATATATCGCCATTCGACAAACTTATAACATATTCTTTTCTCTTCCTTTGCGTTGGAATTATTGACCGTATAATCTATGGCATATATTGTGGGAGAAATTTTGAGGAAGCTCATTATCATTTCGTTTTCGACAAGTCTCTTCTGAAAGATATGGGCGAGTTTGCAGGATGGAACCTTTTCGGCTCCGGTGCCTATTTGTTCAATACGCAGGGTGTAAATATCGTTACTAATATCTTCTTTGGTGTAACAGCCAATGCAGCGCGAGGTGTAGCTAACCAAGTCGAGGGTATTGTCAAGCAATTTGTTACCAATTTTACAACGGCTATCAATCCTCAAATTATGAAGTCTTATGCCAAAGGAGATATGGATTATCTGTATAGTTTGGTATGTCGAGGAGCAAAATTTTCATATCTTCTCATGCTTCTTTTTGTGGTGCCGTTTATGTTTGAGACAGAGACCATCTTGAGACTTTGGTTGAAAAACTATCCTCCAGAAGCTCCTATTTTTCTTAGGCTTTCAATGATTGGAACGTTGTTTGATATGCTTGGAAATTCCACTGCCAATGCAGCATGGGCTACGGGACGAATAAAAAAATACTATATGTATGTAGCAACAATAGGATGCCTTGTTTTTCCTCTTTCATGGGCTTTGTTCGCTTTGGGGTGTCCAGCATATACATCGTATATCGTATTCATGGTCATCTACTTTATTTTGATTTTCATAAAGGTCAATATTATCAGAGGTTTGATTAACTTTAACCCTATGATGTTCTATAAGGATGTGCTGGGTAGACTTTTGCCAACAACCATAACTTCATTCATTATTCCGGGAATAATCTACTTTTCAATGCAACCATCATTGTTTCGAACGGGGGTTGTTATTCTCGTCAGTGGAATTTCTACTGTCATCTGCATATTATATATCGGTATGACCAAACACGAACGTGAGAAGACAATTGGAATGGCTTTCCGAAAAATAGGATTTAATAGATAATAAAAAGACATTATGAAATACATTCAATATCTGAAACGCGGCATAAAATACATTCTTCATGGACAGCCGACACAAAAGGTTTATGCGCAAATAACTTATCTCTCACCTTCTGATCTCCTTAAGGGTCGAACCGCTCTGATTACAGGAGGAACAAGTGGCATTGGTTACGAGATAGCAAAAGCTTTCATTAACGCGGGAGCTATTTGTGTCATTACTGGGCGAGATGAAAATAAAGTCCAACGCACCTGTGAGAAGATAAACAAAGAAGTTAGTAAAAAGGATCATATATTCGGTTTGTCTTGGGATGTCACTGATGTCAAAGGCAATGGAGCAAGACTACAAAAAGCACTGAAAATCTTGAACGGGCGGAATATTGACATCCTTGTAAACAATGCAGGTCTTGTTGGAGGCGAAATCAAAGACTGCACTGAGGAAAAATACGATTCCATCCTTAATACAAACTTAAAAGGTTCTTTCTTTATGGCCCAGCTCATTGCTGAGTATATGAAAGAGAATTCTATTAAAGGAAACATTCTCAACATAGGATCAAGTTCATCCCTGCGTCCTGCAACATCTGCATATACTATCACCAAATGGGGAATACGCGGTATGACAAAAGGGCTTGCCAAGATTCTCTCCCCTTATGGTATTACAGTAAATGCTATTGCTCCCGGCCCTACTGCTACCCCAATGCTTATGCCAAATGGTATAAAAGATGATATATCATTTCCGACGAATCCTCTCCGTAGATTTATCATGCCTGGTGAAATAGCGAACATGGCTGTATTCCTCGTAAGCAATATGGGAAGGTCTATTATTGGCGATATGGTCTTTATGACTGGAGGTTCTGGCGTTGTCACTTATGATGACGTCCATTATTCATTCTAAAATTTTAGTTTATGGAACAATATTATAGTAATGAGCGCAATGTTCAAATTCTTGTATCTCTGTTGAAACAGCATGGCATCAAAAGAGTAGTTGTATCACCAGGATCTACGAATGTGACTTTTGTGGGTAGCATACAGCAAGACCCCTACTTTGAGATGTATTCTTGTGTGGATGAGCGTAGTGCAGCATATATGGCCGTAGGGTTGGCAGCCGAGACGAAGGAGCCAGTTGCTCTAAGTTGCACAGGAGCCACTGCATCACGTAACTATTTTTCCGCTTTGACAGAGGCCTATTATAGAAAGTTGCCTATTTTAGCAATTACCTCTACACAAGATGAGAACCGCATAGGCAATCTAATCCCACAGGTGCTTGACCGTTCTCAACAGCCCAATGACATTGTCAAGTTGAGTCAGCACCTTCAAAATGTGAAAGACAAGGAAGATGAATGGGATGTCACTCTGAAAGCGAATCGTGCTATTCTTGAGTTGAACCATCATGGTTTGGGCCCAGTACATATTAATCTCTCAACAACTTATAGCAAGGATTTTAGCGTCAAAACGTTGCCGACGGCTCGAGTGATTCACCGCTTCGATTCGTCAAGCAGGTCATATCCAGATATTAAAGGAGGTAAAATAGCTATATACTGCGGTACTCATCTCAAATGGTCAAGCAAAGAAGTCCAAGCCACTGATAGATTTTGTGAGGCTTACAATGCTGTAGTCTTTTGTGATCCTGCGTCCAATTATACAGGCAAATACAAGGTTAACTTCTCATTGGTTAGTTCTCAGCAATATATGAGTGAGAACCGAAATCCTGACTTACTGATACATATTGGCAATATGAGCGACATGTGCTCTGAAGTTGGCAATCCCAAAGAGGTGTGGCGTGTTTCTGAAGACGGGAAGTTGGCTGACCGCTATCGGACACTCACAAACGTGTTTGAAATGAAGGAGGAAGATTTCTTCAATCTGTATTCAGAAAAGCAGGCACCACGTGAAATGACTTATTTTGAGAGTTGCCATAAGGAGGAGACAAGTTTGATTCAACGTATACCGGATTTGCCATTCTCGCATATTTGGGTAGCTTCTCAGATAGCCCCGAAGTTACCGCAAGACAGTGTCTTGCATTTAGGCATATTGGCGCCCCTGCGTTCATGGAGCTACTTTGACATAGATAAGAGTATCGAGGTGGAGTGTAACCAGGGCGGATTTGGCATTGACGGAAACATGTCAACGATGATTGGTGCCTCTCTTGCCCAGCCAAGCAAAATACACTTCGCTGTTGTTGGAGATCTCTCATTCTTTTATGATTTGAATTCCTTAGGCAACCGCCATGTTGGACGAAACGTGCGTATACTGCTCATCAATAACTCCCTGGGAGAAGAATTTCTGTTGTTTAAGCAGATAAACAGTACCTTGGTAAATGATGTCCAGAAATACATAGCTGCAGAGGGGCACTTCGGTCATAAATCTCCGAATTTGGTCCGTCACTATGCCTCCGATCTCGGCTATGAATATATGAGTGCCTGGAGTAAAGAAGATTTTGCCAAATGCTATGAGCGCTTCGTTACACCGGAATTGACTGAGAAGCCTATGATTTTTGAGTGCTTCACCGATCCTGATAATGAGAATGAAGCATTGAAGCGTATGTGGGAAATCGTCAAGACTCCAAACTCCATCAAAAAAGAGGCGAAGCAAGCAATGAAGAGTGTTATTGGTGAAGATAATATCAAGAAGATGAAGGAAATAGTTAAAATAATAAGAAAGTAGGCGAAAACATCTTATTCGATGACAAAGAAGGCTAGGAATTCAAGTATTGAAAGTCTCAGAATTTTCTTTATGTTTTTAATTCTGAGTATTCATATCTATGGGCATGGGAGTGGCTTAAATTATGATTGGATCTATAGTTTAGGCGCAGATTGGTCGACAGCATGGAACCTATCGTTATTTAGTCTTGGAAAAGTTGGCGTGACAGGCTTTATCTTTATTTCTGGATATTTTGGAATAAAGACTTCAAAGCATAGTCTTATGCAGATACTCTCCTTTACTATCTTCTATACCTTGTTACTGAACTTGTTTTATAGTCATTATGGGATCTACGACATAATCAATCTCTTTTTTTCCTTTAATAACTGGTGGTTTGTTTCTTGTTATGTTTTTCTGATGTTATTAGCTCCATTCGTAGAGGAAAGTATAAATAAGGTAAGTGAAAGGAAGTTTAAACTTTTAGTGGTTTGTATGTTCGTCTACACATACGTTATGCGTTTTCTCTATAAAGACAATAGCCACGATATTATCCTATTTTTAACAGTATATATGGGAGCCCGCTATTTGAGACTTTATCCTTCCTCCTCCATCGCCTTGACTTTGCGTAGGGGGGGGGTAATGAGTCTAATACTTATCTTGACCGCCCCTGTTCTTGTAGAACAAATTGGATGGAAATCTGATAAAGTGAATGCCTATTTTCTGCAAAACAACAATATTCTACTTTTTACAGTAAGCTATTGGTTTATTTACAAGTGTGAGCAACATGCGTTCTATAATGCGGTTGTCAATCGACTGGCAGTAGGTTCGCTTGCAATTTATCTTGTCACAGACTATCCGGATGTAAGATCGACACTTGACTCATGGTTACTTCCATTTGTGCTTAAAGGGTATGGCTTATTAATGATTGGAGGATTGTGTCTTACTATACTTTGTATTGACCAAGTTCGAAGAATCTTATTCATGCTCATAGAAAGTCGTTTACACAGAAATTGATCTTCATGGACAACAACATCTTTTATATAACATTTCAGACAGGCGAGAAAGCTATTGCCGTTAATAACAATGACGGCAAATATAACAATTAATAAGTAGCAAATTATGAATATACTTATAGTTAATCAGCCTTTAAATAATCGAGGTGACGAGTCTGCTCATCGTGCATTAGTAAGGAGCATATTGAAATATATACCCAATTCAAAAGTCAGAGTTCTATGGCGTGGTGCCAATCAAGCATCAATAGATCAGTTTGAGGTTACGTCTCCAAGAACGGAATATGTGAACCTTTACCATAAACATACGCTTAAATCTTATGCATTTATCAAATATGGTATAAAGCATCCTATACTTTGGCGCATTCATCCGTACGTTACAGAATATTTGAAATATTATAGATGGGCAGACGCTGTCGTCTGTGCCCCGGGTGGCATCTGTATGGGCGGTTTTATGGATTGGGGTCATGAGTATGCGCTTTTAACTGCCATGAAACTTCACAAGCCTATTTTCTATTATGGCAGAAGTATTGGTCCTTTTTGGGATAAGCCTAAGGAGAAAAAATTGTTTAAGAAACAAGCCATAGACATATTAAACTATGCGAATTACGTCAGTCTTCGAGAGTCTGAGTCAATAAGAATTGCACACGACTTAGGCATCAAAAATGTAGTGCAGACCGTAGATACTGCATTTCTCGATTACCCTAAAGTTGAGATACCCCAAGAAATTCAAAGCAAAATTGGGAACTCTCGTTATGTTGTATTTGTTCCGAACCTACTTATTTGGCACTATTACTATAAGGATAAAGCCTCCAAGGAGCAGGTCGTAGATTTCTGGAGCAAAATTGTAGACGTGATCACCAAGCATTATCCGGAACATAAGATAGTGATGCTGCCTCAGACATTTAAATATGGTACTTATGATGGTGATGATATCAATATGTTTAAAGATATAGAGGTGAACCGCTCTCATTCCAACCTTATAGTAGTAGATGATCAGCGTAGTAGTGATATCCAACAGACTATTATCCGTAATGCCGACGCCATGTTTGGTGCCAGATATCACTCTGTCGTATTTGCCATCAATAATAATGTGCCTTTCGTTGCTTTCAACTACGAGCACAAAATCTCTGGTCTTTTAGAGGAACTTCACCTTAAGGACGAAATGATAGATATCAAGAATCTTTTCAGCTCTAGTGATCTCAACCAGCATGTCATTGAGACTTTTGATGCGCTCATTCCGAACATACATAGAAGTCCAGAAGCACAAGAGAAGGCCAAAGCTATCGCTAAGGCAGCATTTGACAAGTTTGCTGAGAAGATGAATAATGTGTAATTCTCTTTCTGTAAATGTCTTATTTTCCGCCTTGACACCGGCACATAAAAATATTACCTTTGCGGCATCAACTTTAAAACAGAAAAGTTATGCCGAAAGAAAAAGTCAATTATCAGGAAGTCTACGATCTGTATCAGCTGTGCAGTGAGACTAAGGATCTGAAGGAGTTCTGCTCCGAGTATGGTGTCAACTATGACAAGCGGCAATTGCTGCCCTGTTATATCAAAATATAGGTAAAACTTGGAAAATCATTTTTTTGCGTAAACCACATAACCGGCTGAAAAACAGCCGGGAGATGTGGTTTGGCGGAAAATAAGACATTTACACATAAATTAATAAAACGCTGGTACAACAAAACTAAATCTCATAAATAATATGATGCTTTATCACTATACGACAATTGATACTTTGGCACTTATATTAAAAAACAAGACTATACGTTTTAATCGATTGGATAAGGTCGATGATGTGGAGGAAGATGCATTTTCCAACGGAGTCCATCTTGGACAGTATATATTTGTTTCATGTTGGACAAAAAAATCAGAGGAAAGTATTCCACTATGGAAAATGTATGGTGGTACTGATGGCGTTAGAATAGGTCTTGATGAAGATATGTTTCAAACATATGTAATTCACGATTTAAAACTTGATGATGGACTACATAGTGAAGGTGCTTTATTATCTATAATCCCACAAAAAGACATTGAAGCCAATGATTATATGATTATGCCTATTGTCAAAGGTCACATGAGAAGTTTTTTCTATCGTGACGTTGAATATGTGGATGATGTTAATTCAGAAGTAAAAGATGCTTTCAAACTCACTATTAAAGAATGTAATCTTGCAGATACAAACATTCAATTTGGGAAAATAGGTAGATACAAAAATAAGCGTTGGGCATTTCAAGAAGAATGTAGATTTGTTATAAATGTTTTTCCTTTCAACCCCTTCCGTATAGACCAGAACATGGTTAGTACTGTATGTACTCAATGCTATCTGCAAAACAAGTCTCTACCATTTTCTTATTACGACATGCATTTGCGGGATGATGTAATAAACAATATCGAAATTACAATGGGACCAAATGTTTCAAATGGACAGAAAGTTATAGTCGATGCATTATGTAGGCAATACACAAAGAATGGCAAGGTTAAGAATAG
>Ga0256404_1012671_pt1 | contig 10918 bp, 7 predicted proteins | sample RumenRJG_01DNA_FD_185990 | JGI IMG/M metagenome (GOLD analysis project Ga0256404, IMG submission 185990) | Bovine rumen microbial communities from Lethbridge, Alberta, Canada - RJG_01 | ecosystem: Host-associated > Mammals > Digestive system > Stomach > Rumen | place: Canada: Alberta | collected...
GCGTACGTATTGGTATGACCTACAGGCCGCTCCCTCCTGACGCTGCGCTTCGCTCCGCGTCTGTCCTCCCTCCAAGGAGGGAGGCTGGGGGTTGTGAGCCTTTCGCGCTTAACTTAATGACATTGCCTCAAGGAGAGGGGAACCGCGAAGCGGTGGATAAGCAGGCACACGGCGCTTTAGCGCCGATGTGGTCGCTTATGCCTCTTGCGGCTGAGGGTCCTCTGCACGGCAAAACAATTCGCACATATGAACTTCCGCGGGTGCGATACCTCTTGTAACTTATCAAAAGAAATGGTAGGATAACAAAGGATTTCTTTGAAATTTTATTTTTATAGAAAAGAGACTTATAAACAATGAGCAAAAAACAATTGACGGCCGCCCTTTTGAGTGCGGCCATCCTGACAACTTCGATTCCAGCTTTTGCAGCGGAGGCCGCGACGACGCAGACGGGTGCGGCGGTTACGGCAACTGCGGCGCAGAACGCGACGGGCACGACGACAACGCCTGCAACGGCGGATGCGGCAGCGACGCAGTCGGCGAAGACGGAAACGACGACCACCACCACGACAGAGACGACCGCCACGCCTGCAAAGACGGACACGAAGGCGCCGGTCGATGAGGAAGCGCTCCTCGACAGCCGCAAGATCAGCATCAACCTCGCGGCGCGCTCGCTGGCTGTCTACGAAGGCTCGAACCGCATCCGCCTGTATCCCATCGGCCCGGGCAAGGAATCGACGCCGACGCCGGTCGGTTATTTCAAAGTCGAGTCGAAGGACCTCAACCCGACGTGGACGGATCCGGATGATCCCGAGTATTCCATTCCTTCCGGTGAGTCGAATCCGCTCGGCTACCGCTGGATGGAATTCCAGGGCAACTATGGCATCCACGGAACGAACAAGCCGGATTCCATCGGCCATTACGTGTCGAACGGCTGCATCCGCATGCATGAGAAAGATGTCGAGGATGTCTTCAACCTCGTGAAAGTCGGCACGCCTGTCGAGATCACGTACAACCGCATCGTCGTCGAAAAGACGCCGGACGATCAGGTCGCGTTCTACATTTATCCGGACGGCTATGACCGCCAGCCGCTCGATGTCGCGGAAGCGACGAAATGGCTCAAGGGCTATGGCGTGCAGAATTTCATCAGCGACGAGGACATCGAAAACAAGATTGCGGCCTCGGACGGCGAGCCAACGTACATCGGCAAAGTCTACAACATCACGGTCAACGGCAAGAAGCTCGAGAACAAGGCCGTCGAGCAGGACGGCATCACGTACCTGCCCGCCATCGATCTCGCGGATGCCTCGGGCGTGAACCTCGGCTGGGATGAAAAGGCCGAAGTCCTCTTCAGCACGATCGGCAAGGCGACGGGCTATGACAAGAAGGACAATCTTTACTGCAATGCCGACGACGTGCAGACGCTCTTCCCGTTGAAGGGCGGCCGCAATGGCAAGACGTTTGTCTTCACGAAAGTGAAGGTGCAGCCGAAAGAGGCGCAGCCTGCGACGGAGAAAACGGAAACGACGACACCTTCGGCGACGACGCAGACGAACACGGATGCGACGGCGGCGACGACGCAGCCGGCGACGAAATAAACAACCGCACACATTTTGAGGAGCGATGATAAAATACCGTCATACGGACGTTTTTATCATCGCTCTTTTTGTCAGGAGGTCTTTTTATGAAGCGTTTTGTCATCCTCGACGGCAGCAGCCTGTTCTTCCGTGCGTTCTTCGCCATCCCGCCGCTGACCGCGCCGACGGGCGAATATACGAATGCGATTTTCGGCTTTGCGACGATGTTCTTGAAGCTCGTCGGGGAGCTCTCGCCGGATGAGCTCGTCATCGCCTTCGACAAGAGCCGCCATACGTTCCGCACGGAGCTTTATCCAGACTACAAGGGCACGCGCGACAAGACCCCGGACGAGCTCAAGAGCCAGATTCCGCTGCTCGAAGAATTTGCCGGGGCGCTCGGCGTGACGTTCCTTGAAAAAGACAACTACGAAGCCGATGACATCATCGGCACGCTCGCGACGCAAGCGGCGGCTGCGGGCTATGATGCGATGGTCGTCACAGGCGACCGCGATGCGCTCCAGCTCGTGCGGCCGAACTTGCGCGTCTTGATGACGAAGAAGGGCATCACCGACCTCAAAGCGTACGACGAAGCGACGTTCACAGAAGAATATCAGATGTCACCGATTAAGCTCATCGACCTCAAAGGGCTCATGGGCGATACGTCGGACAACATCCCTGGCGTGCCGGGCGTCGGGCCGAAGACGGCGACGAAATTGCTTTTGGAATATGGGACGCTCGAAAATGTGCTCGACCATGTCGCGGACGTTAAAGGAAAAAAACTGAAGGAAAATCTGACGACATTTGCCGATCAGGCGCGTCTTTCGAAGACGCTCGCGACAATCAACTGCAATGTGCCAGGTTTAGCGACGCCTGGGGCGTATGAAGTTCATCCCGACGAAAGGAAATTCATCACGTTTTGCCAGCGGTACAACCTCAATGCTGTGCTTGCACGTGGGAAGAAATTGTTCGCGAAGTCGGCGACAAGCGTTGTGGAAGAGAAGAAGGAAGAAGAAAAAGCGGGAGACGCGCTCGTGCTGGCGGCGGATAACGAGAGTGTTGCCGGAAACGCGAAAAACGTTAGCACGTCAGAGAAAACAACAGCAGCGGCAAAGAAGAAAACAGCGAAGCCTACGGATTCGGCGGACGTTCCCGACCTTTCTTCCGTTGACGTTATAACGCAAGACGTACATATCGTCTTCGATTGGAAAGCGTGCCTCCATGCGGGGGTAACATTTGACGATGGCAAGCGTGTGGACGACTTGCAGCTTATGGCGTATCTCTTGCATCCGGAAGCAACGAAATACACGTTGCCGTCGCTCTTGGCAGAATTTTTCCCGAACGAAATCCAGCCGGAGGCGTTCACGAAGGCCGACATCGAACACGCGTTCACGAAACTCCTGCCACCGATGCGCGCGCGGCTCGACGAGCTCGGCCTTACGAAACTCTATGAGGACATCGAGCTTCCTCTTGCTCCCGTGTTATATCGAATGGAAAACACGGGCGTCTATGTGAACCGCGATCATCTGCGCGAGAAGGCCGAGGTCATCGGCGACAAGATCAAGGGACTGGAAGACGATATTTATACGCTCGCGGGACACGAATTCAAAATCAATTCGCCGAAACAACTCGCAACCGTGTTGTTCGACGAAATCGGCCTGAAGCCTATCAAAAAGACGAAGACGGGCTACTCGACGAATGCGGAAGTCTTGGAGCAGCTGCGCTACGAGCATCCGATCATCGAGTGCATTTTATCCTATCGCCTTTGGACAAAATTGAAATCGACGTATCTCGATGGCATTGCGGGCCTCATCAACGAAGAGACAGGCCGCGTCCACACGAGTTTCAACCAGACGGTCACGGCGACGGGCCGTCTCTCGAGCTCCGACCCGAATCTCCAGAACATCCCCGTGCGCACGGAGCAGGGCAAGGAGATTCGCGCGCTCTTCGAGCCGGGACCGGGCTATGATGCGATGCTCTCCGCCGATTACTCGCAGATCGAGCTGCGCCTGCTCGCGCACATGTCGGGCGATCCGAGTTTCATCGAAGCGTTCCGCGAAGGGCAGGACATCCATGCACGCACGGCAGCCGAGGTGTTCCATGTGCCGCTCGCGGACGTCACGCCGGAGGAGCGCCGCAAGGCGAAGGCCGTGAACTTCGGCATCGTCTATGGCATCAGCGACTTCGGCCTGTCGCGCGACCTGCACATCACACGCAAGGAAGCGGCTGGTTATATCGACGAATATTTTACGCGCTATCCAGGCGTGAAATCCTTCATGGACAAGGTGGTCGCAGAGGCGCACACGACGGGCGCGGTCACGACGATGTACGGCCGCCGCAGGGAGCTCCCGGCCATCCACAGCAAGAACTTCAACCAGCGCTCGCTCGCCGAGCGCATGGCGATGAACACGCCGATCCAGGGTACGGCGGCTGACATCATCAAGATCGCCATGATCCGCGCCGACCAAATGCTTCGCGAGGCAAACGTCAAGAGCCGCATCCTCCTCCAAGTTCACGACGAACTCGTGCTCGAAGTCGTGAACGAAGAAATCCCGAAAGTCACGGCGATCCTCAAAGAAGCGATGGAACACGCAGCCGAGCTCTCGGTTCCGCTCGTCATTGATGTGAACGTCGGCAAGAATTGGGCGGAAGCGAAATGAAAGTTATTGGATTAACCGGCGGCATTGCTTGCGGCAAGTCTACGGTATCGTCGATTCTCAAATCCCTTGGCGCCAAAATCCTCGACGCCGACAAGATGGCACATGAGCTCATGCAGCCGAAGCAAGCGCTGTACAATCTTTACGTCGCGCATTGGGGCGAGCGCATCTTGACGGAACACGCGACGCTCGACCGCCGTGCGATCGGCGCGATTGTTTTTAACGACGAAAAAGAACGCGCCTGGCTCGACAGCGCGGCGCATCCCGCGCTCGAGACGGAACTCCAATGCCGCTTGACGCTCTTGCGAAAAAAACACGTGCCCGTCGTCGTGCTCGACGTGCCGCTGCTCTTCGAGTCCGGCTGGGACAAGTACGCCGACGAAATCTGGGTCGCGTCGATCCCGGAAGACCTCCAGGTCGATCGCCTGATGTCACGCAATAAATTGACAGAATCCGAAGCCCGCGCCCGCATCGCCGCCCAGATGCCGCTCGCAGAAAAATGCGCGCGCGCCGACGTCGTCCTCGACAACAGCGGTACGAGGGAAGGACTGCGCGAGCAAATCGTTGCTGCGTATCAGCGTTCCCTTGCACGCCAGCACAATTAAAAACAGCGTAATTTCCGCAGGTGCGAGAACGGAAGTTACGCTGTTTTTTTATGCACGCAAATGCCGCAAATGCATACGGTACAAGCTGATGATCAGCACATCCGCGACGATCCAGCTGATCGGGAAGAGCACCATGAGGTTCGCGAACGTCGGATGCATCGGGAAGTACCACCAGACGCCGATGAGGCGCACGCCGCAGACGGAGATCAGCGTCGCGATGGCGGGCGCGAGCGAGACGCCGTAGCCGCGTAGCGCGCCGGAGCAGATGTCGAAGCCGACGCAGAGCAGCTCGGGCAGCACGACGTATTCGATGCGCGTGACAGCGTTTTCGATGACGACGGGATTCGTCGAGAAAAAGCCGAGCAGCGGGTACATGAACACATAGATGAGCGCGCCGAGCACGATCATCGTGATGGCATTCAAGATGGCACAATCCCGCGTGGCCTCGCGGCAGCGGGCGTATTGGCGCGCACCGAAATTCTGCCCGACGAACGTCGTCGCGGCCTGCTGGAAACCGATGGAGAAGCAATACATATTGATCTCGATCGTGAACGCCGCCGCCGAGGCCGCCATTGTCTCGGGGCCGAGGCTGTTGATGGCGTTTTGGATCACGAGGTTGGCGATGCAGAACACCATGCCCTGCAGCGCGGCAGGCAGGCCGATGCGCAGGCATTTGACGAGCTCGCCGAAATGAATGCGCAGCAGGCCGAGCTCGAGGTGCAGGATGCCAGGCACGCGGATCATGTGGCGGACGAGATGGAGCGAGCAGACGATGTACGAAAGCACGGTCGCGACGGCGACGCCCGCCGTGCCCCAGTCAAAGACGAGGACGAACGCGAGGTCGAGCACGATGTTCAGCACGCTCGCGATGATGAGCGCATAGAGAGGCGTCTGCGCGTCGCCGCGGCTGCGGAGGATGGCCGCTGCGAAATTGTACAGCGAGAGGAACGGCATGCCCGCGAGATAAATGCGCAGATAAACTTCGGCCGTCGGCTGGACGGCCGTCGGCACGGCGAGCGCGTCGAGCGCCCACGCGACGGGCCACTGTCCGAGCACGGCGACGGCGAGCCCGAGAAGCAGGGAAAACAGCAGCGCCGTGTGGATCGTGCGCGTCGCTTCTTTCAGCCGCCGCGCGCCGATGTACTGCGCGATGACGACATTCGCGCCAAGCGAAATGCCCATGAGCAGCGCGACGATCAGGCTGATGATCGTAATGTTGTTGCCGACCGCTGCCATCGCCGCCGTCCCCTCGAACCGCCCAAGCACCATCGTATCCGTCGCATTAAACAGCTGCTCGAGGATGCCCGTGACGGCAATCGGCAGGGAAAAGGCGAGGAGCTCGCGGTAGAGAGGGCCACTTAGCATGTTGACGTTTCTTGCAGACATAGAGTACCTCCCCTCAGCTAAGGTATCTGCGGCTCCCCCTCTGGGGGAGCTGTCGAGCGATAGCGAGACTGAGAGGGTAACGACGTATGAGATTTATAGTCCTTTCGATAGGATGATACATCGTGTTGTGTCGTTACCCTCTCCGCCCCCTTCGGGGCCACCTCCCCCAAAGGGGGAGGCGCAATTAGCGAATCCCTTTTTTCTTTCCCCACACACTAATTTTCTCATACAAAGGTACGTCTACATGATATTTCTCCGCGAGCGTCACGACGCGATCGACGAGCCCTGCAAATTCCGACTTCCCTCCGGCGGCCACGTCGCGTTGCATCGACGTCGTGAGCGCCTTCGCTGATGCGTCCATGATCTTGCAGCCTTCGGCGACGGGTTCGCGGGAGAACTGTACGCCCATGGCCTCGCCGAGGGCTTTGACTTCTTTGACGAGCTCCACGAACGTCTCGCGGGCGCGGCCGCCAGGCTGCATATCGCCGCTGACAGCGCTTTCATAAAGGCCGCACGCGCCCATCGGTGAGACGAACGAGAATTTTTGCAGCGCATCGCGGCGGATGTCGTCCGAGAAGTGCGCGGAAATGCCGGCGGCGCGCAGGATGCTCTCGACCTCCTGCGCTTTCGAAGCCAGGCGGTCGTCTTGTCCCGGGCGGAAGCCGAAGAAGACGCGCAGGATCTTGCCGCTCTGCTGGATGACGCCCGGCCCTTCGCGCAGCGCCCAGATGTAGATGCAGCCGTCAAGGCACGTGAGGCCGGGCAAGTCTTTTTGCATGACTTCGCCCGTGCCGAAGACATTGAGGATCGGGATGATGAGCGTGTCCGGCCCCGCAACGCGCTTCGCGAGCGCGACGGCATCGGCGATGCTGTAGTATTTCACGCAGACGAACAGGACGTCGGGCGTGTCGTTATACGCGTCTGCCGTGCAAGCTTTGAACTGATCTGCAGCGACATGGATGTCGTCGGCGACGTCGCGATGGATCGTGAGGCCGTCTTGTTGCATGGCCGCAAGGTGCGCGCCACGCGCGAGCACGGTCACGTCCGCGCCCGATTGGATGAGATAGCCCGCGAGGCAGCCGCCCGTGCCGCCGGCGCCGAGAATCGCAAATGTCATAGTGAATCCCTCCGTGATGAAAAATTGCATTCATTCTATCGTGAATGAATTAGAAACTGCTAGCCTTTGACAAGCTGTGTTATGATGGATGCAACAAGAATTCTTTTCGACAAAAGGGAGCGTGATTCCTTGTTCATCAAAAAAATCATGTGCGCGGTGCTCATCATCGCGACGTTCGTCCTTGCGGGCTGCGGCGGGCAGCCGACGGCGCAAAAAAGCGACGGCGCGTTCCATATCGTGACGTCGTTCTATCCCATCTACATCGATGTCATTAACATTACCGATGGAGTCGACGGTGTGACGGTCACGAACATGACGAAGCCGCAGACGGGCTGCCTGCACGACTACCAGCTCACGACGGAGGACATGAAGACGCTCGAGCAAGCGGACGCGTTCGTCGTCAACGGCGCGGGCATGGAGAGCTTCCTCGACAAGGTCATCAAGATGCAGGACGGCCTCACGGTCATCGACGCCTCGCGCGACATTGCGTTATTAACAGAGGATGGAGAAGAGAATCCGCACGTCTGGCTCAGCATCACGAAAAATATCGAGCAGGTCAAAAACATCCGCGACCAGCTGAAAGCTGCCGATCCAGCGCATGCGGACGCGTATGAAAAAAATGCAGCGGCGTATCTCGCGAAGCTCGAAGCATTGAAAACGGAAATGCACGACGAGCTCGATGGCGTCCCCCACAAAGACATCGTGACGTTCCACGAGGCATTCCCGTACTTCGCGGACGAATTCGGCTTGCACATCCTCGGCGTCATCGAGCGCGAACCCAGCGCCGATCCGACGCCAGCGGAGCTCGAGGAAACCATCGACCAAGTGCGCGCCTTGCCGGTCAAAGTCCTCTTCACCGAGCCGCAGTATTCGCCGAGCGCGGCGGAGACGATCGCCCGCGAGACCGGCGCGAAGATCTACGAGCTCGATCCCGTCGTGACCGGCGAGGCGACGCCGGCAGCGAAGGGTGCGTATCTCGATACGATGCGGAAGAATATGGAAACGCTGAAGCGAGCGTTGCAATGAATCAAGGGGCTGTTGCACTTACCGAAACGGTTTCATAGATTGCCGACCGTAACTCGCATAGCAGGCTCTCCCTCTGGGAAAAGCAGACGCAAGGCGCTTTAGCGCCTATGCGGTCGCTTTATCCTTTAGGTAGAGCTGGCGCGCGCAGCGCGACTGAGAGGGTACTCGGATGCGATTTCTAGCGAATATAAAAGCACTTTCATAGCATTGCGTTTGAACTCAAACGACTTGATGCTATGAAAGTGCTTTCTGTTTGTTTGGCTAACGCACCCGAGTACCCTCTCCACCGCTAACGCGGTCCCCCTCTCCCAAAGGGAGAGGCTGCTGTATTGCTGCGCTCGGCAGCAGATACATATGGAATTGGTTTAGTAACTGCAACAGCCCCTTTTCTTTTCTCATCAAAAAGCAGGAATTTCGTGCGAGCCTGCCGAATAACATCGGCAAGAAACAATGGCAAGGCGAATGGAGGCGGCGAGGATGGGATTTGATCTGTTCGAGAAGTCGGAAAAAAATGACAAGGACGCGGTGTTCCGTCGGCGGCTGATCGAGGCGCTGACGAATGACGAGGAAGTGCGGCGGCTGATCTGCTCGATGCAAGCGCCGGGCGTGGCGGGGGAAGAAAAAGGCGAGGGCAAGAAAGAGAAACGGGAAAAATACAACCGCTTGCTCGAGACGGCGCAGGCGTTGGAGGCGGAGCGCGACGAGCTGCAGAAAAAACTGGATGCAGCGAACAAATCCATTGCCGAAGCAAAAGACGTTATCGCTGAAATGGAGAATCTTTTTGACGCGAACGTGAAAGAGCTCGAAGCGTGCCAGTCGTCGCTTGCAGGGATGACGCAACGCGCGGAGACGGCGGAGCAGCAGCTGGCCGCGGCGCAGCGGAAGCTTGACGCGACCGAGCAAGAGCGCCGTGATGCGATTGCGGCGCGTGACAAGGCGTTGCGGGAGCGGGATGATGCTGCGCGTGCGCGTGCGGAAGCGGAACGCTCGTGTGAGGCCGCGCAGCAGGCGCGCGCAGCGGCGGAGGAGGAGAACCGTTCGCTCGTACGCGAGCTCGAGCAGCGTTTCGCACAGGGCAAAGAGCTCTATGAGCAGCTCGACCACGTCGATGCGTACATCCGCAGCCTGCTCGACGGCGCGATTCCGCGCAAGGGATTCGAGGCGTTCATCGTCGGCATTGCGCAGGACCGTTCGCTGCCGTTCGTCTGGGAGGCCGTGCGCGAGGCGATGCGCAAGGGCTGCGGAACGGAAGAGCTCACGACGCTCTGGGAGATTTTCCAATACGCAGTCGCTCTTGTGAACCAGGGGAAGTCGCAGGACATTTATGCGATTGACGATGTGCAAGCGGGGGATGTGTTCGATGTGGATGAGCACACGCTCGTCGACGGCAGCCGCGCACAGGGAAGCATCACGGAGGTCGTGTTGCCAGGGTATCGGAATACGTACAGCGGGGAAGTCGTGAAGAAGAGCCTCGTGCGGATTTGAGGGGGCGCGGTGATGGAGAAAAAAGGGACGACGATGACGGAGACGGCGCTCGTGCCGAAGCGTTTCCGAAAGAAGACGAAAGCCCCGAAGGAAACGGCGGAAGAACGACAGCGCAGGGCAAGAGAAGCAACCATATTGCGGACAGTAGAAGAGCGCGTCAAAGAAAAACGCGAAGCCGTGCAAAAGGCGAATGATGTCCTTGACAGCATCATATCTACGTGCAAAACCGGTGAATTCTGGACAGACGACGGAATGCATTATCAATATCGTACATGGCTGGCGACGAATCCTTCCACCGAGGATATGGTCCAGTACATCCGATGGGCTATGAAACGCGGCGCACGTGAACTCTACGACAAGTCTCTTAAGCAGAGAGGACGGCAAACGCTGCTGAAGTGCGGAGAAGCATTCCGCATCTTCGATGAAATGAGAAAGACGCTGTCCACGGATTGTGCCACTTACGATGGCAATCGGTTTCAGTTTTGCGAAAAACTTTATCGCGAGCGCATCTTGAAGGAGCACGGCTTGACGACGAAAGCGCAGCCGAAGAAAACGACGGCGGCGAAAGCGGAAACGGAAACGATCGATGTCATGTCGTTCCTGCTCGACTGCGACAAGATCCGCGCCGATATGGCGAGCTATCCGCCGTCCGTCTTGACGGATACGGAGCAGGGCCATTGGGAGCTCGTGGAGGGGATGGAGGCGGCGAAGGCGTTGCCGAAGAATTCGCCGTTCGAGCGCGTGGCGCTGCCGCGTCCGATGGTGGCGCGGCCGCCGCAGATGGATGTGCATGAGAGCGGCACGTGCGCCATTGATTTCGGCACGAAGAGCACGGTCGTCGCCTGCCGCGACAAGGGCGAACGATTGCTGCGCATCGGCAAGGGAAATTTCGACGCCGCGCCGCAAGCGAGCGATTACGAGAATCCGACCGTCATGGAGTTCCGTGACATCGCGGGCTTCCGCAAGGCGTATGCGGCGCGGGACGGGCGGCCTTTTACCGAGTGGGAGCAGATGACCGTCTCGCATCACGCGCGCGGGCAATTGCTGAACGCCGAGCACGCCGACGGGCGC
>Ga0256404_1012672_pt1 | contig 10918 bp, 9 predicted proteins | sample RumenRJG_01DNA_FD_185990 | JGI IMG/M metagenome (GOLD analysis project Ga0256404, IMG submission 185990) | Bovine rumen microbial communities from Lethbridge, Alberta, Canada - RJG_01 | ecosystem: Host-associated > Mammals > Digestive system > Stomach > Rumen | place: Canada: Alberta | collected...
TACTTCTCAGATAATCCTCAACTGCTTTAATCTTATCTTCATAGCTGCATTTTTCCTTTTTGGACATGAAAAATCCCTCCAAGTAGATTTAGGTAATTTCCCTGTCTACTTTAGAGGGACCATATCACTCTGGCAAGTGACGGTTGCAAAGCTAAAAGCTTAAACTAAAACTTGTATCAGAGGTCAACCGCTCGCGCAGTGCTCCTCTTGCCCATATTATACAATCAATCATAAATCATGTCAACGCACGATGTTTCTTCATCCCATCCGCAAACACCCAACGCACAAAAAAAGCGCTTAAATCATCTGATATATTCTTTTCACCAGCTCCAGTCCGCTCTTAAACACCAAAGCTTCCCGCACTTCTTCCGCAGAGGAGATTTCTCCCTGGATGGTTCGGTATTTACAGCCGGTGACCCGCAGCTCCAGCTTTTTCACATTCTTTGCCGGTATCCTGGCAAATGACTCCGACATCTCCGGGAGTTCCGGGCCGCGGCTATTTCCTGCAGCCGCATCTGACCTGCCCTGTTCCTCATCGATGACATCACCGAGATAGAGGAGCAGCTGATCAAGTCCTGAAATATACGACCATTGACCTGCCCGCATATCGTGGATTACGCCGGATATAGTGCCTTTCTCCCGGCGAAGGTACAGGTCCATGGACACGAGCGGCGGTCCTATATGCATCATCAAGTTTTCCTCCTAATACGGATCCGGCAGGCCCCCGCTGCAATGAGCGGGGGCCTGTTGTTATGTACTGCTGTGCAAGTCTTTTTTCCGTGACTTCTGCAGTAACCGGATGTTTAGTTAGACGTTTCTTTTTCTTCTGTGATACATATTGAACCATCCGACAATGCCGCTTGCAGCGAGCATCAGGATGACTGCCCAGGTTACCATTGCGCTGGAGTCTCCGGTGCGGACTGCGCCGAGTACCTGCGGATTTCTCACTGCGCCGAGCACGCCGCGGCCTACGTCACGGGTTGCGCCAAGAACTTCACCCGGTGTTTCGGGAGTTGACGGCGGGTTGGAAGTCTCCGGACGGGACCGGCGTCCGCCGCCGCCCGGGCCGTTGCCACCGCCGCCGGTCGGGGTAGTTTCCGGCGTAGTCTCCGGAATCATTTTGTTGGTAAAGCTGAATTCCGCCAGTTCAATGACGCCCTGCTTCTTGGTAGTCACCGTGCGGGTTGCCACATACTTGTGATTGGTATCGTCCCGGGTGATTTCCATCTTCAGATTGTAGATCTCATCATCCACGGTGTAGCCAGTGGATGCGTTTACCTCGCTGATCTGGTACTCCCAGGTGCCGGTCTCGAAGTATTTCATGACGCCGAACTCGGTGAGAGTTCCCTTGCTGTCCTCATAGAGAGGGCCAAAATCACCCTCACGGAGGTACTTTGTAGAACCGGTCAGAGTCAGATCCTTGGAACCGCCGACCTTATTATCCGGCATCGGTGCAGTAGCTGCGTTATTACCGATGGCTTCCATACGGAAGACGAAAGTACCAACGGTATCCTCGACCACGTTGCCATTGGCATCTACGACCTTTTTCAGGACCGGCGGATCAATGATGCAGGGTTCATAGACGGAATTCACAAAGACAAATTCGCTTTGCTTTCCATCTTCGCCGCTCACTGCGGTTTCTTTGCCGGTAGCATCCACAGCGGAATAGACCACATACAGTTCTCCGTTGTGATCGCCTTCTTCCTCATTGACAAAGACTTTCACCCGGACAGAATACTTCTTATTATCCGCCCAGTAGTGCGCCGGATCAGCGGCCGGAGCCTGTTCCAACGTATAATTGTAATCACCGGGCTCTGTGAAAGTGATCGCCGGGAATGTCATTTTTCCGCCTGCAGTGGAAAATGTCAGCGTCGCCTGGTCTTTTGCTCCGCTCGGCATGGGTGCCCCGCTTTCCGGTTTCAGAATAACCGTAGGGGTCTCACTCGTCGTCACGTTCTGAGGGATATGAACCTCAACAGCAACGGGAATCTGAGCATCGACAGATTCTGCCGCAAGTATTGTATGTGCGCTGCCGAGCAGCAGTAAACCGACGATCGGTATCATCAGTAGTTTTTTCAATTTCATGCCAGATTCCTCCTCTAATTGCCGCCTTTGTATTCGTTCAATACCCCGAACACGATCACTCTGGCGTTTGTGCTTGCATCTGAACAGGTTGACAGTCCCAGAATTCTGGCATTTGCCGGAAGTTCCGGCTCCCGGTACTGCAATGCCTGTTTTCTGATAAAGTCCAGCAGCGGCTCTGTGTTTTCTGCACTGCCGGTCGGGTCAAATATAATCTCGTCAAATGCGTCCGCGGAAATGGCCGCGAACAGGTCGATATCATAGGCTGTATGCTCCAGGACGAGCGTTCCTTTTGGATGAGCATTGAAAAATGTCTCCTCACAGTAATGGTCCAGCCCGCCGAACATTGCGTTGGCATCCATGTGATGCCCGTAAATAAGAGAATAACTGTCGGTAAAGTCGCCGCTGTTACGGTTGTCCAGGAAGAGACTTCCCGCCAGGGCAAAATTGCCGAACACATCTTTATTCAGATACTCAAAATTGTCCTCACCCTGTACAACAGGATAGTCAATTCCGGTATCCTCCAGTGTGAGCCAGGCTTTGACGTCCGGATTCACCTTGAGAATCTCTTCAAAGGTTACTCCTCCGCCGGAGGCACTGAGCTCCGGTTTGAACTTCAGAAGGCTCTTATCAGCCCTCGCACCGTTCAGGATCTGGTAGTTATCCCACATCGCATAGGATGCGTAGACAATCACCATGGATAGTACAAAATAGGTTAATAACGTGAGTACCCTGTCGGCTGTCCTTGCCGCTTTCGCGGCAAGGGCAAGCCCTCGGGTTTGCTGCATTTGATTCATATCAAATCCATTGTATTAATTGCGTGAATCCGTCGATTAGCGAACTCTCTTTCTTGCTGCAGTAAAGATAAGAGCTGCTGCTGCAAGGCCGATGATCAGGATGAACGGAGCGGAGTCAAGGATAACGCCGGTGGGGATAACACCGTTCTTGGTATTTAAATATCCTGTTTTGATTTCTTTGCTAACAGTACCTTCGGTGGCATCTGTAAAGCCTTCCTTTGCTAAAGCAGTAGAAGAGGTATAATCTTCTGCTTTCTCTGTGACGGTATATCCTGTACCATTACCAATCCCTTTTATTGTGATTTCCTGACCGTGCTGGAGATAAAAGGTCTGCTCAACACCATTAGCAGTAGCGGTTAACTCTGTAGGATTTGCCATACTGGAATAAGTTGTTGCACTGTTAGCTACAGGAGATGCTTCAGCATTTGTAATATCTACAGTATATTTGGTTCCATCCGCTACATTATTAAGTTTCACAGTAAACTCAAAGTACTTGTCACGAGAAGCCTGATTTCCTGTTACTTCCTTGCGGAATGTTAACGGGAATGTCTTATATTCACAATCAAAGCCTGCTGTTTTCTTCGCATCTGTAATTTCCGCATCAGTAAGATCTTTATCTTCCTCTGTTAACAGAGCGACTATCTGAACTTTTAACTTCTTTGCTGTATCAGTACTATCATCTACTACATAAACTCGTGCATATCTTTTTGTAGAATTGTTATTAACAAGACCTGTCGGTGCAGGAGCAGACTGTGTTTCTTCGATTTCATAACTATATACACCCGGCTCTTTATAAGTAACGGTACCAAAATTCAGGTTTATATCTTTTACAACTTTCCCATCTGTAATAGTATCTGCATTACTAAAGGATATTGTAACGTCCTCTACAGTACCACTTTGTGAAGCCGCATTATCCAGTGCAGTTACCTTATATGTATATGTAACTGCAGGTACTTTCGCATCCGCTTCGATAGTCATTGTCTTTTTTGCTGTTACAGTTCCACCAGTTACCGTCTGATAATCAGCCGCAAAACTCACGCCCGCATTTGCCATCATCAAACTCACAGCCAGTCCTGCTGCAAAGATTTTCTTCGCTAATTTGTTCAGTCTCATTTTGATCCTCCTCGAATCTTTGTGTTGTGTCTTGTTGTTACCATCAGTTCCTGGGTCAGATGCCCCGGCGGCGCATGACCGTGATGACTTTGCCCTTCACATCGCTGCGGCTTACGCTCCCGTAATTCCGGCTGTCGTAGCCATTGGTGCGGAAGTCGCTAAGAAGAAAGTAGCTGTCCTCCGGTACGTCATAGGGATAGGTGACATTGGTCCCGGATACCAGGTAGGTTGCGTAGAAGATTTCTTCACTGACAACGTTGCCATTGACCAGTAACTGGCCTTCCGGGGAAATATCGACGGTCTCGGTGCCTACGGCAACGACACGGCCTATCTGGGTCTGCCCGTCTACCTTCACTGCAAGGACATCGCCGACGCGAATGTCACGCTGCATCCGATAGTAGAAGAGGACATCCCCGTCACGTATCCGCGGGTACATCGTCTCGCCGTGGGCTATGCTTACACCGAATACGAAGGTGAAGATGGCCCAGACGGCTGCTATGACCGCCGCCAGATGGAGAAGAAATCCTGTGATGTCTTTGATTGCACTGCTGTTTTTCTTCTCCTCTGTTGGCCTGGTCTGATGGTTTTTTTTGTGTTTTCGCGAGCTTTTGGGCTCGCTCTGGGCCGGTTCCGGGGAGGATGTCCCCTCCGGAGTCATTTCCTCCGGAACCAGGTCTATGATTTCTGTGTTACTGTTTGTGTTGCTCTGCTCCCCGACCGGGTCGCGGACGTCATCCAATAACTACCACCCCCTTCATTTCGTTAGAGTGATATGTTTACTGACGTCTCTTTCTTCGGCCGTAGAGTACGGAACCGAAGAACATCAGGAAGCATGCTCCGATGAGCCAGCGCCAGATGGTGGAGTCGGTGTGGATGCCGGTGGGAACGGTTCCTTCCTTAGTATTCGTAACAGTTACTGCCAATCCTGCTACAGGAACTACCTCCCCTTCCTTAATCGATTCCATCTCGCCATATGATGTCGTGTAACCTTCCGACGCGTAATCAGTTTCATTTACTTTGCAGGTATAGCCAACAGGAACGTTAGTAAATGTTATCTTCTGATTGTGGCTAAGTTTAAATGTCCACTCTCCTGTATTATTTCCTTGTGTATCCGTTTTCGCGGAAACCGCAGCGTCAGTGCCTTCAGGTGTTACTGTATATTCAGGATTCCATCCTTTGTCAATCGTTCCATCCGGTTTCGAAAGACTCACCGTAAAGTCAAATCGTGCCGACTTATTGCCGAATTTGCCTTCAACAATCTTTGTTACATCCACAGAGGTCATTGTCGCTTTGTTGACCACCTGAAGTTTATAACTATGCGAAGTCACAGTTGTTCCATCATCACCTTCACTGGTAGTCGTTATTTCGTCCATTGTGATGATTGCCAGGTCTTCATCATTTGTAATGGTGTAGGTGGTTTTAGAACTATCATCCGGGTCAATCACTCCGGGTATCGCAGCTCCGGATGCATCGGTAAGCGTGATCGTCGCAGTTTCACCATTTACAGTGAGATAAATATAATCAAAAGTGCGTTCATAACCGGTCGGAACACCTGTCTCAGATATTCTGTATTTTCCTGTTCCAAGTGAAATATCCTGCGTTCCGACGGTAATCGTTGACTGATCACCGGAAGTGCTGGTGTCGAAATCATAGTCAACATACTGATCTCCAGATTCCGTAGCTACCAACCGCTCAAACTTAAGTCTTGCTCCTGTTACCTGGCTGCCATTTTCATCAACCTTGGTAATATTAAAGTCATTGACATACTTCGGTGTGTTCGGGAAGACATACAGGTTATTCTGTTTGCCCAGTTCTACCCAACCGCCGCTAGTTTTTCTTTCGATTTTACAGGACTCTGCTCCCGACTCACCTTCAAACACTTCAACCCGATAGACATTTGTATCTTTTACATATCCTTCAGGCGCATCAGTCTCCATCATATAGTAAGTGCCGTACGCCACACTGCCGAAGTCGACTTCCACAAGGCCTGTTTCTTTGTTTCTCGCGGATGTAGCCTGATACGCAGTGATAGCACTTGCGTCATCACTCGGATCTGTCAGATACAGTTCAAAGGTTGCGCCTTCAATCATGTATCCAGACTGATCGACCTTCTTGAACTCTACTTCGCCGCCTTTGTAAATGTTGTATACATAGAACTCAAGGAAAGTATTATGCAGTTCTCCCTCATATGTTGTGCTGTGATAATCACCGACAACATCCGGAATAGACCGCATTCTATTGTTCTGATTTACATTAGAGTGTGTGACCCCACTATCATTACGCCAGACATACTCCGTTTCGATATATGTTTCTACATAATCCCAAGTGTTTCCGTCTGTATCAGTAATCGTGGTACCATCCAGATTACCGGTTTCCTGGATGTAGACAAGTCCTCTGTCAACCGAATAGTCATAAGAGACACCATATCCGGATTCGCCAGCTGTAATCGATCTTGAACTTACCCTTGTATACCCGTTGTAATCTACAGCCGCTGTTGTTTCCCCTGACCATGCAGTAGGTGCAGTAACGTCGCCATCCGTATTTTGATAAATATCAAAATTGAATGTTCCTCCGCTCTGGACAGAAATCAGCTGGCCATCCGTATTGACGGTATACTTAATAATTTCAATTGCAGCCAGGGTAGCGTCTGTATCATCCGATGTTCCAAGGACGAAGTCCATGCCGCTTGCATTGCTTCCATTCAGATTAGCCGTGCCGTTATTATTTCGTCCGAAATAACTAATACCTGGGCACTCATTATCATCATCCCAGTAACTGAAATTAGATGTCAAAGTGACATTGACGGTAACTGTAAGAGGAACCAGATTTCCTGATCCATCTTTCTGGTACAGCGTATTTCCTTCGCTGTCCTGCAATGTCAGTTCTACCGGTTTGGTAACATCCACTTCATAGAAAATCTGATTATCAGACGTAATGTATTGTTCAACGTTTCCTCTATATGCCCGTTGACTTAAGTTAACAGTGCCAATGGGGAAAGTGCCTCCAATACGGACCTGATCCATGGCCTGTCCGGATCCAGTACTGGAAGTATACTGACTAATAATAAATGAATTATCGTATGTTCTGTTTCCAGCTGAATCTTTGGTGTATGCACTGATCGTAGCACTCATCAAATCCGCTTCTGTAACCGGAACGGAAGAATTTACCCCCTTCGCATTTACATGCTCTCCGACCTGCACCGTCATTGCTTCAGAGCCATCAGCATAGTAATAGGTACCATAGGCCAAAGGAACCGAAACTGTCGCAGAACCTCTTACACCAATATCAATATGATCTACGGTGAGTCCGGACACACTGGACGTTAAAGTCGCAAAGTAGAATACAGCAGCATTACTCTGTCCACTGATGCCGCCTGCCAGAACAGGGTTGCCTTCCGCATCTGTTGTCACTCCTAAATAATTACCACCACCCGAAATATAATATCCGTTTCCACTTGCAGTACGTTCTATCGTTCTCCGCGTGGTACTGATACCATCGGAGGCAGCGGGATCAATATACTCATATCCAGTATTTGTCTGTACTCTGATGTTATAATTATTACTCCAACGACTTTGTCTGACCCATGTCCAACGCTCTGCGGTACTTACCGTGTAACTGTTTGTCCCAGCCGGCGTGACCTCCTCAAGAGTTCCGTCGAACAGCACTTCATAATATTTACCGTCATACTGTACCAGAAGAGCATAGCCGCCATCATTGCTTAGATTCGTTGTAACTGTAGCTGTAACAGAAAAGCTTTTCTGCTCGAAAACTATTTCGTTTCCGTTCATTTCCGGAGTGATTACTTCTATACCGTCATCCGCAAAATGAACGATCTGAAGTGTTTCGTCCTGCGCAAGTTTAACCGGTTCAACGTACTCGATCTTGACTTCCACAGCAGCCTTTGGCTCTATCTCCTGATTATCGTGGATTATCGAGATATCAAAATATCTGGCAAACCCGATTTCTGCCGCTTCAGGCAACGGAACAATCGTTACTTCATACGAATCTTTATTATATGTATCAGTGTCGGAAGCTTCTTTGCCGTTCACATCAGAATGAAGCTTATTTGCTGCCTGATTATTGTATGAATTATACAGTGCTGTTCCGGGCAGAATTTCCTTGACTTTAAGCCAGGAACCCTTTGGAATATCTGCTTCCGGTCCATAGGTCACCGTAATCTTATATGTCTCACCATCGGCAGTCAGATAGGTGGTTTCGAGCGTCTCCGTCCCAACAATTGCAAATACCGAAAAGCCTTCTGTCTTAAACTCGACGGTATTTCCCTTTGTGGTTGAGTTCAGTACTTCCGTCCTATCTCCAAAGTGAACAACTTCCGAAAGAACATCTTTCTTTTTATCCTGAAGTTTGACTTCAACCTTTACAGTTCCATCGGGCTGAATCTTTTCACCGTTATATACAATCGATATATCCAGTGCTTTGGAATAAAGTAAATCTTTTACTTCTGTATCAACCGCCTTTGCTGCTTCTTCGATATACTCTTCAGCCTCACTATCGGAAAGCTCTTTTACCTGAAGATATGCTCCTTCAGGAATGTTTGCATCACGGAGATCAACACTTACGGTATAGGTATTACCATCTGCAGAGAGATAGTCTACGGTCACGATTTCCTGACCTACAATTATGGGCACTCAATAGAAATCAGGGTGTAAATAAAATACAACCATTTGTTAGGTGATCAGCAGAAAAAGGTGAACTTATTACACATAAATAAGAGATGTTTTTGGCGTTTATTTTGAAAAGAACTGTTTTAAGATATGTTAGAATTGATGATTGAAAAATGATGTATAGATATGCAGTATTTTGGCTTAAATAAGCCAAATAGCGCATTAATAAACATGATATGTGAGAACTTTTTGCAGGATTTGCGATATGCTTATATCTACGTACAATACTGTAATACTTTTATTATTGCAGCGAAACGCGCATAAGAAAAGGCATAAGATAACATACATGTTATTGAATCCTCCCCTGCGATTCTTTATAATGGTAATAGAAGGAAAACCACTCTGATAAGCAGTCTGTAGACAGTGAGAGAACGGAAAGGGCAGGATATGAGTGACCGTTATACACCGCCATATTCGATTACGAACCGCATGGTAGAGCTGATTGCGGAGATTGCAGAGTCCGTCGGCCGGATATCCGGCTATAAGACCATGGATTCCAAACCATACCTGCGCAGAAACAACAGGATAAGGTCTATCCATTCTTCCCTGGCCATCGAAGCAAATTCTCTGACACTGGATGATGTCCGAAGTGTCATTGCGGGGAAAAACGTCATCGGCCCGCAAAGGGAAATCCAGGAAGTAAAAAATGCGTACAAAGCCTATGATATGCTTGGAAAGTTTGACCCGTACTCCATAGAGGATCTGCAGACACTTCATGGGATTATGACCAATCTTACAATGGAAGAATCCGGCACGTTCCGGACCCATGATGAAGGAGTCTTTGACGGCGATGTCTGTATATTCATGGCTCCGCCGCCGCACCTGGTGCCGATTCAGATGAAAGACCTTTTTCAGTGGCTGTCCGAGGCAAAAGGAACCGTACATCCACTGATTGTGTCTTCCGTTTTTCATTATGAATTTGTCTTTATCCATCCCTTTGCCGATGGAAACGGGAGAATGGCGCGGTTGTGGCAGACAGCACTGCTTCAAGAATGGAACTCCATTTTCCAATTTGTTCCGATGGAAAGCAGAATATATCAATACCAGGAAGAGTACTACAAGAGCATTGCAGAAAGCAACAAAAACGGCAATTCAGATATCTTTATTGAATTCATTTTGAAGATGATCTCGGAAACACTCATAGAAGTGACAGAACAGGAGAAGAACGGCGCGACAATCTACAGCAGGCAGGTACAGGAACTGCTTCGCGTTATGGAATATCATATGCCGTACACTGCCTCGCAGCTGATGTCTGTGCTGGGACTGAAATCAAGAAGTTCATTTTACAGGAACTATCTCGAGCCAGCCCTTCGCCAAAAGCTGATTACAATGGAGATTCCTGATAAACCAAAAAGCAGAAATCAAAGATACCTGAAGATGTAAGCACACGGAATCTATAACAACAGCAAACCCTCCGGAAATGCACCACATTAATCGTGCAGCTTCCAGAGGGATTGTTCATGCCTTATTTCTTCATTCCATCTATTACAAGTGCTGCCGCAGCTGCTATAACTATCAGCAGCGGAAGAGCCTCGCCCGAGAGAACATTTGCAATGGCAGCATTATCTGCCGGTTTTTCGAAAGTGCCAAACCCCGCAGCTATCCAGATAAGGATAAGCACCAGCACGGCTGCACCAATGGTTTTTCCATGCTCTTTTATTCTGTTCCATTTCATCCTCGTTCTCCTGAAAAACCATATCAGATCAGCTGATGTATCCTCTTTAACAATTCCAGACCGCTGGCAAAAGGTCTGAGTTCTCCTGCCTCTTCCTCAGCCAGATAAATCTGTCCCTGAAGGGTCTTATGCTTTACGCCGGTAACCTGAAGCTCCAGCTTTCTCACATCATTCGACGGTATTCTGGCAAATGACTCCGACATCTCACCTAATTCCTGTCTTCGCTTCTCCCTATCCTGATCATCTGCCGTGATATCGAGAACTTCATCCAGATACAGAAGCAGCTGATCCAAACCGGTAATACAGGCCCATCTTCCTGCCCTCATATCATGAATTACGCCGGAGATAACACCGTACTTCCGGCGGAGGTAAAGGTCCATCGTAAGCGCTTAAATCTTGGTCGACTACTCAAGCATCGTTGTATACTCCATACTTAATGGTAACTGGTAATCGTTTGGTACACTTTCAACGGTAGCCAGAAATCCTTATACATGGAGGGTGCGTTATGCCTGCCAGAGTTCGTCGAACTGATGATGATTGGATGCAGTTGATTACAGAGTGTCGCC
>Ga0256404_1012677_pt1 | contig 10912 bp, 5 predicted proteins | sample RumenRJG_01DNA_FD_185990 | JGI IMG/M metagenome (GOLD analysis project Ga0256404, IMG submission 185990) | Bovine rumen microbial communities from Lethbridge, Alberta, Canada - RJG_01 | ecosystem: Host-associated > Mammals > Digestive system > Stomach > Rumen | place: Canada: Alberta | collected...
GAAGGCGGGGAGGATATGGTTGGAACAAAAGAAAAGGAAGCCTTCAGACGAGTTCTGACGTCAGGACAGAACGCTTTTGATGACGAAGAAACCTTCATCAATTCCGTTCGACTCGCGTTGGCGCTTAATGCTGACCTCGCTGAGGCAGTAATTCTTCTTTACCAACTTGAGATTATTGCTGATATTAAAGCGGCCAAGGATCTCAATGAGAATCTGTATTTTGCACTATGGGATAGCTTAAACGGGAATTATGGTATCCAAAAAGAGACGGCGCAGGACAGTGTATATCTTTGGTTCAGCGTTTACGGGGAAGAAATTTGCCAGAAGAAGAATTTGCTTTCTGTAGGAGAGGCAGAGCATGAAGAAACCAAGAAGGAAGAAGCACAGCATAGTGAAGTAGATCCTTCGACGCTGATCGGTATGCGAGTGATGAATATCAGTTCTCACTCTATCGGGATCATCAAAGAGATAAGCGGCGGTTATATGGCCGTTGATTACCATGGAAATATCAGTAGATATGCTTATCCCGCGGCGTTTGCGAATGTCCTGGAACTTGAGGATGAGGGTATTCAGGAGAAAATACAGTCTGATGGCATTGGCGCGTCTTTCGAGGGTTTTAAAAGGATGTATAGTGCCGCCATCAGCCATGAAATCAATTTTCTTAAGGCAACAGGAGGGAAAAAATATCGGATCATTGATGGTGAAAAGCTTCCATCAAAAGGCGGGGAATATCTTTACGCCTTTGACACTGATACGGATCTGCATTTTCCCGATGGAACAGCGGTAAAACTGTGGTTTCCGGAGCATATTGTCCTTGGATATGTTGTCTCCTGTGAAGATTTTACGATTTTGATCAGGACAGCGGAGTATATCGGCGAGAAAATTGAAAGCGTGGAGTTCACCTCGGAGCAGTGGCAGTTACTGGAAGCGCTAATGGAGCGTCTAGGAGAAATGAATCCAGGCACGGATTCACTCGCCTACGAGATCGCTTCCAACGGAAGGAAGCAAATAACACAATGGCAAAGCATAAAATGTGGCCAGAATGCAGCATTTAACAGGGCTACTTCAAAAGGAATCACCTTCATTTGGGGGCCGCCGGGAACAGGGAAAACAGAGACGCTGGCCAATATTGCCCTGGAACATATGGCTTATGGGAGGCGTGTGCTCATGCTCTCTTACAGCAATGTCTCCGTAGACGGGGCGTTGCTGCGTGTGGCCCAAAAGGCTGATCTTCCGGATGGCAGAATCATCCGCTATGGATATCCGCGAACGAAGGAATTGCTGGAAAGCAAGAAACTTACATCATATCAGTACATACTGCAAAATCACCCGGACATGGCAAGGGAGTATCAGACTTTAAATGATAGAAAGAAGCGTCTGAAGCGAAAAGATTCCGAAAGAATAGAAATTAACAAAAGACTGAATGCTATTCGGAATTTTCTTCTGGAGCAGGAGAAAGAACTGATTCAAAACGCCGCTTTTGTAGCAACGACTGTATCGAAGGCGACGGTAGACCGCGCAGTTTACACACAGCGATTTGATGTTGTTATCTTTGATGAAGCCAGTATGGCTTATGTACCGCAGATTGTTTTCTCAGCGGGGCTTGCAAAAAGATATTTTGTGTGTCTGGGAGATTTCTGCCAGCTTCCTGCAATTGTGCAGAACAATACAGATGACCGTTTATCAAGAGATATTTTTGAATACACGGGTATTACCTCGGCTGTTGAGAACAACCAGGGTCATGAGTGGCTTGTGATGCTGGATCTCCAGTATCGAATGCATCAGGATATAGCTGATTTTGTCAGTGAGCAGATGTACCAGGGACGCTTAAGGACTTCGGAAAGAATTGCTGAGAGCAGGGAAGAAATATCCGGCCTGCGGCCGTGTCCGGGAGCAGCCATGTCCATGATGGATTTAAGCGGGATGTACTCCGTTTGTACAAAAACCATGGATGGGTCAAGAATCAATATCATGTCTGCCCTGATGAGTTTGCGGCTTGCGGAAAAGGATATTTCTCAGTATGAGGTGGGTATCATCACACCTTACAGTGCACAATCCAGGCTGGTTCTTTCAATGATCAGAGATATGCAAGAAATGGATGAGAGATGGTTGAAGGTTTCCTGTGCCACTGTTCATCAGTTTCAGGGTTCTGAAAAGCCGGTAATCATTTATGATGCAGTTGATTGTTACAGAATGCCGTATCCGGGGATGTTATTGACATCCATGAAGAACGACACTGCGAACCGACTGTTTAATGTTGCAGTCACCAGAGCCAAAGGGAAATTTATTCTGGTGGCAAACAGGGATTATCTTCTACGGAAGAAGATATCCAAGAAGCTCATGTTTACAAAGTCGATGTCTCAGATTCAAAAAGCGGAAAGCCTGATAGGCGGGAATAATGTGCTTCAAGAGTTGATGCCCAATAAGCCTGGAGAGGCTGCCGTTTTAGTAGGAGACAGGGAAGCAAGCTGGGAGCAGTTCGTCCAGGATCTTGAGAACGCAAAACACAGGATTCATATAGACATGCCTGACGTGATTGCTGACAATGATGATGCCATGGATCAGTTGATTCAGATACTGGCAGCAAAAAAGGAAGAAGGATTGGATATCTGCATAAGGATCCCGGAGGATATAGATTTGCCGGAAGGATTACAGACATATATAAGAAATCATTCGTATGTTACCAATCCGGTTACGTTGATCGACAGGAAAACTGTATGGTTTGGTCAGCCCTTATATGCAGCTGATTTCATTACCGAGGGAGATATCCTAGACACGGAGATATTTCCGTGTATCAGATTTGAAGGATCCCACGCGGCCAGATCAATACAGGCCTTTTTGGAAATATAGTGGGGGGATGCTGACTCGTGAATTTTAATGATGATCCTGAAAAATTAAAAAGGGAAGAGCAAGCAGTCCTGGATGCGTTGATTGCCAAAATGGATCACGTTCTCCGCAGCCTTGATGTAAAGATGCAGGAATACGTAGCGGAGGCAAAGGACGCAAACATTTCTATTAATCCGGATCTTTATCTGTCGCAATTGCTGGCGCAAAGGGGTATCAGAGATACCGCAGAAAATCGGAAGAAACTGCTTCAAGCCAGGGACGAGCTTTATCATACAAGGTTACTGCTGCATTATGAGCATGGTAATGAACAGGGAATCGAAGAATTAAAAGTGGGACTTCATTCCTGTATACATAATGCCGAGCATTATGTTATTTCGTGGACTATGCCGTTATGCAGGCACTATATCCTTGATAATGCGTCCGTGGAATTCGAGAGCATCGTAAAAGGGAAGCTTGGGGAGACATACCATACGAATTATATGTTGCTCGTGAAAAATCAGGTGAAGCTGAGGTTTACACATGTGGCCAAAGCAATGAACCTCTATCCCGGTATCTTCGATGACAAGACATTAGAGATGATCAAGGGTACTGGATTCCTCAGCGAAGCCTACCTGGATGAAATGATTCGACAGTTTAATCCGGATGAGTTCGATCCGGATAGCGCTGCGAAGATTATTTCTGATGAATTCCTGCAGGAATTGCTTGAAAGGCGCTCCACTCCGGAGTTTAAGAACATTGTCTTCTCCATACAGAAGAAACAGGGAGAAATCATCCAGGCGCCATACAAGAGGCATATGATCGTACAGGGCTGCGCCGGCTCCGGAAAATCTATGATTATGCTGCATCGGCTGCCGATTCTACTGTATGACAATCCGACAAGTCTGATGCGAACAAATCTGTACATCATTACTCCGTCTCAGATGTATATTCAGCTGGCTGAGAACATGAGACACCAGCTTGAAATATCAGACATCAATATGGGAACTTTGGAGCAATACTACGATCTTTGCATTTCCAGATATCCCGGGCATAGAGCTGGAGAGTATGGTCGGATTAGCTATACCAGTAAAATCACGCAGGAGAACGAGGAATATGTCTATTCGAGTGCTTGCATCAGGGATATCGAAGCATTCTTTGAGAGGTTGATTGCTGAGACAGACATTACTCTCGATAAAGCTTATGAGGTGTTAAGTCTTCAGGAAAATAAAAGAAGGCCGGCCAATACATATGCGCAGATTATAGGAAATCGATCTTTATATGTTCAGGATGTTGTCAATGCCAACAACGTGGTCCTTGGTAAATACTTTCGAGGAATCAGTGATTCGATAGGTGCACTTCGAGAACTGAATGGAGTGCTTAAGCGCCGTAAAGATGAAGTGATACGTGCGATCGCGAAAGATGTCTCAAAGTATACGGAAGAAATCGCAAAAGCACAAAGAGAGATAGGGAAACTCGATTTGAAGGATAATGCCATTGCAATACAGAACCGCAAGGACACGATTGAGGCTGACAGAAAACGTCTATTAGAATTGGCAGAGGAAAATAACGCTGTCAATGCAGATGAGGAGTACTTTGGCATCCTTATGAACTTTAGCTCCAGAATCGTCGCTTCATTGGAACCGTTTTCAGATTTGAAGATGGAGTTTTCTCAGAATACAGCAAAACGTGTTTACGATGCAATCAACGCCATCGGACAGCTAATTGGAGGTTTCTTCGCGGTGTCATGGGAGCTGTCCAAAACGGAAGACAAATATTTCTACCGTACAGAACCTATTCGAAAAAGCCTTGAGAAGGCAGATAATAGCATTTCTGCTCTTCAGATGATAAAAGATCGTTATCTGGAACTTGATTACTATTCTGATATCAGACGAGTGAGGGATGCGTTATCCCATGCAAGTTCGGACGGAGTCATGAATGCGTATGAATCTGTTATGGGGAAAATTGGTGTTAAACGCACCGAAAGCGGTCGGATGCGTGCCCTGAAATGCTCTCCATACATTTATCTGCAGGTGTTATATATTTTCCAGGGAAGGTCTTCTGGTGCGAAAGAATCTTTGCTTGCAATTGATGAAGCACAAGGTATTGCCCCGGAGGAATTGCGGTTATTAAAGAGTGTCAATGGTAATAGTGTGACCTTCAATATTTATGGGGACATTTATCAGCATATTGAAGGAACCAAGGGTATAGAAAGCTGGGATGAGTACAAAGATGTTATAGATTACGATATTTATGAAATGCAGGAGAACTATCGTAACGCATCTCAGATCACAGAATATTGTAACAGGAAATTTGGTATGCAAATGAACGCTATTAACACACCGGGCAAGGGCGTTCATGAGATGCAGACGGAAGCCGAGTTCCGCGCGGAAATGATCACGCAGTTGATGGATACGCAGAGAGCCGGGCTTGCGGCAATACTGGTGGCAAATGATGTAGAAGCCAGATACTTGCTGGGGGAATTCTCTGCATATGAGCAGAAATTTCACGACATGACAGGAGAAGATTTTAGCATTCATCGTACCCGGTGGAATATTATTCATATCGATGATGCAAAAGGCCTGGAATTTAGTTCCGTTATCGTTTTATCGGGTCGGATGAGCCGCAACCAGCAATACATCGCTTACACCCGGGCATTAGATGATTTGTATGTTTATCCGCATGTGATAGATGTGTCTGAGTATGAGAAAAAGCCTCAGCAAAAGAAAAACGATACAGATACTAACGAACAAAAGACAGCAGACAGCACGTCAAAGGCAGTGGATACACCTAAGGACGAAACTGCGCCTGCCGAACATGCAGTAAAAGCAGCGGTCAAGAGTCATGCCAGCAGTGAGGTAAGGACATTCTTTGAAAGCAAGGGTTTAGAAGTCATAGACAGACGTGATGAAGGCGGAAGATTATGGGTGATCGGAGAAAAATCGGGCATCCGTAATGTCATCAATGAAGCTATTTCCAAATTCAAGATCTCCGGCAAATACGCGTCCGGCAAAGAAAGCTTGAACAAGCCTGGATGGTGCACTAAAACGGATAAATGATGCAACTAAAACATTGGGAGCACGGAAATGGACAGAAAACCGATATGGATGATGAGATTTTTGTGATCAATGTCGGCGAGTATATTGGTGAGAGTATCAGATCAGAGATTGAGTACGAAATCGAATGTGGTTTTCGAGAAGAATGGAGAGAATGCAATGGAAGCCTCAGCGCGTATCGAAGAGTTCAAAGCTTTCTTTGAGAAACATATAGACTCACAGAGAGATTCAATTGAAAAGGAAAAGCAGGAAAGAGATGAATTCCTGAAGGAATATCCTCTTGAGCGAATGAAAAGCATAACAGCAGAAGAATACTGCCTTGGAACAGAGCATTCGAAGGACAGCCTCTGCTATTTGTTGGAGTTTGGAAAGTATAAGCACACCGGGTTCGGAATTGGCGGCAGCAGTGCCAGGAAATTCGGGGTGTATTACAGCAAGTCAGAAAAGAGTTATAAACGTGGTGCTGAAGTCATTGAAGATATTGATTCATTCTGGCCCCAGTTTCGAGGGGAAGTGTATCGTTTTTTGACTGACTCCGGCAGTGGTGATCAGCCCGTAGTCTTAGAGGATTACCCTCTTCTGCAGGGAATGGCTATGGTGTTGACCAAGCTTCTTTGCTTGTATTTTCCGGGAAAATACTTTTCCATAGGCTCATATTCGGTGCTGAAACAGCTGATGGATCATTTTAATTATGAATATGACGGGGAAATGCGCTGCCATCAGTTGAACTTCCATTTCAACAAAAACATAAAGCAGGATATTCCGCAGCTGAAGAATTACGATGCTTTATATGTCGGCCGGCTTGCATGGCTTTATATCGATGGGAAGCCGTCACAGCAAAAAAAGACGAAAGAATCCGGGTTAGGCGATGATGATGTTGAAGAGACACATTATTGGATATACGCGCCGGGGCATAACGCGTCAAAGTGGTCTGAATACTCCCAGAAAGGCCTGATGGGTATCGGATGGGGCGATATTGGAGACTTGTCAGTGTTTGAAAGCCGTTCCGATATGCAGAAAAGTATGCAGGAAGCCTATGATCCTGCTAAATCTTATAAGATGGACTCTCTGGCAACCTGGCAGTTTGCAAAAGAAATGAAGCCGGGAGACATTGTCTATGCCAAAAGAGGCATGTATAAAATTGTCGGCCGCGGTGTTGTAACGTCAGACTACTATTACGATGAAGATGTGGCTGACGACTATAATAATTTCCGAAAAGTTGAGTGGAAGAATATCGGCGAATGGGATCATCCAGGCAAAGCAGTGATGAAGACCCTGACCGATATCACAGCATATACAGATGATGTTGAAAAGCTGGAAGCGCTCTTTAGCGGTACGGAAGATGAGGGAGCAGCAGAGGAAGAGAGAACCTGGCCTGAGTACAGTAAGGAAAAGTTTCTGAGTGAAGTCTATATGGACGAAACATCGTATGACACCCTGGTTGGACTGATTCTCAACAAAAAGAATGTGATTCTCCAGGGGGCTCCCGGCGTAGGGAAAACCTATGCTGCCAACCGCCTCGCCTACTCCATAATCGGAGCCAAGAACAAAGATCAGGTCATGATGGTGCAGTTCCATCAGAGTTATTCCTACGAAGATTTCATTGAAGGCTTCAGACCTGCATCCGGCGGCGACGGTTTTGAAATCAAAAAGGGTTCTTTCTATAATTTCTGTAAGCGTGCAGCTGACGACGGCGATAATCAGTATTTCTTTATCATTGACGAGATCAACCGAGGAAATCTCAGTAAGATTTTCGGTGAACTCTTCATGCTGATCGAAAAGGATAAGCGGGGGAATTCGCTCCAGCTCCTGTATTCGGACGAGAAATTCTATGTCCCGAAAAATGTGTATATCATCGGTATGATGAATACTGCAGACAGAAGCCTGGCGATGCTGGATTATGCTCTGAGAAGAAGGTTTGCGTTCTATGAAATGAAACCGGCCTTTGACCAGCATGGTTTTGTTGAATACCGTTTAAAGCTGGATAATTCCAAATTCAATGCACTTATAGAATGCGTTAAGCGCTTGAACGATGCCATAAGGGAAGATGGTTCCCTTGGAGAAGGCTTCTGCATAGGCCATAGCTATTTCTGTGAACTGCAGGACGTTACTGCGGACGCCTTGAAAGACATCGTGGAGTATGAACTCATTCCGCTTTTGAAAGAATATTGGTTTGATGAGCCGTCAAAGGTCGCGGCATGGAGTGATAACTTGAGGAGCGTCATTAAGTGATCAGAATACAGAACATCTACTATATGCTGGCATATGCCTTCCAGATTCTAAGCGAGCAGGGCTATAAGGACCTTGCTGCAGAGGAATTTGAGAACACCGCTGAGCTTTGCGCTGCGATTCTTGCAAAAGGAATCAGCAGCCAGGTGAAGCGCGGCCTTGGAAAGGAGTATCTTCCCAAAACGGAGGCATTGTCCTCTCTGCGCGGAAAGATAGATGTTTCCGAGTCCCTTAAGGCACAAGCGTTCTTGCGGAAGCAGATGGTGTGTACTTATGATGAATTTTCGGTCAACTCCTATATGAACCGCGTCGTCAAATCAACGGTACTGGCTTTACTGCGTGCAGATATATCCAAGACGCGAAAAAAGGAACTGCGGAAACTGCTGGTGTTCTTTGATGATGTCGAATCAATTGATTTGAGCGCTATAGACTGGAATATGCGCTACAACCGGAACAATCAGACCTATCGGATGCTGATTTCCATCTGCTATCTGGTCGTTAAGGGACTGCTGCAGACGCAGGCGGACGGAACAACCAGGCTGATGGACTTCCTGGATGAACAGCGCATGTGCCGCCTGTATGAAAAATTTATTCTGGAATATTACAGGCGGGAATACCCTCAGATTACAGCCAATGCCTCAAAGATCGAATGGCAGCTTGACGATGACGTCAAGGAAATGCTTCCGGCCATGCTGACGGATATCATGCTTTCGTATAGCGATAAGACGCTGATCATTGACGCCAAGTACTACGCCCATACGACACAGCTCCAATATAGTAAGCATACACTGCATTCCGGCAATATGTATCAGATTTTCACCTATGTAAAGAATAAAGACTTACAGCTTGCGGAACGGTCCCATGAGGTTTCCGGTATGCTTCTTTATGCCAGAACAGATGAAGATGTTTATCCCGAAAAGGAATATCGAATGAGTGGAAACCGGATCGGAGTTCGGACACTGAATCTGGACGGCGATTTTACCATGATCCGGGCTCAGTTGAATGAAATTGTAGAAAAGTATCTGGATGTGCAGAAGCTATGAATGATGGAAGAGATGCCGAAAAGTAAGACATAGGTTACGGTTAACAGCTTGCGATGCAACAAGCTCGGGGTAAATACATGGGTATATATATTTCGACTGCAGAGCTTCCTCCGATTTACAGAAGGAATGAACGGGATTGCTATCTGGACCCTGTCCGAAAAAAGCTGATTTACATTACGCCGGAGGAAACTGTACGGCAGCGGGTACTCTCATACCTGCTGAAGGAAATCCATGTTCCTATGGATATGATCGCGGTAGAGGAACCGCTCTCTCATTACGGACTGAGTTCAAAAGACAGGGCGGACATCATTATTCATGCGGCAAACCGGGAGGGAGATCTGGCGCCGTTGGCTGTTATAGAGTGTAAGGCTGAAACGGTTCCGCTGGACGAAAAGGCCTTTTTGCAGGCCCAAAAGTACAGTGATGCACTGGGATGCATATATGTTCTCCTGATTAACGGTCCCGATTATTTCTGCTTTCGTTTCGATGAGCAGCGCAATGAATATGTGCGCATCCAGTATCTGCCGCACTATCCGCAGATGCTTACAGGAAAGTATGTGGCAATGCCGGACATTATGCCGCCGCCAAGGATCCCTTTTTCAGGTCTGAAGCAGGAGCTGCTGCGATCATTTAAGGATGCAGAGGAAAATGGTTACATCGGCGATATCAGTCAGCATACGCCAATGAAACTGGCGCTTCCTCTCTTCAATCTGCTGGAGGGGCTTCTGGATATCCGTGTAAAAATGCCGGCCGCAGATTATGGTATGTTCCGCATGATAGAAGATTATGGCGTGCGGATGCTTTCCTATGGGAACGGAAGCGGCGGAACATTCTTCGGACCGTATCGTTCGTTTCTGGTAGAGGTAAACGGAAGCACGGAGTTCTTCTCGCTGACTGTGACGAGTTACTGGAAATCCGGCTGGAATCCGGAAGAAAAGCCGCCAAAAACCTGCATATGTGTTGCACATGATGATGAAGAAAGCTCGCATCATTCGCTGCAGCTTGTTGCCGAGGATAATATCGCGGTCTCCGGAAACATACTGAAGATATATCATCATGGCCGGATTGCTGTCGGAAGAATCGGCAGTGGCAGGAAAACAGATCTTATGGAGCAGGCCCGGAGCCGGTATCCGAAGATCATTGCCGGCGACAGATACTATCTTGGCAGCATTACCAATGATCACCTGCTTCGCCTGGACGAGCCGGATATGATCGACCTGATTGTCAATCTGATTTCATATTCTATCATCCGTGATGAATACCGACAGGTTGTGAAAGCCGGCAGGGCTCATTCGGCGAAAACATAGATCTTTGAAGGGATCGGATCCGTTGAATCCCGTACAAATGAAGGGAATGACGAATGCGGGCAGCAGGTCATGAAGGGAGCGTGCGATGTTACTCTTCTCAACAATTCTGGACATAAATGATTCCCTGAAGCCGGATGATTTTATTCGCCTCGTTCTTCAGTGGAATGAAAACAGCAGCCGTGCAGAGAACCGGGTGCAGGGCATTGACTGGCGCGGTGAGCACACCGTGAGATACGGGGACGATAATCTCTGGCTGGAATTCGTTGAATTTGCCGCCGAAGGTATTATCGCTGCCCGGCATGAAAAAATAACCGATGACGGTGTTGCCTGGGATTCCAATTTTATTCTGAATTTCAAAGATAAAAAGATATCCGTGCGCCTGGACCGGACGTACAGCGAGGATGCACTGGTAATGAATGCCGCCTTTTCGACGCCGCATTTCATAACACTGCTC
>Ga0256404_1012678_pt1 | contig 10911 bp, 4 predicted proteins | sample RumenRJG_01DNA_FD_185990 | JGI IMG/M metagenome (GOLD analysis project Ga0256404, IMG submission 185990) | Bovine rumen microbial communities from Lethbridge, Alberta, Canada - RJG_01 | ecosystem: Host-associated > Mammals > Digestive system > Stomach > Rumen | place: Canada: Alberta | collected...
GCATAGATGTTCCTTTCTGGCATTTGGTCTGGGGTTCCTTGTTATTGCACGGTCGTACTTTGTTAGTGCTCTGTGATTCTTTGTAATTGTTCCATGATTCCACAGTCTGACTCTGAATGTCTGATTCTATCAAAATAAAGGTTGTTTCTATATACCAAACTAATACCAAATCACACTCATACTACGCGGTCTGAAAACGATAATGCGGTGGGCCTCATGCCCGCCGGAAGGCAAAAAAAGCCCACCCCGGCAGGTTACGGATGCCGGTGTCCGGGCCAAAGAATCAGGGCAGGACTGCCGGAATACCGGTGGTCCTGCCCTGATTCTGACTTAGATGCAGTTTCCGTCCATGTGGTTTCAGTCCATATGTCTTCTTTCGCGGTTGTAGTTGATGAGGCAGCCGTCAAGGATAATCTCGCGCTCCTCATCGGTGAGATCGCCGAGGGTCACTGTGAACGGTGTAAGTGCCCCGCCGGCCGGATTTCCCGGCTCATCGCTCTTCTTCACGACATATCCGGTGATCTTTTCGGCTTTGTTCTTCACGGCCTCACGGATGTCCGGGAAGAAGAGCCAGTCGTAATCCTTGAACGGAAGGTTCCCTGCCGGAATGAGGAACGGGAGCATGCCCCAGTTAATGAGGTTGCTGCGGTAGCGCTTCGTTGCATATTCATTAGCAAAATTTGCCCAGCCGCCGAGAACCTTCTGGCAGCTCGCCGCCTGTTCGCGTGCAGAGCCGTCGCCCGGTTTCACCGCAAAAATCGCGCTCCCGATGCCCATATTCTCATGTTCCACGCCGGAAAACTGCGATTTGATGACCGGCATAACCTGCCGGAGCTCCGGCAGAGCCTCTCCTGCGCAGTTTCCGGAGACAAGTGCCTCCTCGGCGCTGCGCACTTCCTTTGCAAGTCCGACGTATTCCGGAACCTTTCGGGAAAGTGCAAATCCGGCCAATTTCTCCGGGTTCGAGCGATAGGAGCTCGTCTCTCCGGACGGAATCAGCTCATCGGTCGTGGTGACCGGATCGTGGATTTCCGCGACCACTTTCATGATCAGATTCTCCGGCAGCGGCTGCATCTTCGGCCAGTCCCTGATGTTCGGACCGAGGACGAGTTCTGTGTCCGGGTCCGCCTTGCCGTGCGAGTCAAATACGCGGTTCTCGTAAATCGTTTTGTCGAAATGATATTCGTAAACACCGTATCCGCGGTCGATGTCGGTGGCAGCCGTGAGGAATCCCTGATTTGCTGCCGTCGCCGCAATCGAGCGCGCGTCCATCAGTGCGACCGACGCAACCTGGCCGTCCTGCGGCTTGCTGCCCTCGCGGTTCGGGAAGTTGCGCGTCGAGTGACGGATGGAAAATGCGTTGTTGGCCGGTGTGTCTCCTGCGCCAAAACACGGTCCGCAGAAGCATGTCTTCATCACTGCTCCCGCCTCAATGAGTTTTGCCGCACAGCCGTTCCGGAGCAGCTCCATATAAATCGGCATAGATGCCGGATAAACGCTCAGTGAAAACTCACCATTCCCGGTGTGCTCTCCTTCGAGGATATCGGCCGCCGCACACAGGTTCTCAAATCCGCCGCCTGCGCAGCCCGCGATAACCCCCTGATCGACAAGGAATTTTCCGCCGACAATCTTGTCCTTCAGCGAATACTTCACTTCTCTGCCGAAAGAAACCTTTGCCCGCTCTTCCGTCTCATGCAGAATGTCGGCGAGGTTGTGATTCACTTCGTCGATGGTGTAGGCATTGCTCGGATGGAATGGCATCGCAATCATCGGACGGACGGCGCCAAGGTCTACCGTGACGACTCCGTCGTAGTAAGCCGTTCTGCCGGGATGAAGCTCCTTATAAGCTTCACTGCGGCCGTGAATGTCGTACCACTTCTTTGTATTCTCATCGGTCTCCCAGATCGAAGAAAGGCAGGTCGTCTCTGTCGTCATGACGTCGATGCCGATACGGAAGTCCGTGCTGAGATTCCGGATGCCGGGACCCACGAACTCCATTACCTTGTTCTTCACAAAGCCGCTCCTGAAGACGGCGCCGATGATCGAAAGCGCCACATCCTGCGGACCGACGCCCCGGACCGGCTCCCCGGTGAGGTAAATTGCAACAACCTTCGGATATTTGATGTCATAGGTCTGGGAGAGAAGCTGCTTTACAAGCTCTGGTCCTCCCTCTCCGACTGCCATCGTGCCAAGTGCGCCGTAACGCGTGTGGGAATCGGAGCCCAGGATCATGCCGCCGCACTCCGCGAGCATTTCCCGTGCAAACTGATGGATGACCGCAAGGTGCGGGGGAACATACATTCCGCCGTACTTCTTTGCAGCGGAAAGGCCAAAGACATGATCATCCTCGTTGATCGTTCCGCCGACTGCACACAGCGAGTTATGGCAGTTCGTCAGTGCATACGGAATCGGGAACTTTTTAAGTCCGGATGCTCTTGCCGTCTGGATGATTCCGACATAGGTAATGTCATGCGACGTGAGCTTGTCGAACTTGATCTTCAGGTTCTCATCGTCTCCCGATGTATTGTGCGAGGAAAGAATACCATAAGCCATGGTGTTCTTTTTCGCATCTTCCTTCGGGCAGGCGCGCCCGATTGCTCCGAGCGCCGCAGCTGCCTCTGCATTATCTTCAATCCACCGGCCGTCTGCATAGTATGCACCGTTTTCGTGCAGTGTGATACCGTTCATACGTTCATCCTCCTGTCTGGAGTTTCCCAATCCTGCGGGGGTCTGTTTCTGCGCAGTCGTTTATCTTTCGTCTTTCCCGGCCGCGGTCTGTTTCTTCACGGTTTCGGTTTTCATCGCAGCCTGTTTCTTGACGGTCTCTGCCCTGACTGCGGTCTGTTTCTTCGCAGTGCCGTCCTTCTCTGCTCCGAATTTCTTCTCGGCTGCGGGCTCGGGGACGGACTTCTTTACTTCTACCTGCTTCGGGAAGACCTGCTCAAGATGCCAGATATCTCTTACATATTCACGGATCGTACGGTCTGAAGAGAACTTGCCGGCCGATGCCGTGTTGAGAAGAGCCATCTTCGCCCAGCGCTTCTTATCACTGTAGGCCTCATCAATCCGGCGCTGTGCATCCGCGTAGGACTCGAAATCCTTCAGAATGAAATAACGGTCTGCGCAGCTTCCGTCGTGCGGATTGAGGAGCGAGTCGTACAGCGGGCGGAAAAGCTCTGTGTCGCCCTTTGAGAACGTGCCGTCAATCAGCTGGGTGACAACCTGATGTACGTTTGCATCGTTGTAGAAGATATCGTACGGATTGTATCCGCCGTTCTTCTCGTAGTTCATGACCTCCTGTGAGGAAAGGCCGAAGATGAACATGTTGTCTTTGCCGACCTCGTCGAGCATCTCGACGTTCGCACCGTCCAGAGTGCCGATTGTCACGGCGCCGTTCAGCATCAGCTTCATGTTGCCGGTGCCGGATGCTTCCTTGGATGCCGTCGAAATCTGCTCAGATACATCCGCTGCGGCAAAAATGATCTCGCCGTTCGATACCTTGTAGTCCTCGATGAAGACGACCTTGATTCTTCCGGCGATATCCGGATCACTGTTCACAATATCCGCTACCGAATTGATCAGCTTAATGGTGAGCTTGGCATTGCGATAGCCTGCTGCTGCCTTTGCGCCGAAGATGAACGTTCTCTTGTTCATCTTCATGCCCGGATTCTTCTTGAGCTGATTGTACAGATACATAACATGCAGGATGTTGAGGAACTGCCGCTTGTACTCATGCAGTCTCTTTACCTGAACATCAAAGATCGAATCCGGGTCGACCTCGACGCCGTTGTGGATCTTGATATACTCTGCAAGGCGGACCTTGTTTTCACGCTTGATCTCCATGAAGTTATCAAGCGCGCCTGCATCGTCCGCAAGAGGCTTTAGCTTTGCGAGTTCATCGAGATTTGTGATCCAGCCGTCGCCGATTTTGTCGGTGATCCAGTCAGAGAGCTTCGGATTTGCGTGGAGCAGGAAGCGTCTCTGGGTGATTCCGTTTGTCTTGTTGTTGAATTTCTCCGGGAACATCTCGTAAAAATCGTGAAGCTCACGGTTTTCGAGAATCTCGGTATGAAGCCGTGCGACACCGTTCACCGAGAAGCCGGCGATGATGGCCATATTCGCCATGCGGACTTGTCCGTCGTAGATGATTGCCATCTTGCGGATTTTCTCATCCACGTTGACACCGGCATTGTCGTATTTTTTGTGAACCTCGATGAGGAAGCGGCGGTTGATTTCCTCGACAATCTGATAGATTCTCGGAAGGAGCCTGCTGAAAAGGTCGACCGGCCATTTTTCCAGTGCTTCCGCCATGATCGTGTGGTTTGTATAAGCGCAGCAGTGCGTCACGACGTCCCACGCCTCGTCCCAGGTCAGCGCATACTCATCGAGAAGGATGCGCATGAGCTCCGGCACTGCCAGCGTCGGATGTGTATCATTCATCTGGAAAACATATTTTTCCGGAAGCTGGAGCAGGTTCTTATTGCGGCCGAGGAACTTCTTGACCGCCTGCTGAATCGACGCCGAAACAAAGAAATACTGCTGGCGGAGCCGCAGCTCCTTGCCCTGGTAATGATCATCGCAGGGATAAAGGACTTCTGTAATCAGCTTTGCGAAATTTTCATCTGCGACGGCCTGGGAATAATCGCCCTTGTCAAACGAGTCGAGGCGGAACTCTTCCATCGGCTCCGCATCCCAGATGCGCAGCGTATCGACGAAGCCATTGCCGTAGCCGATGACCGGAAGATCATACGGAACCGCTTTGACGCTCTGATACCCTTCCTGCCGGTACATCGTCCGGCCGGACGGCAGCTGATAGCTGGTCACATAGCCGCCGAAATGAATTTCCTGTGTGTATTCCGGGCGCTTGATCTCCAGCGGGTTGCCGTTCTTGAGCCAGTTGTCCGGCTCCTCAACCTGGTAGCCGTTGACGATCTTCTGCCGGAACATGCCGTAGTGATAACGGATGCCGCACCCGTACGCCGGATAATTCAGCGTCGCCAGCGAATCAAGGAAGCAGGCAGCGAGTCTTCCGAGACCTCCGTTGCCAAGCGCCGGATCCGGCTCCTCATCCTCGATTGCATTGATGTCAAAGCCAAGCTCGCCCAGCGCCTCTGCCACCTCTTTGTATGCGCAAAGGTTGATTGCATCATTTCCGAATGCACGCCCCATCAGGAATTCCATGGAAAGATAAACCAGTTCCTTCGGATTTTCCTCTTCGAATGCCTCCTGCGTGCGGATCCAGCAGTCGATGATCTGATCGCGGAGCGCCATTGCAGAAGCCTGGAACACCTGCTGCTTTGTCGCATCCGCCATCTCACGGCGATACATCGTGCGGACGTTGTATGCGACGCTGCGCTTGAACAGGTTCTTGTCAAAATGGAACGTGGGTCTTTTCGTAGATGCCATGAATATTTGCCTCCTGAATGAAATACCCCTATTTCAGTACTGTGCCGGACAGATCCGTATTCGTAAAAACTTCCGCAGTCTCCGTCCCTTTCCGCATACCATCCCCAAAATCCCCTGAATATTAAAGCTTCTCAACGCCGATGGTGACTTTCTCGCCGTTGATATCCCACTCCTTCTCGTGGGAGAGATGCTCACCGCGTCCGACGCTGTCGGCAAGAACCTTGCCGCAGATCGCCGCTGCGTTTTTCTCCGCGATGTCAGACAGCTTGTCGTTTCCGGTGAGGCTCACATGGATGTGGTCCATGACCTCGAAGCCGGAATCCTTGCGCATGGTCTGAATCTTGGAGATGAGCTCGGTAACATCGCCCTCTTCGATCAGTTCCGGCGTAAGGTTGGTGTCGAGAACAACCGTGACAGGTCCCTCTTCCTGTGCGACAAATCCGGGCTGCTGCGTCATATCGATGAGGAGGTCGTCCTTCGTGAGCTCGATTGCGGTCCCGTTATCGTCAAATTTCAGCGAGCCGTCCGCATTCAGCTCATCCATCGCCTTGTTGCCGTCGAGTCCGGAGAGTACCTTCTTAATAAATCCAAGATGCTTTCCGTACTTCGGTCCCACGGTCTTGAGCTGCGGCTTGAAGGTATAGGTCGTGTAGCTTCTCACATCGTCCGTGAACGTAACCTTCTTTACATTGAGCTCATCACGGATGATTGCCTGATAGAAATCCGCGAGCTTCTCAGGAGCTTTGACGTACATCTCAGCGAGCGGCTGGCGGTTCTTGAGATTCGAAGCATTCCGGCATGCGCGTCCGAGGACGACGACCTTCAGAACCTCATCCATATCCTTTTCGAGCTCCGGATCGATCTTCGATTCGTCCGCTTCCGGATATCTGCACAGATGAATGCTCTCCGGCGCATCCTTTTCAACGCTGCGGACGATGTTCTGGTAAATCTCTTCAGTCATGAACGGGATCATCGGAGCTGCGCACAGGCACACGTTCTTCAGTGCCGTGTAGAGCGTCTCGTAGGCATTGATCTTGTCCTGCTCCATGCCCTTCGCCCAGAATCTCTCGCGGCAGCGGCGTACATACCAGTTGGACATATCATCGACAAAATCCTCAAGGACGGCTGCCGCCTCCGGGATCTTATATGCCGCAAGGTTCGCATCTGTGTTCCTGATCATCGAATTCATCTTCGAGATCAGCCACTTATCCATGACGGAGAGCTTGTCGTAATCGAGACTGTACTTCGTGGGATCGAACTGGTCAATCTCCGCATACAGCGTATAGAACGCATACGTGTTCCAAAGCGTTCCGAGGAACTTGCTCTGTCCCTCCTTGACGGCTTTGCCGGAGAACTTCTTCGGAAGCCACGGTGCGCTGTTCGTATAGAAATACCAGCGAATCGCATCCGCGCCGTAGGTATTCAGCGCGTCCATCGGGTCGACTGCATTGCCCTTGGATTTGCTCATCTTGTTGCCGTCCTCATCGAGGACAAGCCCCATGACGACAACATTCTTGAATGCAGGCTTGTTGAAGAGAAGCGTCGCCTCCGCATGCAGTGAATAGAACCAGCCGCGGGTCTGGTCGACCGCCTCGGAAATAAAGCTTGCCGGGAACTGCTTCTCAAAGAGGTCCTTGTTTTCAAAAGGATAGTGCAGCTCTGCGTACGGGCATGCGCCGGAATCGAACCAGCAGTCGATGACTTCCGGCACGCGGTGCATTTCGCCGCCGCAGTCCGGGCACTTGATCGTGTACTTGTCGACATACGGACGGTGCAGCTCTGTCTTCAGCGCAGACTCGTCGCCCGAAAGCTCCGCAAGCTCCTTTCTCGAGCCGACACAGATCTGCTTCCCGCAGTCCGGGCATTCCCAGACCGGCAGCGGAGTTCCCCAGAAACGGTCTCTCGAAAGAGCCCAGTCCTGGATGTTCTCGAGCCAGTTCCCGAAACGCTTCTCGCCCATTGTCGGCGGAACCCAGTTGATCTGCTTGTTATTGCGCACGAGATCGTCGCGGACTGCCGTCATCCTGATGTACCAGGACTCACGCGCATAGTAGATGAGCGGGGTGTCGCATCTCCAGCAGTGCGGATAATCATGCTCAACCTTGGGAGCTGCAAAGAGAAGTTTTCTCTCGGAGAGGTCCTTGAGAACCTCCGGATCACAGCTGACCGCACCCTCGTTCTTGATCTCACGCTCCGTGGGCTTGCAGCGCATTCCGGCGAACTTACCGGTCTCCGGCTTCATGCGTCCCTTGTCGTCCACCATCTGTACAAACGGAGCGTCGTACTTGCGGCCGACTCTGGCGTCGTCTTCACCGAATGCCGGTGCAATATGAACGATGCCGGTGCCGTCCGTCATAGTCACATAGTCATCGCAGTAGACAAAAAATGCCTTCTTGTGCTGCGCGAAGGCGGCATCCTTTGCGCACTGATAGAGCGGCTCATATTCCTTGTACTCGAGGTCTTTGCCCTTGAAGGTTTCAAGGACGACATAAGCCTTTCCTTCCGGAACCTCTCCGTTCGTCACGTTGTTCTCCGCAACCGGAGCAAGTACCTTGTCCGCAAGCGCTGCGGCAAGATAATAAGTATACCCGTCAGCAGCCTTGACCTTGACATACGCCTCCTCCGGGTTCACGCAGAGTGCGATATTCGAAGGAAGTGTCCACGGCGTGGTGGTCCATGCGAGGAAATATGCATCCTCGCCCTTTACTTTGAAGCGGACGACAGCAGTGCGGTCCTTGATCGTCTTATAGCCCTGCGCGACCTCGTGGCTGGAAAGCGGAGTGCCGCAGCGCGGGCAGTACGGAACAACCTTGAAGCCTTTGTAGAGAAGGCCCTTGTCCCAGATGGTCTTCAGAGCCCACCACTCGGACTCAATATAATCATCATAGTAAGTGACATAGGGATGCTCCATGTCAGCCCAGAAGCCGACCTTTCTGGAGAACTGCTCCCACATGCCCTTGTATTTCCATACAGATTCCTTGCACTTCTCAATGAACGGCTCAAGGCCATAGGCCATGATCTGTTCCTTCTGGTTCTTCTCAGAGATGCCGATTTCCTTCTGGACTTCGAGCTCGACCGGAAGACCGTGGGTATCCCAGCCGGCCTTTCTCGGGACCTGTTCGCCCTTCATCGTATGGTATCTCGGAATCATATCCTTGATGACACGGGTCTCAACATGGCCGATGTGCGGCTTTCCGTTCGCCGTCGGCGGCCCATCGTAAAACATATAAATCGGGTGTCCTTCGTTTTCCTTGACACTCTTCTCAAAAATCCTGTTTTCCTGCCAGAACTCGGCGGTTTTTTCTTCCCGCTCAACAAAATTGAGATCAGGATTGACCTTCTTATACATGGTCTTATCCCCTTCCTATATGTAATATGCTGCAATGAAATGGAGTCTGAAAATCAGTGCACTCATTCTATAACCGCGCCAAAACTCATGTCAAGGAACCGGAAGGCCGGCAGACACGGGTTTTGACGGGAAAAGCCCTGCCGCCTGTTTTAGTCAGGCGATCCACTTCTTCTGGAACGAAGCAATGATCTCTGCGATCTCGTCCTTTTTAATGACTGCATCTCTCCATTCCTGAGGGATGGAGTCGCGGCCGTAATAGATGCCGGCAAGACCGCCTGCGACGCTGGCGATGGTATCCGTGTCGCCGCCGAGGTTCACTGCTTTGAGAACGCAGTCCTTATACGAATCGGTGTTGATAAAGCACCATACCGCAGCCTCCAGCGTATCGACAATGTATCCGGTGGACTTTATCTCACTCTCCGGAAGCTCCGCGAAAGAGGCGATATCCGTGAGACGGCTGTACGCGCCGAATTCTGCGCGGACCGCATCGTAGTCCTTTACAAATGCGCGATGATTCTCCATTGCCTCCTCATCCGACTTTTTGTCCTCCTCGCTCTCGTTCTCTTCATCCTTCAGGGCAAGCGGTCCGCGATAGAAAAGATCGACATCGTTGATCGCCTCCTGAAGTGCCGCGGCCTTGTCCTTTACGCCGATGGAACGGAAGAGGGAGCGGATCATCAGAGAGTAAATTTCACAGCCGAGCATGCAGCGCGGATGCGCATGCGTGAGTGCAGACGCCTCATGAAGCATCTCGCGGTCGCTCGCGTCAAAAGTGTGACCTCTGCGGAAAATAAGCAGCGCGAACGGAAGAATCCGCATGAGCGATCCGTTTCCGCAGCTGTCTTCGTCCGTGAGGCCGCACTTCAGCACCGGGACGCTTGCCGAATAACGCATGATGGCAGAGGCAGTGGTGTTCCCGATGCCGAAGCTCTCTCCGGACGGAGTGTACTTTCCGTACATCTTCCATTGGAAGAAATTCTCCATGATATCGGCAAAGTCAAGCTTCTCCTGTTTCACGAGACTGTCGGCCTCGCACAGAATCATGCTGCTGTCATCCGACCAGGATCCCTTCGGCTGATTGTGCGTTCCGAACCCGCGAAGATCGGTCACCGGATCCGATGCGAGCTCTTCACGCTCTTTGAATTCGACCGGAACACCGAGCACATCACCGACGATCGCGCCGGTAATGCCTGCATCCGCGATATGCATCAGGCGGTCCGCAACGCTCTCCACCGCCTTCTGCCTTGCGGCTGCAACAGCCGCTCTTGCCTCACGTTCCTTCTTGATCTTTTCGTCAGCCGCATTGATCGTCTCAAGTGCCTTCCGCGTGAGAATCAGCGGCTGCCCCCACGGATTGATCATAAGTCCGTCGATCGAGGGATTTCCGAGTACCATCGCGAAAACATCCGCAATCGGGATGAGTACAGTCGGGGACTTGTGCTCCGGATCATTCGGATTGGGGCGCTTTCCTTCGCTTTCCGACGTGAAAACACCGGCATACGTTTTTCCATTGGACCCCTTCAGAGGGTTCAGCATAATCGCGCGCTGAATGACCGGCTTTCCATCCTTTACGATGCTGCGCTGTACAGGAAGTGCTGCCGTGAGGAACCTCGTTCCCTCATCCTTCTGGATGCGCACCGCATCCATGACCCTGTACAGCTTCTGCACATCTCTGCCGGATGCATAATAATCCTCGATTGCTTTTTCAATCGTGTTATTTCCGGACAAAAGCTCGTCCGGTGTAAGTTTTAATTTCATAGATTCTGCATCTCCTGATCAATACTTTTACCCGCATTCGGCAAAATCCGCGGATGCGGTTCTGCCGAATGCGGCAGCCGGTGCTTCAGCACCGATGCTGCAGTTTGAAAGTCCTGCATCAGCAGGACTTTCAAACTTATTAGCCTGCATAAAAAACCAGTATTTAGTCTACTACAAAAAGCCGATATCAGCACTACAAACATCCATGGAAGCGGCTTTCCGGAATAAATATAAAGCAAACCGGCCGCTTCTATAGAATAATCCTTCCTTGTGCCCCGCGTTCTCAGATTTCAATAAGGAATCCGGTGAGCGCCGCGGCGGCAAGGAGAAGTATGATAACCGCACTGAGATAGGAAAGTTCTTCCCTGAAAATCCGCCCGAGAAGAAACGCCGCGGCT
>Ga0256404_1012679_pt1 | contig 10909 bp, 9 predicted proteins | sample RumenRJG_01DNA_FD_185990 | JGI IMG/M metagenome (GOLD analysis project Ga0256404, IMG submission 185990) | Bovine rumen microbial communities from Lethbridge, Alberta, Canada - RJG_01 | ecosystem: Host-associated > Mammals > Digestive system > Stomach > Rumen | place: Canada: Alberta | collected...
AATTATCAGAGTTTTACAAAACCATTTTTTTTGCTGTGATTTGCCCACTTCAGTGCATTTTGCTAACTTTGCAGTGCAAAAACGACTTATTGAAACGAAGCAAATGGACACGATCCTACACAATAAAACGGCTGCTTACCTTACTCTGGGGTGTAAACTCAACTTTGCCGAGACCTCGGCATTGGGCGACAGACTGGCTGAAGCCGGTGTGAGACGGGCAGAAGCGGACGAAGTGGCCGACATATGTATTATCAACACATGCTCCGTTACAGAAACGAGTGACCACAAATGCCGCCAAGCCATTCATCGCATGATACGCCAGCATCCCGGAGCGATGGTGGTGGTGACAGGATGCTACGCACAGCTGTCGGCTCAGACTATAGCCCAGATGGACGGTGTGGACCTGGTGGTGGGTATGGAGCAGAAAGGTGACATCCTTAAATATATTAAAGAGCGCTGGCCTTTGCACGAGGCCCAGCGCGACATGAACTGCGCCAGTGCCTTGCACGAGGCCATTGCTGTTCCGCTGAAGGACATTCGTACGTTTGTGCCGTCGTGTTCGCGCGGTGAACGTACACGTTACTTTTTGAAGGTGCAGGACGGTTGCAATTATTTCTGTACCTACTGCACCATTCCCTATGCCCGAGGCCGTAGCCGCAACGGCAGTATAGCCGAACTGGTGAGCCAGGCCCGGCAGGTGGCCGACCAGGGTGGTCGCGAGATAGTGATTACAGGAGTGAATATCGGTGACTTCGGACATACTACCGGAGAAACCTTCTATGAACTGGTGCAGGCTCTGGACCGTGTGGACGGCATCAGCCGCTATCGCATTTCGAGTATTGAACCAAACTTGCTGACGAAAGACATCATAGACTTCTGTGCCCAGAGCCGAGCCTTTATGCCCCATTTCCACATCCCGTTGCAGAGCGGCAGCGACGAGGTGTTGCGGCTGATGCACCGGCGATACGACACGGCTTTCTTCCACGACCGCATTGATTATATTAAAAAGGTTATGCCCGATGCCTTCATTGGCGTGGACGTCATTGTGGGTACCCGCGGCGAAACGGATGAACTCTTTGAGGAAGCTTACCGCTTCTGCGCCGACATTGATGTGTCGCAATACCACGTGTTCAGCTATTCGGAGCGTCCCGGCACGGCGGCACTGCGCATTCCGCACCAAGTGGACGAGAAGGTAAAGCATCAGCGGAGCCAGCGTCTTATAGCCCTCTCGGAAGAGAAGCACCGTTCCTTCTATACGAAATACATGGGCAGCATCCGCCCTTCGCTGATGGAGCATGCCCGCCACGGACAGGCTGTCCGCGGATTTACCGACAATTACATACGTGTGGAATTGCCCCGTTCCGAGAATGAAGCACCCGACAACCGGATTATTAATCTCCGTCTCGGTCAATTCAATGCTGACGGTTCAGCCTTGACGGCGGAGCGGATAGAAGAATAACAGGAAACAAAAGTTTGAAAGATGAAACAAATTTCTGTCGTCATACTCAACTGGAACGGCGCCGCCATGATGCGCCGCTTCCTGCCCTCGGTGGTGAAATGTTCGCCTGAGGCCGACATTGTGGTGGCCGACAATGCCTCCACCGATGATTCTCTTCAGATGTTGGCAGACGAGTTTCCCGAGGTGAAAACGGTCGTCTTCGACAAGAACTATGGTTTTGCCGAAGGCTACAACCGGGCTCTGGAAAGTATCACCACGCCCTATGTCCTGCTGCTTAACAACGATGTGGAGGTGACCCCCTCGTGGCTGCAACCGTTGCTGACGTTCATGGATAGCCATCCCGAAGCAGCCGCCTGCCAGCCGAAATTGCTCAGCGAAAGCCAGCGCGACCGCTTCGAATATGCCGGAGCCTGCGGCGGCTTCATCGACTGGCTGGGCTATCCTTACTGCCGCGGCCGCCTGTTCAGCGAAGTGGAGCAGGACCTGGGCCAATACGATGAGCCTCTTTCCGTGTTCTGGGCCACCGGCGCAGCACTTCTCATACGGACGGCACTCTACAAGGAAGTGGGCGGACTCGATGCCCGTTTCTTCGCCCACCAGGAGGAAATTGACCTTTGTTGGCGGCTCAAGAGCCGTGGTCACACTATCTGGTGCATACCCCAAAGCACCGTCTATCATGTGGGCGGTGGCACACTCAACCAGAGTAACCCCAGGAAGACGTTTCTCAATTTCCGAAACAACTTGCTTATGCTCTATAAGAACTTGCCCCAGGGCGAACTGCAGTACGTTCTCATCTGGCGTTACTTCCTCGACCACCTGGCCGCCCTGAAGATGCTCCTCACCGGCCAGGCCGACGAAGCCCGTGCCGTCCGTCAGGCCCGCCGCGAGTTCAACCGCATCAGCAACCAGTTTGAAGCCGACCGCCAGCGCAACATCCATTCTGCCACGGTCGAAAACATTCCCGAAATACACCGCAGCAGCCTTCTTTGGGCCTTCTACGGGCTGCGGAAACGTAAATACAGTCAACTATGACCTCCCAACTGACGCCTGCGCTCTACCTTATACCTTGCACCCTTGGCGACACGTCCGTGGAGCAAGTGTTGCCCCCGTACAACCGCGAGGTTATCCTCCAACTGCGCCATTTCATTGTGGAAGAAGTGCGCACCGCCCGCCGTTTCCTCAAGGCGGTCGATAAAGCTATCGACATCGACGCCCTCACATTTTCTCCTATGGGCAAGCACGCCGATGCCGCCCTCTTCCGCAGCTATCTGCAACCGCTTGTCCAGGGCGAATCCATTGGCATCATCAGCGAGGCCGGCTGTCCCGCCGTGGCCGATCCCGGAGCCGACATCGTTGCCATTGCCCAGACGCTCGGTCTCCGGGTTGTCCCCCTTGTCGGTCCGTCGTCCATCATTTTGGCTGTCATGGCTTCCGGCATGAACGGGCAGAGTTTTGCGTTCAACGGCTACCTGCCCATCGATTCCGGCCGGCGCACGGCCACCATCAAGCGCCTTGAAGCCCGGGCCTGGGCCGAGGACCAGACGCAGCTTTTCATCGAGACACCCTACCGCAATGCCCAGATGCATGCCGAACTGCTGCGCACCCTGCGCCCCGACACCCGGCTCTGCGTGGCGGCGGGACTCACCACGTCCGACGAGTGGGTGCGCACTCTCACCGTTGCCCAATGGAAGAAAGAGGCCTTGCCCGACCTGCACAAAACGCCTGCCATCTTCCTCATCCACCGCGGAGCGTTCCATAAGACCAACCGAAACACCGGCGTCACTTCAAAGCACTGAAGTGACGCTTCTTTTTTACCCCTCCTTCCCCTTTTATCCCTCTCCTTGCCGCAAAGTAAAGGCGGGCACGGTTTCAACCGCGCCCGCCTTCTTTTTGAGATCGAAAAAGAGGTGAAGAGTATCGCGATTCCCATCGAAATACTCTCCTTGAGATTATTATTATACTTTCATTTCCTTATTATGAATTTAGGGCGTTATTTTTCCCAGGGCGACTTTTCCCAGCTGTGGTCTTCCTCCCAAGGGCTCTTCTTGTGGCCGAAGCCTGCCGAGCGGGCATCTTCGTCGCTGCCTTGGGGGTTGCTCAGGTTGATTATCAGTTCGCCGTCCATCAGCCACGGGGCCAGTTTCACCACTTCTGCCTGTGGCTTTTCATATATTTGTTTCATTTTCCTTATGTCTTTTTATATTGTTAATACTGCGATTACTTCATCACCTTCTTGCCGTTGACGATGTAGAGGCCCTTCGTCGGGTTCGTCACGCGGCGGCCCTGCAGGTCGTAGGCCGTCTGTGCGTCCAGTGACGTCGTGGCCTGGCTGTTTTCAATGTGTCCGATGCCCTCCAGCTTGTTGCCGAAGTTCATCACCACGCGGCGTGAGGCTGCCACCACACCGTCGCTGATCTTGAAGTAGCCGCGGCAGGCGTTCACCTGATAGTTCTCCACGTTGGGATAGTAGAGCTGGTCGTCCGAGCCCACGAAGAAACTCGTCTTGTCGTCCTTGGCCAGGGGTGCCGGGTCGTACGTTCCGATAAACTGCACCTGGGCCTTGCCTTCGCCCACGGTCACCGTCTGCGGTTCCAGGCTGGTGATGGTCACTTTGTCAAAGTGCGGGTTCTTGATGTTCTCGCCGCTTTCCCACTTCAAGATGTAGGGTTTGCCGGCTTCGATGGCCGTCACCTCTTCGAAGTTAAACTTAAACTCCTTCGTTTCGAGCGTCGAGCTGGCCAGGCCCATGATGGTGGCGCCGGCCAGGGGCGAGCTGGCTATTGCCTCGGCCGTCAGGCTGAAGGGCAGGCAAAGGGTGTTCCAGTGGCCATCCTTGAACAGCGTGCGGTTCGACAGCGTCACACCGCCCGGAGGTGTGCCGGCCTCGTTGGCGTCCAGACGGCGCACGTTGTTGGCCTTGCCCTCCACCAGTTTGTTGTCCATAAACACCGTGTAGGTCAGGTAACCGTCACCGCCGAAACCGTCGGCGCGAAGGTATCCGTTATTAGCATAGCCATTATTGTAACGATGATTCTCTTTGTTGTAAATGGTGCCGTTGCCGCCGATGAGAACAGCATCTCCATCGAATGGATCATTGTCATGAATATTCTTGCTGTGATTCAGACCATCCTTAGGCCCATAGATGCACTTGAGTTTTTTGCACTGACTAAACATGACATTACAACTACCTGTCAATTTTAATCCAGCCGTGGAGAAGTTTCTCAGGTCAAGTCTGGTAACGGGTAACTGCTCAAACATCCAAGCAAAATTCTGGTTCTTTACCGTATTGAAGTTCAAAATATTCAGTTCTGTTAAGGCATGGCATCCGCTGAACATATATTCCATGGAGGCTACATTGGCCGTGTTGAACATGGTAACGTCCAAACTCTTCAAGACGTGGCAACCATGGAACATATTACTCATAGTTGTAACTTTTTCCGTCGTGAAGTTTTTGCCAAACGTGAGCGTCTCCATTTTTTCACATTTCCAGAACATACCACTCGTATTAGTTGCGACTTTCGTGCTGAAGGTCGAAACGTCCAGGCCGGTAATATTGGTGCAACCCTCAAACATCGATGTAAATTTTTGTACCTTTGGCGTCTTGAAACGGCTTAACTCCAATGTCGTGAGCGTAGAGCAATCTTTGAACATGGTTGACATGTCTATTACGTTATTCGTAATGAAATGAGATACGTCCAGTTCAGGAACGTTTACGCAACCATTAAACATACTCTCCATTGTTGTGGCATTCTTGGTGTCCCACTTGGAAACATCCAAACCTTTCAGTTTAGAACAACCCTGGAACATTGAAGCAAAGTCTTGGGCATTGCCCGTGTCCCATTTGGAAATATCCAGAGTTTCCAGTGACGAGCAAGCTGCAAACATACAATAGAAACTCTCTGGTGCGGCGCCTCGATTGTTTCCCGTTACTTTGGACGTGTTGAAATTACTAACGTCCACATCTTTTAGTTTTGTGCAATTTCCAAACATTCGTTGCATGTCAGTCACGTTTTGCGTTTTGAAGCCGGCAACGTCCAGTTTTTCTATGGCGGAGCAGTTGTTAAACATATTAGCCATGGTCGTCACGTTCTCCGTGTTGAAACTGCTAATCTTCAAATCCGTCAAGCTCGTACAATAATTAAACATCCACGACATGTCTGTTACATTCCGGGTGTCGAAGTTCGTTAAATCTAATGTGGTCAGTCGCCAGCAACTGCTGAACATCTTGTTCATGTTTGTCACTTTCCCTGTATTGAAGTTGCTTACGTTCAGACTGGTCAAGGCAGAGCAGTTGTCAAACATACTGTTCATTAAGGTCACGTTCTCGGTGTTGAAGTGGCTTACGTCCAGACTGGTCACTTTACTGCAATACTCAAACATCTTCGACATGTCTGTAACTTTCTCCGTATTGAAACCTGCTACGTTTATCTCTGTTAATCCTTGACAATACCCGAACATATCAGTCATGTTCTTTACCGAGCCTGTCTTGAAATTGGACACATCCAATGTTGTTAATTTAGAGCAACCACGGAACATATTGCTCATGTCCGTTACTTTTTCCGTGTTGAACTTGGAAACATCCAGTGTGGCCAGAGCGTTAGTGTTGCTTGTGTATCCAGAGCCCCAAACACTTTTAGTTATACCCATGTCAAACATATAGGCCATGTTGGTCACGTTCTTCGTGTCGAAGCCTGTAACGTCGAGTTCCGTTACCTTCCAACATTGACGGAACATGCCTGACATGTCGGTTACCTTTGCGGTATTGAAGTTTGACAGGTCGATGGCCGTCAGACGCTGGCAGTCGTAGAACATGTAGTACATGCTGGTCACGTTTTCGGTATTCAGGTTAGTCAGACCGGTAATCGTTGTCAGTTTGGTGCAACCGGCGAACCATTCGCGACACGATGTGGGACGTACGTCCTTAAACGACTCGTCGAAGACTACCGTGGTCACGCTGGCCTTGACCGTCGCATTCCATTCAGGGGCCTTGCTGGCCGTGCCGAAGTCGGTGGAGACGGTGGTGATGGTCTGTCCGTTGTAGGTGTCACCCGCGGCATAAACGGTTTCGTCGTAGGTGAGGTAGAGGGTGGTGTTGTCTTTACACCAGAGGGCCTGCGCTGTTTTTTCAGCACACACATGGAGCACTGCGGTGAGCAGCACTGCTGTCAATAGTAAGATGCGTTTCATTTTTATGTAAACTGTTTTGATTTGTTTCCTTAATCTCTTTTTAATAAAATGGGGCTCGGATAGCGGGTAACCACGTCTGGCCCTGTCGCAAATCCTTAAATGTAAGTTTCAGCTCTTCGTTCCTTTGCTTGTTTTTAAAATGATATAACAATTAATTTTCCTGCCCTGTTTTTAGGGCGGTGCAAAGTTCGGTATATCTTCGGGAACGGTGCGGTGGTTGCTGTTGTGGATGATGCAACGCAAGTGTTGCGGATATGGCTACAGTTCTGTGTTAAGTTGTTGGGAATAGAGGACGAAGAAGTCGCGCATCAGTATGGTGGAGATGCGCATCAGCAGGCGGGTGTCGAGGCTCTCCTTGTCGAAGATGCGATAGACATTGGTGCGGTCGCACGCCAGGCGGCGGGCAAACCAGGCCACGCTGCGCTCCTGCCGGCGCAGTTCCTGCTGAATCTCGTGTCCGATGTGGAGTGCCACGGTTTTTTCTCTGCACGCGCCCGAGTTCCGCAGGCACTTATCTTAATGTTGGTTGGGTGTATGGGAGAAGCGTGGAACTATTGAGCGTTGCCAATAGAAGGCTCTGGACTGCCCTAAGCATGCAACAAACAATAATTGACCACGCCTTTGAGTATGCTTATCCATTGGCACCGCGGGGGTGCGGGAGAAATATAGCACTCTCATGCGTGAGCATCTTTGTCTGCTGTTCATGCTTAGTGAATTGTCCAGATTCTCTACTAGAACAACATCAAACGCTCTCCGTATTTTTCTACGAAAAGATGGGCTGCGGGCTATGAAACCTGCAGATAGGTGCAAAGTTACGAAAAAAAATTGATATGTATTCTTCCTTCCCTAAAAAGAATGGAATGTCATCTTATGCGAGGAGGCCAAATTTTCTTACACTTCGGGTATTTAATATCAATTATGTTATTCTTCTTTTTCGCTGCGCTCTCGCACCCGCCATTAACCCTATCCGGACCCTCCCGCTATGCAACAAAAGTAGCCCCATAGGGACGGAAGTAGCGTAGCAAAAGTTTATAGTCGCCCGTCAGGGCAAACGTAACGAAGTGATAGTCCAAAGTTGCCCAACGGGCGAAATTGTCAAAATTTTTTGGAATGTTTTTGGTGATTTTGTAATCCGCTGATTGTCACCGGTTCTCAAATATAGTAAAACAGAAGCGGCGCTTCAAAATTTTGAAGCGCCGCTTCTGTGCGCCGAAGTCCCACTTGTGATTGCCGAAACGGGACCCGTGTCTGGGAAATGTAAAGATTTTTTTGGAAACGGCGCGGTGGGGGAGTGTCTGTCGGGAGGAACATGTGAAGCGGCGCCTCAACCGGTTGTTGGGGCGCCGCTTCGGGGGTTGTGAGAAGAAAGGATGTGACGTTATTTCTTCTTGTAGGATTTCTTGACGAACTTGGCGTTGTTGAGGTACTCGGCGGAGCGGCGCACGCCTTCCATGATGGAGATGGTGCCGTCGGTGCCCTCGAGCTCAACGATGTAGTTCTCCAGCCCGCAGAGGCCGGCGTTCTGGAAGATGGCGTCGAAGCCGAGCATGCCGCTCTGTCCGAGTTCATAGAGGTCCTTGATGTGGAGCATGCGGCAGCGTCCGGGGAATTTCTTGAACCATACGACGGGGCTCTGCTGTGCCATGACGCACCAGTAGACGTCCATTTGCCAGAACATGTTTTCGGGCTTGACGTTTTTGAGCATGATTTCGATCCACGGGGTGCCTTCGACCTTCTGGTACTCGTGCGAGTGGGTGTGGTAGCCGTAGCTGAGTCCGGCCTGGCGGCAGCGCTCGCCGATGGCGTTGTAGTAGTCGCAGAGAGTCTGGGCTTCCTTGAGGTTCTTGGGCACGGGGCCGGAGGGCGTGACGAGGTAGGTCATGCCGGCAGCCTTGTGGGCGGCGATGGCCTGGTCCCACCACTGGAGGGCGGCGGTGAAGTCGTGGTTGTCGAGCTCCTGCCGGTTGAGGCCGCGTGTGGCGTGGGAGGAGATGGGCTCGAGTCCGGCGGCGATGCAGTCTTGGCGGTACTGTTCGGGGCTGACGCCGTAGAACTTGCCGTTGTTGTAGCTGGCGGCTTCGACACCGGTGAAGCCCATGTCGCGGAGCTGCTTGAAGACCTCAGCGTGTTTTTGCTGATAGTTGCCGTCGTTGAAGACGGAGCGTATGGAATAGAGCTGGAGGGCCATCTGCTTTTTGGGCCCTTTGGCTTGCAGGCCCAGGCTGCCGGCGAGCAGCAGGGCGATAAGGGAGAATGAGAATATTCTTTTCATGATGTCAATGCGGGTTTAGTCCATGAGTTTGATGCGGATGTTGCGGTACCACACGTCGTCGCCGTGGTCCTGGAGGCCGATGTAGCCGCCGTTGCCGTCCTGGCCGCCGCCGATGTTCTTGAGCAGTTCATAGGCGATGGGGAATTCGCCGCCTTCCTTGAACTTGCTGGCCTGGAGCATTTCGATCCATTTCGGTGTCCAGAGGTGGTATTCAAGCACGTTCTGGTCGTTCTGGCCGTGGATGACGGTGCCCTTGAAGACGACGATCTTGGCCTTGTTCCACTCGCCGAAGGGTTTGGCGTTTTGTGGCTTGGCGGGAATCATGTCGTAGAGCGAGGCGGCCTGGCGGTTGCCATCGACACCGAGCTGGGCGTCCACGTGGTTGGCGTTGTCGAGCACCTGATATTCGGAGCAGCTCTGCCAGATGGGGATGTACTCTTCCTGGCCTTCGGCGTTCTTGGCCTTGACTTCCTGTGCGAGGTAGAAGATGCCGGAGTTGCCGCCCTTGGAGATCTTGTATTCGAGCTCGAGGGTGAAGTTCTTGAACTTGTGGGCGAAGATGAGGTCGCCGCCGCCTTCTACCTGGGCTTCGCCGGTGCCGGAGCCTTTGAGGTGGATGGCGCCGTCTTCAACATTCCAGCTGGCGGGGGCTTCGGTCATGCCGTAGCCGCGCCAACCCTGGAGGGTCTTGCCGTCGAAGAGGGTGATGTAGCCGTCGGCATCGGCGGCGGGCAGTTCTGTCTGTTCGTTCTCGACGATGGCGAACTCGGGCACGCCGGCCTTGGCGGTGGTGTCGGTGCAACACTGGCAGGCGCCGCAACCGCAGGAGCAGGTGCAGCAGTTCTTCTTGCTGCACGACACCATGAGCAGGCTGGCGGCAGCTATAATAAATAAGGTACGTTTCATTATTCCAAAAATGTTTTAGGGGTTAGTTTTTATTTTTTGCAGGCGCCGCAGCAGAGGGGCTTCACGCGGATGTTGCGGTACCAGACGCGGTCGCCGTGGTCCTGCATGCCGATGAGACCTTCGTGGTTGGGGCCGCCGCAGTTTTTGAGCAGACGGAAGGCTGCGGGCCAGGCTTTCTCAGAGAATTTGCAGTTCTGGAGCATTTCCACCCACTGGGGGGTCCAGAGCTGGTAGGTGAGCACCTTGACGCCGTTTTGCCAGTGCTCCACGGTGCCGTGGTTGACCACAATCTTCGTGGTGTTCCACTCGCCGTAAGGCTTCTGGTTCTGTGGCTTGGCGGGAATCATGTCGTAGAGCGAAGCGCTCATGCGGTTGCCGTCTTTGCCGAGTTTGGCGTCGGGATGGTTGGCGTTGTCGAGCACCTGGTATTCGGGGCAGCTGACGTAGATGGGCTGCAGGCGGCCGTTCTCGTCGGTGGTCTCCTGACCGAGGTAGAAGATGCCGGAGTTGGCGCCTTTGGCCACCTTCCACTCCATTTCGAGTTCAAAGTTCTTGAACTTGTGGGCGAAGATGATGTCGCCGCCGTCGCCTTCACCGTCCTTGCCCATGAAGGTGAGGCAGCCGTCTTCGATGCGCCACTTCGAGGGCACCTTGGTCTTGCCGTAGCCGCGCCAGCCGTCGAGGCTGGTGCCGTCGAAGAGGGTGATGAAGCCTTTCTTGTCGACGGGCAGTTGCAGGCGTACCCATTCTTCGGGACCTTGGAAGCCTTGTGAACAGCGGATTTCTACGGTGTTCTTGCCAGATTTTTTTACTTTAGCTGTGGCCGGGGTGCCCAGCATGAGGGCAGCGCAGGCCAGTGTGAAGATGATTTGTTTCATGATGGTATTGTAATAATATAGTAAGCTCTTGGGGCCACGCTGGGCTCCAAGAGCTTTGTTGTTAGAGTTCTTACGGCAGTTCGGGCAGTTTGTAGCCTTCGCGGTAAACCGGCTTGATGAGTCGGGCGGCATACTCGTTGGCGTCCACGGGCTCGGTGTATGTGCGGTCGAAGGTGGGGTGTCCGTCCACGATGTTGAATTTGTCCT
>Ga0256404_1012680_pt1 | contig 10908 bp, 13 predicted proteins | sample RumenRJG_01DNA_FD_185990 | JGI IMG/M metagenome (GOLD analysis project Ga0256404, IMG submission 185990) | Bovine rumen microbial communities from Lethbridge, Alberta, Canada - RJG_01 | ecosystem: Host-associated > Mammals > Digestive system > Stomach > Rumen | place: Canada: Alberta | collected...
AAGAAGTGTTGTTATTAACCATTTTTTCATATTTCGTGTCTCCTTCTTACTTCGCGCTGTGCTTCTTCGCAGGGAATTCCTCTCTCTTTGTATAAAGCACTTCCATTGCGCCGATCAGATACTTGCGCAGATCTTCGGGCTCGATGATCTGATCCACATATCCCCTTGCGGCCGCGCTGTCGATGCTGTTCTGCAGAGCGTCATATTTTGCCGCGGTCTGCGCGACTTCATCAGCGGTTCCGGCGCAGAGAACGTGAGCCGCCAGTTTGGCGTCCATAATGCCGATCACGGCGTCGGGGAACGCGATCGTAAAGTCCGCGCCGCAGGCCTTGCTGTTCATGACAGCATAAGCGCTTCCGACTGCCTTCTTAACGATGACATTGACCTTGGGCACATTGGCGCCGGCAAAAGCAGCTGTGAGCTTGCCTGCAGCGTCCGCCACCTTCTTTTCCTCGCTCTCGGTCGCCGCGAATCCTGTCACGTTGGTGAGTGTGATCACGGGGATCTCAAAAGCGTCGCAGAATCTTACGAAATCCGCCGCCTTGTAGCAGCCGGAAGCCGTAAGGACCGTCTCATAGGTATTCTTCTCTTCGCCGTTCTCATCATATACGGCGCTTCTGTTAGCTACCGCGCCGACCGTTGTGCCGTTCAGTCTGATAAAGCCTGTAGCCATCTCAGGAGCACAGTCTCTCTTTGTCTCAAAGAAGAGACCGTCATCGGCTACATCGCTGAGAACGATCGCGGGATCCGCGTAACCGCCCGCAATACTGCCGCAAGCGCGGTTCAGATCGTCTGTGCAGTCAGCGACAGCTTCGTCTTCATTATTGGAAGGAAGCATGGATACCAGCGTTCTGATCTCGCCGAGGATCTCCTCTTCCGTTCCCACTGCGTCGACACTACCGTAAGCAGCCTTTACAGCTGCGGCTGCAGTATCATTCTTGTCCTCTTTGTTCCCTGCAAGCGTATTAGGCGCATTCACAAAGAGCTTGGCATCCTTTGCCATAAAAGCAAAGTCTGTAAGTGCGGGTACAATAGCAAGACCGCCGCCGCAGTTTCCGAAGATCGCCGTGATCTGGGGAATCAGGCCGGAAGCCTTTACCTGTCTGCCGTAAATAGTACCGAATGCGTTAAGCGCGTCCATGCCTTCCTGCAGGCGGAGTCCGGCTGACTCGATAAGGCCAACCACCGGCGCACCTGTGCGGATAGCCAGATCATAGATCGACGCGATCTTTCTCGCGTGCATCTCTCCGACGCTCCCCCCCAGTACAGATGCATCCTGACTGTAGACATAGACCAGATTACCGTCAATCACACCATAGCCGGTGATCACACCGTCGGAAGGTGTCTGCTCAGGTTTCAGATTGAAATCAGTCGCTCTGGCTGTAACCTTCGCGCCGATCTCAACGAAACTGTTTTCATCGAGCAGGGCGGTTATTCTCTGTCTCGCTTTTGAAGAACTGCTCATTTTTTCGACCTCCATATCAAAAATGTCCTATTATAAACACTATGAGTATAACATAGTTTAATTAATAACAATATGTGATTTCTATGCTTTTTTTAATGATTTTTATAAATCTTTCATACCCTTTCACGAAAAGTTTCCAGGTGAAATCAAAAAAATCTCTCCCTTTGTCCGCGCTCAGATCTCAAGCCGCATATCAACTTCTTTTTCAGCTTCTTCGCGGAACTCTTCCATCTGTTCGGATCCGAAATCCGGAAGATCCTCGAGGGAACTGATCCCGAAGGATCTCAGAAACTGTTCCGTAGTTCCGAACAGGAGCGGTCTTCCCGGCGCTTCCTTCCGGCCTTTCTCCTCGACAAGTCCGAATCCCACAAGTTTGCTGATCGCGAAATCACTGTTGACGCCGCGGATACTCTCCACCTCCGCGCGAGTCACGGGCTGCTTGAACGCGATAATGGACAGAGTCTCCATCAGTGTGTCGGTCAGGACCTGCTTTTTGGGCTGCTTCGCTATTTTGACAAGATACTCGTAATACTCAGGCCTGCTGGAGAGCTGGACGGCGTCCTCAAACCAGTTGATCCTGAGGCCGCTCCCTTCTTTGTCGCAGCGCTTCTCCAGTACGCCTACGGCTTCGCGAACCTCGTCTTCGGAGAGTTCAAGAACTGCAGCAAGAGTGCTTATCTCCACCGAATCCCCCATAGCGAACAGGATCGTCTCAATCGCCGCTGTAGTCTCATTCAGTTCCATTTTTTTCCTCCTGTTCCGCTTCGTCCGCCGGAATAAGTTCCACTAAGGAGATCTCTCCGGGATTAAAGATCCGGATCGGCAGCGTGTGCATTCCGAGGCCGCAGGTGAGCACCATGGAACTCAGATGCTTTTTTTCATCGGTTTTGGCACAGTAAAAATACTGCCCGCAGCTGTATCTGGGAAAGAGATTGGGCCTTGTCCCCATCACCCCTCCGATCACGGGAAGACGCATCAGGCCGCCGTGGACATGGCCGCAGAGGCACAGGTCGCTCCCCCACTCCGCGTAAGTCGGAAAATAGACCGGAATGTGAGATACAAGCACAGTATAGGCGGATCTGTCCGCTTCTCCGATCAGTTCCCGCAGTTCTTCGGCTGAGAGCCTGGTCTTCTTAAACTTCCTGTAGTATTTCATCGGAAGTTCCAGGCCCTGAAGCCGGATCCCTGAATCTTCGCCTCCAAATGGATACACCGCGCTGTTGTGAATCATTCGCACGCCGGCTTTTTCCATCTCTTCATTGAATATGTCGTCGTAGACGTTCATTTCTTCGAAGTATTCGAGCCTGAGTTCATGATTTCCCTCGGCGAAGTAGACCGGGCAGATCTGCGTCAGCCTCCTCATCAGCGAGAGACTGTTCTTCATCCAGTCCGCGCCCTGATCCGCGGCCGCCTGTCCGTTTCCGGCAGATTTCTGATAAAGCTTGTTCACCTTCCCGTATACGATCAGATCTCCGCCGACGATCACCGCGTCGGGGGCCAGCTCTTTTATCTTCTCAGCCAGCTTTTCATTGTCCTCTCCGTAAGCCTTTTCGTGAAGATCAGCTATATATACCAGTTTCAGCCGTTTTTTTATCCTGGACGAGCGCAGCTTGTAGGTGCGCACGACAAAGCGCCTGTTATCTATGATCATCGAGATGATCATGACTGCGATCAACACAGCCAGTATTTTAACTATCAATGCTATCATGAGTCCACCGCGTTTCCTTATAAGATCATTGCCGGACGGGTTTATGTTCTTCTCATCCTGCAAAAAAAGTTCCCTGATTCGAGATCAGGGAACTTTCTGCTTGCAGATCAGCCGTCAAATCAGTTGTATTTTCTCTTTCTGGCTGCTTCGGACTTTTTCTTGCGCTTTACGCTAGGCTTCTCATAATGCTCTCTCTTGCGGATCTCCTGCTGGATGCCGGCCTTCGCGCAGCTTCTCTTAAAGCGGCGCAGTGCGCTGTCCAAAGTCTCATTCTCTTTTAAGATTACACTTGACATTCGTTCTACCCTCCCTTCAGTCCCTTCAGCTTGACTGATTGGGTTTTTCTATATGCCTTCTTCAAACATACAGTGAAATTATAGCATAAAAGTTTGACGTGTCAAGCACAAACTCACTCGTCTTTTTCCTCTTCTTCCGCTTCAGGGACCTCCGCACTTTCCACGCTCTCCATACTCTCTACAGGATCGGGAAGTTCCTCATTGTGGGCAAAATATCGCTTCTGGGCGTACCTGAAACTGTCGAGAAGGTATCTCTGGGCGTTCAAGGCCACATTGCTGTTGACCGCAGTTACTTCGAAGCCGTGAAAACAGCCGTGATACACTCTGAGAGATACCGGAACGTCTTCTTTTTTCATCCTGGCAAAATACAGGACAGTCTCATCCTTTACCGGCTCCAGATCGCCGACGATACTGCAGGCGGGGGGCATTCCTCTCAGGTCTGTCTCTCTGCCGGGCGCCGCATAGACGGGTATCTCTTCCTTCATGTCTCTCAGGTACAGATCCCAGGCGGCACGGTTCTTGCGGCTGTCCCAGACCGGCGCATTGTTATCCTTTGCAGATTCGCTCTCCATCCGGTCGTCCAGCATGGGCTCGATCGGCATCTGGAAAGCGATATGCACATCTTTCATATCCCTGGCGCGCAGGCACAGAGCAGCTGTCAGGCCCCCTCCGGAGCCGCTGCCTCCCACAAAGATCTGGTCAGGGTTGATCCCCAGTTCCTCAGCGTTGTTCTTCATCCACAGAAGTACGCTGTAGCAGTCCTCAAGGGCTGCGGGATAGGGAGCCTCGATGGATTTCGTGTAATCCGGGAGAACAGCCACACAGCTTCCGTCGCCGCAGAACATATCCACGAGAAGGCTCTCCTGTTCAGGGACTCCGTAAGCATAACCGCCGTCATGGAGCCACAGAAGACCTGTCGCATTCTCTTCCTCCCCGTCCTCACAGCGGACCACCAGGATCCTGAGAATACTGCCGTCGCTTCGTACGATCGCTTTTTCTTCAGCCACAGTGTTCCTGCTTTTCCATTTTCCGCGGTACTTTTTAATACACTGGCGGTCAAACTTTTCAAAAGCCGTCTCGCTCGCGGCCGTATAAGTGAGCTTCAACAGCTGTGCAGAAGGCCTGAGCTCTGATCTTATATCTGAATTGCGCACTTTACTCATACTCTATCTCCGTTTTTATCATAGTCCGCCCACAAGGGCGGGAAACCCCGCGCCGGATCAGATAACCCGCGCAGTTTTGAGGATCTTTTTCCCCGCTTTCAGAAGAAGCGGTTTCTTCGCAGTCCCGGTCAATGCCGCAGAGGCAGGTTTCCTTTTTTTGCTGATCGTTTCACCGGTATCCGCGCTCTTTCGGGCGCCTGCTTCCGCAAGCCTGGCTTCCCTTTTTTCTTTCTGAACAGATCTTCTCTCCAGTTGAAGCACTTTTAAAGTCGTCTTAGGGATGCTTCCCCCGGTCAGCACTTTGAATCCCCAGTAGGCGCCGAGCAGTAAATGAGCTTTCCTAACATTCTTCTTCGAAGTATTCTCTTTCATCTTCATAAGCCTCATCTTCCGGCTCTGTCTCCGCTTCCGGTTCCGCCTCAGGTTCCTCTTCCGGTTCCGCCTCAGGTTCCTCTTCCGGTTCCACCTCAAATTCCGCTTCCGGTTCCACCTCAGATTCCGCTTCCGGTTCCGGATTCTTACTTGAAACGTCTGACTGCGGCGGCTCAGCAGCCGACTGCGCCATTTCAATGATCATCTCATCGGAAGTCTTCCGCTCCGGAACCGGTTCGGGAGCCTCCTGCGCCGTCAGTTCCATCACCGGTTCTGAAACACTGTCCTCTTTTCTGAATTTTGCCAATACGCGGTTCCAAAAATCTCTGATCCACATATTCACCTCTTTTTAAAAGTGCGAAATCTCTTAACCATTAATAAACAGTTTACTGCCGGTCAGTTCTGCCCTGTCTGATCCTGCTGCTGCATCTCATTCACCCTGTCGTTAAGATCCTGATCCCACGCAAAGACAAGTTCCTCTCCGTCGTTGACTTTTTCATCCTTCCAGATGAATTTGCCGTCTTTGGTGATCTCGATCGTACCCTTGCCGTCGCTGTAGACCGTTTCCGTACTGATACCGGTCTCCGACTCCGGATCAAAAGCCTGTTTCATGCAGGAAGCACCACTGTAGGTGATCACATTATTATTGTTCTCGCCGAAAATCTCCCAGGCGTAATAAGCCTGACTATCTTCGTCCATATGTCCCACACTCACATATACGTTGGAGTCTTCATCCGTAAACGTAATCAGCATAGAATATCCCTTGCCGGTTTCTTCGGTATACGCGCCCGACTTCGGCAGATCGCTGTTCTCACCGTCAATATCCGCCGTCGGCGCGGTCATTGCTTCCGAAGCAGTAGATCCCGCTCCTCCCGGTCCTTCTTCCATCCAGGAATCGTCTGTCGCCGCGTAAGGGGCTGTTTCTCCCGCAGATGAAGCCGCGCCGGTCGAAGAAGACCCGCAGCCTGCTATCGCCAATACGGCCGCAGCTGCAATGCCTGTAACAATAATCTTGTTTAATCTCATTCTTTATTCCTCCTGATATGTTGAAGGCAGTTCTTATTTTTCTTCTGCCCTGTTAACACTGTTCATTACCCACTCCATATCGATCACTTTTTCATCCCCAAAGCGGTCGATCAACGGTTTATAGTGATCGCCAACTGCAGTATAGATCTCCCGGGGCAGTGCCACTGAGGCGAAAGCATTCCCGTCTTTCATAAGGGCAAGGCGCCCGCCTGTACTGTCCTTATAAAACAAAAGATCGTCAAATACCGCTTCCGGCTGCGACTGCTGCAGTTCGCTTCCTACCATGACCTTACAGATCTCCACTACCCGGTCATCAAGCCCTGCATCGAATATCGCTATCTTCTCCTGAAGGTCATACAGGCTTCCGACTACGCGGTTTCTGTAGCCTCTCTGCGCCGGATCGAAGCCCCGCTCTCTGGCCGCTTCTTCCGAGCCTTCGTCAAAAGCCGCCTCGGCGTCCTTCATTGCCTGCGCCCCCGGTGCGTAATAGATCATGACCTTATTTTCCATTTCATGGTAAAGGCACGGATACACAACGTCGATCTTCTGTCCGCAGAAGGGACATGTTGTTCTGAACAGCTCGCCGCTCTTTACTTTTTTCCCCAGTACAGGGTCAAGGTCCGTATTGATCCTGACCCAGATCTCAAAATCATGCAGCGCTCCGCATTTGGGGCATTTGATCCTCTTGATCTCTTTCTCTGACATTGTACCTAAGACTTTCCTTTCAGTCCGTTCGTTTGATTATTGACCGTCAAATTTCGATATGAGAAAAGACTTCTCCGATGCTCTCGTTAAATGTGAGGTCCGCCCAGTCCTCCTGGCCGGTGTGATCACGGTTTACGATGATCAGATAGCCGCCGCTGTAATAGCGTACCAGTGAAGCCGCGGGATAGACCGTAAGGGATGTTCCTCCCACGATCAGGCAGTCTGCTTTCTGAATAAGGCGCTCCGCTCCTTCCCATGCGGCCACGGGAAGCGATTCGCCGTAAAGCGTTACATCAGGCCTGATCATACCGCCGCATGCGCAGTGCGGTACAGCCTCGCCGCTGTCATAGATATAGCTCTCAGGGTATTTCTTTCCGCATCGGTCGCAGTAGTTTCTGAGCGTTGAGCCGTGCACCTCGTAAACCGTCCTGCTGCCGGCCTTCTGGTGAAGGCCGTCAATATTCTGGGTAATGATTCCGTCAAGCTTCCCTTTTTCCTCCATCTGAGCCAGTTTGACGTGCGCCCTGTTGGGAAGGCAGTGTCTCGCGTCCATTTTCTGGCGGTAGAATTCAAAAAATACCTTGGGCTCATGGTAGAGGCAGCTGCTGCTGAGAAGGTATTCGGGCTGATACCTGTCGAACCTGACGTCGTGCTGGTTGTACAGGCCGTCTTTGCTTCTGAAATCCGGAATTCCGCTCTCTGTGGAAACCCCCGCGCCGCCAAAGAAAGCGATGTGCTTCGACTGCTCAATGATCTCATTAAGCGCCTCATACTTCTCTTCTCCCTTAAGGGAACGAAGATAAGCCGCTTCTTTTCTTCTGTCGGAAAACCTTCCCAAATGCTTCATAAAGACCTCCCTTCACTGCGGAGCACCCGCTCATGACCGCCGGTGCCTCTGTCTCAATAGGCGTTGTCAAGACTGCCCGAATCCGCAGATTCAATGACCTCGCCGGAATCACGGTTCACATAATCGACCCGGATGCGATCCGCGCCGCCTGCAGTATATATCTGGTACAGCGTGCCGTACATCACAAGCTCATTAGCCGTCTGACGCTCCGGGATCCCGATCTCCTCTGTGGACACCGTCACGGTAAATACGCTGTAATCATCGTTATATTCGATCTTCTCAATCGAAGAGCCGTAATCTTCACTTACGATCTCCGCGATGCCCCGGTCTACTGATTCCCTGAAATCGCTTATCAGTTCTTCATACTGGCTCCGGCTCATGACGACGGTAAGACTGCCGTCCTCCTCGAGAGTCGCGCTCTCATATCCGTTCCTGTCCCTGATCTCATCAGCTTCTTCCTGCGTGCTGACATTTTCATAGACAGTCGGGATCACAAGGGTTACCTTTTCTTCCTCCTGCGGCTTCACTGCCTCGGTGCTCTGCGTTTCCGAGGGCTGTTTTTCCTCAGATTCTGCGCCCGTTACGTCCGTCCTGCCCGAAGTCGTGTTTTCGGCAGCGGGCTTTTCAGTCTCCGCTGTGCCCGTCTCCTCCGCAGGTGTGCCGGGCTGAGGATTCGCGGCGCATCCGGTCATGATCACCAGCGCGGCGGCAATGATCATGAATCGTCTGATCCGTTCTGCAAGACTCCTCATATTCTTATTTATCTTCTCCCGCATCATTCTCAGGTTCCTTTCCGGCCTCAAAAGTGTATCCGTTTCTTCCTTCTATATTTCCGGCGATCCAGCTCTTGGTATCCGCAGCTCTTCTGTACGCTTCCTCAGTCCCCTCCGTATACTGTTTCCCGGTGGGAAATTCCAGAAACACATAATAAAAGCTTCCGTCTTCTCCCCTGAGCATTCCCGCGTATCCCGAGTTTTCCATGCCGCGCTCTTCCGTATATGAGTCATACAGGGCAATGGAATACACAAACCCTCCGGTTCCGTCGGTCGCTGTCATGCTGCTGTTTTCAATAATATCCAGAGCGTATCTGCCGTCGTTTGGCTCCTGAAAATAGTGATAGCTCACCCCGCTGTCCCATTCCTGAGGCGGCGTGAGACGGATAAACTGCGTGCAGACATCCCCTTCCTCAAAGAAAAGATCCGTTGAGGCCGCGGGCTCCTCCGCTTCGTTTTCCTCCTGCTCCGAGTCCTCTTCTATGTCAGTATCGGCATACTCTGAAAGGAGCCCGGCAGAAGTCCCGGCGTCTCCCGCGTTATTACTCTTATCGCCCTTCCCGCATGATATCAGCAGTGCGGCAAGACCTGCAGCCGCAAGGACCGCTGCCCATCTGTTTTTTGTCATACATCGTCTCCGCCACTAAGACCCGGTGTTCTCATTATGAATCATATCCTACCACTGACGGGTCAAAATTTCCACCGAAGTATTTACACAGTCGTGTACATTATAACCGTATATCGCTTTAGAATCCATAAAAAGAGGCGGTGAAGACGGGTCTTTTATAAGACTCATTTCTTCACAGCCCCTGTACAGCCGACCGATTTTCCTTTTTTACATCTGGTTAAGTGCTTTCACATAAGGCTTCAGCATAAAATAGTATCTGCGGCCTTTTTCCTTGCCATAATGCTTGAGAAGCGCATAGCGCAGAGAGTTGAGGTTCTTTCTCTTGTTTTCGGCTCCGAGCAGGAACTGGGCGAATTCGCTGATATTCTCCTCGCTGAGTTCCTCCTGGGGCACATCACTGTGCCTGAAGATCAGTACGCAATAATAGAGGAATTTTTCCGCTTTGTCCCAGTCCTTCTTTTCGATCGTTAATGTGCCGGATTTGAGGGACTGATAGACGTCTTTTCCGTCATCTCCGTAGAACTGGATCAGCTGGTTATGAAGTTCCGCCAGATTCTCCATTCCTATGCAGCTGACGATCGCCGTGATCTCATCCGGATCGGGAACAAAGGTCTGCGTCTCTTCATTTTCCGATGACTCATCTGTGTCGTCTTCTCCGTTGCCGGAGGATATCTCTGTGCTGTCACCGTCGGGTTCGTCACCGGATGATATTCCGGCGGACCCGTCGTTATCTGTTCCCTCATCTACAAGGTCAGAGCTCTCCGGCTCCGAAATATCAGAAGTTTGGGCAGCCTCATCAGATTCTGCATCCCCGTGAGCCGCGGCTGTATCTGAAAAGTTCTCCTCCGGCTCCTCTTCGGGAGCCTCCTCTGAATACTCTTCAGAATCCTCTTCATAATCCTCGTCAGAAAACTCTTCTTCAGGATACTCATCCGCGGTCAGATCAGGTTCCTCTTCGTCATAATCCTCTTCCGGATCCGTTTCTGAGGTCATAGAAGCCTCAGACGCGGTATCCATTGTCTCTTCCCCGGCCTGTTCTTCCCGTTCGTCGCTCTCTTCATGATCAGGCGTCCTCACAAGTTTGTGGAGGATCGCGCTCACTTCCGCGGCGACATCGCTCTTGGCAGTGGTACCTCTCCTGCGGCTGCCGGTCCGGCTGTCCTTACCGGCAATCCTCTTTACGGAATACTCTTTTCGTCTCCAATACTTCACCGCCGCGTCGTATCCCGTGTCGTTTGTCACGATGATGAATTCGTCACCCGGATTTTGTGCGATGAGGAAGCCCAGTTCCGAGCAGAGCTGGAAATCAAGAGCGTTTGTTCCCTCATAGCATTTGATAAAAGTGACTTTTCTGTCCGATTCCTTGAGTTTGATGAGACTGTCATAACTCATATGGGGGCTGTTCTTTGTATAAAAAACGATCAGCTCCGCCCTGTCTGCCGGAAGTTCCAGCAGCGGAATCCAGAAATCTCCGACATTCTCGCTGTCGATCAAATAATGTTTCATATAATATACCTGGTCGGTCGGCACTCATGCATTATACCCTAATGAACAAACCGCGCGCAAGTATTCTGAACATATTAAAAATGATCCTTGTTAATAGCCTGAACAAATTTTTTTAGTGATATTCCATGAAAAAAACATGTATAAACGTTTAACTTTCTGATAATAGTGATATAATTTTTATAGAATTCTACTGTTTTTATTGGGGTAGAAACGGCAGAAACCAATATTTGTATTTGGAGGTAACAGTTTATGGCATCAAAGATTTATGAGTGCATCGAAAAGATCGGAAACCGTATCATTGATGAAAAAGAATTCCTTACTGAGCTCGACCGCGAGATCGGCGATGCGGACCACGGGATCAACATGGCCAGGGGCTTTACGGAAGTTTTGGGAGTCCTTCCTAAAGACAGCGACAATAT
>Ga0256404_1012681_pt1 | contig 10907 bp, 7 predicted proteins | sample RumenRJG_01DNA_FD_185990 | JGI IMG/M metagenome (GOLD analysis project Ga0256404, IMG submission 185990) | Bovine rumen microbial communities from Lethbridge, Alberta, Canada - RJG_01 | ecosystem: Host-associated > Mammals > Digestive system > Stomach > Rumen | place: Canada: Alberta | collected...
CGTGTTCGGCGTCGTGCTGGCGATTTTCTTCGCCGCGAGCCTCTATGCGGGATACAGCCTTCATCAGATCAACAACGGCGCTCTGCGCATCGCGACGGAACATCTCGCGAGCGTCATGCGGGGCATGGAGGCAAAGGGGACGCTCTCCGAGTACCGCCAGCAGGAATACGCCGTCGTGACGTCAAAGAAGCTGACAGAACGCCTCTATGCGGCGGGACGCGAGAAGAACCTCGCGTCGCAGATTGACATCACGTTCGATGCGCTCGAACCGGCTGTCGCGCCGGACCGCAAAGACGATTTTCAGCAGCTGCGCAGCGAGTGGACGAGCTACCGCAAGTCCTCGGAGCAGCTCACGAGCATGGCGAAGAGCGGGCAGGCAGAGGCTGCGATGGCAGAGCTCGAGAAATCGGCGTATCAGTATGAAGACATCGCGAACCGCATGAGCGTCATTGTCGACAGCTCGAAGGACTTCATCCATCAGGAGAGCCTCGATGCCTCGGCGCGCTATGAACAGACGAAATGGACGCTGATTATCTGCGTGCTCGTCGTGCTCGCACTCGCGGCGGGCATGGGCTGGTATCTGAGCAGTGGCATCATGAAGTCCGTGAATTATTTGAAGGATGTTTCGGAGCAGGTCTCCGCAGGCGATCTCACGGTACAGCCTGAACCGATGACCGAGGATGAGCTCGGCAGCCTGACCGTGGCCTATGGCGAGACCATCCAGCATCTGCACGGCTTGATTCAGGACATCCAGCGCACGGCCGAGAATGTGCAGTCGTATGCGGCGCAGCTCACGGAGAACGCGAACCAGTCGGCGCAGGCGACGCAGCAGGTCGCGACGTCCATCACGAATGTCGCGGGCTCGTCGAGCGAGACGGGCGATGCCGTGACGCGTTCGCTCGGCGACATCCAGTCGATGGCGGAGAGCATGACGAACTTCGAGCAGACGGCGTCGGAAACGGCACAGGCGACGCAGAAAGTCGCGGCCATCGCGAAGAACGGCCAGAGCGCCATCAACGGCGCCGTCTGCCAGATGGCGGAGATTTCCGCGTCGGTCACGGAATCGGCTGAGACGATTGCGGCGCTCGCAAAGCGCTCGACGGAAATCGGCCAGATTTCCGACACGATTGCAGACATCGCCGAGCAGACGAACCTCCTCGCGCTCAATGCGGCCATCGAGGCGGCGCGCGCGGGCGAGGCGGGGCGCGGCTTTTCCGTTGTCGCGGACGAAGTGCGTAAGCTCGCCGAAGGTTCGAGCGAGGCGGCGCAGCAGATTGCCGCCCTCATTTCGGCCATCCAGAAGGATACGGATGCAGCGGTCGAGCGCATGAAGAAGGGCACGGCCGACGTCGAGAGCGGCCGCACGGTCGTTGCTGAGGCGGGCCGCGCGTTCGAGACGATTGCGGGCTCGGTCGAAGGGCTCACGCAGGGCGCGCAGAAGATTCTCGACGAAGCGCGCACGGCATCGGACAAGGCGATGGCGCTCGTCGAAGTCATGGAAAAAATCGACAAGAGCAGCCGCGCCGTGGCGTCGGAGACGGAGTCCGTCTCGGCCGCAACGGAAGAGCAGTCGGCTTCGATGGACGAGATTGCGCAGGCGAGCGACAAGCTCTCGACCGTTGCGAACGAGCTCCAGGCATCGACGAAGAAGTTCAAGATCTGAGGAAAGGGGAAAATCATCACATGAAACGAAAAACCATCACGCTCATCCTCTTCCTCGCACTCGGGGCGCTTGCCCTGTTCGTGGCGGCAGGATGCGGCAGTTCGCAGGGGCAGAACAAGAACGTGGCCGTGGCGTTTGCCAATTCGTCGCCGAGCTGGCAGAAGAACGGGCAGGCCATCAAGGACGGATTGGAGCAGCAGGGCTTCGCCGTCACACTGGAATTTGCCGATACGGCCGACGAGCAGGTCTCGCAGATCGAGTCGCTGCTTGCAGGCGACCCGGGCTGCCTCGTCATCGGTGCCGTTGATGGCGGCAAGCTCTCAGACGTGCTCGCCAAGGCCAAGGAGAAAGGCATTCCCGTCATCGCTTATGACCGCCTCGTCATGAACACAGACGCCGTTTCGTACTATGCGACGTATGACAACGAGGCCGTCGGCACGGGCATGGGCGAGTACATCGCGGCGAGCCTGAATCTCGCAGCGGGCGGCGGCCCGTACACGATGGAAATCTTTGCGGGCGACGATGGCGACAACAACGCGCACCTGTTTTACAAGGGCGCGATGGATGTGCTGAAGCCCTACATCGACAAGGGGCAGATTGTCGTGCCGTCGAAGGAGACGTCGTTCGAGCAGGTTACGACAAAGGAATGGAAGGCGGAGAACGCCGAAGAGCGTATGAAGAAGCTGCTCGCGGGCCCGGATGCCGGCCGTGCACCGGACATCATCCTCGCGCCGAACGATGGCCTCGCCGATGGCACGCGAAAGGCGCTCAAGGCCGCTGGCATCACGAAGATGCCGCTGACGACGGGACAGGATGCCGAGGACAAGGCGCTCGAAGCCATTCGAAATGGCGAGCAGTCCATGACGACGTACAAAGATCCGTCGCTGCTCGTCGCGAAGGTCATCCGCATGGTCAAGGCCGTTGTCGATGGCACGGAGCCCGAAATCAATGACGTCACGACGTACAATAACGGCGTCATCACCGTGCCGTCGTATCTCTGCACGCCGCTCATCGTCGACAAGGACAATCTCGATGTCGTGAAGAAATAACGAACCAATTCTATAGGGAAAAAAGAAGCATTTCTGGAAAATCTTTCTGGAGATGCTTCTTTTTTATGCAGAAGATATGGAAACAGAATTTCTTATTTACAATAAAATATATTCTATGATATGATTGAATGTATAGATGAAAGATAATGTGTTTCAATCAAAAGGGGGAGATTCACGCATGGATCGACTGACCATCCGGCAGAAGCTCTATGCCGTGTTCGGTGCTCTGATCGCCATCTTTGCGTGCATGAGCATCTACGCAGGCTATACGCTTCACGCCATCAACAGCAATGCGATGTGCATCGCAACGGAACATCTGAACAACGTGCTTGCACTTTCGCAGGCGGACCGTGCGTTGGCCATCTACCGTCAGGCAGAATACTCGATGGTGAGCGCGACATCGCTCTCGGGGCAGGTCTATGCCTCGGAGGAGATGCGCGGCCTCGCAGGGCAGATGGACATCACGTTCGACAACATCGAGCCGATGCTCACGGGAGACAAGGCGGATGCTTTTCAGGAAATGCGGCAGAAATGGAGCGCGTACGAGAAGGGGCGTACGCGCCTTGAAGAACTTGTCCTGACGGGGCAGCACGATGCAGCGCTCCAGGAAATGGCCTCCAGCGAAGCCGCTTATCAGGAGCTCGACTGGGATCTCGGCATCATCGTCGATCAGAGCAAGGACTTCATCCAGCAGGAGACGAATGTGGCAGCAGACCGTTATCAGGATGCAAAGATCTTGTTCCTCGTGCTGACCATCGTCGTGCTCGTGCTTTCCGTGTCGATGGCGCTCTATCTCTCGCGCACGATCCAGCGTTCGGTGCAGTACCTCATGGGGATTTCGCAAGAAGTCGCGGATGGGAACCTGACTGTGCCGGTCGAGGTGCAGACGCAGGATGAGTTCGGCGAGCTGACCGCAGCTTACAAGGAGACCATCGACAAGCTGCATGTCCTCATCGATGAGATTCAGCGGACGTCGGGCGAAGTTTCCGATTTCGCGGCGCAGCTCACGGAGAATGCCGACCAGTCGGCACAGGCGACACAGCAGGTCGCGACATCCGTCACGAATGTCGCGCAGTCTGCTTCTGCGCAGGGCGAGAGCATCGGCACGTCGCAGCAGGAAGTCGTGAAGATGGCCGATGAACTTCATGGATTCGAGCAGAAGGCGGAGTCGTCGAGCAAGGCGGCCGAACGTGTCGATGAAATCGCGCAGAACGGTCGCAAGGCCATGACGGGCGCCGTCGAGCAGATGACGGAGATTTCCGAGTCCGTCGAACATTCGGCGACCGCCATCCGCATGCTCGCGAAGCGCTCAAAAGAAATCGGCCAGATTTCCGATACGATTGCGAGCATCGCCGAGCAGACGAACCTCCTCGCGCTCAACGCGGCCATCGAGGCGGCGCGTGCGGGTGAGGCAGGACGCGGATTCTCCGTCGTCGCGGACGAGGTGCGCAAGCTCGCCGAGGAGTCTGGGAAGGCCGCCGCGAAAATCGCGGAGCTCATCAGCTCTATCCAGTCGGAGACGCAGGTCGCGGTCTCGCGCATGGAACGCGGCACGAAGGATGTCGAGGAAGGCCGCGCCGTCATAGAGGAAGCCGGAGGCGCCTTCCAGAACATCACGGAAGCCGTCGGCGACCTCGCAGAACAGGTCGGCGACATCCTCGCAGGGGCTCGGGCTTCGGCTGCGCGGGCGGAACGCATCACGCATGTCATGGAAGAGATTCATGACGAAGGGAAGCACGTCGCTGCGGAGACGGAGTCCGTCTCGGCGGTATCCGAGGAACAATCGGCGGCGATGGACGAAGTCGCCGAAGCGAGCCGGAAACTTTCCGAACTTTCGAAGACACTGCGGAATGCAGCAGCGAAGTTCCGCATCTGACGAAGGAGGGAGAAAGAGATGAAGAAAAAAGGAATCCTCGGGTGCATCATCATGCTTCTTTTCTGCGCTCTCTTCGTTGCAGGATGTGGCAGCACGAATCAGCAGAAGAAAGTCGCGCTGCTGTTCTCGCATGAGCCCTCGCGCTGGACGGAGGGCGGGCAGATGATGAAGGAAGAGCTCGAAAACGAAGGCATGCAGGCGGAAATCACGGTCTTCACGACGGAACAGGACCAGACGGACGCGCTCGACAAGGCCGTCGCAGACAAGGTGGACTGCATCGTGATTGCGGGCGGCGACATCAAGAATTTCCGCGAGGGACTGGAAAAGGCAAAGGAAAAAGGCATCCCGGTCATCGATTACGACAACCTCACGCCGGACACGGACGCTGTGAGCTATTATGTGACGTTCGACAACTACGGCGTCGGTGAGGCGATGGGCAAGTACATCGTGCAGCAGAAAGGACTGCGCACGGGCGGCGGGCCGTACACGCTCGAATTCTTCTCGGGCAGCGATACGGACAGCAATGCTAGGCTCATGTATCAGGGCGCTTATGACGTGCTGAAGCCGTACATTGACAAAGGGCAGATTGTCGTGCCGTCCGGCCAGTCGGACTACGCATCGACAGCCATCAAGAACTGGGACAGCAAGAATGCCGAGGCGCGCATGAAGGAAATCGTGCAGAAATACTATCAGGGACGGAACCTCGACATCGTCGTTGCGGCCTCGGACGGCATCGCCTATGGCGTCATCGACGGCCTCGCTGGCTACAGCGGCCAATGGCCGCTGATTTCGGGACAGGATGCCGACCCGGAGGCACGCGGATATATCCGGGACGGAAAGATGGCATTTTCCATCGAGAAGAACTCGATGGAGCTCAATCGGAAATGCCTCCGCATGATCAAGGCCGTCGTCGAGGGCTCGCATCCGGAAATCAATGACGTCACAACGTACAACAATGGCGTCGTCACGGTGCCGACGTATCTCTGCACGCCGCGCATCATCGACCGGGGCAATCTTGAAATCGTGAAACGCTGAAGGAGGCCCATGAGGACTGCATCTGCAGTCCTCTTTTCTTTTTAAGCAAAATATGATACCATAAAATGACATACAGAAGGGAGACATCCGTTTCATGGGAGAATATACATTCATTGTTTCGAAGACGTGCCCGATTTGCGGGGAGAGCACGCGCATCATCAAGCTGAAGTCGCGCATCATCGCAGAGAAGACGGACGAGGATTTCTGCGTCCATTACAAGGGCATCAATCCGTATTTCTATCACATCTGGTTCTGCGAGCACTGCGGTTTCGCAGCTGACGAGGCGCATTTCCTCGCGCCGATGGCTTCGCGCCACAAGCAGAAGATTCGGGATTTCCTCCAGGGGCGCCAGCTCGGCCTCGACTTCACGGAGGAGCGCGGCGTGCCGGAGGCGATTGCGTCGTACAAGCTCGCGCTCTACTACGCCGACCTCATCGACGCGTCGCTCGCGCATCGTGCCGGTCTCTGGCTGCATCTCGCCTGGGTCTACCGTGCGGCAGGCGACGAGGCGCATGAGCGTGAGGCGATGGAGAAAGCTGCCGAGATGTACGACCAGTCCATCATGAAGGAGCACTATCCGCAGGGCAACATGACGGACAACACGGCCGTCTACCTGATTGGCGCCATCTACTACCGCCTCGGCGATGACGAGAAGGCGACGCAGTACCTTTCGCGCATCATCGGTGACCAGAACATCCGCACGATGGAACCGAAGACGTTCGACCGTGCGCGCGATCTCTGGCAGGTCATCCGCGAAAAGAAAGAAGCCGCAAAGTCGTAAGGGGGCATCGGTTATATGGATATGCCGGTGAATCTTCAGCAGGCATTTGCAAATATCGACATCGCAAAGATCCAGCAGGCCGTCGAGGACTACGGCCCGGCCATCGAGGTCGTGCGTGGCACTTGGGATCATGCGACGCTGCAGGAAATCGCGGATGGCAAGCTCTTCGTTTCAGATGACATGATGAACGAGGCCATCGCGAAACAGGTCGCCGCACAGGGCGATGACGCGCCCGTGACGTCCGTCGTGCTCAAGTCGCACGAGAACGGCCGCCTCGACATCACGGCCGACACGAAGAAGCTCGGCCCCGTCGAGCTCTCGGGCACGATTGAGGAATTCGTGCACGATGGCGACCAGTCGCTGCTCAAATACCATGTACGCAGCAAGAACATTCCGCAGCATGGCCTCATGAGCTGGGTCTTCTCGCGCATCTCGCTTTCGATGGCCGAGCGCATGGTCGGCCATATCGATTTGCCGGAAGACATGCCCGTGACCGTCAAGCGCAACGTCGTGACGGTCGATTTCCACAAGGTCCTGACGGAATCGCAGCTCGGTCAGACGACGTTTGAAGGCCATCCGCTTCTTGACATGGTCGAGATCAAGAGCGCGACGCCGAAGGATGGCGGCGTGCTGTTCGAGACGGAGCTCCATGTCCCCGATGATGTGAAGGCCGCACTCCGCCGCATGGTGACGGAGAAGACAGAGTGAAGAAACGAGGGAGGTGCAGCTGATGAAGAAAGGGTGGATTGTGTGCGCCGCACTGCTGACGCTGGCATCATTTATGATGGCGCCGACGGCAGACGCACGGCACAAGGCGCCAGCAGGCCCTGACAAGATCATCTTCATCCCGCATGACAACCGTCCGATTTCGGACAAGCAGACGGCCGACGTCGTGCGGAAGCTCGGTTACGACGTCGTCGTGCCGCCGGATGACATCCTCGGCAACCGCGAGGATCTCGGCCATCCGGACGAGCTCTGGCAGTGGCTTGACGAGAACGCGAAGGACGCGAAGGCGGCTGTCATCTCGTCGGACTCGATGCTCTACGGCAGCCTCGTCGGCTCGCGCAAGCATGAGTACAGCGAGCAGGAAATCCTCGAGCGCGCCGAGCGTTTCACGGCGTTCCGCAAGGAGAACCCGAAACTGCCGCTCTATGTTTTCGGCTCCATCATGCGAACGCCGCGCACGGGCGAGGCGTCGGGGCATGAGGAACCGGGCTATTACCGCAATTATGGTGCCGACATCTTCCGCTACACGGTGCTGCGCGACAAGGCTGAAGTCGAGGGCCTGACGCGCCGCGAGCGCAAGGAATCGGAGTTCCTCGAGAAGCTGATTCCGAAGAAGAGCCTCGCGGATTGGATGGGGCGCCGCGCGAAGAATTTCAAGGCGAACGAGCATCTCATCGACCTCACGAAGAAGAACGACTTCAACTACTTCGTGCTCGGACGTGATGACAATGCGCCGTATTCGCAGACGCATCTCGAGAGCCGCCACCTTGCGGATTATGGCAAGGACCTCGGCAAGACGCGCTATCAGGCGATGGCTGGCATCGACGAGATCGGCATGCTGCTCCTGACGCGCGCCGTCAATGACATCGAGCGCGAAGTGCCGTTCGTCTATGTGCGCTACAACTGGGGACGCGGGCCGAACACGGTGCCGTCGTACTCGGACGAGCCCATCAAAGACTCGATTGCAGACGCCATCGCCGCGACAGGCGCAATGGCCGTGACCACGCCGGAGAAAGCCGACCTCGTGCTGACGGTCAACACGAACCCGAATGGCAAGACGTATGAAGCGAATGACCGCGCGAATGACGGCACGCCGCGCGAAGGCACGAAGTACTTCGCCGACATTGTCCAGGAATACGTCCAGAAGGGCTATCCTGTCGGCGTGGCCGACATCGCCTATGCGAATGGCTCGGACAATGCCGTCATGCAGGAGCTCAAGGACCGCGGCCTGCTGTTCAAGCTGCGCGCCTATGCGGGATGGAACACGGCGACGAACAGCACGGGCTTCGTGCTCGGTTCCGGCATGCTCGCCAAGCGCATGAAGGACACGGCCGTCGACGACCTGCTCCTGACGCGCTACCTCGATGACTGGGGCTATCAGGCGAACGTGCGCGGCACGGTCGCGCGCCAGCTCACATGGCTTCGTGGCGACGGCGTCTATGGCAGCCTCGATACGAAGCGTGAAGCCGTCGAGACGCGCACGTCGCGCTTCATGACGCGCTTCGCGGAGGAGAACCTGCCGCCGCTCCCGGCGCTTGCAAGCCTCCATGTGACGTTCCCGTGGAACCGCATGTTCGAATCGGACATCCTGCTCGATACGGAGCGTTGAAAACTGGATACATGATGAAAGGCGGGCAGCCGCTGCATGCAATCGCAGCGGCTGCCCGCCTTTCATCTTCCCAATCTTATTTTGCTTGATGTGTTTTCCTTTTTCTATTTTATGCTTCTTCTTCCAGCGGTACCGTGTAGACGTGGATATCGTTTTCGTGGAGGAGCTGGATGAAGCGGTCGTCGATGTTCTCGTCTGTGTAGAGCGTCTGGACTTCCGAGAGCGGGAAGGCGACGACGACGCCGGTCTCTTCGAACGTCGAGGATTCCGTCAGCACGATGACTTGCGTTGCCTGTTCGGCGAGCGCATGGATGGTCTCGGCGCGCATGAGGTTGTCGGACATGAAGCCGCTCTCCGTGAAGCCGTCGGCACTCACGAAAATCTTGTCGACGCGGAAGTCGGAAGCGCATTTCTTCACCATCGGCCCGACCAGCACCTGCGATTCGTTCTGGTATTCTCCTCCGAGGAGGAGGACATGCGCGTTCGGCTGCTTGTGGATGAAGGTCGCGAGAAAGGCGGAGTTCGTGATGATGGTCACGTCCCTGCGGTTCGTCGCGAGCTCTTCGGCGAGCAGCGTGCAGCAGGCGCCCGAATCAATCAGGACGGTTTCGCCGTTGTGGACGGTCTCAGCCGCCCGCAGAGCGATGCGGTGCTTTCGCTCGTAATTAAATGACAGCTGGTTTGCAATATCATCGCTCGTGATCATGACCGCATAGCCGTGTTCCCTCCGGAGCAGCCCCTTCTGCTCGAGGATGGTGAGGTCTTTGCGGATGGTCACTTCTGATACGCCGAGCTCCCTTGCCAGCGCGGCGACCGAGATGCGTTTCTCCCGGTTGACGAGGTTCAGTAGTTTCGTGTGTCGCATATGCATGATACATTCACCCTTTCCTGCACATACTATGCTCATTATAGCAGAAAAGAGCAACAATGAACAAGAAAAGAGATTCATCAATGATGAATCTCTTTTCAAGGTTTGTTGTTATGGATTTATCGCATTTTCGGCAAATCACGCAGGGACTTTCGTTGGAAAGCCAGCATCCGGATAGGTCAGGCGTTCGCTTTCTGGAACTTCTGCATGAAATCTGCGAGTTTCTCGACGCCTTCGTACGTCATGGCGTTGTAGATGGAAGCGCGCATGCCGCCGACGCTGCGGTGGCCCTTGACGCCGCCGAGGCCAACGTCTAGCGCTTCGGCGACGAACTTCTTCTCGAGTTCTTCGCTCGGCAGGCGGAACGTGACGTTCATGAACGAACGGCTTGCCGGTTCTGCATGGCCGCGATAGTAGCCGTTCGAAGCATCGATGACGCCATAGAGCAGGTCGGCCTTCTTCTTGTTGCGCTTCGCCATCTCCGGCAGGCCGCCCTGCTCGAGAATCCAGTGCGCGACTTTGCCGACCATGTAGATGTTGAAGGCTGGCGGCGTGTTGTAGAGCGAATCCTTCTTGAGGAACGTCGCATACTTGAACATCGTCGGCAGTTCCTCGGGGCTCTTCTCGAGGAACGACTTCTTGGCGACGACGAGCGTCACGCCGGCCGGGCCGAGGTTCTTCTGGACGCCGGCATAGATGAAGTCGAATTTGCTGAAATCAATCGGGCGCGAGAGCATGTCGCTCGACATGTCGGCGAAGAGCGGCACGCCTTTCGTGTCGGGGATGTAGTGGTACTCCGTGCCGTAGATCGTGTTGTTGTAGCAGAGATGGACATAGGCAGCATTTTCAGGAATCTTGAGCTCGTCCTGCTGCGGGATGTGCTTGTAGCCGCCATCCTTGCTCGAGGCCGCGATGACGCCGATGCCGAGGTGCTCGGCCTCTTTATAGGCTTTTTCTGCGAAGCTGCCGGAGAGGACGTAGGCGCCCGGATGTTCCTTGCTCGCGAAGTTCAGCGGCAGCAGGGCGAACTGCGTGCTCGCGCCGCCCGTCATGAACAGGACTTCATAGTCATCGCCAAGGCTCATGAGCTTCTTGATGTCAGCTTTTGCCTCGTCCTGCATGGCTGCGTATTCCTTCGCGCGGTGGCTGATCTCGAGGATCGATTCGCCGCTCCCGCGGAAGTTCAGGAACTCCGCCTGTGCCTCTTTGAGCACGGGCAGCGGCAGCGTCGCCGGGCCAGGGTTGAAGTTGTAGATGCGATTTGCTTCCAAAGGAAAAACCTCCCCACAGTTTCGAAACG
>Ga0256404_1012682_pt1 | contig 10906 bp, 11 predicted proteins | sample RumenRJG_01DNA_FD_185990 | JGI IMG/M metagenome (GOLD analysis project Ga0256404, IMG submission 185990) | Bovine rumen microbial communities from Lethbridge, Alberta, Canada - RJG_01 | ecosystem: Host-associated > Mammals > Digestive system > Stomach > Rumen | place: Canada: Alberta | collected...
CGCTTCCCATGTCGCCGCCCGTCGCCGGACCGGTATAGCGCCCGTCGATGCGCCCGATCACCAGCTTCTGGTCCTTGAGAAGCTTCCCGCAGAAATCCACGTACGGAACACGCAGGTTGGCCATCAGGACATCCTGCTCATCAAGGCCTGTGTACTCGGCGATGCGCGCAGCCACTTCCTTCTGCTTTGCCTCTCCCAGCCGGCGCCCGGCAAACAGCGCGGACAAGAACTCTCCCCCGGCAAAACATCGCACTTCCTCAAGATAATCCTCAAGCTTCATCTCCTGATACTTCGGAGCCAGCTTTCCGTGATACCAGGCGTCCGCCGCGTATGTGGGCAGATAGAGCGCATAAGTATAATCACTCGCCGTACCCTCCATCATGGTAGTAAAGTCGTTGATGGAAGAGACAAGCATGATTCCATTCAGTCCCAGCGAATATTTCTCGGACAGATACTTGCCGAGCCCAATAGCGCGGATCGTGCCGTAGGACTCGCCGGATAGATATTTTGGCGAACCCCAGCGGCCATATCTTGTTACATACAGCCGAATAAAATCTCCCACCGTCCGGTTGTCGTTGTCATAGCCGATGAAGTGCGCCAGCTCCGCGCCTTCCAGCGGCCGCGAATAGCCGGTTCCCACGGGGTCGATGAACACCAGATCCGTAATATCCAAAATAGAGTATTCATTATCCTCGATCACAATAGGGAACTGCGTCGCCTCTCCATTATCATCGCACGCAATGCGGCGCGGCCCGAAAAATCCCATGTGCATCCACTCCGAACTGGATCCCGGCCCGCCATTGAAAACAAATGTCAGGGGGCGGTCCGATGCGCTCGCGCGGTTAGCGGCGCTCGGGTAATTTGATATGCTCTCGAATCCTTCAACCGTATATGCGGTGAAGAAAATCTCACATTTCTTGCCTGCGGTCTCCACCACCATTGTGCCCGCGGTCGCGGTGTAGTCCAGCATCTGCCCGTGGATCACTGCACTGTGCTCCGTGGTGACGATGTGGTCTACCGGCGGCGCTGAGGCTTGCGCGTTGTCATTTTGAGCTGTTCCCATGTTGTTTCCCTTGCTTATATCACTCATTACAGCATTTCTCCTCATATATTTCATCTGTTGGCATGCTTTTGAATCACATTTTTATTATACATCTTCTAGGATTCCAATTCATCTGTGGGGTTGGGGAGATGTGCTGAAGTAGGACAAGAAACAAACCAGCCCTGAGGTTGCTTGCCTCTTTCCGGGTTGAGTTTCGGGGGAACAAACCACCCCTGAGGTCGCCTCCGCCTTCCGGGTTGAGTTTCGGTACAGAACGACATTTTTAGGAAATTATCGTCCGCGGAAGGTAAGAAAAGCTTCTTAAATTGCTCGAGTTGCTGCTCGTGCATCCAAAAATTCGGTACAACCAGCATAACCGGCGCAGCCAGCGAATCCAACATAACCCGGCAAGATAGACAAAAGCGCCGGTCCCACGGCGCTTTGCTCTTTCTCATATCCTTCTAAATCCACCGCCGAACAGCAGTCCAACGATTACGATCAGCAGCCAAGTGTGGCTGAACCCACCAAACAGTACCGCCAGCACAAATAACAGCGGGCAGAACCAGAACAGGCCGAGCCCAAAGAAAAACTTCGTTGCTCCCCATGCCATGCGGATCCCGATGCTGATCACACTAGCCAGCAGCATAACCATTAAAATCAAAATACCAAGTGTCATCATTGTTCTTTCCTCCTATGCTTAAGATAATAAAAAAGACTTTTATCAAAGCTCCTGCTCTGATAAAAGTCTTGCGGTCTCACTGGATACGGATGCTTCTTCGCGCATCGTATTGACGATTTCCAGATCGGCAATTAACTGCCGTTCCGCTACTCCCTTTTACTGATGCTATAGTAGCACTTACCGGCAAATTGTACATTAAAGTAAGATTAAAGATTCGTTAAAATTTCAGACAGCATCCCTATCCTTCTTGCTGACTCGTCTCCTATGGCCGCGGCTTTCTTCTCCAAATGCGGCGGTACAAACCACAGCGGGTTAATGCCGGCGTCCATGGATCCCCGATAATCTTTCCAGTAGTTATCGCCCACATAGATGCATTCAAAGGGCTCGCACTGCGCCTTTTTAAGGCACAGTGAGTAAAATTCAGCGTCTGGCTTATCTGCATTCGATTCTTCACTGGTGACCACGAAGTCACAATACCTAAGAAGCCCAAGTTTCTCCAGCTTGCGGTACTGAACCCAGGCTGTCATGTCAGACCCGATTCCGATGCGAATACCCCTTTCTTTCAGTTCGCGCATCGTCTCTTCTGCGCCGGGTGAAATCTCAGATTCCTCAATGAGAGTATCCCAATACAGCGAATACATCTTCATTGCGTGCGGAGACAGGGGCAGCCCCCGATCCTCAAGAATCCTCTCAAAACGCAGCAGACGATTATGCGCTGAACCGATGTCCCCGAGTTCATCGAACAGTTCCTCCATCACATCTCTGTAGACAGCTGTAAAAGCTTCTTTTTCCCAGCCAAACTGCTCATAGACATAGTTGCAGACAGCTTCCATCCCAGCTTCATGCGCTGCGTCAAAATTATAAAGAGTGTTATCTATATCAAAAATCACTGTTTTGACCATATGTGCTCCTTACCTGATCTACCCGCAGACGACTGTGGTCGGCTGGGCTTTTACTCATCGTTTCGATAACCGTCAATCTTCTCAACATACGCCTTCAGCATCCGCAGCATATGCCCTTCTGCAATACTGCTGCTGATAAGCGATCCATTGCTAAAATAGTCCCGCCTGAAATGCCACGCAATACAGCCAAGTATCTGATCGGCAGAAAGCGTTTTGAGTTCTTCTTCTGTCGGCTCAGCCACCTTGTCCTTCATTCCAGCCTCTTCCACCAGCTCATTGTATTTGGTGACTACAATTCCTTTTTTGTAAGCCTCTTTCATGAAGTACTGATAGAGATAGTTTATCAGACTCGCGTGCTTTTCATCCTTCGCATAGGCGGAATGTTTTGCACAGGCTTCTTTCAAACTTGGATCGGCGTCGATCATTTCCAGTATGGGGATGTATTTGAGGCAGAAGTCGAGTTGAGGGGTAGCTTTTGATGGCTTAGTGGTGTCCGGCTTCCCTGTATCAGCTTTCGGATCCGATTTAGCCGCCTTGGGCGCTGCTTTAGCGGCGAGTTTCGCCTTAGCAGCGAGCTCAGCCTCCAGCGCTTTTAGGGCTTTATCATAGGCAGCCTTAGTCTTGGCATCAAAGAGAACCCATACAATCTCATCAATTGCATCAGGATTGTCCGCAATAAACTTGCTTACAGCATGAACTGCGACATCTGCTGCCTGCTCCAAAGGATAAGAATACACCCCCGTAGAAATCGAAGGGAAAGCAACACTGCGAATGCCATGCTCCTTCGCCACCTTCAGCGAATTCTTATAGCAGTTGCCCAGAAGCTCCGCTTCGTTATGATTGCCACCGCGCCAAATGGGGCCCACAGTGTGGATCACATATTTGCAAGGCAGCTTGTATGCCTTCGTAATCTTCGCTTCTCCGGTCTCGCATCCGTGCAGTGTTCGGCATTCTGCGAGCAGTTCCTTCCCCGCAACACGATGAATGGCGCCGTCGACTCCGCCGCCGCCAAGAAGGGATTTGTTTGCAGCGTTTACGATTGCGACCACTGAAGCGATCTTTGTGATGTCGCCTTGGGTTGTGCGGATGAGGGTGGTTCCTTGGGTCATGAAAGGAGCTCCTTTCTAGAGGATTCTGATATGTTGATTATCTTTTTATTTAGACTATTGAGTTTTCTGTTATTCTGATTGTCTTCCCTTACTTAACTGATCAGTTATTCTTACTCGTGGATTTTGGATATTTCACCATATAGAAAAGGTGAATGAGCTGGTTGATCTGTAAGGAAAAAAACCTGCAGATACTTGCTTGTATCTGGCAGGTCAAATTCTCTAAACATTATGCATGACTTGTTGCTGCTTCTAAATGTTTATGTTTCAGACATCACAGGTCACTCATTCAGAAAGCTTTCTCAGTTGGCGTTAAACCAATGCTGACTCCCTGCTCACCCATATTAATCTGAGCACTATATCCACGTTCCATAGCATCATGGAGAACGAATGCAATACATCCGCAAATAACATATGTCATTGTAACCTTTGGGTTGTTAACTGCCGTTACCACTTTTAAAATATCTTTCAAATGGAGATCTCCTTTTGATAAATGGTGAAGCAGCAACCTATGTTCATGCAGGTTATTATTATATCATTTTTGTTCTGCGTAAAAAAGGGTATCAGCTTAAGGACATCCCTTTAAGCATTTGTGCCATAATGTTGTCCGGGTCAAGATCTAACAACACATATTCCCAGCCGTCCCTTAATCCTAATTTTGATGGATCGACATATGGATGAGACAAAATCATTTTATCAAGTGTATCGACAAAAAGATGCCATTCGGGATCTTGGCGGAATAAATGGCGCATACATAACAATACCGCATAAAGGCTACGGTTGTCTGCACGTTTTTTATCTTCTTTATATAGCGTAGGCCTTTTACTTATGTTTTTACCATATAGTCGGTCATAGTGAGCACACATATTTCGAGTAGATGCAAAGCTTAACAACCAGCTTCCTAAATAATGCTCCTGAACACCAAACAGTTGAGATATTTCTTTGCGGTCTTCCTTTTTCAACGCATTAAAAAAGTTGGCTAATGTACCAAAGGAAAATACTTCTATTAACGCATATAAAGGAACTCTCATCCCATGGTTCTCTCGAAAGTGTTTGATTATTGGAGCCTCAAATGCCTTGTTTATAGAGTCCTCAATTGATTTCCTAACATCATAGTATTTGTCATCATTTTCAAAAGATGATTTGTTTTCATATCCAAAAGATCCATATTTTAGACAAAAATGATTTGCAATCCTGCATCGAGCAGCTATCTCAATTCTTTCTAGGAATGGAAGCAGAAGGCTTCTTAATTGATCGTTGAAATAGTATAGATCTGTTATATGCTCGAAAGTTATATTAGCATTATAAGTTCCTCCATGGTTTTTTAGTCCTCCACTATAGGCTTTCACTAGCCTATAATAAGAAATCTTGTTAAGAAACTCATAAGCTGCTTTCTCATCCTCAATTATTAGGTTTAACGATTTTAGGTTCTCAATTTGTTGTTCTATTGTGAGAACTTCAATCTCATCATAATCACTCATCGTGTACACCAATACTAATTTAAACAAAAAAAGACCCAGCCTGGTCCGCATTAAAAGAGGCGTGCTGGGTACTGACTAGCGTTACTATATCACCATAGTTCACTAAATGCAAGGGGGTCAGACAACTTTTTAGTATTATCACAGGCACTCAAGTATGCGATGCACTCCTTCTTCATTCAGATTTCTATGAACACGTTTTTTTATATCTGCTTACTCTACCTTTCTATCCCATCAGTGTTAATGTCAATTCTTTCCATGAAGACCCTTCGATACTCATAACTGTTTGAGGATCACCTTCTATTACAGTATTGCCACCAGCATTCCCGGCAATAGAACCCAAATCAATAAGATGATCAGCAATGTGAGAGATAAATTCAATATTATGTTCAATAATAATTATTGTTTCTCCATTATCAGACAACTTATTAACCACGCTCGCCAATCGTCCAATATCCTTTTTGCTTAAACCAGCTGTGGGCTCGTCAAGAATATAAAGGCTACCGCCTTTTGATGTTAATCTCAAATACTTAGCCAGCTTAATCCTTTGTGCTTCTCCACCCGATAAAGTCATTGACATTTGGCCAAGAGACACGTACCCCATTCCAATTTCTTCCATACAACATAAAACACTGTAAACGGATTCCAAATCCTTGAATACACTTAATAGTGAATGAATATTCATATCTAGTATGTCATTAATGGTATATCCTTTATATGTAACGGAGAGGATGTCTTCATGAAATCTTCTTCCTCCGCATTCAGGACAAATAATATAGCTTTCCGGAAGGTATGACAATTCAATTTTCTGTTTACCTGTTCCTTGGCAACATTCACAGCGACCGCCAGACATATTCATACTAAAATCTGAAGACTGTAATCCTAATTTCTTTGCTGCATCTGTTTTTGCAAAAACTTCACGTATTGGTTTATAAATATCAAGATAAGAAATAACTGTTGATCTTGCAGTTTTTCCGATTGGCTGCTGATTTACACGCATCACCTTCTTTATATATGTATTCCCAGAGACAGATGCGCAGAATTCACTTTCACCCCTGTTACATACTTCTTCGATAATATCCGTCAAAGAACTCTTTCCGCTACCTGAGACCCCTGAGATACAGGTTACACATCCTATAGGGATCTGTACATCGATAGCTTTTAGATTTCTATAGGATATACCTTTCATCTTCACGCTTTTCTTCGCTTTACGTGGAATCTTAAAATCCAGGTGATATTCAAAATCACGGCCTCCGGAATGTTCAGATGTTACATGTCCACCTAAGGGGCCTCCTTCTGGGCCCATTTCTATGATGTGCTGTGCAGATGCAATGTATTGATCGTTATGCTCAATTGCAATAACAGTATTACCCTTTTTCACCAAATCCTGTGTGGTTTGAACTATAGAACTTACATTCTTATAATGAAGCCCTTTGCAGGGCTCATCAAGGATATAAATCAACCCTGCAAGGCTACAATCTAATTGTGTAGCCAGCCGGACTCTTTGCAATTCTCCACCAGACAATGTCGGAACGCTTCGCCCCACACTAATGTATTCCAACTTCAGATCAATCAGATGTTGCGTTCTAAGCTCAATTTCAGATAACAACGAGTTGATTTGGTCAAAATATGTTGAATCGGCATATTCAGTTCTTACATCTCTACACCATTCTTTTAGTTCTTCTGCAGGAAGTAGTTCTACATCTCCGATACTATACCCAACTATACGGTCATCCAACAGATCTTTATTTAGTTTCCGTCCCTGACATTCTGAACAGGGCTGTTTAGTCAAATACTTTTCGATACTGTCAAGAGTTGATGCTTTGCTTATACCTTTTAGCTTGGTCTCTAGCTCAGGCACTACTCCTTGTTCCGTGATGGACCAGGTTTTTATTTTCCCTTTCGGGGTTTTAAACCTAATACTAAAAGTTTCTTTTTCTTTTCGATATAAGAGCATCTCACGTTCTTTGTCTGTAAGCTCGCTGACCTTCTTATTAATATCAATACCATAGTATTTGCAAATGGCTTGTAAGAGTTTATACTCCCGAGAAGCTTTTGTCCCTTTATAATAAAGAATCCCACCATTAGCAAGTGTTTTTGTTTTATCTGGAATGATAGCTTGCTCAGATATCACATACTCTTCGCCTAATCCTTTGCATCTAGGACAACATGATGCGGGATTGTTGGCAGAAAAATGATTCATATCCCATCGGCTGCCTGACTGTTGGTTAATTATAAACGCAAATAATGTGCGCAAATAATACGATATGTCTGTTATAGTACCAACCGTAGATCTTGGGTTTGCATTGTAGTATTTTTGAGAAATGTTTAATGCAGGTCGAAGATTCTCGATATGATCAACCTTTGGTTTATCCATAAGCTTCTGTCCAAACATGTTTCCAGACATGCTTACAAGGAAATTACGTTGGCTTTCTGCATACAAAGTATCAAAAACTAGTGAGGATTTTCCGCAACCAGAAGGACCAGTTACACAGGTAAATTGACCAAGCGGGAACCCGACGGTTAAATTCTTTAAATTGTTTTCCGTAGCGTTATGAACGATAATATTTGCCGGATTTTCCGCACCACTCACAGTCGTCCCTCCTGTTGTAAGTCTTGTATTTAATATCCATGCTATAGATATCGAATTCTCCACGCCTGTTTATGTTTGAAGGTTTGATGTCACCTGATAATACTTTTATTGCCTCCATTCCTACCATGCTAGCTATCATTGAGCACATTGGACCAAAGCTTCCGATTTTCCTGTTTTTCACAGACAGTTTTTTGACTCTTGCAGGATCAATAGTGTTTTCTTCCTCCAAGGTGCGCTGAAAACACTTTACACATGCAGATTGCCCAGGAATAATAGTTTGTCCAATAAGTGAAAGATGCAAGTTGTATCCTCCGCCAACTATATGTGGTATACCTCTGCCCATTGCATATTCTCCAATCCATAGAGAAGTATCATCAACAGTAGGTTTATCAGCACAATTGATGATTAGGTCAATATGGTTTTCATCAAAAACATGGAGTGCATGAGCATCAAGATTTCGATATTCCTTTATAACCTTAACATCTTTTGAATAAAAATGAATGCGTTCTTCCAGAACGTCTACCTTCTTTCTCCCGACGTCTGTCTCAGTATATCCAAATTGCCTGTGAAGATTTGATACATCGACCACATCTTCATCCATAAGTACAATTGTCCTTACACCAGATTGTACGAGATTGACAGCAACCCAGCTCCCAACAGCACCTAGTCCAACTATTAGCACACATGACCCCTGTATACGCTCCCACATAGCGATTAAATGATTGTGAGAATGGGAGTAATCTGCAAGGAAATGGATCACCCGTCTGAACCGATCATAAGAAGAAAAGTCCTTCTTGGGTTCAACATTATCAAGTATACCTTTTGATCGTAGATATTCTAAAAGGGCTGTTAACTCATCAATCTTAACGTCGTATTGATCGGCAATTTCTTCAACACTTCTTTGTCCGTCCAAAGATGTAACAATATTGAGGATTGTATCATCTTCAACTCTGATGCGAACCTGTTGACGTATGTTAGTCAGGAAAAACTCCAAGATTCTGTCATTAATCTTTACAACTGATACTGTTGAACTTAGCTTAGGTTTCATTGAAGGCATTACCTCCGCAAATAGGGCAGTTGGGATTCTTCTTTACATTTAGATAAGTCAAACTCATGTCGTGGAAAAGGAATTCTCCTCTGACTTTATAACTGCTTTCTATAGGGACTAAGCCTACTAAATACTTAATAATCTCAATACATGCGTAGGACGATGAAAAGAGCGACATTGAAGATAAGCCACCGATTTCATCATATCTTTTGATGACTGGATGTTTTTTTGGCTTCCAATCCTTAAGCGCTTGCTTAAAATGTGATGCATAACACTCCACACACGGAGTAATATATGGAATGATCAGTTCCCCAGTACTAGCCAGATGTGCATCAAATCCACCGGCGATATAATGCGGCTTTCTGTATTTCATGCATGTTCTTGATATCTTAGAAGCAGTGTAGCCGATATATGGTTCATCAAGTGTATTCACAATAAAATCTGCGCCATTAATTAGACTCGTTATGTCTGTCTGAGGCTGCATGCACTCCGTAATTGTTGCGATGGTAAGCTCAGGATTTATGCGCATTAACTCTCTTCTCAGAGCCTCAACCTTGTAAAGCCCTAAGTACTCCTCCCTATAAAACATATGACGGGCAATATCCGAAATCGCAGTTTTATCATAATCAAACAGAGTTATATGTCCTACCCCTGCCATTACCAACTGTAAGGCAATATCTCCTCCTATCGCTCCGCAGCCGAAAATCGCGACATGAGAATCTATAAGCCTTTTTTGGGCAGCAATCCCATCCCTTTCACTGCCTAAAAATTCAGAAAAATAATTGATCTGCCTAGAATAACGTTCCATTAATTCCGCAGACAGGATGGACTGACTCTCTATCACTTCCGTAATGATCCTGTTTTGTTGCAAAAGGTCGATGATCTGAGCAGTCTGCTCGGGAGATACGTCCCATTTCTCTTTCATTATATCTATAAGTTCGTCGTAATGATTTATCCCATCGATATTTTCAAGCAAATGGATCATCTCATTATTGACTCGAAAGCTTTTCCTTTGACGGGAATTCATATAATACACCATAAGATATCTGCCATTACTAAGAAATAGATCAACAGAATCTTTAATCTTGAATACTGTTTTCCCGCTCATTTATAAACTCCTTACAGTGTTCTCGAATAGAAATGAAATCTTCGGAAGATACTACAATTGAATCTAATAATTCCATGGATAATACATTCGCGAAAAAGGCAATTTTCCGAGTCATCTCAACATCTTTTGATGTTATTTCAAGAACGCCAGTTGGGTGATTATGAGCGATCATTAATTTAGAAGCATTAGACAGTAATGCCGTCCTAAACAGTTGGGCAAGTGAGACTTTCACGCTATTGATCTCACCAATAGCTATAATGTGAAATTAATGACTCGGTTTGCATTATCCAAACACAGTAAAGCCGCATGCTCAACATTTAATCCCCCAATGGCTTCACAAAAAACCTTAGCCGCCTGTTGTGCAAAGAAAACCCGGTTTGTTTCCAAAGGGATTTCTATAGCATAGTTTTTTTTAATCTCTAGTTGAACTACATCGATTTTCATTATTATCACCAAAAAGGGGCTGGCTTACCATAAAGGCAATGCCAACCCCTTTGATTCTTCGTGTAGAATTTAATACTGGATTACTCCACCCTCAACATCAAGGAATTTTCCCCATTCTTCTTCAGTAGCAGGTTTGTAACCATTGTTGCATTGCCGGGTACATACTCTAGTGCAACAATCAGATCTACCACCCGAGCAGTCCGCCGTATAATCAGCAAACAACTCGTTTTCAGTTACTTCTTCAAAAACAAGCTCTTTCATCAAGTATGCCTCCACTAAATCTGAATAAACGGGTACAGATATACATATAAATTATACCTGATTCCTCTAAACTGTCAATCTGCACTCATATCATGTTTTTTAATCATGTGTTATTTGGAATAAAACTTTCCCAAGATATCGGACTATAGGAAGTGCCCATAGAAGCGATATCCGTTACCAAACTATGGTCAGATAGAGGTCACCAGAGGTAAAGAACTCTGGAAAACGACTATATCCGGCCGGGT